>Ga0335074_10001562_pt1 | contig 31035 bp, 28 predicted proteins | sample Lox_Sample_23_FD_206715 | JGI IMG/M metagenome (GOLD analysis project Ga0335074, IMG submission 206715) | Soil microbial communities from Loxahatchee National Wildlife Refuge, Florida, United States - Lox_Sample_2.3 | ecosystem: Environmental > Terrestrial > Soil > Wetlands | place: USA... | reverse complement strand
TGCGCCCGGGACACGCGCGGCGAAGTTTACCGCTCCAGCCGCGCGACGATCTCGACGTGCCCGGAATAGCGAAACTGGTCGACCGGCGTGATTTCGGTGAGGCGATAACCGCCCTCGACGAGAATGCCGACATCACGCGCAAACGTTCCCGCGTTACATGACACCGCGACGATCAACGGCACGCCGCTTGTCGCCAATTCGCGCGCCTGCTTTTGCGCGCCCTGGCGCGGCGGATCGAACACGGCGGCATCGAAGCGGCGCAATTCGGACGCGACCAATGGGCTGCGGAACAGATCGCGGACTTCGGGTTCGATCGGCTTGAGACCCGGGGTTGCCGCCGCGCGCTTGAGTGCGCCGATTGCGGCCTCGTCATCGTCGGCGGCGAAGATCCGCGCGCGCTCGGCAAGCCGCAGCGCGAACGGACCGACGCCGCAGAACAGATCGGCGATCGTCTTCGCGCGCGCGCATGCCGCCAGAACCAGGCACGCCAGCACGGCTTCGCCCCGCGCGGTGGCTTGCAGGAACGCCGCCGGCGGCAGCGGCACGATTGCTGCGCCGATACGCAGCGCCGGCGTGCGCCGCAGTGCGATCAGTTCGCCGTGACGGGTGAGTCGCGCCAGGTCTTGCTCGGCGGCAATGCGCGCGAGCGCCGCCACGAGCGTAGGATCGAGCGGGCCCGAGCCGCGCACGTCGACATCGAGGCCGGCATCAGTCGCCGTGGCCGCAATGTCGAGCGGTTTTTCCGTTACGTTCAGAGTCTCGGCGATCGCCCAAGCGGCCGCCAGGGCATTGTCGAGGCTCGGCGCCAGAATGGGGCAGCGGTCGATGGAAATAACGCGGTGCGCGCGCGCCGCGGAGAAGCCGACTTCGAGCACGTCATGGGTGAGGCGGCGGGCGTGAAAGACGGCGCGGCGGCGGCCTTCGCCATGCGCGTCGATGAGATCGCCGACCGGCGCGTCGATGCCGGCCTGCCGCAGCGCCTCGACGACAAGCCCGCGCTTCCAGGCGCGATAGGGGGCACTCGTCCAGTGCTGCAACGCGCAGCCACCGCAGATACCGAAATGCGGGCAGATCGGCGCGGCGCGCTCGGGGCTCGGCTTTTCAACATTGAGCAACTGGCGGCGGTCGGGATGGCCGGGCCAGTGTTCCACTTCGACAATTTCGCCGGGTAGCGCGCCGGGAACATAGATCGGTCCGCGCGGTCCCTCGGCGATGCCGTCGCCGCGATGGCCGAGCCGGTCGATAGCCAGATGCTCAACCACGCTCGGCCTCGATGAGAAATTCCCGGTTGCCGTCGCCGCCGAGAAGAGGCGAGGGGACGATGCCGCCGATGCGCCAGCCGTGCGCAAGGAGAAACGCTGCGATGTCGGCGCAGATCGCGGCGTGAACGCCGGGATCGCGAACGATGCCCTTCCTGACGTCGCGGCGTCCGGCTTCAAATTGCGGTTTGATCAGCGCCACGAGTATCGCGCGCTGGTTCAGGAGTTTCTCGATCGCCGGCAACACCAGCTTGAGCGAAATGAAGCTGACGTCGACGGTGGCGAAATCCGGCGGTTCGGAGAAACGCGAGGGATCGAGCGCGCGAATGTCGATCTCTTCCAGAGAGATCAGTTTCGCGTTGCCGCGCAGCCGCGCGTGGAGTTGATCGCGGCCGACATCGACCGCGTAAACGCGCCGCGCTCCGCGCTGCAGCAAAACCTCGGTAAAGCCGCCGGTCGAGGCGCCGGCGTCGAGGCAGACGCGATCCGTCACGTCGAGGGCAAAATGGTCGAGCGCGAAGACAAGCTTGACGCCGCCGCGCGAGACGTAAGGGTGTTCGGGCTCCGCCTCGATGGCCGCCGTCTGGGAAATCTCCGCCGACGCCTTGCGCACCGGCGCACCGTCGGCGGTGACGCGGCCGGCGGCGATCGCCGCCTGCGCCCGTGCGCGGCTCTCGAACAAGCCACGCGCGACCAAAAGCCGATCCGCGCGTTGTTTGGTCATGCTATTCGTAGCGTGGGCATTGCGCCCGCTCCGCGTCACCGCGTGGGCAAAATCGTTGTGCGCAATGCCCACGCCGTCGGGCGGGCAGACGATTTTGCCGACCCTACACGCTGCACCGCATCCGGGAACGCTCTTGTTTACGACCCGACGAGCTTCACCGTCTCGCCGCGGATGTTCTGGCCGAGCGCCGCGAACGCCTTGGCGACGATGCCTTTGGCGTCGAGGCCAGCCTTGGCGTACATGGCGTTCGGCGAGTCCTGGTCGATGAACAGGTCGGGCAGCACCATGGACCGCACTTTGAGGCCGCGATCGAGCGCGCCGTGCTCGGCGAGCGCCTGCATGACAAAGGCCCCGAAGCCGCCGATCGCGCCTTCCTCGATCGTGAGCAGCACCTCGTGCTCGCGGGCGAGGCGCAGCAAGAGATCGACGTCGAGCGGCTTGGCGAAGCGCGCATCGGCGACCGTCGTCGACAGGCCGTAGGTGGCCAGCTCGTCGGCGGCCTTGAGGCATTCGTGCAGCCGCGCGCCGTAGCAGAACAGCGCGATCTTGCTGCCCTCGCGCACGATGCGGCCCTTGCCGATATCGAGCGCCTTGCCTTCGTCGGGCAGCGGTACGCCGAAACCTTCGCCGCGCGGATAGCGCAGCGCCGAAGGCCGGTCGTCGATGGCCACCGCGGTCGCCACCATGTGCACCAGCTCGGCCTCGTCGGAGGGCGCCATCAGGATGAAGCCGGGCAGGCAACCCAGATAGGCGATGTCGAAGGAGCCGGCGTGGGTCGGCCCGTCGGCGCCGACCAGGCCCGCGCGGTCCATGGCGAAGCGCACCGGCAGGCGCTGAATGGCGACGTCGTGCACTACCTGATCGTAGGCGCGCTGCAGGAACGTCGAGTAGATGGTGGCGAACGGCTTGTAGCCCTCGGTCGCGAGCCCGGCCGCGAAAGTCACGCCGTGCTGCTCGGCGATGCCGACGTCGAAGGTGCGGCCGGGAAAAGCCTTCTGGAACAGGTCGACGCCGGTGCCCGACGGCATTGCCGCGGTAATGGCGACGATTTTGTCGTCCTTCTTCGCCTCCTTGATCAGGCTCTCGCCGTAAACTTTCTGATAGGCCGGCGCGCTCGGCTTCGACTTCACCTGGGCGCCGGTGGCGACGTCGAATTTGACCACGCCGTGGTACTTGTCGGCGGATTTCTCCGCCGGTTCGTAACCTTTGCCCTTTTGCGTCACCACATGAACGAGGATCGGCCCGTTCTTCATGTCGCGCACATTTCTCAGGACCGGCAGCAGATGGTCGATGTTATGGCCGTCGATCGGGCCGACGTAGAAAAAGCCGAGCTCGTCGAACAGCGTGCCGCCGGTGACCAGCCCGCGCGCGTATTGCTCGACCGCGATGGCGCGCTGCTCCAGCATCTTGCTCGGCAGGTGCTTGGCGATGCCGCGCACCATCTTGCGCAGCCGATGGTAGCCGCGCCCGGAGACGCGCCGCGCCAGATAGGCCGACAGCGCTCCGACCGGCGGCGCGATCGACATGTCGTTGTCGTTGAGCACGACGATCAGCCGCGAATCCATCGAGCCGGCATTGTTCATGGCCTCGTAGGCCATGCCGGCCGACATGGCACCGTCGCCGATCACGGCGATTACGTTATTCTGCTTCTGCTGCAGGTCGCGCGCCACCGCCATGCCCAAAGCCGCCGAGATCGACGTCGAGGAATGGGCGGCGCCGAACGGATCGTATCGGCTCTCGGCGCGCTTGGTGAATCCGGAAAGCCCGCCGCCCTGACGCAGCGTGCGGATGCGGTCGCGGCGGCCGGTCAGGATCTTGTGCGGGTAGGCCTGATGGCCGACGTCCCAGATCAGGCGGTCGGCCGGCGTGTTGAAAACGTAGTGCAGCGCCACGGTGAGTTCGATCACGCCCAAGCCGGCGCCAAGATGGCCGCCCGTGGTGGCCACGGCGGCGACCGTCTCCTGCCGCAATTCGTCGGCGACTTGTCGAAGCTGGCTGGAGTCGAGACGACGCAGATCGTCGGGGGTGTTGATGAGGTCGAGCAATGGGGTTGAATTAACGGCCACGCTAAGCTCCACTACATTATCGGCCTAACGGGCCATTATTGGGTAGGCACGCCCAGCGACCGGCCTGAACGCATAATTTTCGACGATTTTTACACCACTTGCGGCCGGATGGGCAATTTAGATGCTGCCTGAACGGGAACTCCCAAAGTCCCGTCCGGGTTCATGGAGGTCTTAACGCTCCCAAGCGCGTGAGCGTGTCCTATTATGGTAGGTAGACACCTGAGCTTTCGCCATGGTGGCGCCGCCAAATGATGGAATTATTGCTATTTCGTCAGTCGCCAAAACGACTTAGGCGAAGGAGCTGAGACCCCGTGGCGCTCGAGACCTACCGCAAAAAGCGGCAATTCGCGCTTACCCCCGAGCCGCGCGGCCGCAAAGCGCGACGTGGCGGCGACCGCTACGTCATCCAGAAGCACGCCGCCCGCCGGCTGCATTACGACCTTCGCCTCGAGCTCGACGGGGTGATGAAGAGCTGGGCGGTTACCCGCGGCCCGAGCCTCGATCCCGGCGAAAAGCGGCTCGCTGTCCACGTCGAGGACCATCCGATCGAATACAACAGCTTTGAGGGCACGATCCCGCCAGGCGAGTACGGCGGCGGCACGGTGATGATCTGGGATCGCGGCCGGTGGAGGCCCGAGGGCGATCCGCAGCGGGGCTACGCCAAGGGGCACCTGGACTTCGAGCTCCATGGCGAGAAGCTGCACGGCCGCTGGCACCTGGTCCGCATGCGCGGGCGGCCGAACGAGCGCCACGAAAACTGGCTGCTCATCAAGGGCAACGACGAATACGCCCGCAGCGGCCGCGGCGAGGACATCTTGCAGGACGAGCAGCGCTCGGCTGCAACCGGCCGCACGATGGACGAGATCGCAGCCGGCAAGGGCGGAAAGAAACGTGTCTGGCACAGCGACCGCGCTGCCGATGGCGGCAAGGACTCCGCGGGGCAAACGCAGCGCGCATTCCGGGACGAATTGCGTGCGGCCCGGGCAAAGCCGTCCACGCTTGCCAAAGCGCGGCGGGGAAGGGTCGCAAGCCGGACGAAACCCGCCACCTCGACCCCCACCCGGCAGCCTTTCGCCGCCGACCTCTCCCTTTCGAGAGAAGGTAAGGACAAAAGCCGCAAATCGAAGAGCGCAAAGAGCGTGCCTTTGCCGGATTTCATTCCGCCCAGTCTGGCGACGCTGCACGCCGGCGCCCCGCGCGGGCCGGATTGGCTGCACGAAATCAAGTTCGACGGCTACCGCATTGAGGCCCGCCTTGACCGCGGCCAGGTGCAACTGCTCACGCGCAACCGGCAGGACTGGACGCACCGTTTCAAGCCCGTTGCCGCGGCGGTCGCCAAGCTCAAGGCCGAAACTGCACTGTTCGACGGCGAGCTTGTGGTCGAGGACGAAAAGGGTCTGTCGAGTTTCTCGCTGCTGCAGACCGATCTGAAGGCCGGCCGCAGCGATCGCTTCGTCTACAACGTCTTCGACCTTTTGCATCTCAACGGCCGCGACCTGACCGAATTGCCGTTGATCGAGCGCAAGGCCGAACTGCAGCGGCTGCTGCCGGCGAAAGGCAAGGGTCCGATCCGCGCCGTCGAGTATTTCGACGGTGATGGCCGCGCCATTTTCGAGCACGCCAAAAAGCTCAATTTCGAAGGCATCGTCTCCAAACTGCGCGGTGCGCCGTACCGCTCCGGCCGCACCGACAATTTCGTCAAGATCAAAGCGCACGACGAACAGGAGTTCGTCGTCGCCGGCTTCACGCCGTCGACCACGATGCCGAAGGCGATCGGTGCGCTTACCGTGGCCTTCCACGACAACGGCGAACTGCGCTACGCCGGTCGCATCGGCACCGGCTACACCCACGACACCGCGCGCGATCTGTGGACGCGACTGGAACGACTGCGCGTCGAGCGTGCGCCCATCGCCGTGCCGAAGACCGAGCGGCGCAGGAACGTCATCTGGGTGAAGCCCGACATCGTAGTTGAGGCCGAGTACCGCGGCATTACCCACGACGGTCTGTTGCGGCAGGCATCCTATAAGGGCCTGCGCCAGGACAAGCCGGCGCGCGAGGTTGTGCGCGAGCGCCCGGCCGCCGCGGCGGCGCGCAAGTCGGCGACGGCGCCCGCCGGACGAGCCAAAGCGGATCCGCCATCCGGATCGGTACGCGCACGGCAAAACAGCGAGGTCTCCGACGTTCGCCTGACCCATCCCGATCGCGTCTACTGGCCCGATGTCGGCATCACCAAGCGCGACCTGGCGGAATATTATGTGGGCGTTTGGGATTGGATCAGACCGCACATCGTCGGCCGCGCCCTGTCGCTGGTCCGCGCTCCGGAAGGAGTCGGCGGCGAGACCTTCTTTCAGAAGCACATTCCCTCCGTGATCAGGCAGTCGCCGGTCCGTCATCGGGTCGACGCCAAGGAACACGATGTCATCGCCGTCGAGACGCTCGACGATCTCATTGCGCTGGTGCAATCCGGGGCGTTGGAGATTCACGTGCGCGGTTCGCGGCTCGACAGTCTGGAGACCTGCGACCGCATCGTGTTCGACCTCGATCCGGGCGAGGACGTCGGCTGGGATGACATCGTGGCGGCGGCGCGCGAGACGCGGGCGCGGCTCCAGGAGCTGAAACTCGAATCGTTCGTGAAGCTCTCCGGTGGCAAGGGCGTGCACGTGGTATTGCCGATCGGCGATGTCGATTGGGACACGGCGAAGGACTTCGCGCAGAAGATTGCGCTCGGCATGGCCGCCGACGATCCGCGGCGTTACGTCGGCAAGATGACGAAATCGCTGCGTCGGGGCAGGATTTTCATCGATTATTTCCGCAATTCGCGCGAGGCCACTTCGGTGGCGCCGTATTCGACGCGCGCGCGTCCTGGCGCCCCGGTCTCCGCGCCGCTGACGTGGGAGCAATTGGGTCGCACCGAAGCGGCTAACCGGTACACCGTGCTCAATCTGAAAAAACACGTTCGCCAGGATGCCTGGCGCGACATCGGCAAGGTGCGGCAGAAGCTCTCGCCGCGCGACTGAGCGACCCCTTCAACTTCTGGGTTGCACGCCGCGCGCCGTTGCGGGAAGCTGCGCCGGTGTTCCTCGCGCTTCGAGGTATCGGTCATGGCAAATCTGACCGGAAACTTGCCGGGTCAGGCCGGCAAAGAGAGCCAGCAGGTACCGGTGATTGTCGCGATCGGCGCTTCCGCGGGCGGCGTACAGGCGCTACAGAGCTTTTTCAGCCAAATACCGCAGAATACCGGGGCCGCCTTCATCGTGGTCGTGCATCTCGATCCGCAGCATCGCAGCGAGCTGTCGGCGATCGTTGCGGCGCGCACGCGTATGCCGGTTGTTCAGGTGGGAACACGAGTACGTCTCGAGGCGGATCACGTCTACGTCATTCCTCCCGACCGCCGCTTGCAGGTGGTCGATCACGAACTGTCGGCGACGGAGTTCGAGGAGCCACGCGGGCAACGCCTCCCGATCGACTTCCTGTTCCGCTCGGTCGCCGAGCGGCTCGGCGACGGATTTGCCGTCATCCTCAGCGGCGCCGGCTCTGACGGAACCCTTGGAGTGCGTGCAGTCAAGGAAGCCGGCGGGATCATTCTGGTGCAAGACCCGAACGAAGCCGACTACTCGTCGATGCCGCGCAGCGCCATCGAGACCGGGGTCGTCGATTTTGTGCTGCCGGTGCGCGATCTGGCGAAGCGGTTGAGCGATCTCATTCGAATAAAGGAGAATGTCTGGCCTCCCGAGATCGGGCAGCTCGACGAGGACATGCTACGCCGCATTCTAGCTCACCTGCGGGTGCGTACCGGCCACGACTTCTCCAAATATAAGCGCTCCACCGTGGTTCGGCGGATTGCGCGGCGCATGCAGGTCAACCGCACGGACGCTCTGAACGATTATTACGACATCATTCGCGAAAACCAGAACGAGGTTGAGGCGCTGCTCGGCGATCTTTTGATCTCCGTCACGACATTCTTTCGCGATAGCGAGGCATTTGACGCATTCGCCAAGCTGCTGGCGGATGTTTTTGCCCGGAAGGAACACGCCCAGCCGATCCGTGTCTGGGTGGCCGGGTGCGCCACCGGCGAGGAGGCATACTCCATCGGTATGCTGTTGCTCGAAGAAGCGGCCCGGCACGAAGTGCGTCCGCAGATTCAGGTGTTTGGCACCGACCTCGACGTGCGCGCACTCGCGGCCGCGCGGGAAGGACGCTATCCGGCCGCCATCGAGGCCGATGTGAGCGAGGCGCGCTTACGCCGGTTCTTCACGCGCGAGGGCGACTACTATCGGGTTCGGCAGGAGCTGCGGGACATAGTCCTGTTTGCATTGCACGATTTGCTCAAGGATCCGCCGTTCTCCCACGTCGATCTGGTGTCTTGCCGCAATGTGTTGATTTATCTTGACCGGGAACTGCAAGAACAGGTGGCCAGCACATTTCGCTATGCGCTCAACCCCGGCGGATATCTATTCCTAGGGGCCGCCGAGACCGCCGACAATCCGCCGGGGCTGTTCCGCACCCTCGATCGTCGCGCCCGCATCTACCAGTCGACTCTCGCGCCGGGCGACAAGCCGCAATTGCTGCCCCGCCTGTTGGGGCCGATCCGCATCCGCGAACAGATGCTGCCGCTCGCCCAAAGCATTAGCCCCACCGCGGCGCTGACTGAGGCGGCCGCGCATCGCCGCGCCATCGAGCAGATCGCTCCGCCAAGCATTTTGGTGGACGAGACCTATCGCGTCCTGCATTTGTCGGACCATGTCGGCCGCTACCTTCTGCCTTTGGGAGGTCCGTTGAGCGCGGACGTGACTGAACTGGTCCGCCCGGAGCTTCGCTTTGAAGTTCGCTCGTGTTTGCACCGGGCGTTTGAACAAAAGCGGCCGGCCCTGAGCCTGCCCCTGCGCGTGTCGCTGAACGGCACGACCCATCTCGTACAGGTCCAGGTCAACCCGGTCCAGGAATCCGGGGAATGGCGCCGCGCGGTGATTTTGTTCATAGAGGGCGATGCCGTTCCCGAAGCCGGTTCGACCGAGCAGCAGGTCACCGACGAGACGGTGCGCCGTTTGAAGGAAGAACTGGAGCTTACCCAGCAGAGACTGCGCACCATGCGTGAGGAATCGGATGCTGCCAATGAGGAGCTGCGCGCCTCGAACGAGGAATTGCAATCGATCAACGAAGAGTATCGCTCCACTTCCGAAGAATTGGAGACTAGCAAGGAGGAATTGCAGTCGATCAACGAGGAGCTGCAGACGGTCAACAGCGAACTGAAATCGAAACTGGAGCTGATTTCGCGCGCCAACAGCGATCTGCAGAACCTGTTGGCGGCAACCGATTTCGGCACGCTGTTTCTCGATTCCGGCTTGAACATCAAGCGCTTCACCGAGCCGGTGCGGGATTTGTTTAGCATTACCGCCAGCGATGAGGGCCGCCCGGTTACCGATTTTGCCCATCAGCTCGAATATGACGAGCTGGTCAAGGATGCTCGCACCGTCATCGCCCACTTGGCGCCGCTGCGCCGGGAGATACGCAGCCGCAAAGGCCGCTGGTACGACGTGCGCATGCGTCCCTACCGGACCGTCGACGACAAGATCGACGGCGTGGTGATCACCTTTGTCGATGTCACCGAGCGGAAGATGATGGAGGAGCGGCTTCGATCCTTGGCCGGCGAGGCCGCGCGCAGCCAAAATCCCGCGCAGTGATTCGTCCGCGCAAATAATTTTCTGTTGGCGGAGAAGGTCGACGACGAGGGCATGCTCGACGGTTTCTGGGTCGTTCGCGGCGAGGACCATGGTGGCACCGAACGCCTGACGCCGAGCGATTGAGGGCGGCGGGGAGCGCCGGCGGGTTTTGGCTTGTTCGGGAAGTGCTATTATGCGGCGGCCTCGGGGGATCGCCGCTAAACCGGATTTGCCATCATGCGGCTGCTACTATTAGTTGCTGGGTTGATTGGATCGCTGGCCTTGTGCGGTCCCACCGTTGCAATGGCCGGCCCGAACGTGGTCGCCGAATATCTTGCAAATGCGGACCGGCAATATGAAACCGATGAGCAGCGAACAGAGATAATTCGCGCCCTCGAAGACATGCTTACGGAAAAACCGGAGGTCCTTCGTGTCCGACGCTACGCGGATTATCAGGGCAATAAGAACGCATGGTCTCTTACGACTTTGATCCGACAATATTTCGTGCCGGTCCAGCGCATGCCCGACTGGAGCGAAGACGCTTTTTACCGCGACGTCTCCAAGCCGGAGGCGCGTCAAGCAATACGCGAACAACTGTCGGCATTGAAGAAGGACATCCCTCCTCATTGAGCGATGAACGAAAGCAGAGGGCGCATCATGGCAAAGTGCTGCATTCATCCGGGTCGGGAAGCCGCAAAGATCGTCTTCGGAAAATCATATTGCCAGCCTTGCATCGCGGGACAGCAAGCGGCGGTAGATGCTGTAAAGCAGTACAACAAGCACGTAGAGCCGAAGGAATGCTTTATCACGTGGTCGGGCACCAAATGGGAAGCGCTGCCTGGAACAGGATGCGCCCATTGGGTCTCCCATCAGCGAAATGTTTCCCAAGGCGCGCCATGGAATAAGTGCCTGAAAGGCTGCTCGATTCGCGTCTCGGACGTGGTATTCGGGAAACAACAGATCAAGGATCTGACGAACGTTCGCGTAAATGATATTTGGGCGAGCGGCGCTCTTAGTCACGTCGGCCTGGTTTCGAAGGTGGATACGGATAACGCCGGCACGATCAATATCAGTATCACACACGACTCAAGTGGGCAGGGTGGCGTGCGTACAAACGATTTTGCCACTTACTTTCACGGCCAAGGAAAGTTCTATAGATAGCGCCTGTTCGGCGATTGTAAATTCGCACACCATTTGTCTTACGGCGCCTGACCTCCATTGCCGGCGGCGCGGCGCCTCGAAGGGTCGTGCAACGGCGGGGCCAATCGGCCGCTGCACTGGCGATAGCGCTTGGCGCATGCCCGATCTATCCGGCGAGCCTCAGCCGTTCGTCTTTCGGCTCGAAGCGGGCGCGGAAGATTTCCGCGTCCATCGGGTCTTCGAAACAGTAGCGTACGAAGGCGGCGTAATCGTCCTCGACATACATGTCGAACTTGCCGGCGTGTTCGACGAGAAAATTCATGATCTCGCTGTCGTCGACGAGCTGCCGCCGCGGCAGCACCACCTGATAGGGGCATTCGGCGTCGAGCTTGGCGAGCCAGGCGCATTTCTTGTCCGGGTCCATGATTCGTCCCATGATTTGTTTCCTTTTGCTTGGACGCAGACGGCGAAATGTTCTCTTTCTGTTCGAATTTGTAAAGAGCCACAACAGGCAGGCGGCCATGGTTCTCTCGACCGCCTACCCGTTGGGGTCAGTCCCATAGGCGGTGTCAGCGCAATCCATGATAGAGCTCCCGCTCCGGCGCCGACGATTCGTCCGATTCGCATTGGTCACTGCAGGGGGCGTTCAGCCGCCGGAGCCGTAGAAGCTTAAGCCGAAGACTTGGGGCGCGAAAAAAGCGTGCCGCGAGAGCGCAAGTCCAATGCTTAGGACGAGGCGGAGACGTGAAGCAAATCTGTTCCTTGCTGCCCTTTACCGCCGCATTACTCAACGTCGAGCGGCTCGGTGCCGGTCGGCTTGCCCTGAGCGTCGAGGGTGATTTTTTCCACGCGCGCCTCCGCCAGCCGCAGCAAATCCTCGCAGCGGCGCTTGAGCGCCTCGCCGCGCTCGTAGATGGCGACCGACTCCTCGAGCGGCACCTTGCCCTCTTCGAGCCGCTTGACAATCGATTCCAATTCATCGATCGCGCGCTCGAACGGCATTTGCGCGATGTCGCCCGTTGGTTTGTTTGCCTGATTTTCGTTCTGCGCCATGACGGCTTCTCCGGATCGGTCGAACAATCATCCGCGCATCAGCGCGAGCACGTGCGCGGCCGCCGAATTGCCTAAGGCCTGCAGGTCGTAGCCGCCTTCCAGCAGCGACACGATACGGCCCTCGGCGCAGCGGTCGGCGACCTCCATCAACTTCTGCGTCGCCCAGGCGAAATCGGCCTCTTCCAGGTTGATGTTGGCCAGCGGGTCGCGATAGTGCGCGTCGAAGCCGGCGGAGATGATGATCAGCTCCGGGCGGAAATCGGCGAGCCGCGGCAGGATGCGGCTCGCGAATGCGGCGCGGAATTTTTCGCCGTCGTCCCCCGGCCGCAACGGCGCATTGACGATGGTGTCGTGCTCGCCGGATTCGCCGACCGCGCCGGTGCCGGGAAACAGCGGCATCTGGTGGGTCGAGCAATACATCACCGACTTGTCGGACCAGAAAATCTCCTGCGAGCCGTTGCCGTGATGCACGTCGAAATCGACGACGGCGGCGCGGGCGATGCCGTGCTGCTTCTGCGCGTAGCGCGCCGCGATGGCGGCGTTGTCGAACAGGCAAAATCCCATCGCGCGCGCGGTTTCGGCATGGTGGCCGGGCGGTCGGGTGGCGACGAAGGCGTTGCCGGCTTTTTTGCCCAAAACCTCGTCGACCGCGTACACGGCGCCGCCGACCGCACGCAGCGCCGCCTCGAATGTGCCGGGCGACATCGACGTGTCGGCATCGATGTGCACCAGCCCTTCACTTGGCGCCGCATCGCGAATTTCCTCGATGTAGTCCATCGGGTGGCAGAGCGCGATGACTTCGAGCGGCGCCGCCGGCGCCTGGACGCGCGCCAGCGACTGAAATTTCTCCGCTTCCAGCGCCTGCTCGACGGCGCGCAGGCGATCGGGCCGTTCGGGATGACCGGCTGGCATCAGATGTTCAAGACAAGCCGGATGGGTGATGAAGAGCGTGGGCATCTGCGCAATGTAGGACGGGTCGCGCATCGGCGAAACCCATCAAGTGAGTGCGGCCTCGGCGCCGAGCAGGCCCGGGGCGCCTTCGACCACCGTGCGTTCGAGTGCGCCGGCCTGGACGGCAAAATTTTCGGCAAAAAACCGCGCTAGCGCCGTGCGCGCGGCCGCGTCGTCGCCAAGCCGCTGCGCGGCGAGCGCTTCGTGCGCCAACAGGCAGCCGCCGGCCGCAAGCCCGTAGAGGCGGAGATACGGCGTGGCGCCCGCGAGCGCCGCGTCGGCCTCGCTGGCGCCGCGGCCAAGCATCCAGGTGGTGGCGCGGGCGAGACTTTCGACGGCTTCGCCGAGCCGCACCGCGGTCCAGCCGAATGCAGGATCGTTGCTTGCTTCCATTGCTTCGACCATGCCGCGCAGGTCCTTGATGTGCGCCGCCACCGCTGCGCCGCCGGACTGCGGCAGCTTGCGCGTGACCAGATCGATCGCTTGAATGCCGTTGGTGCCTTCGTAGATCGTGGCGATCCGCGCGTCGCGATAGAACTGCGCCGCGCCGGTTTCCTCGATGAAGCCCATGCCGCCGTGCACCTGCACGCCAAGCGAAGCGACCTCGATGCCCATATCCGAGGAAAACGCCTTGGCGATCGGCGTGAGCAGCGAAGCGCGCTCGTTTGCTGCTTTGCGGGCCGCGTCATCGCAAGCGCGCTCGGAACGGTCGAGCGCGATCGCGGTGGCATAGCAGATGGCGCGCGCGGCGCCGGTCAGCGCCCGCATCGACAGCAGCATGCGCCGCACGTCGGGATGAACGACGATCGGCGCCGTCTCCGTCGCCTTCATGCCGGCGGTGCGGCCCTGCTTGCGCTCGCGCGCGTAGGCGAGCGCCTGCTGGGTGGCGGCTTCAGCAACACCGACGCCCTGCAGACCGACGGCAAGCCGCGCGCGGTTCATCATCGTGAACATGCAGGCCATGCCGGCGTTTTCCTCGCCGATCAGATAGCCGACCGCGCCGCCCTGATCGCCGAGGATCATCGTGCAGGTCGGCGAGCCGTGAATGCCGAGCTTGTGCTCGATCGAATGAGCGCGCACGTCGTTGCGGGCGCCGAGCGACCGGTCGGCATTGAGCAAGAATTTCGGCACCAGGAACAGCGAAATGCCGCGCGTGCCGGGCGGCGCATCAGGTAGCCGCGCCAGCACGAAATGAATGATGTTGTCGGTGAGGTCGTGCTCGCCGTAGGTGATAAAGATTTTCTGCCCCTTGAGGCGATACGAGCCGTCGGCGGCACGCTCGGCGCGCGTGCGCAGCGCGCCGACATCGGAGCCGGCCTGCGGCTCGGTGAGCTGCATCGAGCCGGCCCACTCGCCAGTTACGAGCTTTGGCAGATAGGTGCGCTTGAGCGCCTCGCTGCCGTGCGCATGCAAAGCATCGATCCCGGCCACGGTGAGCATCGGCCCGTCAGCGAAGGCCATGGAGGCGCCGTGCCACATCTCGGTGCAGGCGGAGTTGACGATCTGCGGCAACCCCTGGCCGCCCCATTCGGCGGGCGCGGCGAGGCCGTTCCAGCCGCCGCTGCGCCAGCCGTTGTAAGCCTCTTTCCAGCCCGGCGGCGTGGTCACCGCGCCATCCTTGAACGGTGTGCCGAACGTGTCGCCGACACGGTTGAGCGGCGCGATCACCTCGCCGGCGAAGCGGCCGGCTTCCGCCAGCACGGCGTCGACATCGTCCATGCTGAGGTCGCCGAGGAGTCCCTCGTCGATCGCCGCGGGCAGTCCGGCGGCGTATTTGAGGGCGAAGCCGATGTCGGCGAGCGGGGCGCGGTATGTCACCGGCGATCTCCATAGGTCTCGACGGTTTGCACGTTTGGCGGCGGCGCAATGTCGTCGGGCAGGAAAAAGTCCCGCGCCAGGGGCTGTGTCAGGTCGACACGATAGCGTTCGAAATCGCAAACGCCGCGTTCGGAGAGAAACGTGTCGTCGATCAGAAAGCGTCCGGTGAGTTCGCGCGCCGGACTGACGAAAATGGCATGGGCGGCGTCCGCCATGATCTCCGGTTTGCGCGCCTGGCGCATTCTTTCCGTCCCACCGAGCAGATTCTGGATCGCCGCGGTGGCGATGATGCTGCGCGGCCACAGCGCGTTGACCGCGATGCCGCTTTCGCGCAGTTCGCCGGCAAGCCCGAGTACGACGAGGCTCATGCCAAACTTGGCCATCGAGTAAGCGGTGTGCGGCGCGAACCATTTCTCCTTCATGTCGAGCGGCGGCGAGATCATGAGGATGTGCGGATTGGCGGCTTTTTCCAGGTAGCGAACAGCCCATTTGGAGACGACAAAAGTGCCGCGCGCGTTGATCTGCTGCATCAGGTCAAAACGCTTCATGTCGGTATCGGCGACGCGGGTGAGCGAGATGGCGCTGGCATTGTTGACCACGATGTCGATGCCGCCGAATTTTTGCGCGGTTTGTTCGAGCGCGTCCTTGACGGCCGCTTCGTCGCGCACGTCGACCGCAAGCGGCAACGCTTTGCCACCGGCGCGTTCGACCTCCTGCGCGGCGGTGTAGATGGTGCCGGCGAGCTTCGGGTTCGGCGTGGCGGTCTTCGCCGCGATGGCGATATTGGCGCCGTCGCCCGCCGCGCGCAGTCCGATCGCGAGCCCGATACCGCGCGAGGCGCCGGTAATGAACAGGGTCTTTCCGGCAAGCGACATCGCGCCTCACTTGCTGCGCGACAGAAACGCCGCGAACGCGGCGCGCGCCTCGGCGGACTTCAGGCGGTCGCGAAAATGCATCGTTTCGATATCGATCCGCTGCTCGACAGCGTCAAGCTCGCCGCGCAACAGCGCCCGCGCCAGCGTCACGGCGCCGGCGGGCAGCGCCGCGATCTGCCGCGCGGCTTTGAGTGCCAGTTCATCGACGGCGGCGGCATCGGCCACCTCGTTGACGAGGCCGGCTTGCTTGGCCGCTTCCGCGGTGAGCGGACGGCCCATGACCAGGAGCGCAAAGGCGCGCGCGTGACCCATGCGCAGCGGGGCGAGCAGGCTCGAGGCGGCTTCGGGAATAAGCCCGAGCCTGCTGAACGGCGTCGCGAAGGTCGCATTGGTGCCGGCGACCACGTAGTCGCAATGCAGCAGCATGGTCGTGCCGATGCCGACGGCGAGGCCGCCGACCGCGGCCACCAGCGGCTTGCGATTGCGCGCCAGTGCGTGGAGAAATTCAACCGTCTTCGGCCGCAACCCGCCGCTCTGCGCCGCTTCCAGAAATTCGCCGATGTCGGCGCCGGCGCAGAATGCACCGGGCGCGCCAGCCAGCACGAGGCAGCGGATCGCGTCGTTTTGCGCCGCCTCACCCAGCGCCTGCGTGATCGCCGCGTACATCGGCTGGGTGATCGCGTTCTTCTTCTCCGGCCGATTCAGCCGGATCACGCGCACGCCGTCGTCGTCGGCAACGAGGACTTGCTCGGACATGGATTCCTCTCGGCCGCAACGCCGTTCGGCGCGGGCCGCCTACATTATAGAGGATGCACTCTTATGGAAACGACAGAACGGTCCTTTGCCGGCGCGACGATCATTGATCGGTCGCGCGGGCGTCGCTATCTTGCGGGCCGCCGCCTTCGGGCGGCAATCCGGCCGTGCTTTGGGGCGTAGCCAAGTGGTAAGGCAGCGGATTTTGATTCCGCCATGCGGAGGTTCGAATCCTCCCGCCCCAGCCAGTCTCTTCAAAGGATCAGATTTGGCGGCGGGTTGCGGTGCGCGCGGCGATGACGTTGCTGGATGCGCATCGCGTCGTGCAGGCAGCTCCGCCGGTTTCGGAAGACATCCCAAGAAGACATGCCAAGCGGTGAGAAAACGGGCTTAGCTCACGGATTTCGTGGTGAGTGGAGCTCGAGATTCTGCGGGCGGGTGTTGCGCTGCGCCCCGGCTGGGGCGTGTGCTTCCGAGAGATCGGGGAGCCTTCGAGGAAGGCGACTTACCAGCGAGTTGATATGGCGACAAAGCAGCACTCGGAACCAGCGGGTGATACGGACGTTGGAAAATCGTCGCGGAATCCAAGGGGGTCAGCGTGGTTGCGGCGGCAAACAATCCTCAGCCCAGAACTGCTCGCCCCCGGGCTGTCGTCATGGTGGTGGAAGATGAAGTGCTGGTTCGGATGATAATTGCCGATCGATTGCGGGACGCGGGCTACTCGGTCATCGAAGCCACGAACGCGCACGAGGCGTTGGAGGCGCTGGCGCTGCTGGGGTCCGGCGTCAATGTTGTTGTTAGCGACATAGAGATGCCCGGCGCGATGGACGGAATGGCGTTGGCGCGGACAATTCGCGCCGAGCACCCCGCTATCAAGATCGTGCTGACGTCCGGACACTCCCTGGCAATTGGCGTCGACGATGCTTCTGCCTGCGACGGCTTTTTTTCCAAGCCGTACGATATGGCGCAGCTGCTCCGCCAGATTCAAACGCTGCTCGATTGAGGAACGAGGGTCCGCTGCGGTCGTTAACCGACGTGAAGGAGAAGACGGACATTCGGGAAACCATACTCGTCGTCGAGGACGATGTCTTGGTGCGCATGCCGATCGCACAGTACCTGCGCGATTGCGGCTACCGGGTGATTGAAGCCGTGAATGCGGCCGAGGCCATGAGCGTACTCACGCATGTAGAGACGGTCGTAGACGTCGTCTTCAGCGACATAGAGATGCCCGGCGCGGTCGACGGCTTTGGCCTGGCGAAGTGGATTCGCGAGCACCAACCGGGCTTAGACGTGCTATTGGCGGGCACCGTCCGCCGCGCAGTGGAAGGCGCCAAGGAGCTGTGCGAGCAAGGCCCGATACCGAAGCCCTACGACGTGCAAATCGTGCATAAACACATTCGCCGCTTGCTGGCGGGAAGAAAATCCGCGCAGCTTCGCTAGGCTGCCGTTTCGGTCTTCGCCGATATTCATTGTCTCCATCTGATGATGGCGTGAACGGCCGGCGCCGCTTTGACCGCGATGTGAGGCCATCAATGACAAGGTCCCGCTCCCCGAGCGGTCGCGGTTGGCATGCATGTTGAAGCGCTGGTTGCTTGGTCGCTTTCGACAATAATGCAACAAAACGTAGAGAAGCTTTTCATCGTATCTTCAAGCAAATGCCCCAAGGATGACAAAAAGGCTTGGTATAGGGACATGATCCCTACAGCGTAACGCGTTTCGGCCGCCACAGGAGGAGTTCCCTATGACGCCTCAGGTCTTCATGCCCATGCGCTTCCTACATGAAAGTTATGCTGGCCGCCCGTCCTGCCCGAGATGCGGCGAATTGATGACCGCTCCAGAATTATCGGAGGTCCGCGGTGCCGTTGAAATTCGGCATTTTTGGCAGTGCGACGGGTGCGATAATCAATTCAGCACTCTGATCGAATTTGAACCGATTGCCGCATGACGCCACTTTGGAAGCGGCGTCTCTCAATGATTCGCGTGCGCGTGGACGCGGCGGCCTAATGAGATACACGAGGGTGCGCCTGCTCTTTGATCTTGGACGCGGCGAGGCTTTTGCACCTGAGAGATAATCGTCTGAAGTTGTCGGACGTCCGGTCGTCGGCGCATGTCTGCGCGATCTCTTCGAAGAAAGAGGCCTCCTTCAAGAGGCACCTCGCCATGTAGCGTGGGTCGTATTGGAGCGGCTGTCTCATGCGGCGGAAACGTAGGAAACCCCGCCCGGGTTCAATCAGAGATAGCTCATTCGCTCGAGATAGTTACTGATTTCTTAGATCGACTTTCTTAGATCGACACGAACTAACCCTCGGAAGTGATGGCCGTTTCAGGCCCTTCCTTCCGGCGGTTTTCCGGCCTGGGGGCAGGTTTCCTGATTTATGAGGCGGCGTAGGAGCGTGTCGAGATTGTTGGGTAGCGGTTGGGAAACGTCGTAGGCGGCCTTGAGCCCGGCCGCGATGGCTTGTCCGATCACCTCTCTGCCGGCCGATACTTGGTATGGAGATAGACGGCTGGGCATAAAGCTCAGGCTCCAATAAGCGGCCACCTCCCTTTAAAACAGATAATTCCCGCGGACGACGGGCGTTCCCCGCTTCGGAAGCGATGCTCGTCATCGAATCGGAACTTTGCCGGCTGCGCCTTGATCGCTTGCGATCAAGGAGGTGCCGACAGCCAGGAGTTGCAGCACCGTGATCGAAATACATTTGCGATCGTTGAGGCCATCGTGCGCAACACGTTAGTTCACGATCGCGAAAATGCGGACGCCATCGCCGGACGCGCGTATGTCTGCTAATTGCGGCGGCGGGCCTCGCCACTATGCTGATCATCCGGTACGGCAAATAAATGGCGTCGCCGGAGTCGATAGTCTGAGCCTGGTATGGAGTTGGAGCGCGACAAGGGTCGCTCGGGGAGGAATGGCAATGTATCTGTCGAACCAAAGCCTGCTGGTTATCATCCTAGTCGGAATAGTTTCCGGGTATCTGGCGGGGCGGGTGATGCGAGGCGGCGGTTTTGGCCTCATTGGCGATTTGGTAGTCGGGCTCATTGGCGCCTTCATCGGCGATTGGCTGTTGCCGCGACTTGGTATTCACCTCGGAGTCGGCATCGTCGCCTTGATCGTGAACGCGTTCGCAGGCGCCGTCATTCTGCTGTTGATTTTACGATTGGTCGGCGGGCGATCGGGTCGACGTTGGTAGCGCGAGAGGAATTGCTGGGGGAGTGCCTCTTCCGGCGGAGCAGCATTTACGTAGATGTACGTAGCTGCGCCGTCCCCTCTTTAATCCTGGAGACCGCAAGAGTTTTGCATCTGAGAGCCAATCGTCTGAAGCTGTCAGATGTCCGGTCGTCGACGCATAGTCGGGCGATCTGTTCGAAGAAATCGGCCTCGTGCAGGAGGCATTTCGCCATGTGCCGTCGATCGTATTGAAACGGTTGCCTCATGTCGATTAAACGGCGAAGGCCGCACATCGTTTCAATCAGAGGTCGGACAACCGGCCGATATAGTTACCGATTTCGTGGGCGAACGAATGCGGTCCAGTCCGTTGAAAAAAAGCCGAGCCGTGCTGGCCGAATTTGAAATGATTACGGCCGCATTCTTGTTATCTGAAGCACCGATTCTTTAGAAAATGGGCCGATAGAAGATCGCCCGTGGTACTGATGCCCCAATCCTGGAGTTGAGAAGCAAGCGGCGATAGCAGGAAGCGGATCGTGAAGCTTGATTTGCCGACGTTGATGACGATGCAGAGCTTCGCTTTGGCATGCGCCGGCGCGGTACTGCTCGTCGCTTGGGTACAGCGACGAGTCGAAACCGCCTTAGCTCTATGGGGGGTCGCGAACGTAAACGCCGCGGCCGGCTTTATTTCACTGATGCTCGGGTTGGCATGGCATCAGCCGGGTTGGACCGTGTTGGGCGGTTTGCTGCTATCAAGCCAATCGAGCTTAATATGGAAGGCGGCAAGCAATCTCGATTCCAATCCTGCACCGCTCGCGATTGCGCTCCTGGGGCCGATCATCGTGGGCGGCGGGAGCGTCGCGCCTGGGTTTCGCGAAAATCCTGGGGCGTTGGCTTTGGCTGTCGGTGCCGCCTACAGTTTCGCCACCGTGGTGACTTTATGGCTCGGGCGGAAAGATCGCCTGATCGCGCGGCGGCCCCTTATCATCCTGGCGAGCGTGCATGGTACCGCCTTATTGGTCGGAATATACAGCACGTTCACCGGCGCAACCGGCCCAGACACGCTGCCGTCGCTTACCAGCTTATTCGGATTCATCTACTTCGAGAGCATCATCTTCGGGCTTGGAACCTCCATTTTCATTTTGGCCTTGGTCAAGGAGCGCAACGAGGCGGCCAGCATGATGGCTGCACGTACGGACCCGCTCACCGGCATCGCCAACCGAACCGCCTTCCTGGAGACCGCGGGGCGGGTGTTGGAGCGGTGCCGACGCGACGGTGCCCCGATTTCGGTAATGATGTTCGATCTCGACCGATTCAAAGCCATCAATGATAAGCACGGGCATGGTGTGGGCGACGATGTGATCCGAACATTTTGCGAGGTGACTGCCGCCGCGCTGCGGCCGACGGACGTGTTCGGCCGCATGGGTGGCGAGGAGTTTGCCGTGGTACTGCCGGGTTCGAGCATCGAGGCGGCGTATGTCCGTGCCGACCGGATTCGCGCCTCTTTCGCGGAAAGTAGTCGGTTCGTTCGCGGCCGCCAGGTCAACGCGACGGTCAGCGGCGGCGTGGCGACGGGCACCGATGCCAAAGAGGCACTCGACGTGTTACTCGAACATTCCGACGCGGCGCTCTACGAAGCCAAGAGCGAGGGACGTAATCGCATCAAGCGCGCTGTCGAGGCCACTGCGGCTGACGAGCGGTCGAATGTATTTCGCGTGGCGTGAACTTCTGGGCATTTGAAGTTTCGATCTCAAAAGGCTCAATGAGCAAGTGGCCGCACTTGGCAGCGATGGCGGCGATCGCGGCCGTGCTGCTCACGACGAGTATTCTTCGCTTTCGCAAATCGCTTGGATAGCGACCGCGCTTGTCATGACGCGGGGGGCGCCAAAGAACCGCGATGTCAGTTGTTCTTGGCGCCCTGGAATATCCAGGTCCAGATGTTCTGCTGCAGACAGCTCGGCAAAGGCTTGTGACCATAGGGCATTTGTATTTTTGCGCGTCCCGCGATCAAGACTATCAAATTGCTGCTGTCAGGCTGACCTGGGATCACCATCGGCCCGAATTTCGTGCCTTTCATGACGCCGGCGTAGCTCGTCAGATCGAGGCCGCTGGCGTCGTAGCCTTGGCCGCCGGGCTGATGGCAGGAAACACACCATCCCTTGAAGATCGGGGCAATATCCTCGGCGTAGCTCGTCTGCACCTGTTGGGCGCAGGCGTGACGAATGGGCGGCGACAACGACGCGCCGGCCAGCGAAAGACCGCAGACAGCAAAGCTGGCGAGAATAAGTTTCGATTTCGTCATGAGACTGTCCCCGCGATTTGGCCGAAACACGATGCAGACTAATTCGCTCGACCCACTGGTGCATTTGAGATAGATCAAATTGTTGGTTCAAATTGCAAGAAGGTCCCCAGCGCCAAAAGGGCGGGTGGCGCATATTGCGATGAAATCGGGCGGCCCGGTTTTGCGCCATATCAATGTCGATGAGCCGGGCTTCGGTAGCATCGAAAACAAACTTTAGGCAGGAGCGCCGACCTATGCCGACAAAAGCCGATCCTGACGATCGAAAACGCCAGATCATGATCTGGTACGTGTTGGCGGCGATGTTTGGCGTTCTGATTTTCCAACAATTCTGGTCGAGCTATTCCCAGGTCGAGACCATTTCCTACAGCCAGTTCGAGACGTTGCTCGATCAAAATAAGGTTGCGGAGGTGACGGTCGGCGCCGATTCCATCCGAGGCACGCTGAAGGAGTCGCTGCCCGACGGCAAGAAGCAGTTTTATGCCGTCCGGGTCGATCCGCAAATCTTCGACAAGCTTGCCGCTCATCAGGTCGTGGTCAACGGGTCCGCCAGCGGCGGGCTCGTGCAAACTATCCTGTCCTGGGTCATTCCGGTCGTCATCTTCTACGTGGTTTGGATATTTTTGTTTCGGGGTCTTGCGGAAAAGCAGGGCTTTGGTGGGCTGATGACCGTTGGCAAGTCGCGGGCCAAAGTCTTCGTCGAGACCGATACCAAAGTGACGTTCAAGGACGTCGCCGGGGTGGAGGAGGCAAAGTTCGAACTGCAGGAACTGGTGGCCTTCCTGCGCGATCCGAAGTCCTACGGCCGGCTCGGCGCGCGAGTACCGAAGGGGGTTTTGCTGGTCGGTCCTCCGGGAACCGGCAAGACGCTGTTGGCCAAGGCGGTCGCCGGCGAGGCGGGTGTGCCGTTTTTCTCGATCTCCGGCTCCGAGTTCGTCGAGATGTTTGTCGGCGTCGGCGCTGCGCGCGTGCGTGACCTGTTCGAACAGGCGCGCAAGGCCGCGCCCTGCATCATTTTCATCGACGAACTGGATGCGCTCGGGCGCAGTCGAGTCGCCGGTCCATTCAGCGGCGGCATGGACGAGAAGGAGCAGACGCTCAATCAGCTCCTCGCCGAGCTTGACGGCTTCGATCCGAGTTCCGGCGTCATCCTTCTGGCTGCGACCAACCGACCGGAAATTCTCGATCCGGCCCTGCTCCGAGCGGGCAGGTTCGATCGGCAGGTCCTCGTCGATCGGCCCGACCGCAAGGGTCGTCTGGAAATCCTGAAAGTGCACATCCGCAAGGTGCACCTCGCGCCCGATATCGATCTCGACGCTATTGCCGGATTGACCACGGGATTTACCGGCGCCGACATCGCCAATCTGGTGAATGAAGCCGCCATTGTGGCAACCCGCCGTAACGCTACTTCGATAACGCTGAATGATTTCACGGATGCGATCGAGCGGATTGTCGCCGGGTTGGAAAAGAAGAGCCGCGTGCTCAATGCGGATGAGCGCCGCCGTGTCGCCTATCACGAAATGGGTCATGCGCTGGTGGCGGCGACCCTGCCTGGGGTCGATCCCGTGCAAAAGGTTTCCATTATTCCGCGCGGTGTCGGCGCTCTTGGCTATACGATCCAGCGCCCGACCGAAGACCGTTTTCTCCTTGGCAAAACGAACCTGGAAAATCGCATTGCCGTGCTGATGGGCGGTCGTGCTTCCGAGCAGCTCGTCTTCGACGGCGACGTTTCCACCGGGGCTGCCGACGACCTGCAGCGCGCCACCGAAATCGCGCTGGAAATGGTGACGCGCTACGGGATGGACGAAAAGATCGGGCAGCGGACCTATGCACCAGAACCGCAGCCGTTCATGCCCGCCCCGATCGCCAATCACGTTCAGGCGGCCGAAATCACCACGCGCGAGATCGACGTGGCCGTGAGAGATCTGCTGGCCAAGGCCTTCGATCGCGCACGCGAAATCCTGCAATCGCGGCGCTCAGACCTGGATGCCGGCGCGCAGCTCCTGCTCCAGCGTGAAACGTTGACCGCCGATGCCTTCCCGCCGCTTCGCTCCCCGCGCTCTGCCGAGCCGCGTCTGACCGCGCTGCCGGCGGCGAGCTGATGAATATCGAAGGCGCGCCGCGGTACCGTTGGCGGCGGTCGGGCGGGCTTGCTCAAGCGCGGCAACGATGCAACAACGGCTCGATAATGCCGATATGAGCGGAGAAGATCGTCCATGCGCACTGTCGCACTCGAGGAGCATTTTGCGGTTCCATCCATCGCCAGCCGCATCGATAAGGCCACGCTCGCCCGCCGCGGCTATCGCCCGAGGACGCTGCCGAAGGATGCGCCGAACCCGCTCGAACTTCTGAGCGAGATCGGGGAGCGGCGGCTGAAATCGATGGATGACGCCGGCATTTCAGTGCAGGTCCTCTCCAATAGCGGTCCTGGCCCCGATCTCGTTGCCGGCGTCGACGGCGTCGCCATGGCGCGCGAAACCAACGACTTCCTGGCCAAGACAATTGCGATGCGCCCGGACCGCTTCGCCGGCTTTGCCGCTTTGCCACTGCAGAGTCCCGACGCCGCGGCACGCGAGCTTGAGCGCTCCGTCAAGGAGCTGGGCTTTGTCGGCGCAATGGTCCATGGCACGACCGAGGGCCGGTTTCTCGATCATTCGAGCTTCGATCCCATCCTGGCGGCCGCCGAAGCGCTTGACGTGCCGATCTACATTCATCCGCACATACCGCCGGAGCCGGTACGGCAAGCCTACTTTTCCGATCTGCCGGCCGGTGCCGGCCGCGTGCTGGAGACTGCCGGCTGGGGTTGGCATTCGGAGACAGCCGTGCACGTTTTGCGCTTGGTGATCGCCGGCAGCCTCGATCGCCATCCACGGCTCAAGTTGATTATCGGTCATATGGGCGAGATGCTGCCGATGATGATGGCGCGCGCCGACAAGGTTTTCGCGCTCGACATCGACCATTTGAAGCGGCCAATCAGCCGTACCATTCTCGACCAGGTCTGGATCACGACCAGCGGCATCTTCGACGAGCCGCCATTTCTCGCGGCGCTGCTCACATTCGGCATCGACCGCATCATGTTCTCGGTCGACTATCCTTATGCGGCGGATGCGCTGGGCCGCGAGTTTCTCAACCGTATTTCCCTGTCTCCGGCCGATATGGAAAAGCTCACGCACGGCACCGCTGATGCGCTGCTTAAGCTCAAGACCCGCTGAGCCGATATTGCAGGGCAGAGCGAAATACCCCTCGATCCGTAGAAATTCTCTTGCTCAGTAAAGCGGCCCGGCCATTATCGAGGCGGCTGAATGGAGTAGCGGTGTGCCGATTTTCAGTTTAGGCGGCCTGCGTCCCGAGCTGGCGAGTGCCGGCGCTTGTTACGTCGCAGACACCGCGACCCTTATCGGCAAGGTGAGGATCAAGCCCGGCGCCAGCGTCTGGTTTGGGGCCGTGTTGCGCGGCGACAACGAATGGATCGAAATCGGCGAGCGCGCGAATGTCCAAGATAACTGCACGTTGCACACCGATCCGGGGTTTCCGCTTGTTGTCGGCGAGGGCTGCACCGTAGGTCACAACGCCATTCTGCACGGCTGCTCGATTGGGAAAAACACACTGATCGGCATGGGCGCGATCGTGATGAATGGCGCCTGCGTTGGAACCAATTGCATCGTCGGCGCCGGCGCGCTGGTCGGTGAAAAGAAGACCATACCGGACAACTGCCTGGTGATCGGATCGCCGGCACGAAAGACCCGCGATACTGACGCCGCAACCGTCAAACTGATTGAAGAAGCGGCGGAGATATATTTTCGGCGCTGGAAGGATTATGCCGCAAATCTGCGGCGACTCCCGTAAGTTCCGCACCGAGCTTGCCTTGATCGGGCCACGATAGCGCGCGAAGAGACGGTGCGGAGCGGGCCGCACGTGTTTCAATCCAGGATCCTGATGGTTGTTTGCCGCGCCCTGGCCGGCGGGTGGATCCGACGCATGTCCGTTCAGCGCCGCCGGCTGCCGCAGTGGCCGGTTCCGCGCTGTCTGATCGCTGCGGCGTGTTTCACGGCCTGTTTTCAGACCACCTCAAGCTATGCCGGCGACGGACGCATCGAACCTGCCGCGAAGCTCGATGTAACCTACAGGGCAACGCTTCTCGGTCTGCCGATCGGTCATATCGTCTGGACGATCGAGGTGCACGACAACCGGTTCTCCGCCGTCGCGACCGGGGTCACTGCGGGTCTGCTGCAGGTTTTCAGCCCCGGCCACGGTATTGCCGAAGCCCATGGAATGCTCACCGGGCCGCGGCCGGCAGCCTCGAAATTCATGGTTGCTTTCAGCCACGGCAGCGCCTCGGAGCAGATCAAAATTCTGTTCAGCGACGGTAAAGCCACTCCGTTCTTTGACCGCCCGCCGCCGCCCAATCCGAACCTCATTCCACTCACCGACGCGTACAAGAGCGGTGTGGTCGATCCGATGACGGCACTCTTGATCCGCGTGCCCGGGACCGGCGATACCGCAGTTCCGACGGCTTGCGAGCAAAAGATCGCCGTGTTCGACGGCCGTATGCGCTATGATCTGCAACTTGCTTACAAACGGATCGAGCGGGTCAGAGCGGACGCTGGCTATGACGGTCCCGCCGTGGTCTGCGCGGTCTATTTCACGCCGCTCGCGGGCTACGATCCAACCCGTTCCGCCATCAAATATCTCCGGGCCGAACGTGGCATGGAAATGTGGCTGGCACCGCTCAGCGGAACCCGGCTCATGGTGCCGTTTCGCGTCCTGGTACCTACCCCATTAGGCGACGGCGTGCTGCAGGCCACGCGCTTTATCTGGATGCAACACAGCGGGCACATGCCTGGTTGAGCTCTCGCGGCTCCCTCTACGCCGTTGCAACGTCGGGATCATCGGCCGTGCCGGTTTTGACTGGACGCGCCGCGCTCATTACGATTGGGCGCATTGAGCCACGCGGCATCGTTGCGTGGGCGATTGGCAGCATGAGCACGAGCACCACCGATGCAACGCCGCACGGCGCCGGTTCCGCCACCCGGCTGATCGTCGCGGCCTCCCTGGGCAACGCCCTCGAATTCTATGAAATCCTGGTCTACGGCTATTTTGCCGTCACCATCGCCAAGGTTTTCTTCCCCGCCGCAAACCCGGCCGTTTCTCTCCTGGTAACGCTCGGTAGCATCGGGGTTTCCTACCTGGCCCGGCCGGTCGGCGCGTTCTTCCTTGGCGATTATGGTGATCGCCGCGGTCGCAAGGCGGCGTTGACGCTCTCGATTGCGTTGATGACCCTTGGTACCGGCCTCATGACCATCATGCCGAACTACAATTCGCTCGGTTTGCTTTCGCCCTGCCTGGTTATCGCCGCGCGATTGTTGCAGGGATTTTCCGTCGGCGGTGAATTCGCCAGCTCGACCACGTTCCTGGTCGAACACCGTCCGGATCGCCCTGGCTTCTTCGCCAGCTGGCAATGGTCGAGCCAGGGTTTGGCCGCGGTCGTCGCCACCGCCTTCGGGGTGCTGTTGACCGGCACCCTCTCGGCAGCCGATCTGCAGGCCTGGGGTTGGCGTATCCCGTTTGCCTTCGGCCTGCTGATCGGTCCGGTCGGCTACTACATCCGCAGCAACATGGAGGAGACGCCGGAATTTCGCGCCGGCGCCCCCCCGCGCACGCCGATGCGAGATCTCATCCTGACGCAGTGGGATCGGCTCTTGCTCGTCATCGGCGCTGTGATCATCTCGACCAGCTCGCAGTATATGCTGGTCTATATGCCGACTTACGCAATCCGCGAGCTGCACCTGCCGCAATTTCTGAGCTATACGGCGGCCGTTGCCGCGGCCGCGCTGCAGACGGTGGTGGTCCCCTTTGTCGGCATCGCCGTCGACAAGGTGGGTCAGAGCCGCGTGATGCTCGGCGCGGCGCTGCTTTTCATCCTCACCGCGTACCCGGCGTTCGTTCTTCTGAATGCCTACGCAGCGCTGCCGACGCTGATAGCGATGGTATGCTGGATCGCGCTCCTGAAATCCTGCTACAGCGGGGCGCTGCCGTCCTACATGGCGAAAATCTTTCCGGCCGCGACGCGGGTCAGCGGTCTGTCGCTCAGCTATAACCTATCGGTGACGATCTTCGGCGGCTTTGCCCCGTTCTTCGCGCAATCGCTTGTCGACCTCACCGGCTCGCGGCTGGCGCCAAGCTACTACATCATAGGAACGGCGTTTCTCAGCCTGGTATCGCTCCTTGTCCTTCGGGTACGGGAAAAATCGGTCTTGACGGTGAAGCGAGAGACAACATGAAAGCGGCCTATATTGAAAGATTCGGCGGTCCCGAAGTGTTGCAGTACGGCGACCTTCCCGATCCGGCAGCGGCGCCCGACGAAGTGATCGTCGATGTGCACGCCGCCAGCGTCAATGCCGCCGATTGGAAATTTCGCGCCGGCGAATATGCGCGGCATGCGCAGACAAAATTTCCGCAAATTCCAGGGCGGGATTTTTCCGGCATGATCGCCGGCGTCGGCGCGGACGTTTCCGATCTTAAAGTCGGCGATGCGGTGTTCGGAGTCTTGGAGCCGGGCCGGGAAGGAACCTATTGCGAAAAAGTGACCATCAGGGCCGCCGTCGTCGCCAAAAAGCCCGATCGGCTGCCGCATATCGATGCCGCGGCGCTGGCGCTCACCGGTCTCACGGCGGTCAATTCGATTGAAGATACGCTGAAGCTCAAGCGCGGGGAGACGATCCTCATTCAAGGCGGCGCCGGCGGCGTCGCCGGATTCGCCATTCAATTCGCGAAACATCTGGGCGCGCGGGTGATCAGTACCACGAGCGCGGCGAATCTCGATTACGTGCGTAGCCTCGGAGCCGACCAAGTGATCGATTACAACGCCGAGGACTTTACCAAGGTGGTCAAGGACTGCGACGCGGTATTTGAGACCGTTGGCGGTGATGTCGCGCAGAAATCCTTCGCTGTGCTCAAGCCGGGCGGCCGCGCCGCCTTCATCGCCTCCGGGGCGCAGGCGCCGAAGCCGAATCGCAGCGACGTGACGGCTCTGCGTCCTCCAGTGCCGCGTTCGCGCGCCGCGATGGAGCGCGTCGCGCAGTTGTACGTGGCGGGAGCGATACGGCCTCCGGAACTGAAGCTGTTTCGCCTGTCGCAGGCCGCCGAAGCACATCGGGTGAGCCAGGGACGCCACTTTCGCGGCAAGCTTGTCTTTCAGATCCGCTAGCTTATCGCTCGCGCTCACCAATGAGCACGAAGGTACTCGTCGACACACGCCGCTGAGGCTTTGGCGTAAGTGCTGCGGCGGCTGACCACTGCTCCGTTCAGCTCGCGTAGCGCCAGTGCCATTTCGGCGGCCTTGAGCGCCGCGGCGATGCCGTTGAGCACCAAGGCGCCATCGATGATGAACGGGCGCTCGCGCGCGAACAGCAGCATCGGCAAGCCGCCGGCGGGCAGGATCACCTCGGCGCCGGCGGCGACGAGCGGGTGAACTTGCTGGACGAAATCGGCGCGGAGCGTCGCGTAAGCGTCTTCGTCCGTGAATGCGCGCATGAAACTCGGCAGGTCCATACGCAGCGCCCGTACGCCGACAACGCGCTGCTCGAAACAATAGGCGCGAACCTGCCGCTCATGCCAATCGATGAAGCTCGGATCGATCGTCACCAGACCTAACCGGCGGCCCATGCTGAGTGCCGCCAGCATGGTCGCTTCGCCCAGCCCGATGGCCGGAATATCGACTGCGCCGCGAATTTCGATAAGGCCCGGCTCCTGGAAATGGCCGATGACGAAGGCGTCGTAGCCGGCGCGCTCGGCCTCGATCGCGTTACGGATCGTCTGCGCCGCGCAGCGAAACTCAGTCAGCGCATGGAAATGACGATCGGGCGGATCGAGGCCGTGAACCTCGAAGCGCACGTTGGGAGCCGCAGCATGATCGAGAAACGCTTGCAGGCGCTCGATATACGGCTTCTGCTCGGTGGGGTGGACGAAGCTCTGATACCAGATGCGGGTTGACGGTTCGCCCATGTTCGCTCCCCCAGCGCGATGTGGACCTGTGGTTACGGTCATGACCTCAGCAATCGCGTCGCCATGGCGAAATGGTTGTTCGGTCCGGTGAATTTGGGAAAACGCTTGAAGTCTTCGCGCATCGCATGCCGCACTGGCGAATGCAAGGCGCTTTGCAGTGCATCGGCGCTGTCGAACACGACCTTATTGCGCTGCATGAAATTCTGTCGCGTCCAGGGTTGCATGCTCACCCAGTCGACGCGCGTATAGATTTCGAGCTCGCGGATACCCGGGAACGCCGCCATGTGACCGGTATGGCTCTCAAGATAATGGGCATGCCAGGCATTCAAATCCTCGGCCTCGCCCTCATAGGACACCAGATACGTGCAATAGGGCGCGCCGGGCGCCGTCTTGAAATTCGGCTCGGGGACGTGGAACGGGCGAACGAGCATCGCCTGCTGGGCGATATCGGCGGCTGCGAGCAGCGGAAATTCTGCGCGCGAACAAAGCGCGTCAAGGTGCCCGGCGCGCGCGACCGTTGCCTCCAGTTGGGGAAGGTCCGCGAAGTAAAGCTGCAGCACCAGCGAAGGCGACGGGCCGTCCTTTACGTAAGGGTCGCTGGTGCGGACCGGCATGTGGATTAGTGCTTTGTGCAGGTTTGGCGCCCCGCGCAAAAGCCGATCGAGCTTCGCCGTCTCGGCTGCGGCGGGTTCGGCGTGAAAGCGAAAGCTCAGAAAAAGGCAGCTGCTCATCAGCCGTATGTAGCGCGAATAAAGCGGGAGCGGAATCCGGGCCACGCTGTATATTGGTCCTGAAAGCGCGCGGAGAGTGGTGTGGCGCGGCCCGATATCACTGTAGCATGGCCGCCAGCTTCTCTATCATGCACGCAATTATTGGGAGAGCGATTTGACCGCAACGAAGACGTTTCGCATCTGGGCGCAGGGCGCTACCGATCAGGTCGGTCACCGGAATTACCTGGCGGCGCTGTTGCCGCACATGAAGGCCTGCGTCGATCCCGACTTCGAACTGGAATTCAGGACCATGACGCCCTCGGTCACGACCGTGCATGCGCTCTCGGAACACCGCTTCTCGCGCGCGGTGATCCGCGGCGCCATCCAGGCCGAGCGCGAGAACTATGATGTCTTCTTTATGAACCATTTCCAGGACGTCGGGCTCTACGACGCCCGTGCGTCGGTGAATATTCCCGTCCTTGGCCTCGGTGAAGCGACGCTGCTGCACGCCTGCACGATCGGCCGCCGGCTCGGCTTGCTTGCGATCAATCCGGCCT
>Ga0335074_10001560_pt1 | contig 31050 bp, 32 predicted proteins | sample Lox_Sample_23_FD_206715 | JGI IMG/M metagenome (GOLD analysis project Ga0335074, IMG submission 206715) | Soil microbial communities from Loxahatchee National Wildlife Refuge, Florida, United States - Lox_Sample_2.3 | ecosystem: Environmental > Terrestrial > Soil > Wetlands | place: USA... | reverse complement strand
TCGCCGAATATCTGCGCCCTTCGCAGCAGACCGCCGCGCGGCGCAACCGCCAGTAGGGTCAGGCCCGGCTCAGACTAGGGCCAGGGCGATGGCAAGTGCCTGGTTGACGGCGCGCATTGAGGGTGGTGAGAGTGCCCCGAGGTATTCGCCGAGCTCGTCTTTCGCCAGCTGCTCGATGCAGTCGGCGTTGGCGTAGCCAGTTAGCGGGTCGGCCGCTGAGAGCTTCACCCAGGTGGGAAGGTCACGCGCCGTGGTTGTCAGCCGGATGGCGACGATGTCCGCGAGCAACCGGTTCCGGGCGTTGTTCGACACAACGAGCCAGGGCTTGAGCCCGTAGCCGAGGTCGCAGCGGTAGACCTGCCCGCGCTGGGGGTGCTGACTCACGCGGCGCTGTCGCGCGCTTGCCGGGCTCGGCGGCGAGCCCGCAAGACGGCCGCCTCTTCTGCCGACTCGTAGGGATAGTGCGGGTTGTCCGCGACGGCTGCGGCGTAGCCGGCCTGGAGCTTTTCCTCTTGCAGGTGCTGCCACGCTTGATGAATGGCTGCCTGCACTGCTGCCGAGCGGCTTGGATGGCGTTCGGCGAGCTCAGTCAGCTCCCGGCTGGTCTCATCGTCCAGGCGGACGGTCATAGCGCCTGTCATACAAAAATGATACCGCGACTGTGCTCCAGAACGAGCATCTGTCCACAGCGGGGAGAGTCGCGAGCTAGTTGTCCACAGCAGTGGTCGCGCTTGCGCGCGAGGCCGTATACCTCCGGAATTGTCGTGACCGGAGGTGGTCACGATGAGTCCGGACGACGAGCGTCGCGCGCGTGTTGCGCTGAGCTTCCTGGCGCAGCCGGGCGACCCGGTCATGGGCGCGGCGCTGCGGGGCGGCCCGGCGCCCGAGTTGCTTGGGCTGGTCACCGGCGCGGACCTACATGGCGGGGCGCTTCTGCCGTGCCGCGCCGTCGACGTGCTACCGGCCGCTTGGGCTGGCCGAATATTATCTGGGCTCCACGTCAGCGTGGGCGTAGCGTGTGCCAGCGTGGAGGATGAAGATCCTAAGGATGTTGTGCGCCGCGGCTACGACGCAGTGTCAGTGCGCTACGACAACTGGTCCGACGGGGCGACCAAATATTCGGCATGGCTCGCTGAGCTTGGTGAGCGAATTCCGGCAGGCGCCGCAGTACTCGATCTTGGTTGCGGCAGCGGGCTGCCTGTCGCACGCAATCTGGCTTTGGCGGGATGCCGTGTCTCCGGGGTCGACATTAGCGAGGTGCAAATCCGGAGGGCCCGAGAACTCGTACCGGCCGCGGAGTTTCTGCGAGCGGATATCTGCGGCGTCGAGTTCGACTCCGAGTCTTTTGATGCGGTGGTGTCGTTCTTCGCGTTTATCCATCTTCCGCTTGGGGATCAACTGCCTCTGCTGTGTCGAATCGCTAGGTGGCTGCGGCCCGGCGGGCTATTCGTCGCCACGACCGGCTACTGGGCCTGGACGGGTTACGAGCAAAACTGGCTGGGTGGCGGTGCGCCGATGTGGTGGAGCCATGCCGACGTCGCCACCTACCGGTCCTGGATCTCTCAAGCTGGGCTCGTGATCGAGCGCGAGGAGTTCGTGCCGGAAGGCGATGGCGGCCACGCGCTGTTCTGGGCCTCCCGGCCGTGCTAAACCATGCGAGCAGTGTGGTGCGGGGGACCGCGGGGCAGGGGCACCGCCGGGCGGCCCGTCGCCTGCGGCCGCTTCGAACACGGATCCTGGTCGATAGTCGGGCGCGAAGGGCACTTTTCCCGCCATCGCCGCGCGCGCAATGCGAAAGCAATTCTCATCTACCAGTGGCGAGCATGTTGATTTAGCATCTCGGTCGCGGGTGCGATGCGCTGGGCCCGTATTGACGGCTCGTAGCCTGGCAGCGAGATATCGATCATGACCGAATCGGGCCTGGTATGACAGATCCCGTTGGCAGGCGATCTAGCAAGGCACAATGACGGCGCGGTTGGCCGCTGCTTCTGCGAGCCGTGTGAGGTCGGCGGGATCGCTCGTTAGAACGCGGTCGCCGGGCGCGGCGAGAAGCACCACGGTTGCATCGATCGCGTCGGCGGTGCCGGAGCTTGCCAGCAACGCACCAGCCTGCCGGCCATCGGGTGGCGCGAAGGAGACGCTTTCCCAAGAATCACGCAACCGCGATCTCTGCGCATCTATCCCGGCACGGCCCGGCAGGGAGATTCCTAGCGTGCGCACATCGTGGGCTGCACGAGCCGTGGATTGGCTTTAGCGGGAAGTGCGGTGATCTTCACTGGGAGGTAGTAGAACTGCCGGTAGCGGTGGCCGCCGGATGTGTAGTCGATTCGCATCGTGCCCATCGTGTAGTGTCCGGGCTTCGTGATTACGAACGAGACGACAGCCTCGCCGCGAATGGAAGATCTGGCCGCGTACGACAGGCTGCGGATTGGCCTTGGCTTGAAGTGCTCGGGACAATTCTTGGGAAGGTCGCCCTGGAGTCCCAGGGGTGCCTCGAGCTCGCGGCCCGTGTAGGCCTGGTAACTGACCTCGCGGATTGCCGGGCCGGCAGGGGAGATCAGCTTCACAGCTTCGATCGTGACGCGGGTGTTGCTGGTGTTCGCCAGGTTCGCGATGCCAAAGTTCAGGAGCTCGTCGGTCGGCACGGTGATTGCGTCCGTTACCCCGGCGAGTGTCGGAGAGGAAGTCGGAAAGACTGTCCGCTGTGGCGGGCCGCCTGCGCCGGGGCCGGACGAGCATGACGTTATCGCCGTCCCAGCTATGGCCGCGGCTGCCGCCATAGCCACGACGAACAGCCGGTTGGTGGTCATTGATCGGCAACTGTATTGATCGGAACCAGCTGCACACCGATTTCTGGCTGGATTCCGTTTTTGCAACCGTCGCGCCGGAGATGACTCTGCCCGCTCGAACCCTGTGCACAGCACGCCTCCCCGCCCGCTGGTTGTCCACAGCCCGTTAGCTAGGTCGGCGGACTCGCCTGCCTGTCCGGCAGTGTCGTGACCGGAGGTGGCCACGATGGATCCTGACGGCGAGCGGCGGGCGCGGGTCGCGCTGAGCTTCCTGGCCCAGCCCGGCGACCCTGTGCTCGGTGCCGCGCTCCGGTCGTGTCCGGCCGAGGACCTGCTCAGCGCCGTGACCGGTACTGATGCGCAAGGCGAGCCGGCGCTGACCGGACTGGCCATGGACGCCAGGCTCGCGCGGGCTATCGACCGGTGGCGGGACCGGCTGGGCGAAGTGCCGAGCGTCGCCCGGCTGGCGGCCTGGGAGCAGAGCGGGCTGCGGCTGGTGATGCCGGGCGACGCGGAGTGGCCGACCCAGCTGGACGACCTGGGCGACGCCCGGCCACTGCTTCTCTGGGTGCGCGGCAAAGCTGACCTGCGATTCGCCTGCCTCGACTCGATCTCCATGGTCGGCGCCAGGGCAGCGTCCGGCTATGGCAACCACGTCGCCCTGGAGATTGCCGCCACGCTCGCCGAGCACGGAGTCACGATCGTGTCCGGCGGCGCGTTCGGGATCGACGCCAGCTCGCATCGCGGCGCACTCGCCGCAGACGGCATCACCGTGGCCGTCCTGGCGGGTGGGCTGGAGTTCGGCTACCCGCGCGGCCACGCGGAGCTGTTCGCCGCGATCGCAGTCAACGGCCTGCTGGTAAGCGAGTGCCCGCCGGGCCGCGGCCCGACCCGGCCGGGGTTCCTTATCCGGAACCGGATCATTGCCGCGCTCAGCCGGGGCACCGTGGTCGTCGAAGCGGCGCTGCGCAGCGGCGCCCTCAACTCGGCGCGCCATGCGCGGGAGCTTTGCAGGCCGGTCATGGCAGTGCCCGGCCCCGTCACGTCTGAGCAGTCAGCGGGCTGCCACGAGCTGATCCGGGACTTCGGAGCGATGTGTGTTACCTGCGCGAATGACGTCCTCGACCACATCGGCGGGCCGGGCAGGACCAGCGCAGGGCTGCGGATCGGCCCGGCTGTTCCACGGGACATGCTCGACCCGGTGGCACTCTCTGTACTCGAAGAGCTGCCGCTTCGCGGTGGTCGTGGTCCGGCCAGCGTGGCTGTCCGGGCCGGCGTAGACCTCGACACCGCGCTTCGATGTCTCGGGCTGCTGGCCGCTGGCGGCTTCGCCGAGCGCTGCGACGCTGGCTGGCGCGCGAGGAGGATCGATGCGACTCATCCATGATCACGTAGATTCTGTCGGTCAATCGCCGACAGATCTTACGTTGCCGGGCTGGCGGCGTGTGGTGGCAGTGCCGGCTCGGGGCAGCCAGGAGATCGCGAGGGCAAGAAGCCGTGACGAAGCAGCCCGCCACCCTTGCCGACACTATTCGATCTTGATTTCCCATGAATCTTGCCCGGAATCGGGCAGAATTCTTGCAGAACTGGCCACCGGGCGGTCATGATGGGCGGCGTGCCCGGACCGCCCGCCCACAGCGACTTGGTGGATCACCTCATCCGCACCTGCCCGCTTAGCCCTGCTGAGGCCACGCGCGTAGTGGCGGACGTGCTGGGGTATTTCTCCGAGCCGCCGGATGCCTTCGTGCGCCGGCGCCACCGCGAGCTCAAGGCCCGCGGGCTGACTAATGACCTGGCCTTCGCGCAGATCGCTGCTGAGATGCCGCTGCGGCGTTACGCGCCGCCGGAGCTCTCGCTGCGACAGCTGCGCCGGATTGTCTACGGATAAGGAGCAGAAGCCTTGTGCGGAATAGTAGCATATATCGGAAATCGAGACAGCGTCCCCATCCTGCTAGAGGGACTGAGCCGGCTCGAATACCGGGGCTATGACTCCGCCGGCATCGCGGTCGTCGGCCGTAGCGGTGACCTGCGAGTCCGCAAAGCCAAGGGCAGGGTCTCCGAACTCGCCGCTGACGTGCCGGCCAGGCTCAAGGGCAGCCCTGGCATCGGGCACACGCGCTGGGCGACCCACGGCGAGCCGAGCGATGAGAACGCCCATCCGCACACGTGCGGGCCGATTGCCATCGTCCATAACGGGATTATCGAGAACGCCGAAGAACTTCGGGCCGGCCTCGTCGCGCGGGGCGCCGAGTTCTCCTCCCAGACCGATAGCGAGCTATTCGCTCACCTGATCGCCGCGCACGCCGCGGCGGGGGATGACTCGCCGCCGGCTGACCTGGAGGAGGCAGTCCGGCAGGCGCTGAAGTCGGTGGTCGGCACCTACGGGCTGGCAGTACTCGACGCCCGCAGCCCGGACCGGCTCGTGGTCGCGCGCAACGGCAGCCCGGTCCTGCTCGGCATCGGGGACAAGGAGATGTTCGCCGCCTCCGACTACGCGGCCCTGGTCCGCTACACCCGGCAGGTCGTTCACCTCGACGACGGCGAGATCGCCACGCTGCGTGCCGACGGGTTCCGGACGAGCACGCTGGACGCGCAGCGGACAACGAAGCAAACAGCCGTCATCGAGGCAGACGCGGCCAGCTACGAGGCGGATGGCCACGCGCATTTCATGCACAAGGAGATCCACGAGCAGCCCGGCGTGGTCGAGCGGGTGCTCCGCGGGCGGCTAGACGACCGGTTCAACACCGCGCACCTAGGCGGGCTCAACCTGGATCCGCGTGAGGCGCGCGCCATCAAGCGGGTGAAGATCCTCGGCTGCGGCTCGGCCTACTACTCCGGCGTCCTCGGCGCCCAGCTGATCGAGGAGCTCGCCAGGGTCCCGGCAGACGCCGAGCCTGCCTCGGAGTTCCGGTACCGCGGCCCGGTCATCGAAGAGGGCACCCTCTACATCGGAGTAAGCCAGTCCGGCGAGACCTACGACACGCTAGCCGCGGTGCAGGAAGTCAAGCGCAAAGGCGGCCAGGTACTAGGAGTCGTCAACACCGTAGGCAGCACCATTGCCAGGGAAGTCGACGGCGGGGTGTACTTGCACGCTGGCCCCGAAGTGAGCGTTACCTCCACGAAAACCTTCACGGCCACGGCCACCGTCTTCGCATTGCTTGCGCTGCACCTTGCCCGGATTCATGACCTGTCGCCGGCCGACGGCCGGCGCATCAGCGACGGCCTGCGCAAGCTGCCGGAGCAGATCGCCCAGATCCTCGCCATGGAAGAGGAGATCGCCAGCCTGGCCAAGCAGTTCGCGAGCTACCCCGGCATGTTCTTCGTGGGGCGGGTCCGGGGCTGGCCGGTCGCGAGGGAAGGCGCGCAGAAGCTGAAGGAGGTTTCGTACCTGCACGCGGAGGCTTACCCGGCCAGTGAGCTCAAGCACGGCCCGCTGGCGCTGGTCGGGCCTGAGCTTCCGACCGTGGCGATCGTCCCCGGCGACGAGCTGATCGAGAAGAACCTGGCCACGCTGGGCGAGATCAAGGCACGACGCGGCCGGGTGCTGCTCGTCGGCCACGCGGCACCCGACGGCGAACTTGCCGACGACGTCCTCGCCATCCCCAAGAACGAGCACGAGCTGGACCCGATCCTGCTGTCCGTGCCGCTGCAGCTGTTCGCGTACCACGCGGCTGTAGCGCTGGGCAACGACGTCGACAGGCCGCGCAACCTGGCCAAGAGCGTGACAGTCGAGTGACGGTCATCCCATCAAAATCATCTGGCCGGAAACGGGCACTAGGGGCCGGCTGACTTTCGCCGCGTCGCGGCTTAGGTCCCAGCGCCCGACGATCTGGTGCCGCAGACTGGCCTCATGAACGCAACGGCCGGGCAGCAACCGCAACGGCCGGCGTTGCCTGAGCCGATGGCCGCAGCGCTGACGGCGTTCGGCCGCCATCTGGGCGCCGAGCGCGGCTTGTCGCCGCACACGGTTCGCGCCTACCTCGGCGACGTCGGCGCGCTGCTGGCATTCGCTGCGCAGGATGGCTGCGCTGAGGTAGCGGACCTCGATATTGCCGTGCTCAGGGGATGGCTTGGCAGCCAGTACCGGGCGGGCCAGGCGCGGGCGAGTATCGCCAGGAGGGCCGCTTCGGCGAGGGCCTTCACCGCGTTCGCGCATCGTCGCGGCTTGCTGGCCGCCGACACCGGAGCTCAGCTCGGGATACCTAAAGTGCACCGGCATCTGCCCGAGGTGCTGGCGCAGGACCAGATAGCAGCGGTGCTGGCCGGCGCGCAGGGTACCCGCACGCGCCGCCGGACGCCCGCCGCCGACGCGCTGGCCAGCGCCCTGGAATTGCGCGACACCGCGATCATGGAACTGCTGTATGCCAGCGGCATCCGGGTCAGCGAGCTGTGCGGGCTGGACGACGGTGACCTGGACACCTCGCGGCGGACCGTGCGCGTGCTCGGGAAGCGCAGCAAAGAGCGGGTGGTGCCGGTCGGGATCCCTGCCGTCCGGGCAGTGCTCGCCTGGGTTGACGGCGGCCGCCCGGTTGTGCTGGCCGAGGGCAGCGCTGCGGGGGATACGGGAACGGCGCCGGGCAAGGCACTGTTCCTCGGCGCCAGAGCGGGCCGGATCGACCCGCGTACCGTCCGCCGGATCGTTCACGACCGCATCACGGCTGCCGGGTCGGTGCCCGACACCGGGCCGCACGGGCTGCGGCATACCGCCGCCACCCATCTGCTGGAAGGCGGCGCCGACCTGCGGAGCGTCCAGGAGATGCTCGGCCATGCCTCGCTGGCAACCACTCAGCTCTATACCCATGTCAGCATCGACCGGCTGATATCGGTCTACCATCAGGCGCATCCGCGCGCCTGATCCGGCCCGCCGCGGGGTTAGCCAGGCGGACATCCCGCCGTGCTCCGGGCATGTAGAATTAGTCAACGGCCTCACCGGCTTGCGTAAGCATGCGCTCTCCGGGATGGCCGAATTCGCGCGTCCGCTCGCTGCGCGGACGCCTGTCGCGGGACCCGGCCGGGTCTCTGCCAGGCGCAGCAAAGGACGCCCTTTCACCGGTCCGCCGGAGCTGATCCGGCGGCGAAGGGCGTACGGATGCCAGGAAGTAACCGGCAGGCGTGCCTGCCCTGCACGGCAGGACGCCCTCAAACAGGAAGGGGACACCGGCATGGCTCCGGTCGTCACCATGCGCCAGCTGCTGGAAAGCGGCGTTCACTTCGGGCACCAGACCCGTCGGTGGAACCCGAAGATGAAGCGGTTCATCTTCACCGAGCGCAACGGCATCTACATCATCGATCTTCAGCAGTCGCTGGACTTCATCGACAAGGCTTACGACTTCATCCGCGAGACGGTCGCGCACGGCGGCTCGGTTCTCTACGTGGGCACCAAGAAGCAGGCCCAGGAGGCCATCGCCGAGCAGGCCCGCCGGGTGGGCATGCCGTTCGTCAACCAGCGCTGGCTGGGTGGCATGCTGACCAACTTCGGCACGGTCTACAAGCGGCTCCAGCGCCTGAAGGAACTCGAGGAGATCGACTTCGACGACGTGGCCGGCTCCAACCTGACCAAGAAGGAACTGCTGCAGTTGCGCCGTGAGCGGGACAAGCTTGAGCGCTCGCTCGGCGGGATCAGGGACATGTCCCGGGTGCCAAGTGCGTTGTGGGTCGTCGACACCAAGAAGGAGCACATCGCCGTCAGCGAAGCCCGCAAGCTGGGCATCCCGGTGGTGGCGATCCTGGATACCAACTGCGACCCGGACGAGGTTCAGTACCCGATTCCGGGCAATGACGACGCCATCCGGAGCGTTGCGCTGCTCACCCGGGTGGTGGCGGACGCGGTGGCGGACGGGCTGATCGCCAGGGCCGGCGCGGCCGCGACCGATGCCAAGCCTGCTGCCGACGGCGCGGACGGTATCGGCGCCGCCGAGCCGCTGGCTGAGTGGGAGCGCGAACTGCTCGAGGGCAGCAAGGCCGACCAGAGTGCCGCTGCGAACGGCGCTGCCGCGAGCGCCACTGCCGCCAACGGTTCGCCCGCCAACGGTTCGCCCGCCAACGGCACGGCAGCGAACGGTGCGGCAGCCACGGCCACGCCAGGCGCTGACGCGGCCGAGGCGAGCCCGGCTGGCGACGAGCCGGCTGGCGACAGCGAGAACCAGAACTAGACAGCCTGCCAGAACTACACAGCCTGCCAGAACTACACAGCCTGACTGCCGGGGCGGCCCGCGGGCAGCGCGCCGGCGGAACCGCTCGTCGCGGCCGGAAAGGCCGGCCGGCCCGCGGGCGCCCAGCGACACCGCAGCGCCCGCCCGGCAGGGGCGGCCCGCCCGGCCGCAGACGACCGGCCTGCCGGCACCAGCCAGACCGGCCCGCCGGCTACCGACGCCGGGCAGCCGACAGCAACGACAACGAAAGATGGGGACATGGCGAACTACACCGCCGCCGACGTAAAGAGGCTGCGCGAGCAGACCGGCGCGGGGATGCTCGACTGCAAGAACGCTCTGGTCGAGGCTAACGGCGACTACGACGCCGCAGTCGAGGCGCTCCGTATCAAGGGAGCCAAGGATGTGACAAAGCGCGCACAGCGCACAGCCGGGAACGGCCTGGTCACCTCCCAGCTCGCCGGTACCGGCGCCGGCGTTCTGCTCGAGCTCAACTGCGAGACCGACTTCGTCGCCAAGACCGACCTGTTCCAGGAGGTTGCCGCCGACATCGCCGCCGCGGCGCTGGCTGCTGGCGCGGCTGACCGGCTGGCCGTGCTCGGCCTTGAGGTCAGGCCAGGGCAGACCACGCAGGAACTAATCGAGGAAGCGGGCGCCGCGCTGAAGGAGAAGCTCGAGCTGGGCCGGTACGCCCGGTTTGACGGCGGCTACGTCACCAGCTACCTGCACAAGTCTGACCCGGCCCTGCCGCCTACGCTCGGCGTGCTCGTCCAGCTCGACGAGGCTGGCGCCGCGATCGCGCAGGATGTCGCGCACCAGGTCGCCGCAATGCGGCCGCAGTACGTGACCCGTGAGCAGGTGCCGGACGACGTGCTGGCCAACGAGCGGCGGATTGCCGAGCAAGTGACCAGGGAAGAGGGCAAGCCGGAGCAGGCGATCCCGAAAATCGTCGAGGGTCGGCTCAATGCCTTCCTCAAGGACATCGTGCTAGTCGAGCAGGCGTCCGTCCGGGACCAGAAGAAGTCGGTGAAGCAGTTGCTCGCTGAGCACGGCGCTAGCGTCCGGGAGTTCGCCAGGTTCCAGATTGGCCAGGCGGGTTGAGCCTGGCGGAGGGCGATACTGAGGTGGCAGACACCCCGCCCGCCGGCCCGGAGTCGCGGACCCGGACAACTCCAGGCCCGGCTGACTCCAGGCCGAACTGGCGGCGCGTAGTCCTCAAACTGTCCGGCGAAGCGTTCGCCGGCGGCGAGCCGCTCGGTATCTCCCCGGACGTGGTCATCCATCTCGCGAGGGAGATCACGGCCGCAGCCAGGGAGGGCTTCCAGATCGCCGTAGTGGTCGGCGGCGGCAACATGTTTCGCGGTGCCGCGCTCTCCGAGCGCGGCATCGACCGGTCTCGTGCGGATTACATGGGCATGCTCGGCACTGTGATCAACTGCCTGGCGTTGCAGGACGTGCTGGAAAAGCTCGGTGTCGAGACCCGGGTCCAGACCGCGATAACGATGGGCCAGGTAGCCGAGCCGTATATTCCGCGACGCGCGATCCGGCACCTGGAGAAGGGCCGGGTCGTGATCTTCGGGGCCGGCCTCGGCCAGCCGTTCTTTTCCACCGATACCTGCGCCGCTCAGCGCGCGCTGGAAATCGGCGCCGAGGCCGTGCTCAAGGGCACGATGGTGGACGGCGTTTATGACGACGACCCCCGGAAGAACTCCGGTGCCGTACGCTTCCATCACCTGGATTACACCGAAGTACTCCGTCGTGAGCTGCGCGTCATGGATTCGACCGCAGTGAGCTTGTGCATGGACAATGACCTGCCGATCGTGGTGTTCGACCTGATGGGGGAGGGCAACGTGGTCCGGGCAGTGCGCGGTGAGCAGATCGGCACCCTGGTCAGCCGGTCACCCCGCTGACGGCCCGGCATAGCCTCGCCGTACCGGCCGGGCGCACCATGGAGATTACGAGAGACGCGCCCGACTGGCCGCCTACCAACGCACAGGAGCCGAAGTGATTGACGAGAGTCTCCTCGAGGCCGAGGAGAAGATGGAGAAGGCCGTCGCGGTCGCCAAAGAGGACTTCAACAGCATCCGGACCGGCCGGGCGCACCCGTCCATGTTCGGCAAGATCGTGGCCGAGTACTACGGGACCCAGACTCCGGTCAACCAGCTGGCCTCCTTCCACATGCCCGAGCCGCGGATGGTACTCGTGCAGCCCTATGACAAAGGCTCCATGGCGGCCATCGAGAAGGCGATCAGGAACTCTGACCTCGGCGTCAACCCGTCCAACGACGGCTCGATCATCCGGGTGGTGTTCCCCGAGTTGTCCGAGGAGCGGCGCCGCGAGTTCATCAAGGTTGCCCGGAACAAGGCCGAAGACGGCCGGGTGTCCATCCGCAACATCCGGCGGCATGCCAAGGATTCGATCGACAAGCTGGTCAAGAACGGTGAGGCCGGCGAGGACGACGGCAGGCGCGCGGAGCGGGAGCTGGACGAGCTGACGCACACCTACACCGCCCAGGTCGACGAGCTGCTGAAGCACAAGGAAGCCGAGCTTCTCGAGGTCTAGCTTGCGAGCGGAGAAGAAGACCGAGGTAGACCCCGACACCGGATTCGGGGCGATTCCGGCGGCCGGGACGCCCGCCGCCGGCGGTTTCGGGGGGCATGACGGGCAACAGGATTCCGGCCAGCGGCACGAGGACGTGTCGCGGGACGCGCAGGCAGATCCGGTGACCGAGCGCAGGTCGATCAAGACCGGGCGGAACCTCCCCGCCGCGATCGGGGTTGGCCTGCTGCTCGGCGGCCTTGTCGTCCTGACCCTGTTCACGATTAAAGCCACGTTCCTGCTCTACGTCGGGATCATCCTTGCCGTCGCGCTATGGGAACTCAGCCACGCGCTGAGGTCCCGCGATATACACCTGCCCCTCGCCCCGATCGTGGCGGGCGGGGTCGCTATGGTCACCCTGGCCTACTGGATGCAGGCAAGCTGGGCGCTGGGCGCCCTGGGGCTGACCGGCATCGGCGTCCTCGGCTGGCGACTGAAGAACGGCCCTGACGGCTATGTCCGGGATGTGACCGCTGGCCTCTTCACGCTGCTATACCTGCCGCTGGCCGCAGTGTTCGTGGCGCTGATGCTCGCCGAGCCGGACGGCTCACGGCGCGCGTTTATCTTCGTCGTGCTCACAGTCTGCAGTGACACCGGCGGATACCTAGCCGGGATCCTGTTCGGCAAGCACGCGATGGTGCCCTCCATCAGCCCGAAGAAGACATGGGAAGGGCTCGGCGGCGGAGCCGTCTTGTGCCTCGCCGTCGGCGCGGTCATGGTGCCGGGCCTGCTCGGCGGCCACGTGTGGCAGGGCCTGGTGCTCGGCGCCGCCGCTGTCGCAGTGGCCAGTCTCGGTGACCTGGTCGAGTCGATGATCAAGCGCGATCTGCAGATCAAGGACATGGGCCACTTGCTGCCGGGTCACGGCGGAATCATGGACCGCCTCGACTCGCTTGTGGTGATGGCGCCACTTGTCTGGCTGCTGCTCACCGTCTTCGTGCCGAACGGGCACGCGATCTAAGCAAGCGTCGGATAGCGCGTTCGCTGGCGCACGCGGGCTCTCGCCCTCCTGCTCGTCACGACCCTGGATCCCTGGGACCGTGCCCAGCATCTCAGATCACCGGGACAGCCCCGGCACGTCGCGGTTGACTTTTAGTACGTTCGTACTAGACTCGTGTCATGCGTACGAGCCAGCACGGCGGGGCAACTGCGGGACGGACCTTCACCCAGCAAAAGCGCCGTGACCAGCTCGTGGATTGCATGATCGATGTGATCGCGGACCTCGGCTTTGCGCGCGCTTCGGTGGCTGAGCTGGCGCGCCGGGCCGGTGTTAGCAAAGGCGTGATCACCTACCACTTCCCCGCCAAGGACGACCTGATCGGCGCCGTGATCGCTGATGTGCTCGGGTCGATGGGGGAGTACCTGGTGCCGCGCCTGTGGACCGGGGAGTTCCAGTGCGTCCCGGAGAGGTTCGTCGCTGCCTACATCACCGCGTGGGCCACGTACTACCGGTCCCACGCCCGGGAGGTCCTGGCCCTGGTCCGGATCTACAACGGCTTCCGTGATGAGTCCGGGCGGCCGCATTCCGCGTTCGATGTCCGCGCCGAGGACATCGGTAACGTCGCGCAGGTGCTTCGGCGCGGGCAGGAGATGGGCCGCCTTCGATCTTTCGACCCGCTGGTGATGGCGACGGTCATCAAGGCCGCGCTGGATGACCTGCTGATCCAGTTCGTCGACAACCCGGACCTGGACTTGGAGGCCTACGCCGCCGAACTGGTGGCCTTGTTCGAGTGCGCCAGCCGGCCAGCCGCCGACGCTCCTGCCTCGGCGACGGATTCCGCGGGCCCGATGGCCCCGTAACCCTCATGGAGGTGCGATGAAACCCTACTTCGACACCAGTCACCTGGCCGCTGTACTGATGCTGATCGTCACGATGGCCTGGGGCGCGATGGAAGCCGGCCATGCCGGCCGCAGGCGGGAAGGAGCTACCAAGGCCGGCGGTGGCGGCCAGAGATTCGCTGTGATACCCGCAGTGCTCGCGGCGAGCGCCATGATCTGGCTGGCCCCGCGCCTGGTCCCCGCCGCGGCGATTAGGCCCGGGCCCGTCGCCTTCACGATTGGCTTAGTGGTCCTGGTGGCCGGGCTGGTGCTGCGCGGCTGGGCGATCCTGGTCCTCGGCGACTACTTCACCGGCCAGGTCATGGTCAGCGCAGATCAGCCGGTGATCACCGCTGGCCCCTACCGGCTGCTCCGCCACCCCAGCTACACCGGACTGCTGCTGGCCTGTATCGGGGTCGGCCTGGCCTCGGCGAACTGGGTCGGCCTGATGGCCATCGTGGTACTGCCACTGGCGGCCGTGCTCTGGCGCATCCACGCAGAGGAGAACGCGCTGCTGGGCACCCTAGGCGACCGGTACCGGGTGTACGCAGCCCGGCACAAGCGCCTGGTCCCGCTCATCTGGTGACTACAAGCGCAGGACGGGCACGGCCTGCCCGCGAAAACACCATGCTGACGTTTCGGAGGAGGTTCATGGCCAGCACTGCCCATCCCTGGCAGACTTGTCCTTGTCAGGACGGGCCGGCAGTTGTCGCGGCCCCGCTCCGGAGGTGGTCAGGATGGCACAGTTCGGGCCCGGTCTTCCGGACTCTTCCCGCGGGCACCGGCCGCTGTCTGCACCGGGCCGGCCAGCCCAAAGTAAGCCGGCCCCAACTAAGCCGATGCAGCCGGCCGGGGACTGGTGCGGCGGCGACTCACTTCCTGACTCCGGTTGGTGCCGCGGCGGCGAACCGCCGGAGCCGTGGTGCGACACCGTCGGCTCGGCCGACACGATTGTGCTCGGCGCGGTGGCCGGGCTCGTCCGCGCCCTCGGCCGACGGCTGAGCTAGGGGCTGTAAACCCAGCTGCGGCGTTGTGCGGCCAGTTGCGTGACAAGGCTGGCTGAGCTGCGCTCCCTGGCCAGACGGCGCTCGCGCTCGTTGATCGGCACGATCCAGAGCCAGCGCACCGGGTCGTTGCTGGTCCGGAAGCCGTCCAGGCGCGGCACCTCCGGACCAGGCAGCCGGGACGGGTCGTCGATGAGCAGGACTGCCTCGTTGCCGCCGCCCAGCGGGAACGTGGCGGGCTCGTGATACCACGGGACGCTGTGCCCCGAGCCGAGCCAGGTCACCTCACGCCACGGGTACTGGGCCAGCCAGAGGAAGATGCGCGCCGCCGCGGCGCTGGGCATCGTTGTCGCCAGCGCGAGTTCGACCCTGGCGCGGCCGTCGGCGCCTTCGCCAGTCTGCTCAACGGCCGGCATCCGCTGGCCGCTCATCCCGACCGTGGACAGCACGGTGAATGGGCGCCGCGGCACCGGCGGCCGCTCGGACACCCCGACAAGCGGGGTCTTACCGCCGCTGACGTCCCAGTAGCTGCCTCCCGGGCCGAGCTTGGCCAGCAGATGGCCGAGCTGCGCTTGCTGGAACAGCGCCCAGGAACCAGGGCTGGCCCGCCAGCGCCAGAACTGCGCTGACTGCGAAATGCGCTGGCCAAGGCCTTCGATCGCGTCGTCAAGCGACCAGGCGAACGGAGTCTGCCCGATGACATCCCTGGCATAGCCCGGCATTCTCCTCGACAGGTCAGACCAGCCGGGGATAGCCGCGATCGGGTCTCCGTCCTCGAGGATCGCGACGCCGTCACCTTCCTCGAACCAGACCGCGCTGAGCGCCGTGGCCGTGATCGGCGGCCGGCCGTTCGGGTGCTTTGTGTGCGCTGCTGGCATTTCCGGCGACGCACCGGAGCGAAGCTTCGCGAGATCGACGGTCTCCGGGGCAGGCTGGTGATTGGCGACCCAGGTCGCCGCGATGGCACCAGACTTGTCGTGCAGGTATGCGGACGTGGTTGCGCCGTCATATTCGACGACCACACGTCGGCTGCCGTACGGGCTGATGCTGTCCAGCAGCACTGCGGGCCGGCCGCTGCCGCTGCGTCCGCTGGTGAGAACGCGCCCGCCCGCAGGGGCCTGGCTGCTCACCCGAGTATGCCCGCTTGGGCGGGTTTGCCCGGCTGCGCCGTGGCCTGTCGGGCCGTCGGTCGCGCCGGATATCCTGGAGCCCTGCCCGGACCCTCTGCGCAACGTCGGCACATGCCGAAATCTACAGACTTCCCGCAGGTCGTTGGGCTGTTGCGCAGAGATTGATAAGCCTGTCACAGCCCAGATGTCGTGTCGGGGCCGCGATGACGTGCCGGAGCGGCGGAGAACCGGAGGTGAGTGCTCAGTGGCCGAGGCGATTGAGCTGCTGCCTACCGGTCTGGCCGAGGCGACAGGCAGCGCGCCGGGCCGGCGGCAGGTGCGGCCGCCCCGCCACCTTGCCGATCTCGATCCGCCTGGGCGGCGTGCAGCCGTCGCCGCACTTGGTCAGCCCGAGTATCGCGCTGACCAGCTATCCAGGCATTACTTCGCGCGGCTGACCGACGATCCGGCAGAAATGACAGACTTGCCCGCTGGCGTCCGGGCCGAGCTCGGCGGGGCTTTGCTGCCGCCGCTGCTTACCGCGCAGCGCGAACTCGAATGCGACGGCGGCACGACGCGCAAGACGCTGTGGCGCGCATTCGACGGCGCCCTCGTTGAGTCAGTGCTGATGCGCTACCCGGACCGCGTCACCATGTGCGTGTCATCGCAGGCGGGATGCGGCATGGCGTGCCCGTTCTGCGCGACCGGCCAGGCCGGGCTGACCAGGAACCTGTCAGCCGCTGAGATCGTCACGCAGGTGTTCGCGGGTGCGCGGGCGATGGCCGCCGGCGCTGTGCCTGGCGGGGTCGGCCGGGTCTCGAACGTGGTCTTCATGGGCATGGGCGAGCCGCTGGCGAATTACCGCAGCGTGCTCGCTGCGGTACGGCGGATTAGCGACCCGGCTCCGGCAGGGCTCGGCATTTCGCAACGCTCGGTCACGGTGTCGACCGTCGGGCTGGTCCCCGCGATCAGGAAGCTGGCCGCGGAGGGTCTGTCGGTGCGGCTGGCGGTCTCGCTGCACGCGCCTGACGATGAGCTGCGAGACGATCTGGTGCCGGTTAACCGTCGGTGGAAGGTTGCCGAGGTGCTAGATGCGGCCTGGGATTATGCGGCGGCGACGGGCCGGCGCGTGTCGATCGAGTACGCCATGATCCGCGATATCAACGACCATGGGTGGCGCGCTGATCGGCTGGCGAGCCTGCTGGCCGGTCGCCTCGCGCACGTCAACTTGATCCCGCTCAACCCCACGCCAGGCTCGAAGTGGACCGCGTCGGATCCTGCGGTGGCGGCTGAGTTCCTGGACCGGCTGGCCGCGCGCGGCGTTCCGGTGACTGTGCGCGACACCAGGGGCACTCAGATCGACGGTGCGTGCGGGCAGCTGGCCGCCTCGACCGCTGGCTTCCCTGGCGCATAGCGCCGGAGTACCGTTAGCCGCCATGGCGTTGAGACACCAGCTGGCCAAGCGTCGCCGGGCGCTGGTCGCGGACGTCATCCAGGCTGGCTGGCGACGAATGCAGCAAGCCGGCGTCGTAACGGCCGAGTCGGCAGCGGGCCGCAGGTTCGCCGCGTTTGGTCCGGGCTCCCTGATGGCCTTCCCAACCGGAGCTGTCTACGGCGAGCCCTGGATCGAAGTCGGCGACCAGTGCATGATTGCCGAGCTGGTCACCTTGTGCGCGGGCATGGCCCCTGGCCATGACCTCGGCCCGGAACCGGTCCTGCGAGTCGGCGACCGCTGTGTGGTCGGTCGCGGCAGCCACATAGTTGCGCACCACTCGATCGAGATCGGGGCCGATGTTTTCACCGGTCCGTACGTTTACATCACAGACCAGAACCACAGCTATGCCGACGTCGAGGTGCCGGTTGGCAGGCAGTGGCCAGTGAACAGCAGTGTCCGGATCGGGGCTGGCACGTGGCTCGGCACCGGCGCGATCGTTCTGCCAGGCTCTGTGATCGGCAAGAACGTCGTGGTGGCCGCGGGCGCTGTCGTCCGCGGCAAGGTGCCTGACTATGCGGTCGTGGGCGGCGTCCCGGCCAGAATCATCCGCGAGTACGTGGCCGGGACGGGCTGGGCAGCGCCCGCCGGCTGAGTGCGTCACTCGGCCTGCCCAGACAGAGCTCCTGCCAGCCGACGGTCCAGCCCGCCGACGGCTCAGACCCACGGCTGTCGGCGGCTCATGCCCCGCTGACGGGCGAACCCTGAGTGATAGGTTCGCACTGTTAGGTCGCCATTTGCGGGCCATTTCTTGGTGGCCGGACGCGCGGGCAAGGAAAGGCAGACCAGAGTGAGCACCGACGGCGTTTTGGCACAAGGTCAGCACGGCGACGCCGCGCGTAAGGATGCCCCGGACACATCCGCAGGGTCATCCTCGTTCGATACTTCCGTCGCCCATCCGGCCCGGGTTTATGACTACCTTCTCGGCGGCAAGGACAACTACGAGGCTGACCGGGAAGCTGCCGAGGGAATCATCGCGATAAGTCCGAACGTGCTGACCTCAGTCCGTGCCAACAGGGCGTTCCTCCGCCGCGCAGTCCAATACCTGGCCGGCGAAGCGGGGATTCGTCAGTTCCTGGATATCGGGACGGGCCTGCCGACCGCGGAGAACACTCACCAGGTCGCTCAGGGAATCGCCGCCGAGAGCAGGGTCGTGTACGTGGATAACGATCCGATCGTGCTCGCCCACGCCCGTGCTCTGCTGACCAGCGCGCCGCAGGGTGCTACCGCATACATCAGCGCCGACTTGCGCGATACCGGGGAGATCCTGCAGGAGGCGGGCAGGACTCTCGATTTCAGTGAGCCCGTCGCCGTGATGCTGTTGTGCGTCATGCAGTACGTCCCGGACTCGGCCGGCCCGCGCCAGATCGTTTCCCGGCTGATGGACGCGGTGCCGCCGGGCAGCTACCTGACGATGTCGGACACCACCAGGGACATCCAGACCGAGCAGATGATTGCCGGTGCCGCGCAGTACAACGCGCGACTCGGCCCGAACGTGTTCACGCCCCGGACGCGCGCCGAGTTCACTGCCTTCTTCGACGGCCTCGACATGGTTGATCCGGGCCTGGTGCCGCTGCCGCAATGGCGTGCTCTGGCCGATCCCCGCCAGGTCATACCGATGTACGCAGCGATGGGCCGCAAGTCTTAGCAGGATCGGCTCTGCCTGAGGCAGATTGACTGGCGGCAGACCAGCTGGCCGGGCAAAGGTGATGCCATGCGCCCGTTCCGGTTTTCCTTCAACATCTTTGCCATTAGCAGCAGGCAGGCATTCGTCGAAGAGTGCCGGGAGGCCGAGGGCTACGGCTACGACACCGTCTTCGCCGCTGACCACCTCGGCATACCCGCGCCGTTCCCGCTGCTGATCACAGCCGCGGAGGCGACCAAGCGGCTGCGGGTCGGCACCCTCGTGCTCAACGCGGCGTTCTGGAATCCTGCGCTGCTAGCCAGAGATGTGGCGACCACTGACGTCCTCACTGACGGCAGGCTCGAGCTTGGCCTCGGGTCGGGACACATGAAGTGGGAGTTCGACGAAGCCGGAATCGAGTGGCTGCCGCCGTCGGCGCGGGCGGCCAGGCTGGCGCAGCTGATCAGGGAACTGCGCAGGTACTTCAGCACCGGCCTGGAACGAGTAAGGGCCGGCCGGTCAGCACCGAAACCGGTGCAGCGAGCCGGGTTTGGCGGCTTCGGGCCGCCGTTGCTAGTCGGCGGCACTGGCGACGCCGTTCTCCGGATCGCCGGGGAGCAAGCTCAGATTGTCGGTGTCGCCGGGGCTTATCAGGTGAGCGGGCAGCCGCCGGGCACGCTGCGGCTGGCGAGCGTCGCCGAAGCAGACGAGCGAATGCAATTCGCCCGCCACTGCGCGGGTGCTCGTGCCGGTGACATCGAGTGGCACCTGCTGGTCCAGGCAGTCACCGTCACCGACGACAGGCACTCGGCCGCCGAGAAGCTGATTGCCGAGCAGCTGGCAGCGGCCGAGAAGGCCGGCGTGACCGACGAACGCGCGGTGCTGACCGTCGACGAAGCGCTGGAGACGCCCTACCTGCTGATCGGCACCGTAGACGAGATCGCGGCTCAGTTGCTGCGCACCCGCGAGCGCTGGGGGTACTCCTACGTCACCGTGCACGAGCCGTACCTGCGGGAGTTCGCTCCGGTCATTGAGCGGCTGCGCGGCCAGTAAGGCCACCGTGCCGCCCGAGTCCAAGCAACCTGATTCACGACGCCGTCGTCTTAGCGGTGACCGCGGAGACCGGGAGGTCGCATGGATAGACGGCAGACACTAGCCTTCGAGGAGTTCGCGGCCGAGTCCGGGGCTGAACTGCTGCGGATCGCGACACTGCTCACGCCTGACCCGCATACCGCCGAGTACGTCCACCAGGAAACTCTTCAGCGACTGGCGGCACGCTGGTCCAAGGTAGCTAACCCCAAGGCGTTCTGCCGTCGAGTTATGCACAACATCGTCGTCGACCAGACGCGGGCCAGGGCCGCTACGCGGTGATGAGCACGGCGGGGGACGACGTCAAGGACACCGCCGTCATCGACAGCCTGACCGGGAACATGTGGTCCTATCAGGAAGGCAGCGACGGCAATCCGTCCGGCAAGGGTTTCTCGCCTGGCTACTCACCGACCTCCGCGCAGTTCGCGGCGATGCCGACAAGCCTGGCAGCCTTTCGCGCCGCTCTCATCGCCCAGTGGGACAGCGAGCACAAGCCGGTCCCGAACCCGCTGCGATCGAAGGTCCGCCGCCTGCGCGCCACGCCGCTCCCGCGGCCGGTTACGGTCAGCGCCGACGACAAGGTATTCCAGCAGGCCAGCGACATGCTCTGGAACCCGCTCGTCAGCCCCGCGCGGCGCTCGGCGCTGTACAAGGTACTCGCAGGCGTGCCGGGCGTGAAGGTCAATCCGGAAGCGCACGACAGTACCGGCCGGCCTGGCACGGAGATCAGCCGCGTCGATAGCAGCGGGCTCCTGGGCGGAAAGTCAGACAAGATTAGCTATGCCACATACGAGAACCCCGCCACCGGTGCGGTACTCGAATCGACCGTCACCTACCCGCCCGGCTCGGACATCGTGACTCCGCAGGACTCGCACGGCACCAGCACGGTCGTCGACGCGACCGTCTACCTGGGTATCAGCTGGCCAGCACAATCCCGGCCGACCCCTATGGCAGCTAGCTGCGCGGATGCGGGCGGCTAGCTGGCGAGCTGGCCAGCCCCGGCACGAACGTCTCACCCCGCAGCGCGCGGGCGACTAGGTCCACCGCCCGCGCCGTTGCTACCAGCCGCTCACCTTCGGTCTGATACGCGGACAGCACTGCGGCCAGACCGCCGGGCGGCAGGTCGTCGCCTAGCTCGGCCCGCGCGCTGCGATAGCCCTGGCGGGCACCCTCGACGCAGGCAGCCAAGTGATGCCTGGCGAGCGTCGCCAGTGCCACCGGGTGACGTACCAGCACGCCGTGCAGCCGGTAGTCCGGCGGTACTACGTCAAGCAGCCAGTTCACCGCAGTCTGCTCGAACCCCGGCGATCCCGGCGGGTGCACCCCGTCGGGCCAGCCGGTCGGAACGAAAGCTGCAGCCACGTCCACAGCTTAACGGCTATCGAACACAGTATCTATATATTTACTCTGCCGGAGATCACGGGGGGAACTGCCGGACAGCGCAGTCAGTGCTCGTCGGCCGGTCCGCACCGACTAGAATTTGGTGCAAGCCGTAATCCCGGCGCTTCCCACAGTTACCGGAGCCTTTCCGCCATGCCTGCCAGCACTGCATCCGCCAGCCCTGCCTCAGCTAACTCAGGGCCCGCCGCGACTGGATCCGCAGGCAACCTCGCGACCCGTGACGACCTGCGGAACGTGGCGATCGTGGCGCACGTCGACCACGGCAAGACCACGCTGGTCGATGCCATGCTCTGGCAGTCGGGTGCATTCCGGATCGGCGCGCAGGTGGCCGAGCGAGTCCTGGACTCTGGTGACCTGGAGCGTGAGAAAGGCATCACGATCCTGGCCAAGAACACCGCGGTACGGCATGGCGGGATGACGATCAACATCATCGACACCCCTGGTCACGCCGACTTCGGCGGCGAGGTCGAGCGCGGCCTGTCGATGGTCGATGGCGTCGTCCTGCTCGTGGACGCCAGCGAGGGCCCGCTGCCGCAGACCCGGTTCGTGCTGCGCAAGGCGCTCGAGGCCAAGCTGCCGGTAATCCTCGTCATCAACAAGGTTGACCGGCCGGATGCCCGGATCGCCGAGGTCGTCGACGCTTGCTACGAGTTGTTCCTGGACCTGGACGCGAGCGAGGACCAGATCGAGTTCCCGATTGTCTACGCCTCGGCCCGCGCAGGCCGCGCGTCGCTGAATCGTCCGGCGGACGGCACGCTTCCCGACTCGGAGAACCTGGAACCGCTCTTCGAGGTGCTGCGCGACACGGTGCCCGCGCCGACCTACGATCCGGCCGCGCCGCTGCGAGCGTGGGTGACTAACCTCGACGCTTCGTCTTATCTCGGCCGGATCGCGCTCTGCAGGGTGTTCAGCGGTGAGATCCGCAAAGGCCAGCAAGTCGCATGGTGCCGGCGAGACGGCTCAGTCGAGCGCGTGAAGATCACTGAGCTCTTCCTCACCGAGGCACTCGACCGGGTGCCGACGCAGTCAGCCGGACCCGGCGACATCATCGCGGTGGCCGGCATCGCGGGCATCATGATCGGCGAGACGCTCGCCGATCCGGATGACCCGCGGCCGTTGCCGCTGATCACCGTGGACGAGCCGGCCATCTCGATGACCATCGGCATCAATACCTCGCCCCTTGTCGGCCAGGTCAAGGGCGCGAAGGTCACGGCACGTATGGTCAAGGACCGGCTTGATCGCGAGCTAGTCGGCAACGTGTCGCTCAACGTGCAGCCGACGGAGCGCCCCGACACCTGGGAAGTGCAGGGCCGTGGCGAGCTCGCGCTAGCCGTGCTGGTCGAGACGATGAAGCGCGAAGGATACGAGCTGACGGTCGGTCGCCCGCAGGTCGTTACCCGGCTTGTCGACGGGAAGGTATACGAGCCGGTTGAGCGGCTAACCGTGGACTGTCCCGAGGAGTACCTCGGCACGGTGACCTCGCTGCTGGCCGTGCGCAAGGGCCGGATGGACAACATGTCCAATCACGGCACTGGCTGGGTCCGGCTCGATTTCACGGTGCCCGCCCGCGGCCTGATCGGATTCCGCACCCAGTTCCTCACCGAAACGCGCGGTACCGGCATTGCCCACCACGTGTTCGAAGGCTTCGAGCCATGGTTCGGCGAGATGCGCGCCAGGCCGACCGGATCGCTGGTAGCCGACCGGGGCGGCGACGCGACCGCATACGCGATGTTCGCCCTGCAGGAGCGGGGCAGCCTGTTCGTGGAGCCTGGCACCGAGGTGTACGAGGGAATGATCGTCGGCGAGAACTCGCGCTCGGACGACATGGACGTCAACATCACCAAGGAAAAGAAGCTCACCAACATCCGCCAGTCGGCCGGCGAGGAACTCGAGCGGCTCATCCCGCCCCGGCTGCTCAGCCTGGAGCAGGCGCTGGAATTCTGCGCCGACGATGAGTGCGTCGAGGTGACACCGAACGCAGTGCGCATGCGCAAGACGATTCTTGATGCCAAGGAACGGGGTCGGCTGCGTGGTCGGCGGGCTCGCGAGGCTCAGTAGTCTGCCCAGGCCATAAGCCCGGGCCCGCCCTGACTAGGCGATAGCGCGCAAGTCCGGATGCAGCGCAGCGGCCGCTTCCGCTTGCCTGATCAGCTGGCAGATTGCTGCGAGCCGCAATGACACCCAGTCGCTAGCGTCAGCCGACGCTTCCGGGATCCAGCCGTCACCAAGCGCAGCCTGGACGAATCCGCACGCGTAATGCAGCAAGAGCTCGAGCGGCAGGATCGCCTCGGCGTGCAGTGCGCTGGCCACGAACGGAACGTCCGGGCAGGTGCCGTCCTGTATCCCGGCCTGGCTCGCTTTCCCGGCCCGGCGGGCCGGCGTCCGCTGACAGGCGGCGATCTCAGCCCGGACCGCGGCGATGTGCTGATCAAGCTTCGCGACGACCGACACTCCGCTTGCCGCAGCTCGCTCGAGTGCGGCCTGCCCGACGTGTCCGGCCAGCCGGAGCGCAGCCGGAGACAACGGAACGGGACGGTCTATCATATCTACACGATACCTGCAATATATGACTAACAGGTCTAGATCGGGCGTGCCTGCTGTTACTTGAAGTGGAGATAGATGATGCTGCCCACGCCGAACAGTACGCAGTAGATGGCGAACGGCGTCAGCGTGCGGGTCTGGAAATACCGGACCAGGTACCGGACCGACACATAGGCGCCCACGCCGGACAGGATGCTGCCGGCCAGGATCGGGCCGTAGATGCCGTGGCCGTAATTGATCAGGTCCTTCACCTTGAGTGCTCCCGCGGCCAGGATGACCGGGGTGGCCAAGAGGAATGCGAAGCGGGCGGCATCCTCGCGGGACAGGCCGCGGAACATGCCCGCGACCATCGTCACGCCATCCCGGCTGATGCCGGCCAGCAGCGCCAGGATTTGCGCCGCGCCGATGATCACGGCCTGGAGGTAGTCGAGCTTCGACAGGCGGCGGTCTGACCGCAGCGCTGCAGCGCTCTCGGCTGCGCGTAGTTCTCTGGGATCGGGTTTCGCGGCCGCGTGACTGCCGTGACCAGGCCTGCGTGGCGGCCCGACGGCAGTGGTACCGCCGTCGCCCGCTGCCGCCAGCCCGACCGCGGCAACGCCGGCGACCGGCTCCCGCTGAACCTGGGGAGGCGCCAGCGCTTCCCGCCGTTCCCCGGCAACCTCCTCGTCGGCGTTCCGCGACTTCCTGGTCCTGAATTTCTCGCCGCTGAACAAGATCACGCCGTTGACGATCAGGAAGACCGCGGCCAGGACTGGCTTGCCGAACAGCACCCGGAACTCGTGCTCGAACAGCAGCCCTGCCAGCCCGACCGGGATCGTGGCGATGATGATCATCCAGGCCAGCTTCTGGTCGCTCGTGGTGATGTCCCGGTCCCGGATCGAGGTGAAGAAGCCGCGGATGATCCGCACCCAGTCGTGCCAGAAGTAGATCAGCAGCGCGATGGCGGTGGCGACGTGCAGCCCGACGATGAAGGCCAGGTACGGCGACTCTGGCGCGGCGACGCTCAGGTCGCGCGCCCAGCTCCCGCCGACCAGCGCGGGAATCAGAACGTTGTGGCCCAGGCTGGACACCGGGAAGAGCTCGGTAACGCCCTGGATCAGGCCGACCACCATCGCCTCGGGGTAGGTCATCAGGTGAGACATGGCAGCCTTTCGCTCGGGCGGGCAACTACTACACGCCTGTAAGAGTAATCATCCCGGCTGGCAGGACGCGCCCACTCCGCCGGACGGTACGAGCAAGCCCGCCCGTCCAACGCGAGAACGGCCGTCGGGTCCAGTGATTCGTCAGGTCCGGCGACCGGGCGGGAGCCGTGACCAGTGTAGGCCGTGAGGCGTTTCCTCCAGACAAGATCTGACCGGGCACAGCCCTGATACAACCCGCCAGGTTAGCTGTGGTGCACCGCGCATAGCGGCTGGTAGTGAGCCATGTCGGTGGAGTACGACCGGCCGGTGTGCGGGTCGCGCCGCTCGTTCGGGTCGAGCCCGTCGTAGCTCCGGCGGGTAGCCGGCTCGCCGCACCTGGCGCATGGGGTGATCAGCGCCTTGTTCCCGATGGTGCCGTCGACCTCGCTCCGCCGGACCCGGATCACGATCATGACCACGAACGCGGCGACGTGAATAAGGGTGACGAGAACGATCAGGGTGGTCAGACTGCCGCTCACGGTGCGAACCCAGCCGCTGCTAACGCCGGCGAAGGATCAGGATCGCTTGCCCGGTACCTTCGGCGTGCCGGTGTCGCGCGGACGGCGGGAAATCTTGCTGCCCAGCCAGACCAGCGGGTCGTACTTGTGTCCCGCGACACGCTCCTTGAGCGGGATCAGCGCATTATCGGTGATCTTGATGTTCTCCGGGCAGACCTCGGTACAGCACTTGGTGATGTTGCAGTAGCCCAGGCCGAAGTCGTCCTGCGCGATGTCGCGCCGGTCCGCCGTGTCGGCCGGGTGCATTTCCAGCTCAGCGACGCGCATCAGGAACCGCGGCCCGGCGAACGCGTTCTCGTTGTCCGCGTGGTCGCGGATGACGTGGCAGGTGTTCTGGCACAGGTAGCACTCGATGCACTTGCGGAACTCCTGCGACCGCTGCACGTCCACCTGCTGCATCCGGAACTCGCCCAGGCCGACGGACGGGTCCGGCGTGAACGACGGGATCTCCCGAGCTTTGGCGTAGTTGAACGAGACGTCCGTGACCAGGTCCCTGATCACCGGGAAGGTGCGCAGCGGCGTGATGGTCAGCACCTCGTCCTCGGTGAACGTGGACATCCGGGTCATGCACGCCAGCCGCGGGCGGCCGTTGATCTCCATCGAGCACGAGCCGCACTTGCCCGCCTTGCAGTTCCAGCGGATGGCCAGGTCGCCCGCCTGAGTAGCCTGCAGCCGGTGCAGCACGTCGAGCACGACCTCGCCCTCGTTCACCTCGACCTTGTAGTCGGCGAGGTCCCCCTGACCGTGGTCGCCGCGCCAGACCCGCAGCGCTGCCTGGTAGCTCATCAGTGCGTCTCCTCGCTGGCGGCGGCGACAGCGGCCGGAGCCTCGGTCGGGAGCGCCGCCATCTCTTCCTCGGTCAGGTACTTCTTCAGCTCGGCCCGGTCGAACAGGGCGATCAGGTCGTCGCGCATCGTCGGCACCGGCTGCCGGGTGATCCTGATCTCGTTGCCATCGAGCGTGCAGACCAGGTTGACTTTGCGCCAGTCGGGCCGCATGCCGGGATAGTCGTCGCGGGTGTGCCCGCCCCGGCTCTCCTGGCGCTCCAGCGCGGCGGACGCGACGCACTTGGCCATCAGCATGATGTTCCGCAGGTCCAGGGCCAGGTGCCAGCCGGGGTTGTAGGCGCTCCCGCCTGCTGCCGCGGCAGACTCGGCGCGCACGTCGAGGGTCTCCAGCTCAGCGAGCGCCTTCTTGATCTCGGTCTCGGTCCTGATGATGCCGACCAGGCTGCTCATCGTTTCCTGGACATCCGAGTGCACCGCGTACGGGTTCTCTCCGTCCGGACGCTGCAACGGTGCCAGCGCCTCCGCCCGCGCTGCCTCAATCTCGCCTTCGTCGGCTACCGGTAGCTTGGCGCCCAGCCGCCCGATGTAGTCGGCCGCTCCCTGGCCTGCCCGGCGGCCGAACACCAGCAGGTCTGACAGCGAGTTGCCGCCGAGCCGGTTCGAGCCGTGCATGCCGCCAGACACCTCGCCGGCCGCGAACAGGCCCGGCACGCAGGATTCGCCGGTGTCCGGATCAACTTCGACGCCGCCCATCACGTAATGCTGGGCCGGCCCGACCTCCATGGGCTCCTTGGTGATGTCGACATCGGCCAGTTCCTTGAACTGGTGGTACATCGACGGCAGCCGCTTGAGAATCTCATCGGCCGGCAGGCGCGAGGCAATGTCCAGGAAAACGCCGCCATGCGGTGACCCCCGCCCGGCCTTGACCTCGGCGTTATTCGCCCGTGCCACCTCGTCACGCGGCAACAGCTCCGGCGGGCGCCGGTTGTGGTCGGGGTCGGAATACCAGCGATCGGCCTCTTCCTCAGTTTCCGCGTACTGAGCGCGGAACACCTCGGGCACGTAGTTGAACATGTACCGCTTGCCCTCGGAGTTGCGCAGCACGCCGCCGTCACCGCGAACCGACTCGGTGACCAGCAGGCCGCGCACCGAGATCGGCCACACCATGTGCGTCGGGTGGAACTGCACGAACTCCATGTTCAGCAGCTTGGCCCCGGCCAGCAGGGCGAGCGCGTGGCCGTCTCCGGTGTACTCCCAGGAGTTTGAGCTGACCTTGAAAGTCTTGCCGATGCCGCCGGTCGCCAGGATGACCGCGGGCGCTTCGAACACCACGAACTGGCCGGTCTCCCGGATGTAGCCGAACGCGCCGGCGATCCGGCCCTCGCCGTCCTTGACCAGCCGGGTGATCGTGGTCTCGGCGTAGACCTTGATCATCGCCTCCGGGTCGCCATGCGCGACAGCGTCCTCCTGCTGCATCGCGACGACCTTCTGCTGCAGCGTGCGGATCATCTCCAGGCCGGTGCGGTCGCCGACGTGGGCGAGCCGCGGATACTCGTGGCCGCCGAAGTTCCGCTGGCTGATCTTGCCGTCCTTGGTGCGGTCGAACAGCGCCCCCCAGGCCTCCAGCTCGTAGACCCGGTCCGGGGCTTCCTTGGCGTGCAGTTCGGCCATCCGCGGGTTGTTCAGGAACTTCCCGCCGCGCATCGTGTCGCGGAAGTGCACCATCCAGTTGTCGTTCGGGTTGACGTTGCCCATGGCAGCCGCGCACCCGCCCTCGGCCATAACGGTGTGCGCTTTGCCGAAGAGGGACTTCGAGATGATCGCGGTTCGCTTGCCGGCCAGCCGTGCCTCAATCGCTGCCCGCAAGCCTGAGCCGCCAGCCCCGATCACGACCACGTCGTAGGGGATCCGCTCGATGTCAGTCATGGTGTTGCCTGCCTCAGTTGTAGAACCGGAGGTCGCTGAATACGTGGGCCGCGACCAGCCAGATGTACAGATCGGTCAGCATCAGGGTGCCGAGCGTCGTCCAGGCCAGCTGCATGTGCCGCTTGTTCAGCCAGGAAATCCGGTTCCAGATCCAGTACCGGACCGGGTGAGAGGAAAAATGCTTGAGCCGGCCACCGGTGATATGCCGGCAAGAATGGCAGGACAGCGAGTATGCCCATAGGAACACCACGTTGACCAGCATGATCAGGGTGCCGAGGCCGAACCCGATGCCGCCGTTCCCGCCGTGGAACGCCTGGACCACGTCATAGGTGTTCAGGATGGAGATCAAGATCACCATGTAGAAGAAGTACCGGTGCAGGTTCTGCATGATGAGCGGGAACCGGGTCTCGCCGGTGTACTTCGCATGCGGCTCGCGCACAGCGCAGGCGGCTGGCGCCCGCCAGAATGCCCGGTAGTAGGCCCGCCGGTAGTAGTAGCAGCTAAGCCGGAAGCCGAGCACAAACGGCAGCGAGACGAAGGCATACGGGATGATGGGCGGCAGGCTGCCGATCCAGTGGCCGAGGCTGGACGAGCCCGGCACGCACTCGCTGCTGACGCAGGGCGAGTAGAACGGCGTCAGGTAGTGGTACTTCGGCACGAAGTACCACTTGCCGATGAACACATGCACGGTCGCGTAGGCGACCCAGATGGTCAGCAGCGTGGCGACCAGAGCCGGCTGCTCCCACCAGCGATCGGTGCGCAGTGTTTTCTGGCTGATCTGCGCCCTGGTCTTAACCGGCGCATCCGATACTTGCGTCATTCGTCGACGTCTCCGCCCTGGAACTTCACTGGGATCGCTGCGAGTCCGCTGAGCGGTTTCCGGGAGCCGCCCGGATAATGGGCGAACGGCCGGTCACAGCGGGCTCGCTTCGCGGGGAAACCCTATTCCACTGAATACCACTAGTGAGCCCCGGGCAGGAGTTCCGAGCATGTGACACTCACTACACACAGCCGTTTCCACTGCCCAGGGCCGTGTGACGTGGGTGACAGCAGGGCAATACGTACCGCTGAGGGTCGCTGCAGGTTACCCGATAGTAGCTCTAACCAGGACAAAAATCCTCACTGCCTAGTTCGGCCTGCGTTGACCGCTGACCTGCGCAAGTACCTCGTCGACCGGCAGAGCACGCCGGACGTGGCCGTGGCGGCCAGTCGTAGTCACGGCCATGAACAGCGAATTCAAAATGGCTTCCTCGGTCGCCTCAATCGCTGCCTGGAAGAGCAAATCAAGATCCTTATCGGAAACGGGGGATCCGGCCGTCCCGGTAGCCTGTCCGGTCGCGGTCGCCGGCCGCGCGACGCTGAAGGCGAGCGCATAGTCTCCGCTGCGGCCGGAGAAGTCTGACCCGGTTCGCGCCATCCCGGCGAAGGCCCGGCTGGCCACGCGCTCGAGCTGGCGCGCGTCAAGCGCGGCATCAGTGGCCAGCACGATCACGCACGAGTTTCCCTGGTCAGGACCTTCCGGCGCCGACCGCTCAGGGGCCGGGACCGGCGTGCCAAGCACGGTCAGCTCACCGCCGAAGTTCGCTTGCACAAGCACGCCGAGCGTGACCTGACCGGCTTGGCAGCCGACGACCCGCGAGGACGTGCCGATGCCGGCCTTGAAGCCGAGCGCGCTGGTGCCGGTGCCGGCCCCGACGCAACCCTCTGGCACCTGGCCACCCGCCGCGCTGTCCAGCGCGGTCCGTACGTGCTCGGCAGTGATCGGCCGGGCCCAGATATCGGACAGGTAGCCGTCATTGGTCTCGGCCACTACCGGATTCAGCGTGCCCGCGGGCTCACTGCCTGGCCCTGCCCGCCGGTAAGTCAGGTCAAGCAGGTAGCTGAGCAGCGCGTCCGCTACCCGGAAGACTGCCAGCGTCGCTGTCAGCAGCACAGGCGTCTCGATCGTGCCGAGTTCGGCGACCTGGGTGCTGCCGACCATCTTGCCGAAGCCGTTGAATACCGACAGCCCGGCAGGCAACGGTCGGCCGGGCGGCAGCAAGTCGTCGTGCACCACCGCGGTGACGCCGGTCCTGATCCCGGTTCCCTCAATCACGGTCGTGTGGCCGACCCGGACGCCGGGCACGTCGGTGATCGCGTTGGCTGGTCCGGTGGGCAGCCGGCCTGGAGCTATCCCGAGGTCGCGGGCTCGCGTCCTGGCCCCGGGCTGTCTGTCCGTGACACTGCTCACGGCAGGACGACAGTTGGACTCGGAACCGCGATAGTCCGCTCAATCGCCGGGATGCCAGTCGCCGGGTCGATGCGCAGCGCCATCACCTGATGTGATCTCTCGTTGGCGACGTACAGCATGTCGCCGTCGAGTCCGATGTGCCGGGGCCACTCGCCGACCGGCACCTCGCTGAGGTACCGGGGTAGCTCGCCGTCGAGTGTGAACACCGAGATGGTGTCGGGTCCGCGGTTGGCGACATACAGATAGGGGCCGTTGCTAGCGAGCTCGGACGGCTGGTTATGGCTGCTTGCGTTGCTGGTCGGCACGGCGCCCGCGAACCGCCCGGCAGCGTCGTAGACGAGTACCTCGGCGCTGAGCTCAGCGGTGATGTAGTACCGGCCGTTCAGCTGGAGCGCGTGCCGCGGGCCGGAGCCGGCCGGCGCGCTGACGACATCCTGAAGGTCCAGCGTGCCGTCTTCGCGAAGCCGGTACCGGTAGATCGCGTCGCCGCCGAGATCGATGATCAGGACGCCGTCCTCGACGGCGCGAACCATGTGCGGGTGCGCCTGTTCCTGGCGGGGGTGATCGCCGTGCCGGGAGTGCTGAACCAGGTCGGTGCGGGGCCCGATGCCGCCGTCATCGTCCAGCCGGTGCACGCTGATGCTGCCCCCGCTGTAGTTCGCAGTAATCAGGAACCGTCCTGAGCTGTCGACGGTGAGGTGAGCAGGTTCCGAGCCGCCAGTCTCGCTGCTGCCGAGCTCGGCTGCTGGCACACCGTCCGCGAGCGACCAGGCGTGTACCCGGCCGTTATCAA
>Ga0335074_10001559_pt1 | contig 31067 bp, 38 predicted proteins | sample Lox_Sample_23_FD_206715 | JGI IMG/M metagenome (GOLD analysis project Ga0335074, IMG submission 206715) | Soil microbial communities from Loxahatchee National Wildlife Refuge, Florida, United States - Lox_Sample_2.3 | ecosystem: Environmental > Terrestrial > Soil > Wetlands | place: USA... | reverse complement strand
GGCCTGATCGTCGGCCAACGATGTGAACGTCACCTCGGCTCCGCCGGCCGCCTCCTCGGGGGTCAGCGCTTCGTGGGCGCCCGCGGCGAGCAGATCGTCGGCCTTGTGCGGCGTTCGATTCCAGACGGTGACGGTATGACCGCGGTCGAGCAGTCGCTGCGCAAGTGCATGGCCCATGTGGCCCATCCCAAGAACTGCCACTCGCATGTTTGGGAACTCCTCCCTGAAAGCGGTTGGGGTCAGCCGACCAGCGGAGCGAGCTCATCGCCGAGCAGCGCGATGAATTCGAGGTCGTCGGGGGCCAGGTGCTGGCACATGATCCGGCCGACGCCGGCGTCGGCCAGCGCTCTCAACTGCTCGGCTGCCGCTTCGACCGTTCCGACCACCCACCCTGGCGGAGGCGCAGCCACCAGCGCGTCGCCGTCGGCTCCGCTTGCCAGAGCCACCCGCTGCATGCGGTCGCGCAGATCTCGCTCGTCGGCACCGGCCACCACGGCGGTCATGATCGAGAACGCAATCGGGTCGCGACCGGCGCGCTCGCAGGCCTCGTCGACCCGAGCGCGCCGCTCGAGAACATCCGAGACGGTGGGGTAGACGGTGTTGTACTCGTCGGCGAACCTGGCGGCGAGCGCGCAGCTCCGCCGTCCGGCGTTTCCGCCCATGATCAGCGGCGGGTGCGGCCGCTGGACCGGCTTTGGCTGGGCCTCGAGGTCGCGCAGGCGATAGTGCTCGCCCTCAAACGAGAACACGCCGTCGGACCAGGTTCCCAACACGATCTGGAGCTGCTCCTCGAGGATGTCCATCCGCGTCCGCGTGTCCGGGAATGGAAAGCCGAACGCGGCGTGCTCGCGTTCGTGCCAGCCGGCGCCGAGTCCGACCTCGATCCTCCCGCCGGAGATCTGGTCGGCCGTGGTGACGAGCTTCGCCAGCACCGAGGGATGACGGAATGTGGCGGGCGAGACCATCGTCCCCAAGCGGACGGTTGAGGTCACGGCAGCGAGCGCGTTCAGCGTTGCCCAGGCGTCCAGCGACCCGCGCTCGGGATGCTCACCGTCCAAGTTCAGGTAGTGGTCCGAGCGGAACAGCGCCGGTATCGCGTGCTCCTCGCAAGCCAGCGCCAGCGCCTGCCACTGGGGCCAGGTCACGCCGTGCTGGCCCTCGATCATCAAGCAGAGATCCACCGCCTCAAACAATAGGCATCGGTCAGCTTGTCCGACGTCCCGCGTGGCGCAGGCGCCGCACCAGCGATCGGTGGAAGCGGTTCGCGTCGACGTCCTCACCGACGAGCGCCAGTCCGAGCCGCTGGTTGGCCCGCAGAGTCGTCGCTTGCTGCGAGAGATGAGCCTGAGGGTGTAGGAGCCACTGGTACAGGCACGGACGGCGTAGCCGCCGCGGACCCGCCGGAGCGTCAGGTCGCGAAGTCCGGCGGTGGCGAAGTGGGGCCGGCCACTGCCTGGCACCCACGCCTGCAGAGTGCAGCTGAGGTTCGGCGTCGCGGCGGCGGGCGGCGCCGAGCCGGTCGTCGCGAAGGTACCCGTGCTGGGGTTGCTCACCAAAGACGTGATCTGTCCGGGCGCCGCATGAACGGTGGCCCGGGAGATGATTCGCTCGGTGCTGGTGGGGTCCACGGCTTGGCGGATCCGCCGTACGTAGGCCAGGTCAACCTGCTCCAGGAACCCGCTGGCACCGAGCGAAGAAAATAGTGGGCGAGCCACAGACCCGCTTGACCAAGATCCTCGCACTGGTACCGCGGGCGCTGTCGGTCAAACGAGACCGGGCCCGTAAACGCGGCCTGGCTTCGCTTCATCGAAGGTGGAGCGCGGGCGAGCGTTGGCTCTGGCTCAGAACCAGGTCGCGTTCCAGGGGGCCAGCGGGACGGAGAACATGAGGTCGAGCTTGGCCAGCGCCCCGGCTGCGTATTCCCTGGCGACACCGGACGTCAGCAGCCCCCGCAGCCGAAAGCCGCCGAGGTAGATCGAGGCCAGGGCTCGCTGCGTGATCTCCAGGTCCGGTTTCTGATCGGTCCGCTCGCACTCCACTTCGTCGCTGTTCGCGTTCAGCCGGTAGCGGCCTGAGGCAAACCGGTGGACGTCGTCGTCTACGACCTCGAGCACGAGCTCTCCGGGGGCTGCGTAGCGTCGGGCGGATAGTGCGGCGGGCACGTCGAGCAGCCTCAGCCAGAGCAAGTCCACCTGCCGGGTCATCACCAGCGCACGACCGTCCCCCAGCAACCAGCGGACGAGTTCGTCGACTGGGCGATTGGTCAGGCGGACCTCATCGATGGCATCGATCCCAATGAGATACGCCCAGAGGTTCCGGTAAGCCAGATCGCTCGCGCTTACCAGCTCCCATACCTCGACCGAGCCCAGCGGCGGGACGAGGCTGAATTCGCCGCTTGCCTTCCAGCCGAGCAGGCCGTCTGGGCCGTCCGCCCCCTCGTGGACAAACCAGTTGTGGGGCAGCCCGTCGCGCGGCGCGTAGCCGTCTCGTCCGAAAGCGCGGTCCCACCAGCGGTCGTCTCGGTCGATCTGACCCGCTCGCTGCCGGCGAGCTGCGGCAAACACGCCGGGGGCCAGGCTCCAGACCTCCTCGCGTTCGACCTGTCTCACGCGCGTGGGGTCCCCAGAGCTGGTCGCGCCGGGTCTTCCCCGGCGCAGGACGTAGTCGGCAGAGAGGGTCGCCGGGGCGTAGCCGAAGCGGCCGTAGAGAGGCCACTCGGCGGCGAAGCCGTCTCCGGTCCGTCTGGATCGCCCAAGAATGTTGTGACCATCGCGCGTAGCCAGGCCGGCACTTCCTGCTCGGGGATCGGGTTGACCAGATCGGTGCCAGAGCTAGCCACGTCGACATGATCGCTGTCGGGTCGGGGGACCGGCTCCGCGAACGTCGCTCGGATACGGTTCAGCGCGGCCCGGCGCCTGCCCTGGCGGGGGCAAGTCGGCGTCCGAGCCGCTCCACATCCTCGTCACTCAGTCCGTGCGAGCAGAGCCAGGCCACCGATCCGTCGAATCGCTGGTCAACGAGGTCGAGCACACGCTCCATGGTTCCGGGGACGGGCCCGTGCGTGTGCGCCTCGTCCCCCTCGAGCTCCGCGCGGTAGGTCGGGGAGCTGAGCAGGCGCGCGAAGATCGCCTCGATCCGGTCTCGGGTTGCCAGGTAATCCGCGACGATCGCGTCTCTATCCACCCCCGCGGCGTCGAGCGCCAGCGCGATCACCACTCCGGTGCGATCCTTGCCTGCCGCGCAGTGCACCAAGACGGCGCCGTCGGCGCGGGCGATCGCGCGGATCGCCGCGACGATCGAGTCTGGACGGCGACTCAGGTAGCTCATGTACGCCCGAACCACGGACGGCTCGTCTGGCGACTCGTTGGTGTCGGCCCGTCCCCACGGCTTGACCGTGTCGGCGTCGAGATCCGTGTTCACCCCGGAGTCGGGGTACAGCGAGTGGTGCTCGATCCGTACGGCGCTTTCGAGCGTCAGGGGCCCCGGCCCCTCAAGCTGGACTTCAACATCCGTTCGCAGATCGATCACCACCTCGAGGCCCTCCTCATCGACCAGCCAGCGGACGTCCCGCGGGCTCAGCGACTGGAGGTTGTCGGCCCGGAGCAGCACGCCGGGGACGACGGCACGGGCGTTGACCGCTCCGTCGAGAGCAATCCATTGAGGACGGCCGTTGTCGACGCTCATACCTCAGATCGTCGCAAAGCGCAGGCGTCCACCTGCGACTCACTTGTTATCGGTAGGCCGCCGCAGCCCGCGCTCAGGGCAGGATCAGATGACTGTCGCCGAACTCGTGCCATAGGTAGCCGCGGGCGAGCGCGCTCGTATAACAGCTCCTCACGAGTCCTTCTCCTGCGATCGCCTCCAGCATCTGCAGATGGGAGGCAAGCGGTTCGTGCCAGCCGGTGAGGAGTCCATCGACCGTCCTCGGTCCTCGATCGGCTGAGATCACCAGATTGGTCCAACCTGAACCGGCTCGCACGGTCCCGTCAGGTGCTGCGACGGTTTCGAGCGCCCGGACAACGGTCGTTCCGATCGCGATGATGCGTCCGCCCCAGCCGCGAACCGCGTTGACGAGCCGGGCCGTGACCGCCGGCACCTCGTACTGCTCGGGATATGGGGGTTCGTGGCGTTCCGGAGAGGACACGCCGGTGTGCAATGTCAGCGGCGCGATCAGAGTGCCCCCTGCGACCAGCTGCGTGAGCAGCGTGGGGGTGAACGGCCGCCCGGCGCTCGGCATCTCCGCGCTGCCGGGAACGCTGGCATAGACGGTCTGGTAGGCGCTCAGCGGCCAGGGCTCAGGCACGTAGCCGTAGCGGATCGGATGTCCGTGACGGGCGAGGTACGCGTGAAGATGCTCGGGTGTGTGCAGCCGCGCCAGCCACAGCCGGCCACGTCCCGCATAGGGAATCAGGAGCTCGAGTCCGGCGCCTCCGGAGAGCCGGAGCTGTTCGCCGGGGCGACCTGTGCTCAGCGGCAATTCTCCGCCGGCGCTGCGCAGCTCCACCACGAAGAGATCTGTGCTTGCCCGTCGGGGGGCCCGGGTCGCGAAGCGAACCTCGATCGGCGCCCCATCTCCACGCCGGGCCGCCACCGCGGCCGGCAGCGTCGCTGAGTTATTGATGACCAGCAGGTCCCCGGGGCGCAGATACCTGGGCAGCTCGGCAAAGCGGGTGTGGACGATGCTTTCGCTCGAGCGGTTCGCCACCATCAAGCGCACCTGGTCGCGGGCCAGGCCCCGCGCCTCGGGCGGCTCGCTGGCTTCCAACGCAGAGGTCAGCTCGAACTCCGGGAGACTCACTTCGCCACCGCCACCAGATCCCGAGCGCGATAGCGGCCACTCGGCAGCGAGCCATCGATCAGCGCGAGCAGACCCGGCACGCTGTCCTCGGGCGGCGGCCGGTCGGAGATGTCCTCTCCGGGGAACGCCTCCTGGTGCATGCGCGTGCGCATGTCGCCGGGATCCACGCTGTAGATGCGCAGCTCAGGGTGCTCGGCGCCGAGCACGGCCGTCAGCTGTTCGAGCGCGGCCTTCGAGGATCCGTAGCCACCCCACCCGGGATAGGGCTCGACCGCCGCGTCGGAGGTGACATTGATCAGGCAGCCGTCATCCATGTGTGGGAGGGCGAGCTGGATGAGGGCGAGTGGTGCCCAGACGTTGACCTGGAAGATTCGTTCGAGCTCGGCCAGCGGGTAGGCCGAAAGCCGCGGTTGCGGGCTCGGACCGAGGACGCTCGCGTTGTTGACGAGCAGATCGATGCGTCCGCCCGCGGCGGCAATGAGCGCTTGGCGATGGGCGGCATCGGCCACATCGCCGGCGATGGCATCGACCTCGGTCAGCGTGCGCAGCCCCCGTGCCACCTGCTCGAGATCGTCCTCGCCCCGCGCGTCCACCACCAGCCGCCAGTTGCGCTGTGCAAGTTGGCAGGCGAGCGCAAGCCCGAGTCCCCGGGACGCTCCGGTGATGATCGCCACATCATTTCGGCTCATCGTGGCCCCGCTCTCGTCCAAGGCGAGCTACGCCGTCTCTCACCTCGCCGGATTGGCCGCCGGTCAGACGGTCGTAGTTCAGTCGCATCAGCGCGATCACGTCGCGGACGTCGTCTTCGCTCTTGATTGCGCGCGCTGCCGGTCCCTGGGCATCGGGAAAGACAGGATGCGGTCCGATCCTTCCCTCGTGGACCAATTCGGTCCAGACCGCCTTGGGGAAGTTGAAGTGGGCGGCACGGTCACCATGCAGATGACCAAGCTCACGGCGACCGAGGCGGAAGGCGAACTCGCCGCGGCGCCCCGGGCCCGCCTCAACCCCCGGCCAGGAACTGACCTCATCGGTGATTCGCCGGCTCGCGGTTATTGGGCTGGCGGTTGGAGAGTCTGACGCTGCCATTGTCACTCCTCGTGGCTTTCGGCTCTGACTGTTTCCACAACCCTACAAGTTCAAGTTAACTTGAAGTCAAGGGGAAGGTGTGATTTTCTGTGGTCGTGGCAGATTTGCTGAAGATCGCGGAGGTGTCGCGACGCAGTGGGGTGGCCTCGTCCGCGCTGCGTTTCTACGAGGAGCGGGGCCTGCTCGCCTCGGAGCGTTCCGGCACAGGACATCGCCGCTACCCGCGTGCCGTGTTGCGGCGGATAGCTTTCATCGTCTTCGCCCAGCGGATCGGTCTCAGCCTCGACGAGATCGGCGCCGAGCTGAGCAAGCTGCCGCCTGATCGCGCACCCGACCGCCGCGATTGGTCACGCCTGACCAGCCAGTGGACATCGCGGATCGAGCAGCGAATCGCCGAGTTGGAGCGCCTCAAGTCCGGGCTGACCGAATGCATCGGATGCGGCTGTCTGTCGCTCGACCGCTGCGCCCTGTCGAATCCCGACGATCGCGCCGCGGCGCGGGGTCCGGGCCCGCGTTACTGGATCGGAGATCGCCCAGCCGTCTGAGCCGCGGGACGCGCGTGGTCCGGTAGCTTCGAATCGTGCGGGTCAATGGGATTCACCTCGCGGTCGCCGAGCACGGCCCGGTGGACGGGCCGGTGGTGGTCCTGCTCCACGGATTCCCGGAGCTCGCGTTCTCCTGGCGACACCAGGTCGAGCCCCTGGCGGCGGCTGGTTACCGGCTGCTAGTTCCCGATCTTCGCGGCTTTGGAGACTCGGATGCTCCGGATGCGGTCGAGGAGTACGCGATCGACGTCCTCGCCCGCGATGTGCTCGGCCTCCTCGACCACGTCGATGCTGAGCAGGGCACGGTGATCGGGCACGACTGGGGCGCTGACCTAGCGTGGAAGACCGCATGGCTGCATCCCGAGCGGGTCCGCGCGGTCGGGGGCCTTTCGGTCCCGTTCGCCCCGCGGGCGCCAGCACCGCCGCTTGGTCTGATGCGCGAGCATTTCGGCGTCGACTTCTACATGGTGTGGTTTCAGGAGCCGGGCGTGGCCGAAGCGGCGCTCGAACGCGACGTGCGACGGACGCTTGCCACCACTCGGGTGTGGGATGCGGCCTGGGCGGAGGACCGCGCTGAGGAGCCGCGGACGCCCCCGTTCCTCACCGACGCCGAGCTCCAGGTGTACGTCGATGCCTTCACGCGAACTGGCTTTCGCGGCGGGCTGAACTACTACCGAAACCTTGACCGCAACTGGGAACGAACCGCCCACGCGACCACCTGGAGCATCGCCCAGCCCGCGTTGTTCCTAACCGGTGAGCGAGATCCGGTCCGCCGGTTCATGCCGGCGGCCGTGATGGACGGTTGGGTGACCGACCTGCGCGTGAACGAGGTGATTCCCGGCGCCGGGCACTGGCTGCAGCAGCAGGCGCCTGAGCGCGTCACCGACCATCTGCTGCACTGGCTGGACTCCGTCCACTGACCCGGCTCTGAGCGCTGTCGGCGCGCAAGGCGGCCTCGAGCTCAAAGCGCGCGTCAGCGTCGTCGAGCTGGTCGCCGAGGAGCTCGCGCAAGCGTGCGATCCGGTAGCGCGCGGTTTGCGGGTGGAGCTTCAACGCCCGGGCGATTGCGGCCGCATTACCGGCGTGCTGAACGTACGCCAGAGCTGTCGCGGTCATGCGGGCGCGGACCGTGGGGGTCAGGTCGGTGAGCGGCACGAGTCTCGTCGTAGTGATGCGTTCGATCACTGGTGCTGCACGCTCAATGAGGAGGGTCGCGAGATGCTCGTCCGCGATCACGAGCGAGTTGCCGTCTGCCAGCTCGAGAGCTGCGACCGCAAGCTCCCAGGAGAGATCCAGCTGCGCCAGAGGACCCTCTGGCCCGATCGCGGCCCGGCGTCCCGCCGCGGCAACCCGGAGCAGCTCTCGGCGACCAGGGCCCTCGGCATCGGGCACGATGATGCAACCGAGACCATCGATATGGGCTGCGAGCACCTCGCTACCGAGCCGCCGGGCCAGGCCCGCGAGACGGTCGGTGGGGCAGGCGAGCGTCGCGCCGTAACGCGGGGGTTGCCAGGCGAGATCGCTCGCGATGGCAGCCGCATCGACCCCGGGGGCGCGGCCCAGCAGCACGGCGACCAGCTCCGATCGCCGCCGCTCGCGCTCCCGCGCGAGTTGCGATTGGGCCTGGGCGTAGCCCTCGACCGAGTCTGCGGACAAACCGTCGAGGTAGGCGAAGATGGCTTCGGCAAGCTGCGCGGCCGTCGCCTGGTCGACTCCGGCCGCGTGGCTCGCTGACGCGAACCGGCGCCAGGCGACACGCGCACCGACACGGTAGGCGGCCTGCAGGGCGTCGAGCGTCCGTCCCGCGCGCAGCTCTGCGCGCCCCAGCGCTACGGATACCTGACGGCCCCGATCGTCCGTCGAGTCCGGGTCGCGGACGAGATTCACGAAGCGGTGCAGTGCCTCGTCAACGCCGGTCCGTAGCGCCTCCCCGAACGCACCTTCGAGGGGCCGCGCGTACTCCGGGACTTCCTGGCCGATCGCCACCAGGATTTCCCGCGTGATCAGTGGCAGCTGCGGCTCGAGCACGTCGGCCATTCCGAGCGGCAGGTCTCGCCACGGCTGAGAGGCTGTACTCACATAAGTGAGCATATATCGCGGCTGGTTGGCGTAATCCAATGCAGAAAGCTTCGCTGCTTGCGCATATATTCAAGGACGGTGTCCCGAGCCGAAAAGACCGCGAACCTCGCCGGTGTTGTCGTGCCGTTCGTCGGCGTGATCGTCGCGATCGTGCTGCTGTGGCAGCGGTGGGTGGACGTCACCGACCTCGCGCTGCTTGCCGGCTTCTATCTGATGAGCGCGATCGGGGTCACCGTTGGCTTTCACCGGCTGCTGACCCACCGCTCCTTTCAAACCCATCCGCAAATCGAGCGCGCGTTCGCTGTGCTCGGCTCTCTCTCCGTTCAGGGCTCGGTTCTTGATTGGGTGGCCGACCACCGCAAGCACCACGCCCACACGGACATGGAGGGCGATCCGCACTCACCCCACGTGGGCCACGGCAGCGGTCTTGCGGGCCTCTGGCACGCTCACGCCGGTTGGCTGACGGAGACTCAAGGGCAGGCGGACTGGAAACGCTACGCCCCCGATCTCTACGACGACCCCAAGATGCGCCGGATCGGCCGCAGGTTCCCGATGTTCGCCGGTCTGTCGCTGCTCCTTCCCACCCTCGCCGGCTTTGCGCTGCACGGCTGGACGCTCGAGGGCGCGATCAGGGGCTACATCTGGGGCGGTCTCGTGCGCATCTTCCTCGTGCACCACGTCACCTGGTCGGTCAACTCCGTGTGCCACTTCTTCGGCAAGCGGCGGTTCGACGTCGATGACCGCTCAACGAACGTCGCCTGGCTGGCGATCCCATCATTGGGCGAGTCCTGGCACCACAACCATCACGCCTTCCCGCGTAGCGCCCGGCACGGCCTGAGGTGGTGGGAGGTCGATCTGTCCGCGCTCATCATCCTCGCACTGGAGCGTGCGGGACTGGCGTGGAACGTCGTGCGCATCGCTCCCGAGCGCCAAGCCGCCCGCCAGATGGACCACATGAGCAGCCGGCCGGTCTCGCTGTAATGCCAGAGGTCGGACCCGGCTAGGTGCCGAATTAAGGCTTCACGACCCTAGACCACGAACGGAATCAGCATCTTCGTGTGGGCCCGGTACGCCGGATACGCCGTCGGGAAGGTTGCGATCAGATTCTTCTCCTCCACGGAGGCGGCGTAGTAGAAGTAGCCGCCGAGAATCGCCACGATGATCAAGCCGATCAGGTTGTTCACGAGTGCGGTTCCCAGGACGCCGGCCAAGAGTCCCGAATAGATCGGGTGGCGGACGTAGCGGTAGGGGCCCGACGTCACCAGCTCCGGCTCAGCCTTCTGGGTCATCGGCATGCCCCAGTTGCGCCCGAGATGGACGCGAGCCCAGATCGCGAGGGCCAGCCCGGACGCGAACACCACCGCGCCTATCGCTCCGAGGACCGGGCTGTCGACGGCGAGGCTCCCTCCGCGGAGGAGGCGCACCAGGACGATCACCGAAACGGCGGTCAGTCCGCCCAGGGGGAGCCGGCGCATGCTGCCCTGGCCGGCTTTCACGCCGAAGGCCGACGCCAGCCAGTAGACCCAGAAGATGATCCAGGCGATGTTGATCGCGAGCTTCAGCGTGTGCATGTCGCTCCGCGGGCATGGGGTAGCGCCATCGGGATCGGTTTGGAATCGGAGTACATTGATTTATCGGACCTTGTTGCCCGATCGGGTTTTGCTGCCCGCACCTGCGCCCCTGCCGTCAGGCGGGACGGCGCTTATGCCGTGAGAGTGAATCACGGTGGAAGGAGATCGCTATGGCCTTTCGTTTCCTCAGGCGCGCCGACCGCGCGCCGAAGCAGGCCGAGCGTTGCGGAGGTTGGTATGCCGATCCGTTCGGCGCTGCAGCTCGTCGGTGGTATGACAACGTCAGCGGGTGGTCGGACCGCGTGGAGGAACCGGGGGCGGCCCCGGATAAGACCGGAGTGGCGCGTATGGACGAAGACGCGATCGCCACCGCGGAGGCCTCGCGCTCGGTGTCACCTTGACGCCCTATTCGTAGAGCGCGCCGTCAATCAGTTGCCGGCGTCCGATCGGCTCCGGCAATGCGACGCGGGCCGGAGTCTCCGGGTTCGGCGCCCGCACTTGGAATCCCGGCCGCGGGGTGACGAACATCGTGAGGACCAGCTCGTCCGCGCCGACGTGGAGGTCAGGCGCGAGCAGCCGCGTGTCGGCACGCGATCCGCCCGCCCAGGTTTGCTCAGTGACCAGCACGCGAAGGACTGTGTCCTGCGGGTCCGGCTCGCGGGTTGGATCGAGGCGCCAGCCGGACGCGCGGATCCCATCCCGCGTGGCTCGCAGCGGTCGTGCCTTGCTCACGGCGGCGGGAGTCCACGTCTGACGCCGGCCCTGCCGCCGGATCGCGACAGTTACCAGGTCGGGCGGAAGACCGTGCGCGAACAGCACCTCATCGTCGCTTCGTGCGAGCACTCGCCACCCGTCGATCGCGTGCACGGGAGCCCGGCCCGTCGGCGTTTTCTGTCGAGCGATCACGGCGATAAGCGCGGCGACGGCGGGATCGTTTGCCTCAAGTCGACGCGCTGGGGCGCCAAGCGCCGCCGGTGGGAACGGCAACCCGGCGCCCTCGCTGACGAGGTCGGGGTCATAGGACGCCGGCCGTGGCTCCAGCAAGACCGCGCGCTCCCAGTCACGCTCGGTCGGAAACGGCGACCTGCGACCGAACAAGCGACCAAACCGGCGGGCGGAAACGTCCGACATCATCGTGAGGCTACCGTCGGCCCCAGGGACCTGACCCAGTTCCACCGACTTGGCTAGCCCGGGATCAGGTCATCGGTGCGGAACTCGGCGGTGGCCTCCGAGAGCGAGACGTCAGGCGGAGGCAGGATCGCATCCGACGGGCCAAGGTGGTCGTCTTCCAGCAGCTCGCCGCTGCGCACGAACTCCAGTAGCTCGGCAAATCGCCGTTCGAACAGCTCAGCGTCGGCTGACTCGGCTGCCGCTACAACCTCGGCGTCGAGTTCGTGCAGCCGGGGGAGCTGCTCCTCAGCCAGCCGGTACTGCCCCTCGGTAGCGATTCGGACAATCACGAGCCCGCCTCCGCGTCGGCGCCGCTAGGCAGCTGCTGTGGCGCTGGGCCAGCGGCGAGCTCCGCTTTCATCTTCTCGAGCTCTGAGTCGACAGCGCTCGCGCTGGTGACCTGCGCGAGCTGGCGATCGAGATCGTCCCCGCCACCACCCAGTTCGGTTGGATCCTCGAACGTACCTGCCTGCTCGAGCTCCCCGACCGCGTCAGCGCGCGCCTTCATGTTCTCGGTCTTGTCCATCGCCCGCTGCATCGCCAGGCCAACGTCAGCCATCTGCTCGCCGACGCCTGTGGCCGCCTCAGAGATCTGAACCTGCGCGTCAGCCGCCGAGTACTGCGCCTTGATCACTTCCTTCTTGGTCCGGAACGCCTCGACCTTGGCTTGCAGCTTGACCTCACCGTCGGTCAACTGCTGCTGCTGGCGTTCGAGGTCCGCGACTTGCTGGTCCAGCGACCCGAGCTCGTCCTCGATCGCCTGCTTGCGTGTCAGCGCCTGGCGTGAGAGATCCTCGTTGCCCGCCGCGAGCGCTTGGCGCGCCTGCCCGTCCAGCTTCGCCGCCTGCTCCCGGAGCGTGCCTTCCTGGAGCTGCAGTCGCTTCTTCGACGTGACAACGTCGACGATGCCGCTCTTGGCCTGCTGCAACAGCTCCAGCTGCTTCTCGTAGCTGTAATCGAGCGTCTCCGCCGGATCCTCGGCGCGATCGAGCACCGCCGAGACCTTGGCCTTCATCAATGTGCTGAAACGACCCTCAAGACCAGGCATTCACATCTCCTCTCCAACCGCTGCCGCGCATTGACGATGGCGGTGCCGCGCGACTCACTCGATGTTGTCAACGATCTCGCTCGCTCGTGACCAGTGCTCGGGCGGGACCATGAGGTAGATATCTCCCCGACCGGTGCGGTCGAGTGGATGATCGGCCACGCAGTATGCCTCGACACCCATGGAGCGCAGCTGGTCACGCCAGGCTACCGCCGTTTTCTGGTCCGCAAAGGTGCTGACCGAGTCCCAACCCTCCACGCGCGGGTCGCCCACCAGAACCGCCGCTTCCTTCGCCGAGCGACTCTTCAAGAAGCGCGAGATCGGCACCCCTCAAGCGTACGCGTCGACCAAGTCAGCTGGAAGGGAGGACCGCCTGGGTGGTTGGAGACTGTCTAGGTAGTTGACAGTCCACAATCGTAGACTTATCCTCCTCGGCATGCCACCGCGTTCAATAGCCGAGACCTACTTTGCGATTCCCGAGCTGATGCGTGTCGCCCGCGGCAGCTACAAGCGCGCGATCGACGCCCGGCTCGCCGCCGGCGGGTTCGAGGACCTTCCCAATCCAGGCGGCTACCTACTGGCCTACCTCGCCAATAACGAGGAGTCGATCCCGGACCGGATGGAGGGGCTCGGGATCAAGAAGCGCGAGGTCAGCCAGCTCGTGGACAGCCTGGTCCTGCGCGGATACATCACGCGTACGATCGATCCGAAGGACGGCACGGTCTCCTTCGCCCTCACCGAGCGTGGCCGCGCCGCCAACGAGGCGAGCGCCGAGGGCGCGCGATATGTCGACGAGGAGCTGGAGCGCAGGTTGTCCGAGGCCGAGATGGCGGGCCTGCGCCGTGGACTCGCCGTTCTCGGCGAGATCAAGCAGTCCCTGCCCGGTCCGGCGATCCGTCGCGGCCTGTCACGTTAGATGACCGATCGCCCTTGGTATGAGAACGTCTCGCTGCCGTCGTTGATGCGCGAAGCACGCGACGTCTATCGGACAGCGGTCCGCCAGGCCCTCACCGACGCCGGCTGCGATGACGTTCCTCGCAACGGCGTGGTCGTGCTCGCGGGCCTGGACCAGAGCGTGCCGGAGCCGAAGTTCAGCCCGCAGGCCGATGTCGTCGCATCGCTGGGGCTGAGCAAGCAGGCCGCCAGTCAGCTGATCGACACGCTGGTGCTCAGGGAGTACCTGGAGCGACGCATCGATCCCGAGGACCGGCGGCGGATGGGTGTGCGACTGACGGTCCGCGGTTGCACTGCGGCACTCGCGATCCAGACTGCGATCGACGCGGTCGCGGAGGAGCTCGCGCAGCTGATCACCGCCGATCAGCTACACGGGTTACGGGCAGGCCTGGCTGCGTTCCGGGAGATCCGTGAGCGGTCAGCCGACTGAGAACGTTGCGACTCGGCGACCGAGCGCACCGCTCGAGCGCCGGTCCAGTCCACCAGAGCGGCGGCGCGGGCTTGTCGGCCAACCAGTCTGGGCGGGGCCAATGCTTCTCGCCTTGACTGCCGCTGCTGGGTTCGCCTACGCGTGGAACGCGACCGGCAACCTCGAGATCTACTACGCGGCTGCAGTGCGCAGCATGTCGATGAGCTGGCACAACTTCTTCTTCGCCAGCTTCGACCAGCCGGCACGATCACCCTCGACAAGCTCCCGGGCGCGTTCTGGGTGCAGGCGGTGTCCGTCCGGGTGTTCGGCGTCCACGCCTGGGCGCTCGTCGCACCGCAGGTGGTGGAGGGGATGGCGAGCGTCCTGGTCCTGCATCGCTTGGTGCGGCGGCTCGCGGGACCGGTGGCCGGCATTCTCGCTGCGCTCGTGTTCCTGCTGAGCCCAGCGACGGTCGCGCTCAACCGCGGCAACGTTCCAGACACCTTGATGATTCTGCTTCTGCTGCTCGCGGCGGACGCAACCGTTCGCGCGATCGTGACCGGAGGCATGCGCAGCTTGATCTGGGCCGGGGTACTGGTCGGTCTGGCGTTCCAGGCGAAGATGATCGAGGCGTGGCTGGTGCTGCCCGCGCTGGCGTTGGCCTATTTGCTGGCCGCGCATGGTGGCTGGCGCCAGCGTGTGGTCCGCCTCGGCCTCGCCGGACTTGTAACCGTCGGGGTGTCGTTGAGCTGGATGCTGGTCGTGACCCTGTGGCCACAGGGCGATCGCCCGTATGTGGACGGCAGCCATGACAACTCGGTCTTCGGCCAGGTGTTCGTCTACAACGGTCTGGGCCGGCTCGACCAACCCTCCCCAAACCAGCTGCTGACGAAGTCAATTGGGCTCAAGCTGGGCTCACCGCCGCCCGGCTGGGATCGCCTGCTCACGGGCCCGCTCGGGCACGACACCGGATGGCTGATCCCCGCCGCCCTGATCGCGCTCGCGGCCTGCGTGGCCGCGAGCCGCCGTCGTCGCGACCTGCTGCGCGCTGGGACGGCGCTCTGGGGCACTTGGCTGATCGTGTTGCTGGTCGTGTTCAGCTTCAGCGGGACGGTCAACGCCTACTACACCGCGGCGCTCTCACCGCCAATCGCGGCGCTCCTCGGCACGGCGCTTGCCTTGACGTGGGAGCGACGCACGGACCCAAGGGCCCGAGTCCTCAGCGCGATCGCCGTCGGCGCCAGCTGCGGATACGCGGCGTGGCTGCTACCGGCCGCCGGGGTGGGGAGGGTCGCCAGCCTTCGGGAGGCCGAGATCGGGCTCGGCGTCGCCGCGCTCATATTTCTCCTCATGAGCGCCGGCCATGTAGCCAGGACGGCTATCCCCAAGGCCGCAGTCGCGCTCGCCGCGGTCGCGATGCTGGTGGTCCCCGCGGCGGCCTGCGCATCCGTCGTCAACAACGCCCTGGGACCGTTCGACACCCCTTTCGAGCAGCTACCCGCCTGGAAGCTGGCTCGCGCGCTGGGCGCGATCGCCCACCAGACCGAGGCGCTGCTCCCACCGCTCGAGCAGGCAGGGGTCCGGACTCGGACACCGGAGTTGATGGCGACCCAGACCTCCGCCGTCGCCGCTCCCTTCATCTACGACACCGGCCAAGAGGTCCTGCCCATCGGCGGATACACCGGCACCATCCCAGAGCCGACGCTAAACACCCTGAAGTCGATGATCGCGCGCCGAGACTTCCACCTCGTCATCCAGGCACCCGTCGTCACCGACCCGCGCCTGATCTGGATCGCAAACCACTGCCTCTCCCTCAACCCCGGCGCGGCGACGCCCACAACTCCTGGAAGGTTGCGCTTCGCCGTCTACTACTGCGGATTAAACAGCGTGCTTTAGAGCTGAGGCTGGCTGCCGGGAACCGATCTGCGACATTCGAGGGCGGCTCGTCCCTGGCGTCATCTACCTTCTCGCCATGCAGAGGAGTGCTGAGGCGCCAAGCTACGGCTGGGTCTTCGACGCGATCGCCGACGAGTACGATCGCCGCCGCCCGACCTACCCCGACGAGCTCATCGACCGGATCTGCGAGGCGGCGGGCATCGGTCCCGGCGCTACGGTGCTCGAGATCGGCTGCGGCAGCGGCCAACTGACGCGGAGCCTGCTCGAGCGGGGCCTGCGGGTGACGGCGGTCGAGCCTGGCGCACGGCTGATCGCGCAGGCGCGCGCTCGGTTAGATGGTAGCGGGGAGCTGGAGTTCGTCAACGCGCGCCTGGAAGACGCATCGCTCCCTGACGCGCATTATTCGGCCGTGTTCTCGGCGTCGGCGATCCACTGGATCGATCCGGATGTGAGCTGGCGCAGGGCGGCCGACGCGCTCGTCAACGGTGGGACGCTTGCGCTTGTCTCCTACTTTGGATTGAAGGAGCCGAGCAGCGCCGCCGATCAGCAGGCCCTCCGGGCCGCCATGGCACGGATCGCGCCCGAGCTTGCCGCCGACTGGCCGAACTACCGCGACCTCGACGGCATGCTGGCGGGCGTCGCCCAGCGGCGCGACAACGTGTCAGAGGTGTGGGCGTGGCTCGGAAGCTACGAGGTCGCGCGTGCGTATGCGGCACGCCTGTTCGACGACGTGCGGGTCGTTGTGGTTCCCAGACTCATCGAGCAGACGGCCGAGGAGCTCAACGCCCTACTCGGGACGATGTCGTTCTGGGCGCGACTGTCACGCCGACAGCGCGACGCTGTTGCCGCCGAGAACGATGCTCTCCACCGGCGGCTCGGTCGGCCGCTCCGCTCGAGCACCGTCGCCTGCCTGGTAACCGCGCAGCGCGCGCCCTGCGCTTGAACTGGGCGGACTACCGGATTGTCATCGTCCCGGACGGGACGGGGACGACATTCCGTCGGCATGGCTGGTTCAAGACCGTGCCGCAGGTCGGTGGTGGTGCTTCGGCCTGTCCGCCGGGCAGATATCCGAGGACGATGGCCGACGGGTGTTGGGCGTCTGCGTAGATGCTGTTGAGCGCCGGGGTCTTGATGAAGTCAAAGGACCAGCCGCCGGTCTCACCGGTGGGCGCGTCGATCCAGAGGCGGATGCTCGATCCCTTGCGGAACACGTAGTCGAACGGCCACAGCTGGATGCGCATGTAGGTCGGGTGGCCCAGCTCGAGTGGGCGGGCGGCTGCCTCCGTGTCGGTCTGATACGGCGCCAGCGCGGTTGAGAGCGCGGGATCGAGGGCTCGATGCGACGCGCGCAGCCAGCCTCGCGCGACGTAAACCTCTTGGCCGTCCGGGCGAACCTCGGTGAGCGTGATCTGGAGGTCGGTGTCAGGTGCGGTCGAGCTCAGCCAGATGTTGGCCGACCCGGAGCCGAAGAACTCGGTGTCGCGAGTGAGCGGCGGTGTCGTGAAGGCGAGGGAGGCGGCCGGCGGCTCCTCTCCCTTCCACAGGAGGTTGTGCTGACCGAAGACGATGCCGTCCTCGGTGCCCAGGACTGGACCGGGGTAGGCGTAGCGATCCGGCGCCGGGTCACCCTTCGGTGGGGTGAGGGAGAGCTCGCCGCCCGATTCGAAGTAGAGCGCGAGCGGCCTGACCGGAATCGACGAGTAGGACTTGAAGCTCGTGATCCAGCTGGGGACGTCGTCGTCGGCGCTGTTCTCGGTCGTTTCGTGCCACAGCTGGATGTGGGGAGTGTCCTGCTCGAAGCCGTTGTCGACTCCCTTTACGAAGCGGTTGAAGAACGCGACCAGCTCGCTGGTGATCTGCGGGACATATCCAGCGGTGTCGACCCCTTCGCTGCTGTACACCCCTTCGCACATACCGTGGGGGCCATTGCTGGCAATCACCCACGTACGTGCAGGATCGAGCTCGCTCAGATATGAGGACCCGCGGCTTCCGACCTCGTCGTCCTGCCAGGTGAAGCAGCCGAGCACCGGGATGTCGATCCTGGCCGCGTTGGCGCCCGGCTCGTGTTGCTGCCAGAAGGCGTCGAAGAACGGATGCTGGAGAGCCTGCAGGGCGACGTTGTTTGTCGGCTCGGCTGCGAGGTCATTCACCTGTGCTTCGGCGCAACCAGTGTCCTTGGTGTCGACGGCCTGCTCGAGCCCGCTGCTGTAGGAGCTGTACGGCTGGTCGAAACCACCCCAGAAGGCGCCGAAACCGGTGTTGGCGATCCCTCCCGGATAGCCGACGTCGCGGTACATGTCGGTGGTCACCTGAAATGGAGCGATTGCGTCGAGGTGAGCCGGCCGCAGCCCGGCGACACCAACCTGCATGATCCCGGGGAACGAGTCGCCGAACATCCCGACGTGGCCATTCGACCACGGCTGCCGTGCCGCCCACTCGACCGCCGCCGCGCCGTCGCTGTATTCCTGCGGGGTGAAGGCATCGAAGGTACCCGTCGAGCAGCTCGTGCCGCGGATGCTGACGCCGAGCACCGCAAAGCCCGCGGCGAGCAGCGCGGGAGCACTCTCCGGAGCGTTGCAAGTTGCGCTCGTACCCTCGCAGTACCCGGCGTATGTAAGCGCGACCGGAAACTGACCTGTCGAGGCGGGAAGCTCGACGGTGTACTCGAGCTGGGTGCCGTCGGCCATCGGGATGTAACCCTGCTCCTGCACCGACGCCGCCGCAGCTGGGGCTGACCCGACCGCAAGCCAGATGGCGCTCAACAGGACCAGCCAGGCCATCCCGAGCGGCACGCGTCCAACCACGGACTGCCTCCACATCTGTTCTCTCCCTCTCACCTGAATCCCTGCGAGCGACTGCCCGTCGCTGCGGGCACCATATCAGATAACTGACGCTGGTGTCAGCACAACTGATGCTGGCGTCAGTACCGTCTCCTGAAGGGCTAACATGGCGCTGGCATGCCCATCACGCCCACGCAGCCGCGGCGCCGCCTCTCCAAGGAGGCGAGGCGTGAAAAGCTGATCGTTTCCGCGGAAGCGGTGTTCAGCGAGGTCGGCTACAGCGCTGCGACCATGGAGCTGGTCGCTGCTCGCGATGGCGTCACCCGCTCCCTCCTCTACGAGCACTTCGCCTCGATCGATGAGCTCTACCTCGAATGCCATCGCACTGCGCGTGAGGAGATGCAACAGCGGGTGTTCCGGGCTGTCGCCCTGGCCGGCACGGACCTCCAAGATCAGCTTCGAGCGGGGCTCATCGCCTACTTCAGCTACTTCGACGAGCGCCCGCAGCGCTTCGAGCTGCTCTACGGTCCCGGCGGCGCGGGAGGCCCACTGGCCGATCAAACCGCAGAGCTGCGATTCATGACCGCCGACGCGATCGCCGCGCTGTTCATCGCCGCCGCTCCCCACGTCCCCAGATACGAAGCCGTCGGCGCTGCACACATCGTCTCCGGCGCCGCCGAGCAACTCACCCGCTGGTGGGGCCGCAATCCGGACATGTCAATCGCCACCCTGGCCGAAGGCGTCATGACCGTCATCTGGCCCGGATTGCAGAACAGACTCAACGACGGGACCACGTAGCACCGTCGGTGACGCTGCCGGCAAGGATTCAGTGCTGGGCGAGGACTCGGGCTGGGGAGACGTGGGCGGCGCGCCAGGCGGGGTAGAGACCGCCGAGGGCGCCGAGGAGGACGCCGACGAGCAGTCCGCGGCCGAGGTCCCAGGCGGTGATTTGTGGGTTTACGAAGGTCTGGGCACCGAGGGCGTCGACGAGGAGTTGGGCGCCAATCACTCCGAGGAGGAGTCCGATCCCGGCGCCGAGGATGGTCGTGACGATGCTCTCGACCAGGACCCGGCCGGCGATTTGGGGTCCGTTGAAGCCGACGGCGGAGAGCAGCGCGAATTCCGAGCGGCGTTCGATGACGGCCATCAGCATGGTGTTGGCGACGCCGATCCCGCCGAGCAGGAGGGCGAGGACGACGATCACGAGCCCGAATTGGGAGATGAGGTCTCCGCTGACGCCGGCGCGGGTCGCTTGCTGGGCGTCGGAGATGATCTGAATCCCGGGGAAGCGTTTGGTAATGGTGTGTTGGGCGGTGGCGGGTTTGGTCGCGGGGTCCAGCTTTACGACGATGCTGGTGGTCTCGCCCGGGCGGCCGGTGAGCGCTTGCGCAGTGCTGAGCGGGATGAACGCGCCGGCGTCTTGGAAGGCGATCCCGTTGTGGTAGATCCCGGTGACCTGGAGGCGGCGGTGATCGATTGTGACCGTCTGCCCCGCGGTCGCATGCAGCTGCTGGGCGAGGGTGTCGCCGAGCGCGATCTGGGACCCGGATGAGTATTGGCCTCCGCTGCTGTAGACCAGGCCCTGGGACACGAAGCTGTGGGGCTCGGCGCCGAACACGATCGAGCCCGGCGCTTTGGGGAGGCCGTTGACGAGCAGAATCAGTGGTGTGGCGGAGGCGATCCCTGGCGTGTGGTCAAGCCGGGTGATGAGGGTGGTGGAGAGGATCGAGGTGGTCGGGTCGGCGGCGTCGGCCTGGAACAGCCCGAGTTCGGAGGGGCCGAGGTTCACGAGGTCCCCGGCGCTGTGTTTGACACCTCCGACGACTGCCAGCAGCGCGACGATCGTCGCGATCCCCAGCGCGGTGCCCAGTGCGGTCAGAATTGTGCGTCCGGGCCGCCCTCGTAGATTCCCGAGTGTCTGGATCAGGGTGCTCAAGGGGTAGTCTCGGCCGGGACGAGCACGCTTGGCTTGGCCAAGTGCCCGTCGTAGATGTGTAGCTCGCGGTCGGCATGCTCGGCGAGCGTGGCGTCGTGGGAGGCGACGATCACGGTGGCGCCGGACCGCGCGCACGCGTCGGAGAGAAGCTCCCAGACTCGGTGGGAGGCGACGCTGTCCAGCGCTCCGGTTGGTTCGTCGGCGAGGATCAGCCGCGGGCGGCCGGCGAGCGCGCGCGCGATCGCGACACGCTGACGCTCACCGCCTGAGAGCTCCGATGGCCGGGCGCCGGCGCGATCGCCGAGCCCGACTTTCTCGAGCAGATCGACGGCCCGTTCGGCGCGCTCGCGGCGCGAGACCCCGGCCGCCATCAACGGCAGTTCGACATTGCTCTGGGCGCTGAGCGCCGGGAGCAGGTAGTGCAGCTGGAACACGAAACCGACGGTGTCACGCCGGAACTCGGCCGGGTGCCTCAGCTCCCCGACCGAGGCCTCATCCACCAGGACACGCCCGCTCGTCGGCCGATCCAAACTGCCGATCAGCTGCAACAGCGTCGTCTTCCCCGACCCCGACGGACCGGTCAGTGCGACCAACTCTCCAGGCTCGACAACGAAGCTCACATCGTCCAGAACGACCGCGGGCCCATACGCGCGGGAAAGATGCTCGACCACGACCCGGGCTCCGGACATCAGCTATGCCCTGGTCTTCACGGCCCAGTCAAGATCGACTGTGCCGTACTTGGTCGTGACGATTACCCGCAACGTCAGCGGATAGCCGACAGATTCCGTCGGGAACTTCAACGTGTCGTGATACACACCGCCCCTGAACGAGTGGCCGGGCTGGTGCGAGACGACCGACCCGCTGTACAAAAACTCGTAACGCACACTGCCGCTCAGCTTGGTCCGACCGCGTGTCGCCGTGACCGTGATCGGCCAGAGCTTATTCGCCGTGGGCGTGTGGTTCGGCGCCGTCAGACGCGCCGTGAACGCGGCCGCCGAAGCACTCGCCGGAACGACCAGGGCAACCGTGATGAGGACGGGCACGAGGAGCCGGGATAGCGACCAAGTGGAGTTGATCTTGAGGGATGTCATGAGACCCTCCGAGGTTTCGCGATCGATACTTGTACTTCTCAAAACTTTTACTCTTATGCAAATCATATCGAAGCCGGATACGATCCCCCCTTGTGACTGGTTTGAAGGAAACGTTGGTCGCTCCCGTTCCTGCTCATGCGACCGTTCTCATCGCCCGCGTGGCCCGTGCCGTGCGTCAGCAGTTCGAGCTAACACTCGCGCCGCTGGGTCTGCGCCAGCGCCACCTGGTTGCGCTGAGCTACCTGCGCGGCCACGGCCCCACACCCCAGCAGACACTAGCCGAGCGACTGTGCATGGACGCGAGCAGCACCGTCTGCCTGCTGAACACCCTCGAGGACAACGATTTGATCGTGCGCCATCGGGACCGAAACGACCGACGGCGCGCGCTGATCGAGCTGTCGCTGGAGGGCGAAGCGGCGCTTTGCGAGGTGGACAAAGCCCTGCAGATCGTCGAGGATGACATTCTGGCCAACCTCAACAGCGAGGAACGCGGCCTTCTGCACGGCCTCCTCGCGCGCCTCAACGTCGCCGAACCGGACTACGATCTGGCCGCGAACGAGGACTGAGCCCAACGGGGGTCCGCTTGGCGGTTCCGTTTCCTCGTCGCTCAGCCACTCGCGGTCAGGCCGGACCTTCGCAGGACGCAGTGAACGGCAGGGAGTCGGAGCCGCTCGCGTAATCCAAAGTGACCCTGCCGGTCCACGCGCCGGCGCAGGTCGACGGGTTGGTGAGCAGCGAGTCGACGGCCTTGACCTTCTTCTTGACCGTCTGCTTGACCTTGCCCTTGTGTCTGTGCTTGCCGTGGCCGACCGTGACTGTCTTGGTCACCTTTTCGGCGACGGTCCGCGTCGTCGTTCGCGTCGCCCCGGCTGAGAGCGATAGCGAGTCCAGGGTCACCGGGGCCGACGGAAACGACGAGATCAACAGCTCGAGCCCACCCTGCGCCGCGAAGAACAGACGGCCCGGCACCGCCACGTCGGTCGCACCCTGCCGAGGTCCCTAGTGCCTCGGCGGCTAGTCGGCAGGCGTCGGGTCGAGCTTGAGGGCGACGGAGTTGATGCAGTAGCGGTCGCAGCCGTCCGGGCCGTCGTTGAAGACATGGCCCAGGTGCCCGCCGCAGGTGGCGCAGGTCACCTCGGTGCGGCGCATGAACAGGCTTCGGTCCTCATGCAGTTCGACGTTGGCGCGGTTGGCCGGGTCGGTGAAGCTCGGCCAGCCCGTACCTGAGTCGAACTTGGTGCCTGAGGAGAAGAGCTCAGCATCGCACGCGGCGCAGCGGTAGATCCCGTCCTCCTTGGTGTGGACGTAGGTGCCAGTGAAGGGTCGCTCCGTCGCCTTGTGGCGGAGCACCTTGTACGCCTCGGGCGTCAGCTCCTGGCGCCATTGCTCGTCTGTCTTCTCGATGCGATTGGTCATCGTGCTCCTTTCATGGTCCATGTACGTGTTTTGACCCGGTCAGACCGCAAACGGTTCATGACGCAAACGGTTCATGACGACGGTCTGCGAACCTTCTGCGTCGATGACCGGGTCGGAAACCTTATGAGCGGTTTCTGGCCCGAGCTTCGCTTCCGCCGCGACCACCGGTGGACGCCGCCACACATGTCCGCCTATCTCGACTCCGACCTGTCGGCCTGGGCGCACGAGCGCTTCGAGCGTCACACGGCGGAGTGCCCCGAGTGCCGGAGCGTTCTTGATGAGCTCCGGCGGATGCTCGCGCTGCTCCAGGCCGCGCCAGCGCCGGAACCGGTCGCCGACGGGCCGGCGATCGCCAGCGCCGTCCTGCGGCGGCTGCATGAACCAGCCGACCACGGCTGACCTTCGCGCCGTCGTCCTCCTGATCGAACTAGCGGATCGAGGGTACCTCGATGGTCACACCGCAGGCGGCGTACCCCGAGCGCTCGAAGTATCGCTGGTGGTACTCCTCGGCCCGGTAGAACGTCGTCGCCGGGACGATCTCAGTCGCGATCGGCTTGACGAGTGATTCCTGCTCGGACTCGCGCGTGGCGTGGGCAAGGCGCTCCTGCTCCGAATCGTGGAAGAAGATCGCGGAGCGGTACTGGCTGCCAACATCCCAACCCTGACGGTTCACCGTCGTCGGATTGTGGATGTGCCAGAAGGTGTCCAGTAGCTGCCGGTAGCTCACCGTGGCCGGATCGAAGACGACCTCGACGGCCTCGGCGTGGCCGGTCGCGCCGGAACACACCTGCTCGTAGGTCGGTTCGACGGTCGTGCCGCCGGTGTAGCCAACGGTCACATCCAGCACGCCGTCGAGCTCGCGGAAGGCAGCCTCAACGCTCCAGAAGCATCCGGCGGCGAAGGTCGCGTGCTGAGCGCCGTCGGGGCGCGCAGAGGTGCCCGGAAGCTCATCACTCAAGTGGGTCATCGGGTCCTTTCAATCAAAGGGACAAAGAATTCAGTCCAATAGACCCTCGGCACGCCCTAATCGGTTCTCGCGGGCCGTCTATCAGACGCTGAGACACACGGAGTTGGCGGCTGAGCTCCTAACGCTTGAGGTCACCGAGACCGCACTGAGTATCCCGATGCCAACAGCGCCCGCACGCTGGCTGAGCTGGAGTCCCTCGGCGTGCGGATCGTGCTCGACGACTTCGGCACTGGCTATTCGTCCCTCACGTGGCTCAAAGAGCATCCAATCCATGGGATCAAGATCGATCGGAGCTTCGTCACAGACCTGGCCGGCGATCCCGCCACTTGCGGCATCGTGCAGGCCGTCATCGGTATGGGCAAGGCTTTGGGCTGGACCGTCACCGCCGAGGGAGTCGAGACCGAAGCGCAACTCGACGCTCTTCGAACGCTGGACTGCGAGCGCGTCCAGGGCTTTCTGCTCGCTCGCCCTGCACCGATCGACGAGATTGCCGCGCTCGCCGCTACGAGCACGGGCTTGGTCCGCAACAGCTGATCGTCCGCTTGCGATCTCGCATGCGCGACGTCAACGCGCGCGATCGTTGCAATGTCCAGGAGATGACCATTACGATGATCAGGGGTGGCGATAGATAGACCGGTGTTGTTCTGCTACGACGGCTCGGAGGGATCCAAGGCGGCCCTGTCGGCCGCCGTCGAGCTCGTCATGCATCCTGCCGACGCCGTCGTCCTGGTTGTGTGGACCCCGATCGTGGTGCAGCTGGCAAGAGGAGGTTCGCTGCTGGCGGCAGTGCCGAACGAAGGCCAAATGGATGAGGAGGAAGCCGCCGCTGCCCAGCGGCTCGCCGATGCGGGCGCCGAGGCCCTACGCGGGCGCGGCTACAACGCCTGGGCACGGATCGCGCAGGCGAACGAGTCGGTGGCCACGACGATCCGTGAGGTCGCTCGTGAGATCGACGCCGGCCTGATCGTCTGTGGCCAACGTGGACGAGGCGCGTTAGCCAGCGCCGTCTGGGGCAGCGTCTCGCACCAACTCTCCGCGCACGCGGAACGCCCGGTGCTGATCGCGCCGCAGCACCCCGCTCGCTAAGCAGACCTGTCGCCGGTGGGCTTAGGACGCGGGGTGGGGGGCTGGCGTGTGGCGGTGATCCGACGATAGGTCTCGCTCAGTCGGTCTGCTTCCCGGCGGCGGAGGTCTGGTGCTCACGCGCAGGAAATAGGTCGCGGCCGACAGCGAGAGCGTCGAGGTGGTGCGCGTAGGCAATTCCGCGGGCAAGCGCGGTTCTAAGTGTGCACTCGTGCGCCCCGGCCTTCGAGGGCAGGATCAACATCGCCAGAATGAGCCCGACCGCGAAGATGCCCGCCGACACCCAGAAACCAATCGTGTAGCCGTGGACGGTCGCGATGCCGACCACTCCGGGAAGGCCGGGGTGGGCGCGGGCGTAGTGGGTCGCGGCGCTCGCCGACAGTGTGCTGAGCAGCGCGAGCCCGACAGATCCACCAATTTGCTGGGAGGTGTTGACCATTGCCGACGCGACGCCGGTCTCGCGGACCTCGACGCCTAGGGTCGCGGTTCCGATCGCGGGCGCGAAGATGCATCCCATGCCCATTCCGATGACAAGCAGGCCCGGGAGCACGTGCGTGGCGTAGGCACCGCCAGGAGTCAGCCGGGTGAAGATGATCATCGCGATCACCCCGAGCGTCATCCCGGTCATCACGAGCGGCTTGGCACCGGTGCGAGGAAGCACCCGAGTCTGCGCCGTGACCGAGGTCGCCACCAGCACGCCCGTCATTGGGAGGAAGGCCAGGCCAGCGGTCAGCGGCGAGAAGTGGAGGGTCAGCTGCATGTAGTAGGTGAGGAAGAAGAACACTCCGAAGACGCCGGCAGAGGCGAGCAAGACCGAGAGGTATGCGTCGCCGCGGGCACCGTCTCGCACGATGTGCAACGGCAGCAGGGGGTTCTTGACGCGGCTCTCGATGACGACGAAGGCGATCAGCAGCACTGGGCTCGCGACCAGCGCGACGATCGTCCCCGTGGCGGTCCACGATTGGGTCTCTGCGTTCGAGAAGCCGTAGACAAGCGCGAAGAGTCCAGCCGATGCGGTGAGCAGGCCTGGCACGTCAATGCCGGACCGCTCTGGATCGCTGTGGTTGACCAGGAGCCGTAGCGCGACGATCCCGGTCGGGACGGCGATCGCCAGGTTGACGTACAAGCACCAGCGCCAGGAAAGGGCCTGGGTTAGCGCCCCGCCGAGAACGAGGCCGACGGAGGCCCCGCCGCCGGCGATCGCCCCGAAGATTCCGAATGCCTTCGGCCGGTCCGGTGCGCCGGCGAACGTGATCGTCAAGAGCCCGAGCGCCGACGGCGCCAGTAGCGCGCCGAACATGCCTTGCAACGCCCGGGCGGACACGAGCATGTCGAAGTTCTGCGCCAGCCCGCCGATCGCCGACACGATCGCAAAGCCACTCAGTCCGGCAATGAAAGTCCATTTGCGCCCGAACAGATCACCGAGCTTGCCGCCCAACAGCAGCAGGCTGCCGAACGCCAGCGCGTAGGCGGTGACGATCCACTCTCTGTCAGCTGTGGAGAAACGAAGCGCGTTCTGCGCGGACGGCAGCGCAATAGTGACGATCGTTGCGTCCAGGACCACCATCAGCTGCGCGGTCCCGAGGAGCGCGAGCACGGCCCACCGGTTAGGGCCGGCAGCCGGCTCGGCGCCCGATACAGGCGGACCGGCCATCACACCAGCGCTCGGCGTACCACGAACGTTCCGGCTGGTTCAAACCGGCTCTGGACGGTCCACGGGCTTGCCGCCCCGTTCGAGTCCAGCAGTCCGGTGGCTAAGCGCGGTCCGAGCGACAGAGTCTGCACGTTCGGCACCGTACGCCCTTCCTCGAGCCCTGCCAACAGGACCTTTCGCCTCGTGGCTTGGCGGGGCGTAGCATCGTGATCATGGCCGTGGAGGTCCACGACAATCCAGACGAGCACCGTTACGAAGCTGCGGTGGATGGCGAGTTGGCGGGCTTCACCGCCTACCGCGCGCAGCCGGGAGTGATCGCGTTCATGCATACGGAAGTTGAGGATGCGTTCGAGGGACATGGAGTCGGATCGATCCTCATACGCGAAGCCCTCGAGGATGTCCGCCGCCGAGGCTTGAAGGTTCTCCCGTTCTGTCCGTTCGTGAACGCATTCATCGCCGAGCATCGGGAGTTCGTGGATTTGGTCCCAGCATCACGAAGGGAGGAATTCGGTCTATGAGGAAGACCTACGCCGGCAAGGAAGTGGATGTGAGCTTCGATCCCGACGTGTGCATCCATTCCGCTAAATGCGTCCGCGGGCTGCCCGCGGTGTTCGATACCGGGCGCAGGCCGTGGATCATGCCTGACGCCGCTTCGGCGGACGAGGTTGTGGCACAGGTAGGGCGATGCCCATCGGGCGCCCTGCAGGCCAAGATGACCGTGATCGACTAGAGCGGGTGCTCGGGCCGTCCGCGTGGCCCAGTGGCCGCGGGCGAGTGGCCTGGGTTCCTCGTTTGTTACTGACCGATCGGACGCTGTACGCGCCTGTGGTGCAGAAGCGGCGCTGCGCTTTGAGCCAGGAGTTCGATCGCCAATTGGATTTCTGAGGGCAATTGGCTGCGTCGCTGTTTCCAGGCGACGGCCAGCACCCCAAGGGTTTCGTCTCGGTAGCAGACTGGCTGGTAGAGGGCCGAAGCGGCCTGGGCGATCGCAGCAAGCTTTTTCGACGGGAGTACATGAGCGGCGACGTCGGCGATGAAGATCGGTTTGCGGGCGTGATACGCGCTGGCAGCGCCTGAGTGCTCTCCGGTGAGAGAGGCGCGTACTCCTTCGGCCGGCGCGCCGGACGCCGCCATGACAGTGAGGACCTGGCCGTGTGGGTTGGGTTGCCACAACAGGACAGCGTGGGCTGCGGCGATCTCTCGGACGGCTGCGCAGAGGTCGCCAGGAACCGCATCGGGGTGTGCCGAGTTCAGTCGACCGATCGCGCTCGTCGTTCCGGCCAGGACGCCGGAGAGGTCGTTGACCCGTTGCTCGGCTTGACGGGCGCAGATGAACTCGCCAACGAGCGTGCCGATGTTTCCCAGTGCTTCATCGAGGACGATGGTGACGGGGACGACGTTGGTTCCGAGAAACTCGAGCACACCGATCGGCTGGTTGTTGCTGCGAAGCGGGAACGCCACCGCGCTGGAGCAGCCCGCGCGATCTGCTGCCCTCGACCGCAGGAATGACCGGTCGGCGGAAAGGTCAGTGATTCTGACGGGCGCGTCGGCGGCCAGGACGGTGCCGGGCAGTCCCCGTCCTGGGGCGAAGCGGACATCCCGGCTCGCCTGAGCCAGCGGGCACTCCGCCGTCCCCGCTGCTGACCACAGGGCGAGCGGCTCGAGCTGCTGCGCTTCAGAGTTGTCGAGCCAACACGCGGCGAAGCGGGCGCCGATCTCCCCGGCGAGGTCGCCAAGCAGTTGCTCGAGCGCTATTTCCAGCGTCTCCTGCTTGGTGACCCGTTGGGCTACGGACCGCAGACGGGCACCAAGGCCGCCGGAGATCGGCCGCCGGTCCGGGTTGCTTGCGGTGCTGACATGAGGACGCGGGGGAGCCGGGATGGGAAAGTTGGCAACGTCGAGGTAGGTCGACAGCCAGTCATTGAACGCGCCGGTGGGCAATGGCGGGCTGATGATGAATCCCTGGGCGACGTCGCAGCCCATCGCCGCGAGCTGCGCCAGCTCCGGCTCGTGCTCGACACCTTCAGCCACCACTCGTAGGCCGAAGTTGCGGCCGAGTGCGGCGATCGTCTTGACCATCCCTCGGTCCCTACCTTCGCGGAGGTCGCGAATGAATCCGCGATCGATCTTGATCTCGTCGATCGGCAGATGATGCAACCGGGCCAAGGATGAGTAACCGGTCCCGAAATCGTCGATCGAGACCTGCAGGCCCAGGGATTTGAGGCAACCCAGCACCTCCGCGGCCCCGACCGCGTCATGCATGAGCGCGGTCTCCGTGATCTCGATCGTCACCAGGTGGGGCGGCACCCGCCACTTTTCAAGCGCGTCACGGATCCGCGAGACGAGCCCAAGCTCGACGCTCGACGCCGACACGTTCACAGCGATCGCGATCGGCTCAGCTCCGCCGCACCGGCGATCAGCCAACCAGCGCAACGCGTCGTCGAGCACCACGCCGGTCAGTAACGACATCAACCCCGATGCCTCAACCGCAGCCAGGAACGACACCGGAGCCATCAGGCCCTGACCAGGCCGCTGCCACCGCGCCAACGCCTCGACACCGATCACACGGCCCGTAGCCAGATCCACCTGCGGCTGCAGATGCGCAACAAACTCGCCGGCCGACAGTGCCTGCGCCAGTACTCCTGACGACGGCCCGACCACGGAATCTGCCTCCGGCTGTCCAGCCCCAAGTGGATCGAGAGTCAGCGGCAACAGTTCATCGCCCGAGACCGTTTGGGAGACGGACTGAGCTTCGTGTGCAGCATGGGCGCCTTCGGCACCTCGAGGAGCCGCTTCACCTACCAGTCCGCTGAGCATCTCTCTTGTTCCTATCGGCCTTGCCGCCGTATCGCATGAGCGGTCCGTCTCGTCCATGGACGAGCCTGGCGATTACCGCATCAAGGTCGGACCGTACAAAGGCAAGATCGCATATCGACTAACGCTGAGCGGCCGCTTCAACTCCTCCGATCGTCACCGGCAAGCTCAAAACGGTCGACGTGGGGGACCCGAGCTCCAGCGGCACCTCTGCCTTCTCCGCCGAGCGTTAAGGCAGCCAACTGGAAGCACGGTGGCTGCCGCTTAGTGCGTTTCCGCGAGAAGCGTGCGGTCACGTTGCAGCGCGCGCAGCTCGTGACGAAGGTCTGCCACAAGCGGGGATTCGGCGAGACGTTCCTCGAGCAGCGCGAGAGAGCGCTCGTAGTGCCGGAGGCGGCGAGCTCGCAACTCGCGGACCCGTCCGGGTGTGGAGCGGGCGTCGATATCGCTCGCTGCTTCGCGCCGCAGTTCGCGCAGCTTGGAGAGTTTGTCTGCAGCGAACAATGTCAAGGCTCCCTCGCCAGCGTCGGCGACCTGCTGGCGCAGTGCGGCCTTCCGCTTCGCGTAGCCGGTGATCTGGCCGTTCTCGCTGACGGCAAGTACAAGATCCGTGATCCGGGGGCCGAATCGCTGGCGCAGGTCTGACGTGCTCGCGTCGGTCTTCTCGATCAGATCGTGCATGACGCCTGCTGCGATGAGATCATCGGCGGCGCCTGCTTCGTAGAGCAGCGAGGCCACCTCTAATGGGTGATCGATGAATGGCGTGCCGTCGCCTTGGCGCTGGCCGGCGTGCATCCGCCGGGCGTAGGTGATGGCCGCGTGTGTGTGCGGAAGCCCCGGAAATGTCGGTGTACGTTCACGGGCCACGGGGGCGAGCTTAAACGAGTCCGCAAACTGCGACATAAATCCGGGTTCGCGGGCTTGACGAGCGCACGAGTTCCTGTCGCGACCGGGCAAACCCGATCGTCACAGGCCAGCGTGAGCCGGTGTGCCGGCGCCAGCTCCTACGCCCCTGAGTGTCGCGTGGGTGATGAGGTGCGCGGTGTGCACGATGCTTAGGACCGCCGCGTCTGGGTCGAGGTCGTAAAGGTCGGTGGGGGTGAGGACGACCTCGGCGGCGATGACGACTGCGAGGTCGCGCCGGAGCTGCTTGAGTGTTGCCGGATGGCGAGGCCCGGGACCGCAAGACCTACGTCTCCCTGACGGCGGAGACGCCCCGGTGATTGGACGCTAGGTTGCGAGGGAGTAGTCGAGCCACTCCTCGCGACGGGCCCCGATCCGGTTATAGAGCGCTTGGGCGCGGTGGTTATCGCGGGCGGTCTGCCACGTCAGGGAGCTGGCCCCATGGTTTCGGCAGTACTCGAGACCGTGCTGGATAAGCGCCTCGGCCACGCCGGTTCCGCGCGCTGGCGGGGGTGACGAACAGGTCGTTCATCACGCCGATCCGTGATGCGTTGAGTGTGGACCAGCTCCAGAAGATGGTGGAGAAGCCGATCGCAGAGCCGTCATCGCCGCGGGCGATCAGCTGAAGGCCCTCCCGCTCCGGATCGGCGATTAGGGCGCGAGACATCGCCACCAGACCGGCGTCGGAAGGTCCGACCTCGTAGAAGTCGCAGTAGTCACGCATCAGCGGGAGTAGCTCCGCCACATCCGCATTCCTCACAGGGGCAATCATCCGGTCTCTCAGTTCACGTCGAAGAGGATGTCGGTCGCACCCCATGAGCACTCGAACAGAGCCGGCGGTCCGAGAGCATCGTCACCCTGGCTACCGCA
>Ga0335074_10001558_pt1 | contig 31070 bp, 30 predicted proteins | sample Lox_Sample_23_FD_206715 | JGI IMG/M metagenome (GOLD analysis project Ga0335074, IMG submission 206715) | Soil microbial communities from Loxahatchee National Wildlife Refuge, Florida, United States - Lox_Sample_2.3 | ecosystem: Environmental > Terrestrial > Soil > Wetlands | place: USA... | reverse complement strand
CCGGTCCCTGACCGTCACGCCCTCGGTGGTGAGCACGATGTTCTTGCTCCGCCGGTCCCGTAGCGAGGGTTCCCGCCGGGCCAGGCCATGCTTCTCCAGGGCGTCCGCGATCGTGGTGACGAACGAGGGGTCGCAGCCCATCCGCTGACCGAGTTCCTTCATCGTCATGGGCGCGTCGAGCTTGAGCAGGGCGATGGCGTCGCTGCCGTTCATCCCGAACTCGGTCGCGATGCGCTGGCCGAGCTCGTGGAAGTGCTTGAAGAGCTCGGGAAGTGTATCGCTGATCTGCTGGTTGAGCTGGTCGTCGGTGAGCGGCTCGACATGCGGTACCGGCTCCGTCAGGTCAGCGGGGCCGGCTTCCCGGCCCAGCTTCGCGTCAAGCATCGCGCTCACCTCCGCCCGGATCCCCCAGAGGATTACCTGAGTCTCTCAATCATTGAGTAGCTCAACTATATTTCCGCTCGCCGGATCGCGCAAGGTAATAACGAGCCGTTTCCGGATTCGCTCACAGCGAAGCCCGAACCAGGCCCTAACGAGATGAAACCCGGGTTTCACCCCGTTGCGCTGGCGGTCGGCGCGACGCGCCGCCACCCAACTGGCGGCCACCTTGCCGCGTCTTTTTACCGGGGGAGCGCTCACACTGGGAGTGTCACGATCGCGAAGGCGAAGGGGAGGCGGGTCACGATGGCCGAAGCCACACGCGAAGGTGGAGATCAAGGCAGCCGGGCGCCCGGACGGCGCGGGTTCCTGCGGCTGGCCGGGGTGGCGGGCGGCGCCTCGCTGCTCTCGGCGTGCAGCAGGATCGGGAGCACGCCCGCCGCGAGCGGCACCACGGCCGCGGCCAGCACCGGGTCGCCGGGCGGCACGACGATGTCCGCCGAGGCCACCTCGGCCTCTGGCCCGCCTACCGCCGCCGACTGGGCGGCGCTGGCTCGCGACCTGTCCGGGCCGCTGATCCGGCCGGGCGAGTCCGGTTACACCACGGCCAAGGAACTGTTCGACCCGCGCTTCGACTCGCTGCGCCCGGCCGGGATCGCCTACTGCCGCAACCCGCACGACGTGGCCACCAGCCTGGCCTTCGTCCGCAAGTACGGGATCCCGGTGGCGGCCCGGTGCGGCGGGCACAGTTACGCGGGCTGGTCGTCGACCAGCGGCCTGATCGTGGACGTGACCAGGATGGCCGGGGTGAGCGTCAGCGGCAGCACCGCGACCGTGGGCGCGGGCACCCGCCTGATCGACTTCTACAACGGCCTGGCCGCCCACGGGCGCGCCGTGCCCGGCGGCTCCTGCCCGACGGTGGGCATCTCCGGCCTGACGCTGGGCGGCGGCATCGGCGTGGTGGGCCGAGCATACGGGCTGACCTGCGACAACGTGACGTCCATGCAGATCGTCACGGCTGACGGCCAGGTCAGGACGGCCAACACGCACACCAACTCCGACCTGTTCTGGGCCTGCCGCGGTGGCGGCGGCGGCAACTTCGGCGTGGTCACCTCGTTCACCTTCACCACCCACCCGGCCGGGGACATCTGCCTGTTCTTCCTGAGCTGGCCCTGGTCGCAGGCGGCCCGGGTCATCGCAGGCTGGCAGTCCTGGGCCCCGCACGCCCCGGACCAGCTCTGGTCGAACCTGCACCTGGCCGCGGCGCCGGGCGGCTCGGTCCCGTCCATCCAGGTGGGCGGGACCTACCTGGGCTCGGTCAGCGCGGCGGCCGCTCAGCTGGAGAAGCTGTACGCCGCGGCCGGCTCCCACCCGTCCTCGCCCTTCCTGGAGAGCACCACCTGGCTGCACGCAATGCTGGTCGAGGCGGGCTGCGCGACCAAGACCGTGGGCGAATGCCACCTGCCCACCCAGAATCCCGCAGGCCAGCTTTCCCGGGCCTCGGAGTACGCCAAGTCCGACTTCTTCACCAAGCCGCTCAGCAGCCACGGGATCGGCACCCTGCTGGCCGGCGTGGAGAACTTCCAGAAGGTGGCCGGCGCGCCAGGCGCATCGGGCGGCATCGCGCTCGACGCGCTCGGCGGCGCGATCAACCGGGTCGCGCCGGGCGCCACCGCGTTCGTGCACCGCAACGCGCTGTTCGACGCCCAGTACACCACGACGTGGCCGGTGGGCTCGGCGTCCGCCGCGGTGGCCCGCCAGCACGCGTGGCAGCAGTCGTTCTGGCAGTCCATGCGCCCGTACGCCAGCGGGCAGGCGTACCAGAACTACGTCGATCCCGCCCTGGCCAACTGGCGGCAGGCCTACTACGGCGCCAACTACACCCGGCTCACCCAGGTCAAGGCGGCCTACGACCCGCACCGCCTGTTCAGCTTCCCGCAGGCCGTCTGAGCGCGCAGAGGACGGGCCCCCAGCCGAGGCTGGGGGCCCGTCCTCTGCCGTGGTGCTGACTAGCCGAATGAGAAGGTGCAGGGGTTGACGTGGGTCGCCCCGATGAACTGCGGGTGACCGTACAGCGCGAACTGGTCGGTCCCGTACTGCGCGTCCTTGCCGAACGTGCTCACGCCGAGCCCGGAGGACACGTTACCGAACTCCAGCGAGCAGCCGCCGTTGCCCGGCACCTGGCTCCAGTACGGGTAGAACCCGCCCGGACCCTGCGGCGGCACCGTGCAGCCGGCCGCGCTGCTGCTGGCGTTGGCGTAGTAGCCGCCGCCGCACTCGTACTCGCTCAGCGCGATGTCGGTCTGCATGTAGAACTCGGGATACTGCTGCCCGTTCGAGGTGGGGAACGATTCCACGAAACTCGACGGGTGGATGGCGGGTGTTGTGCCAGTGGGCCATTCCGGATAGTACGGCGTGCCGAGGAAGTCCAGGTCGCCGTTCTGGAACAGGTTGTCCTGGCAGCCGGTCATCCGGTCCGGATCGGTTGAGGTTCCGGGTCCGTCAAAGCCGGGATGGGTGGCGCCGGCGTAGTAGCAGAACGCGTTACCGACCTCCGCTGGGCTGATGTGAATCCCGGGCGCGTCAGGGCCGCGCACCAGTGCGTGCCGTCGCAGCTCTCGCTGTCCGCGAAGGGCGGGTTGCCCGGCGGGTAGAACCGCATCTCCATGAACGCCGAACCGCCGCCCAGGTTCGTGGTGCAATCCGGGCCCAGGCAGGCCGGGGCGTTGCTGTCCGATTCCGGCGTGCACGCCGTCTGCGGGAACGAGTTGGGGTCGCACAGGGCCATCGAGAACCACGGCGCCGGGGTGAGCTCGAACCAGTCCGAGACGTCATGGCCCGGGTCGACGCCGGTCGGCGCCGCCGTCGGGTCCTTGCCCAGGGTGAGCGTCCAGCTCACGTTGTTGCCGGACCCGGGGGCGTTGGAGATGAAGTCCGTGTCGGGTTCGTCACGGCCGATGTAGTGGCCATTGTCGTAGAACCGGCCGCCCCAGGTGTTGGCGTTGTCCGTGTCCGCGCCGCGGATGTCGGTGCAGTTCATCGTGTCCCGCAACGGCTTCTGAACGGGGCTGAAGCCGTTGCAGTCCAGCTCCCCCCTGGCGTTCGGGGTAAAGCTGATGTTGCCGGCCGGGGCCTTGGCCGTCGTGGCGCTTGCGCAGGTATGCCGCTCGTCCAGGCAATGCCCAACAGCAGCGCCACCGCACTGGTAAACCCGGGCATGATGGTATGTCCGCGAATATTGGGTATCCGACGTCCGTACGCCAGCTACCCCTTGATGTAGGTTCCGATGACAAGTAACGCTGAGCTTGACACCGCGGCCGCCCCGAGCGGCCACGACCAGGTGCCCGTCCTGCTCGTCGAGGACGACGACGGCGACGCCCTGCTGGTCGAGGAGCTCTTGCGCGATGTGGACGCCTCGGTCGTGGTGAAGCGGGCCCGGTCCCTCAGCCAGGCCACCACGCTCGTATCCCAAGCGGCCTGTGTGCTGCTCGACCTGGGCCTGCCCGACTCGCAGGGCCTGCAGGGGCTACGGCGGCTGCTGGACATCGAGCCCGACGCGGCCGTCGTCGTGCTGACCGGGCAGGCCAGTGAGCACCTCGGCGAGCAGGCGGTGCGGGCCGGGGCGCAGGACTACCTGGTCAAGGGCGAGGTGGCCGGGCCCATGCTGCACCGCGTGATCCGGTACTCGGTCGAGCGGCGCCGCGCCGAGGAAGCCCAGCGCGAGCTGCGCATCGCGCAGGTCCTGGCCCAGGAGAACGCCCGGCTGGAGCGCGGCCTGCTGCCGTCGCCGCTGCTCACCGACGCGCGGCTGAGCGTGTCGGCCCGCTGCCTGGCCGGCGGGCAGCAGCATCTGCTCGGCGGTGACTTCTACGACGTGGTCGAGGCGGCCGACGGCTGGGTGCACGCCCTCATCGGCGACGTCTGCGGGCGCGGCCCGGCCGAGGCCGCCCTGGGCGTCTGCCTGCGGGTGGCCTGGCGCACGCTGGTGCTGGCCGGCCGGCCCGCCGACGAGATCCTGGCCACCCTCAACCAGCTGCTCGAGCACGAGCGGCAGGACGACACGATGTTCGCCACCATGTGCATGGTGTCGGTGACCCCGGACCGGGGCACCGGCTGGGTGCGCATGGCCGGTCACCTGCCGCCGCTGCTGGTTGCTGGCGGGGGTGTGCTGGAGCTGCAGACCCCGACCTCTCCGCCGGTGGGACTGAGCCAGGTCCACGACTGGCCCGGTACGCCCGTGCGGCTCGACGACCGCTGGTCGGTCCTGCTGTACACCGACGGACTGATCGAGGGCCGGATCGGGCAGGGATCCGAGCGGCTCGGCAGCGAAGGCCTGATGGAGCTGATCAGGAACGCGCTGCGGGCCGCACCGGAAGGAAACGGCGAGGTGAGCACCGGCCGCGTACCCGCCGACGGCCGGCTGCTGGACCGGGTGATCGAGCAGGTCCGGGAGCTCAACGGCGGGGACCTCGACGATGACCTGGCCATCCTGGCCCTCGGCTACTCCCCGGACCGATGAGCGGGACGCAACGGGCCGAGGCGGGGCGGCGCTGGCCGCTCAGCCGCATCGTGGGCGTCGCGGTGCTGGCCCTGCTGCTCTTCTCGGTCGGATCGGTCGTCGCGGGCGGCATTGCCCTGGTCCGCCTGCACGACGCCCGCAACCAGGTGGTGAACGTCATCGACCCCGCCAACATGGCGGCTCAGCAGCTGGACAACGCGCTGGTCAACCAGGAGACCGGCGTCCGCGGTTACGCGCTGACCGCCCAGCCGGACTTCCTGGCCCCCTACACCGACGGCGTGGCCGCGGAGCAGAGCGCGGTCAATACCTTGCGCCAGCTCGCCGGCCAGCTGCCCGCCAGCACCGGCAGCGATCTCGACAGCGTGATCAGCCAGGCCAACCATTGGCGCACCCAGTACGCGCTTCCGAGCATCAGCCGGGTCCGCCAGACCGGGAAGCCGGTGGGCAGCCTGGACATCGTCACAGGTAAGGCGGACTTCGACGCGCTGCGGGCCAGGGTGGCCGTGCTCGAGGCGGACGTGACCAACGCCCGGAGCAGTGCCCTGGCCACGCTGGCCGACGCCACCGGCACCCTGGACGCGGTGTTCATCTCGGTCGCGGTCGGCCTGGCCGTCATCGTGGTGCTGCTCGCGCTGGGCCTGCGGACCGCCGCGATCAGGCCGCTGCACCGGCTGGCGGCCCAGGCCCGCCAGGTGGCCGACGGTGACTTCGAGCACGAGGTCACCGTGCGCGGCCCGCGGGAAGTGACCAACCTGGCCGCCGACGTGAACACCATGCGGGAGCGCATCCTGCACGAGCTGTCCGCCACCCGGGAGGCCAACGCGGTCCTGCAGGCCCACGCCGCCGAGCTGCAGCGGTCCAACTCCGAGCTCGAGCAGTTCGCCTACGTCGCCTCGCACGACCTGCAGGAGCCGCTGCGCAAGGTGGCGAGTTTCTCCCAGTTGCTGCAGCGGCGTTACGCCGGGAAGCTCGACGCCCGGGCCGACCAGTACATCGAGTTCGCGGTGGACGGCGCCAAGCGCATGCAGGCGCTGATCAACGACCTGCTCGCCTACAGCCGGGTCGGCCGATCCGACCGCGAGCCGGCCCTGGTCTCCAGCGATGCCGCGCTCACCCAGGCGCGGGCCAACCTGGCCGAGCAGATCGAGGAGACCGGCGCCACCATCGAGACCGGCCACCTGCCGCTCGTCCTGGCCGAACTGCCGCTGCTCATTGCGGTGTTCCAGAACCTGCTCAGCAACGCGCTGAAGTTCAGCGGCGGGAAGCCGCCCCGGGTGGTGATCACGGTCCGCCGGGACGAGCCGTTCTGGCTGTTCTCGTTCAGCGACAACGGGATCGGGATCGAGCCGGAGTACGCTGAGCGGATCTTCGTGATCTTCCAGCGGCTGAACGAGCGGAACGCCTACGCGGGCACCGGCATCGGCCTGGCCATGACCCGCAAGATCATCGAGAACTTCGGCGGCCGGATCTGGCTCGATACCACGGTCACGAAAGGCGCGCGATTCTTCTTCACCCTGCCCATGCCGCAGGAGACCATGACCCCCGAGTTCCTGGAGCCGCTCGAGGCCCCGGACAATCAGAACGCCCCTTCGCTCCCCCCAGCCCCCGAGCGGGCCCGGGAGCCCGAAGACCGACAGGATGAGAAAACCGATGACCGATTGCGGTGATTCCAGGGTGATCGATGTGCTCATGGTGGAGGACGACGAGGGCGACGTCCTCATGACCAGGGAAGCCTTCGAGTACTACAAGATACGCAACCGATTGCACGTCGTGTCCGACGGCGATCAGGCGCTGCAGTTTCTGCGCCAGACCGGCCCGTACGCCGGCGCCCCGCGTCCCGGGCTGATCCTGCTCGACGTCAACCTGCCCCGGCGCAGCGGCCTGGAAGTGCTCGCCGAGCTCAAGCAAGATCCCGAGCTGCTCGTCATCCCTGTGGTCATGCTGACCACCTCGCGGGCCGAGGAAGACATCGTCCGCAGCTACTCGCTGCATGCCAACGCGTTCGTCAGCAAGCCGGTCGACTTCGAGCACTTCATCGACGCCATCCGCCAGATCGATACCTTCTTCCTGACGCTGGTCTGCCTGCCCAATTGACCCATAGGATCTGACCGCCACCACAGCCCACGAAGGGAACCCGATGTACGACGCCATGCTGGCCGAAACCGTTACTATCCGCGGCGACGGCGGCGACGAGATCGAGGCCTACCTGGCCCGGCCGATGAGCCCGGGACCGCACGGCGGCGTCGTAGTGATCCACCACATGCCCGGCTACGACGCGCCCACCAAGGAGATCACCCGGACGTTCGCCGTGAACGGCTACAACGCGATCATGCCGAACCTCTACCACCGCGACGCTCCCGGAGCCAGCCCGGACGACGCCGCCGCCGCGGCCCGCGCCCAGGGCGGCGTGCCGGACGCCCGGCTGGTCGGCGACGTGGCCGCGGCGGCGGCCTACCTGCGCGGGCTCACGTCCGCCAACGGCAAGGTCGGCACGATCGGCTACTGCTCCGGCGGCCGCCAGTCGGTCCTGGCCGCGGTCAGCCTGCCGCTCGACGCCGCGGTGGACTGCTACGGCGCGTTCGTGGTGGGCACCCCGCCCGAGGGCATGCCGCTGAAGGTCGGCCCCATCAAGCACCTGATCAAGGACCTGTCCTGCCCGCTGCTCGGCCTGTTCGGCGCCGACGATCAGTACCCGTCGCCGGAGCAGGTGGCCGAGCTCGAGCAGGAGCTCAAGGACCAGGGCAAGACGTATGAGTTCCACTCCTACGAGGGCGCCGGGCACGCGTTCTTCTCGGTGAACCGCCCCGCCTACCGCCCCGAGGCCGCCACGGACGGCTGGAACCGCATCTTCACCTGGTTCGGCCGCTACCTCTCCTAGCCGGCGCTGGAGGCGGCCCAGATGTTGATGCCTGCCTCCACCGCGTCGCGGTCGATAGCGGCCAGCTCGCCGTCGGTGAAGTCGCTGCGGCCGGCCGCGGCGAGGTTCTCCTCCAGCTGGGCTACGCTGCTCGCGCCGATGAGCGCCGAGGTCACCCGCGGGTCGCGCAGCACCCACGAGATCGCCATCTGGGCCAGCGTCTGACCCCGTGACCTGGCGATCTCGTTCAGTCCGCGGACGTGCTCCAGCGTCGCGGGCGCGATCTGGTCCAGCGACAGCGAGCCGTCCAGGCTGGCCCGCGAGCCGGTCGGCACGCCGCCGAGGTACTTGCCGGTCAGCACGCCCTGGGCCAGCGGCGAGAACGCGATGCAGCCCACACCCTCGCGGCCGAGCACGTCCAGCAGGCCGCCCTCGATCCAGCGGTTCAGCATCGAGTACGACGGCTGGTGGATCAGCAGCCGGGTGCCCATCTGACGGAGCAGGGCCAGCGCCTCCATGGTCCGCTCGGGGGAATACGAAGAAATGCCCACGTACAGCGCCTTGCCGGACCGGACCGCGGTATCCAGCGCGCTCATCGTCTCCTCCAGCGGGGTGTCCGGGTCGAAGCGGTGCGAGTAGAAGATGTCGACGTACTCCAGGCCCATCCGGCGCAGCGACTGGTCCAGGCTGGCCAGCAGGTACTTGCGGGAGCCGTGATCGCCGTACGGGCCGGGCCACATGTCGTAGCCGGCCTTGGTCGAGATGATCAGCTCGTCGCGGTACGGCCGCAGGTCCTCCCGGATGATCCGGCCGAAGTTGGTCTCCGCGCTGCCGTACGGCGGGCCGTAGTTGTTGGCCAGGTCGAAGTGCGTGACGCCCAGGTCGAACGCCCGGCGCACGACCGCGCGCTGGTCCTGTATCGGCTTGCCGTCCCCGAAGTTCTGCCACAACCCGAGCGAGACCTCGGGCAGCAGCACGCCGCTGCGCCCGCAGCGACGGTAGGGGGTCTTGCTGTATCGGTCGTCGGCGGCTGCGTAGGTCATGCCAGGAGTCTTTCATCCGCCCGCCCGCCGCCCGGCCGAGGCGTACCTGTTATCGTCACTAACCGAGAGGAGCCGCGATGTGCACGTACCTGACGGAGAAGGTCTCGATCACCGGCAGCGGGAAGGGGCCGTCCGGCTGGTTCACGGTGACTGACGCGAGCGTGTACTTCGACCACCCGGTGCACGCCCCGGCCGAGCACACCCTCAACATCGACTTCCTGGACCCGGGCGCCGGGCCTTCGGCGCGGGTCGCGGTGGAGCTTACCGCGGACTCGGCCCGGGCCCTGGTCAAGGCGATCCAGGCCACCCTGGACGCCGCGCCCCCCGGCCTGGCCACCTGACCCAACGCCGGAACCCGCACGCCCGCACGCCCGGTCCTGGAATGTCAGTGCCTCATGCGAACATGCGTATGAAGGCAGACGACGTACCGGGATGGAGGCGGCTGGGATGCGGTTCGTGGTGGAGCGCGACGCGCTCGCTGAGGCGGTCGCCTGGATCGCGCGCTCGCTGCCGTCCCGGCCCGTGCTCCCGGTGCTGTCCGGACTCCTGCTGCAGGCGGCTGCCGACGGGCTGACCCTGTCCTGCTTCGACTACGAGGTATCGGCCCGGATCAGCATCGACGCGGACGTGACCGAGCCGGGCACGGCGCTGGTGCCCGGGCGGCTGCTGGCCGAGATCACCCGCAGCCTGCCGGGGCATCCAGTCGAGGTCGACGACAAGGACGACGTGACCTTGACCTGCGGGCCCGCGTCCTTCAGCCTGGTCACGCTGCCGATCGCGGAGTACCCGCGGCTGCCCGAGCTGCCCCGGCTGGCCGGCACCGTCGACGGCGGCGTATTCGCCACGGCGATCGGCCAGGTCACCCCGGCCGCGAGCCGGGACGACACGCTGCCCGTCATCACCGGGGTGAACGTCGAGATCGAGGGTGACACGATCACGCTGGTGGCGACCGACCGGTACCGGCTGGCCATCCGCGAGCTGGGCTGGAATCCGGCTCGCCCCGGGACCGCCAGCACGCTTCTGGTCCCGGCCAGGACGATGTCCGACGCGGCCCGGATGATGGCGCCGGGGGTACCGGTCCGGATCATGACGCGCGGCACGGACGCCGGCCCCAAGTCCGCGGCCGCCGACGCGATGATCGGGTTCGAGTCGGGCGGGCGGCGGCTGACCACCCGCCTGATCGCGGGGGAGTACATCAAGTACAGCTCGAAGTTCCCCGCCGACTTCGGCAGCCATGGCGACATGCCGGCCATCCCGCTGGCCGAGGCGGTCAGGCGGGTGGCGCTGGTCGCCGAACGGGGGAGCTCGGTCCGGCTGTCGTTCGGACCGGGGCAGGTCACCATCGAGGCCGGGACCAAGGGCCAGGCGCGGGCCAGGGAAACCGTGGCCGCCGACTTCAGCGGTGAGGAGTCCGCGATCGCGTTCAGCCCGCAGTACCTGCTCGACGGGCTCGCCGGGGCCCTGACCGCGGCCGCCGGCCCGCCGCCCGCACAAGCCCCCCAGGCCACGCAAGCTCCGCAGGCCCCGCAGGCCCAGGACAAGACGTCAACCCCAGCCGAGGGACGCATCCGCCTGCAGTTCACCAGCCCCACCAAGCCGGCCCTGATCACCGGCAGCCCACACATGAAGGGGGCAGGGGAGGTGGGTGGGGAGTCCGACCCGGACTACCGCTATCTGGTCGTCCCGCTCCGCGCGCTGGCCAGCGCCTTATCGCGCTAGGACACAGTAAGGCAACAGATTCCCTGGCCGCGCTTCCGCCCGTCCGGTCCCGGCTGGATAGTCGGATTATCGGGAGACGAACAGGACACCGGGGGCGCCGCCGGGCAGTGGGGGCCGTGGGGGCCGTGCCGGCCGCGGCCGCCGCGGCCGGCGGCACGCTGGCCCTGGCCCTGCTGGTGTGCGGCTGCGTGTTCGCCGCCATGGCCGGGCCCGCGGTCAGCCTGCACCTGCGGACCCAGGCCCTGCAGCAGGCGCTGAACCGGCTCGGGCCGCTGGGTACCGCCATCCAGGTCAGCGCCAGCTGGAACACGTTCACCGAGGCCCTCACCGGCCGGCCGGTCCTCACCGAAGACCATCTGTACCAGGTGACTACCCAGATCGCCGGCGGCCTGGCCGACTCGCTGACGATCCCCCTGGGCAGCTGGGACGGGCTGACGACCAGGATGCACGATGTCACCTCCGGGGCGGCCCGCCCGCCGGCCGGGTACCAGCCACAGCTCGAGGTCATCTACCGTGACCAGCTGGCCAGTTACGTCCAGGCCGCCGGGCGGGTTACCGGCGCGGCCAGCCCGCACGGTGCCATAGACCCGCACGGTGCCACAGACCCGCACGGTGCCATAGAAGTGACGGTCACCGAGCAGACGGCGGCGCGATTCGGACTGCACGCCGGTTCCCGCGTCGTCGTGAGGGGCCCCGCCGGGCCGGTCCCGCTCCTGGTCACGGCCGTCGTCCGCGAGCGCGACGCGGGCGGCACGTTCTGGACCGCCGATCCGCTCGCCGCTGCCCCCGAACTGGCCGAGGACTCCACGACGGGCCAGTACAGCCTGCAGGGCGCCGTCCTGGCGGGCCCCGGCCAGCTAGCCGCCATCCAGAGCGCCTTCTGCCCGGTACTGGGCGTTTCCTGCGACAGCATGCAGCTGAATTGGGAGTTTCCCGTGGACGTGAGCGGGGTCACGGCGGACCAGGCCCAGGCGTTCGCGAACGACCTCGCCACCGCCGCCAACTCGCCCTACGCGCAGATGCCGCAGGTGGCGCCCGACCTGGCCGTCGCCGAGCCGATGACCAGCACGGTGACCGCCTTCATCGCCGCCCAGAACGCGGTGCTGGCCGTGCTGCTCCTGCTGTTCGCCAGCCTGGCGGCGATCGTCGTGGTGGTCATCATGCTGGCGGCCAGGATCGTGGTGGCCCGCCGGGACGACGAACTGGTCATGCTGCGCCACCGCGGCGCCTCGAGCCGCCAGGTCGCGATGATGATGCTGACCGGCATCGCGCCCGCCGTGGTCGCGGCCGCCGTGGCCGGGGCCGCCCTGGTGCTGGCCGTCATCCCCGGCACCAGCATCACCGCGGGCTGGCGGCAGGCCGCCGCCGTGCTGGTGGTCGCGCTGGCCGGGCCGCCGCTGATCGCGGCCTGGCGGTACCGCAGGCCCGCGCCCGCGGTCAACCCGGCGCTCATCCTGACGCCCGAGACCAGGACCCCGCGGGCCTCGGTGGCCGTCCAGCGCCGCCTGGTCGCGGGCCTGACGGCCTGCGCCGCCGCGGTCGCGGGCCTGGTCGTGCTGCACGACCAGGGCCTGTCGCCGGCCGGCGTCACCAACTGGTATCTCACCGCCGCCCCGGTCCTGGTCGCCATCCCCGCCGCCCTGATCGCCATGCGGCTGTACCCGCTGGCCATCCGGGCGCTGCTGCCGGTCTGGCGCCGCCGGGGCGGGGTGGCCGGATACGTCGGCCTGGCCGGGGCCGTCGAGCGCCGGACGGCCACCGCCCTGCCCGCCTTCACCCTGGTCCTCGCCCTGACCTTGGCCGCCTTCGGCGGCATGGTCAACGGCTCGATCGTCGGCGGCCAGATCGCCTACTCCTGGCAGAGCACCGGCGCCGACGCCGTCATCGACACCAATGGCGCCACGTCCGACATCACGCCGGCCGTGCAGAAGTCGATCGCGGCGATCCCGGGCGTGCGGCACGCCGCGACCGCCTGGACCACCACCTGGCAGACGCCGCTCGGGCAGCATCAGCTCACGGTGGCCCAGGTCGATCCGGCCGGGTACGCCGCGATGACCGCGGACACCCCCTTCCCCCGCATTCCGGTGAGCGCCTTCGGCCCCGCGGGCGGCTCCCCGGCCGGCGCCGCCACCGTCATTCCCGTACTGGCCTCGCCGTCCGCGGCCGCCGTTCTCGGCACCGGGACCGTCCGGCTGACCTCAACCGAACCGATGGGACCGATCCGGATCCGGGTCGCCGGAGTCGTGGCCCGGACCCCGGCCCAGCCGGCCGGCGGCATGTTCGTGCTCATGCCGTTCCGCACCCTGCCCGGCGTCCTGGGCCAGCCGGCGCCCAACCTGGACCTGATCACCGGCGCGGACATCGACCGGGCCAAGCTCTCCCGGCTGGTCAGCAGCGCGCTGCCTTCGGCCAACCTCGAATTCCGCGCCGATGTCCTGAACACCCTCGGCAGCGCGCCGCTCCAGCACGCCGCGGCGCTCCTGATGACGCTCACCGCCGTCATCGCGGCCGGGCTGGCCCTGGTCAACGTGGTCTTCGGCCTCGTCCTGGGCGCCCGGGACCGGGAACTGACCCTGGCCCGGCTGGCCGTCATGGGTTACGAATGCGATACCAGGCTCGTGCTGCTCATGGCGCTGCCCGCGGTGCTCGCGGCCATCGCCGCCGCGGCCGGGTGCGCGCTGGCGCTGCCGGTCCTGGTCGGCCCGGCGCTGGATCTGTCGGTCTTCACCGGCGCGGGCACCTCGGTCCAGTTCCGTCCGGACCTGGCCGCGCTCGGCCTGCCGTGCGGGGTGATCCTGCTGCTCATCGCAGCTGCCCTCATCGCCGAGACCAGCAGGTCACGGCGCCACGGGGTGACCGGCCTGCTGCGGGTCCAGTGACCGGCTAGCGGCCCCCGGGGATCTGGTACGGCGGCCCGTAATAGGCGTGGCGGGCCATCCAGGCCATGATCAGGATCCAGGTGGCCAGCGCGAACAGCAGCAGGGCGAACACCAGGAACCGGCCCGCGTCCTGGTCCGAGACCGGCTCGGGCGGTTCGCCGTGCGCGGCCCGGGGGGGCCGAGGCAGGTCGGCCATCAGGCCGTCGATATGGCCCTGCGTCTTCGCGGCCAGCGCCAGGTCGAGCCGCTCGGTCAGCTCGTCGAGGGTAAGCCGACCCGCCACGAAGTGATCCCGCAACTGGGCCATGGTGACGTCGCGCTCCGCGTCCCCGATCCTGAGGTCGTAGTGATAACGGCTGGATCCGGGCAAGCGCCATCCCGGTACCAGCTGTTCGCGCGGCTCTCCCGCGTCAGGTTCGTGTTCTAGCATTCCGGTTCGGACGTCGTATCGCCTCGTCATCGGGTTTCCGGGTTCGCCAAGCCGACTACCTGAGTTCCACCATAAGTCGGCCAGGCCCGCCGCGGAACCCAGCTGAGCAGAGAATTGGCGGCGTAGCTGCCCGGAGACGGTCAGCCGCGGCGGCCGGTCAGAAGCGCGGGCCCCGTCCCCGGCGCGGACCCCGCGGACCCTTCGGGCCCCGCGAGCCCCGGCGCCGGCCGCCGAACCCGAACAGCCGCTTGAGGAACGCGAACGCCGCGATGAGCAGGACGATGGCCAGCGGCCGGTCCCCGCCGCCGATGCCGAACAGCGTCACCGCCCCGTACACCAGCGCCACCCACATCAGCACCAGCAGCGGCGCGAAGGCGGCGCGTCCGCCCCGACGGCCGTTCCCCGTGCCGTAGTCCCAGCCGGACCGCCCCGTCGGTCCCGGCGGCAGGGCCGGCCCTTGCCACGCGGTGTTGCCGAAGCCCGCGGCCGGCGCGTCCGCGAACGGCCGCGCGACGTGCGGCAGGTCGCGCATCACGACGTCGAGATCGGCCTTGGTCCTGGCCGCGAACGTCTGGTCCAGGCGCTCGTTCAGCTCGTCCAGCGTGAGCCGGCCATCCGCGTAGTGCTCACGCAGCTGGGCAGCGATCGCCTCGCGATCGGCGTCCCCGACGCGCACGTTGAATCCCGTTGCCATCGTGCCCTCCGTAGCAAGAACGGGGAGATCCCCGCAGGTGCCTCCACGATATATCGCGAAAGATCGGACGGCAAGCCGAAACGCGCCAGGCGCGGAAGCCTGAAAACCAGCCCACGGAAGCCTGAACGCCAGCCTGAAACGGCGTTGACAGCCACATCCTTCACCTGTAAGTTCTGCCTTACAGGTGAAACACCGACCTAAGGAGCCCGACCTGACCACCGATGAGCTGCTGGCGATGCTCACCGCGGTGGCCCATCCCCTGCGACTTCGGATCGTCGCCGAGCTCGCGGGCGGACGGGTACACGTCAGCGAGCTGGCCCGCAGGCTCGACATGTCCAGGCCTCTGCTCTACATGCACCTGGACCGGCTGGAAAAGGCCGGCCTGGTCACCGGTCAGCTGGAGCTGTCGGAGGACGGCAAGGCGATGAAGTACTTCCAGCTCGCCCCGTTCGAGCTGCGCGTGACGGCCGAGACGATCGTGGCCGCGCTGCAGGCCGACGGGACCGACGGAAGGACCAAGAAAGGCGAAACCGACATGACAGAGACCCAACCATGAACGCGGCGCACATCCTGGCCTCGTCAGCCGCCGGCGGCGGCACCAGCTATACCGTGATCGGCGTCCTGCTGGCCATCTTCGTGCCGATCTGCGCGGCCGTGGCCCTGATCGTCGGCTGGTACTTCCGGCTGCAGCGGCACCGCGCCGACGCGGTGGCGATGGCTTCCTACCGCAAGCTCGCCGAGGAGGCGGTGGCCAACCAGTCCGAGCTGCGCGACCAGCTGGCCAAACTCAGCGAGCACGTCAGCGCGGTGGAACAGCTCATGCGGGACGTCGGATGAGCGGGCTGCGGCTGGCCGGCCATCCGCTGCGGCCGTCCTGGTGGGCCGCCACCAGGCACGCCCTGTGGTACCTGCTGGCCTACCAGGTGATGGGCTGGCTGCTGTTCGGCGCGGCGCTGGCCGCGGTGACCACGGCGGCCGCGCTCTCGATCACCTTGGCCGGGATCCCGCTGCTGGTCGCCGCGGCCGGGATCATCCACGCCTGCGCCGGATCAGAGCGTTCCCGCCTCCGCGCGGTGTCCGGCGAACCCGTCGAGTACCGCTACCGCGAGCCGGACGAGACCCCGCCCGGCTTGCGGGCCCGGGCCCGCGCCTACTGGAAGGACACGGCCACCTGGCGCGAGTTCGCCTACCTGGCGGGCATGTTCCTCCCGCTGGTGGTGCTCGGCTGCGTGGTCCTCGTGGTCTGGCTCACCCTGGCCGCCGGGGTCACCCTGCCCCTGTGGTACTGGGCGCCGTTCAACCACTTCTCCCACGGCCTGACCGTGCACGGCGTGCAGCTCGGCTACTTCCCGAATGGTCCCAGTGGCTCGGGCGCGGTCGGCGTCTTCGTCGACACGCTGCCCGAGGCGCTGCTCACCGCCCTGGTCTGCCTGCTCCTGCTGATCCCGTTCAGCTACGTCCTGGTCCTGACCGCGCGCACCCACGCCGCTGTCGCCCGGGCCCTGCTCCGCGCGCCGGAAGACCCGCTGGCGCCGGCTAAGGACCTGCTCCAACGCGCCGGCCCGCTTCCTTCACTCGCACCAAGAACGGATCGTCCTGCCAGCCCCACCCATGAGGGTCCAGCTCACGGGTGGGGCCAGGAAACGACCGCTCGCATCAGCTGACCGCTCAGTCTGCTCGCAACAGAAAGAGGCCACCATGCGCCAGTCGCAGTATTCAGTATTGCCACAAACACCTCCGGTCAGCCACCCCGGACGACGGCCGGTCATCGAACGGATCGCCGGGTGGAGCGCCCGGCACAAGAAAACAGCGGTGTTCGGCTGGCTCGCGCTGGTCGCCGCGCTGTTCCTGGTCAGCCAGGCCCTGGGCAGCAAGAACCTGCCCAGCTACGATCCCGGCTCATCCGGGCAGGCCGAGCGGGCCCTGCACCAGGCCGCGCCGGCCTACTACGGTTCCGCCGCCGAGGAGGTGCTGATCCAGGCCAGGTCGCCCGGCCGCACCTTCGCCCATGACGCGGACATGCGGCAGGCCGTGCACCAGGTAGTCACCGCCCTGGCCGCCCTGCCCAAGGACGCCGCGCATATCCGGCAGCCCGGCCGCCGGTCCCAGGTGTCGGCCGACGGGCGCAGCGTCCTGGTCACGTTCGCCGTCCCCGGCAGCACCAGCGACCAGGATCAGGCCGTGGCGGCCGACCAGCGGGCCGTCGCCGCCGTGCAGGCCCGCCACCCGGACCTGCTCGTGGCCGAGACCGGTGACGCGAGCATCACCCGGGCTATCGACAACTCGCTGGACTTCCGCCAGGCGGAGGCCACCTCGGTGCCGATCACGCTGGTCCTGTTGCTCATAGTGTTCGGCGCCCTGATCGCGGCGGGCATCCCGCTCCTGCTGGCGGCCTCCGCCGTGATGGCCGCCCTGGCCGTGGTGACGATCTCTAGCCGCTGGCTGCCGGCCGGGAACTCCACCGCCGAGGTGGTGCTGATCGTCGGGATGGCGGTCGGCGTCGACTACTCGCTGTTCTACCTGCGCCGCGAGCGGGAGGAACGGGCCCGCGGCCGGTCCTTCCCCGAGGCGCTGCGCATCGCCGCGGGCACGTCCGGGCGCGCCATCCTGGTCTCGGGCCTGACCGTGATGATCGCCCTGGCCGGGCTGTTCCTGACCGGTATCGACGAGTTCACCGGCATCGCGCTCGGCACGATCGCGGTGGTCGGCATCGCGGTGGCCGGGTCGCTGACCGTGCTCCCGGCGCTGCTGTCCTGGCTGGGCCGGCGCGCCGACTGGGGCCGGATCCCGTTCCTCGGCCGTGGTCGCGCCGCTGCCCGCCCGTCCCGGCTATGGGCCGCGCTGGTCCGCCGCGTGGTCGCCCACCCGGCGATCTGGGGCGTCACCGCCACGGCTGCCCTGATCGCGCTGGCCGCGCCCGCCCTGGGTATGCGGCTGGGCGAGCCGGCCGTCGACGTGCCGCCCGGCCAGGCCGTGGTGGCGACCACCAACGCGATCGAGCGGGCCTTCCCGCAGGCGCCGTCACCCGCCGAGGTCGTGGTGACGGGCCCGGGTGCCACCGGGCCCCGGGTGCTGGCCGAGGTCGCCGCGCTGCAGGGTCGCGCGGCGGCCGGCGGCCCCATCCATCAGCCGGTGACCGCCACCGCTGTGGGAGGCGGGGCGCTGGTCGTCGACATCCCGCTGGCCGGTAACGGGTCGGACTCGGTGTCGGACCAGGCCCTGGCCACCCTGCGCCACCAGATCCTGCCCGCCACGCTGGGCCGGGTGCCCGGGATCAGCTACGCGGTAACCGGGGATACGGCCGGCGAATACGACTTCACCCACCAGTTGCACGACCGGACCCCGGTCGTGCTGGGCGTGGTGGCCGCGCTGGCCTTCGTGGTGCTGCTGATCGCGTTCGGGTCGGTGGGGATCTCGCTGGTCTCGATCGCGCTCAACCTGCTCTCGGTCGGCGCCGCCTACGGGCTGATCACGCTGATCTTCCAGGACGGGCGGCTGCAGGGACCGCTCGGCTACACCTCGTTCGGCGGGATCATCTCCTGGGTGCCGCTGTTCATGTTCGTGTTCCTGTTCGGCATCAGCATGGACTACCACGTGTTCATCCTGAGCCGCATCCGCGAGCTGTGGTCCCGCGGCGCAGCCCCCAGGGACGCCGTGGTCGACGGCATCGCCTCCAGCGCCGGCGTGGTGACCAGCGCCGCCCTGATCATGGTGGCCGTGTTCTCCGTCTTCGCCACCCTCGGACTGCTCGACCTGAAGATCCTGGGCATCGGCACGGCCGCCGCGGTGCTCATCGACGCCACCGTGGTCCGCGGCATCCTGGTCCCCGCCTCCCTCGCCCTGCTCGGCGACCGCGCCTGGCGCCGAACGCGCACTCAGCGGGCCGTGCGCGCCTAGCGCACCGCGCCCCCGCCGGCGGCGGCCAGCGCGTCGCCGACGGGGGCGCGGCGGTACAGGACCGAACCCCCGGACCGGCCCCGGCTGATCAGGCGACGCGCTCGCGGTCGCGGACGGGGCTGGCGGGCGCTGACGGGGCTGACGAGGCTGGTGTGGACGGTGTGAGCTCGGGATGGGTGACTGCGGCGTCGTGGGTTCGGGGCATGTGTGCCACAACCCCCGTCTATCGGGGCGTGTGTGCCACAAGCCCCGTATGACCGCGGCCCGCAGGTGGTCCGGCGGCAGGCGGCTGGGAGGGGCTCGTGCTGACCTCGGTGCCGATGTTCATCCGCCAGCCCGACGGACCGCCCATCGCGATCATGTTCATCATGCTCGCCTGCTCGGTGACGCCGTTGGCGTAGCTGATCGTCACCCCGTAAACCGTGTCGTCGACCGGGCTGGGCGTGAACGTGGCCGTGGCCAGTCCGGCCCGGGCGTCCGCCGAATAGGCGAGATCGCCCTTGGTGATGCGGACGGGCGGGATATCGGCGGTGACCGCCATCAGCCCGGCGGTGTCGCGGTCGGCCAGGGCGCGCAGGTAGCAGCGGACCAGCCCGGTCTGGGCCGGTCCGGCCGGGCCGCGGACGACCAGCGGCCAGGAGCAGGTCGGCGTGCCCCAGGTCACGTACGCCAGCCAGGCCTGGTGCCCGGCCCAGGTCAGCCCGGCCCCGCCCACCGCGGCCACCGCCGCCCACGCCGCCACTCGGTGGCGACCCCACGCCATCACCCCACGGCGACCCCGGCCCCCGGATCCGCCCGGCGCCTGCACCATGGTGCGGATACTAGCCGCTCCCGCCGGCCGCCCTGGAAACCGCGTGGCGAACACGCACAAGCGGGACCGCAGCGTCCATGATTCATCTGTCCGCAACTATCCGCCAGCGGCGAGAGCGCGGGGCACGACCGAAAGCTGCTCGCTCACGTCCGCGGCGCCGCCGCCGGAAAGATCCGCTCTGCAAACAGCCATCAGCCACCGCACGCTGACCCCGGTAACACCCAATTTAAAGAACGCCCGTAGCCCATCAGCGCCGCCAGCGTCAGCGCGCTGCGCGGCGCGTAGGCGGTGCGCCACAGCCCGCCGTGCGCGGCCGCGTGCGCCTCGTCCTGCCAGGGGTGAGCCTGCGCCGGGCCGCCGCCGGTGTGCAGGTCGTGGACCAGCAGGGCCGCCATCAGCGTCTTGGTCGTGGCGGGCTCGAAGACCTGCACGCCGAACCGCGGCGCGCCGACGTAGGCCGCGGCCAGCGCCCGGTTCTTCAGCACCGACCGGGTGCGGGTCGGCGGGGCCACGTTCATCGACACGCAGGCGCCCGATTCCCGGGCCACCGTGGCGCGCCAGCGCTGCACCCGCTTGGCCAGCGCGTAGTTCGGACCTTGCTGCGGGATCAGGCTGTCGCAGATGCCGGGGTCGGCGCCGGGCGGGTAGGCGCGGCGCAGCAACCGCCCGCCGGACAGCGCCCGCAGCGGCCAGCCGCCGAGCTTGGCCGCCGTGGACCGGGCGGCGTACGCGCGCTCAGCCTGCGCGACCGCGTCGGCCGGGACGGCGAACACGTCGGTCGGCGTGGCCAGGAACGCGAGCGCGACGTCGCCCCGCGCGGCCGCCACCCGCGTGGCCAGCACGTCGACCGCGGCCGACAGCAGGACGTTGGCCGCCCCGTCGGCGTACACGTAGTTGCCCAGCACCAGCGGGCCGTCAACACCGCACAGCCAGTCGGCCACGGCCGGGATGTCGTCGGTCAGGTCCACCCCGGCCCGCTGGGCCAGATCGGCCGCCCCGCCCGCCAGGACCGGGACGACCAGCGTCCCCGCGCCGCGCCGCGCTCCGGCCAGCACCCGGTCCCAGATGTCCGGCCGGGGCAGGTCCACCCCGATCACCCGGGCACCCCAGCTCAGCAGCACCGGCAGCGGGCCCACTTCGGCGCCCGCCCCGAGCACGGCGATCGTCCGGCCGGGCAGGGCCAGCCACTCGGGGTGCGCCGCGACCATCCGCATGGCCTCGGCGCAGGACGGCTCGATGACGCCGTCGCTCACCCAGGCCTCGAGCCGGCCCGCCAGCGCGCTGCCGCGCAGCCGTTCGCCGCGGTACGGGACGGCCAGCTCGCGCTCGGCCTCCCCGGTGCCCGCCACCGTGACCGTGGCCAGCCCGGCCCGCGCGGGCGCCGAGGCCAGCGCGTCCAGCCCGGCCTCCTCCTCGCCGTCGCCGCCGACCACCCGCATCCGCCGGTGCAGGGATTCCAGCCCGCCGCGGGCCACCGACACCGCGGCCTGCCTGGAGGCCAGCCCGGCCTCGATGAGCCGCCGGAAATGCGCCGGGTAACCGGTCCGCCAGTCCTTTTCCCGCTCCGCCGCCCGGGCCCCGGCCGGATCGGCCTGGCTCAGCGCGTCGGCGACCACGGCCCGGCCCAGCGCCGACGTGCTCCGGCGCCCGTCGGCCGCGATCGGGAAGGCGAGGCTCACCAGACCATCATGGCGAACTCACGGGCCCAAAAGACGCGCCAGGGTCCGTTCGGTTCAAGAAAGACCTTTTTTACCGAACGGGTCGTGGTTCACGCCGATGGCCCGCCCGACCCCGACGGGCCGCCGGGCTCTGAGCCGGCCCCCGCACAACCGGCTCAACTCCGCGGGACCCGCCGCCGACCTCGACGGCCCTCGGTCACGCCGGTGAATCCGCCTCCCCCCGCGGATAACGCAGCCGTGACCGAGGACCGCCTCCGGCCACACCAGCCCACCTCAGTGGGCCGGTGTGGCAACCCGATGCGCGCCTTGTGTGATTGGTGTGGAGAGCGCGAGCTCCGGACGCTGGTCACCGGCGCCGCCGGGCCCGCTGGATGACCAGCAGGCGCAGGCCGATGGCCACCAGGCCGGCCGCGAAGACCAGCCACGGAACGAGAATAAGCAGGCTGGCGGCCGTCACGTTCGCCTCCCTCGCCTGTCGTATCCTCGCGTCCACTGTTACTAAAGCGGGTCGTGGCGCACCCCGGGTGAAGCCGCTGTGTTGATCGCGTGGAGGTCGAGGGGGAGGGCAGCAGGGCTCGCCTGGCGGGGCCCGAGCGGGAATCATTACAGACGCCGGAGCGTACCGGCAGACAGGCGGGTGAAGACGGCCATGACGGCGACGGTGCTGCTGGTGGAAGACGAGCGCAAGCTGCGCGAGCTGGTCCGGTCCTACCTGGAGCGGGCCGGCCTGTCGGTGCTGTCGACCAGTTCCGGCGCGGAGGCCATCACCCTGGCGGCCCAGGCCGCACCGGATCTGGTGGTCCTCGATCTCGGCCTGCCGGACGTGCCCGGCGAGACCGTGGCCCGCGAGCTGCGCGCGGCCGGGTCGGTGCCCATCCTCATGCTGACCGCCAAGGCGGGCGAGGAGGACCGGATCGCCGGCCTGGAACTCGGCGCCGATGACTACGTCACCAAGCCGTTCAGCCCGCGCGAACTGGTCCTGCGCGTCCAGGCCATCCTCCGCCGCCAGAACCCGGTCACCGCCCCGGGCCCGGTCAGCTACGGCGGCGGGACCCTGCTCATCGACACGCCGCGGCGGCAGGTGACCGTGCGCGGCGCGATGGCCGACCTCACCCCGACCGAATGGGGCATCCTGGGCGCGCTGGCCACCGTGCCGGGCCGGGTATATTCACGGTTCGAGCTGATCAACCGGGTGCGGGGGTACGAGTTCGAGGGGTACGAGCGCACCATCGACTCGCACGTGAAGAACCTGCGGCGCAAGATCGAGCAGGATCCGGGCCACCCCCAGATCGTGCAGACCGTGCTGGGCGGCGGGTACCGGCTGGGCCTGACCCGCGATGACTGACGCCGACAGCCCGGCGGCTGCGCCCGCGTCCCGCGGCAGCACGCTGGGCCTGCGGCTGGCTCTGGCCTTCCTGTCCGTCGCCCTGGCCGCGGTGGCCCTGCTCGCCGGGCTGACCGCGTCGCTCGCCGCCGCCGACGTCTCGTCCCTGACCAGCCAGCAGCGCACCGACCTGACCAGCGCCATCGCGGTCGCCGCGGCCGCCGCCGTGTCCAGCAGCGGCGACAACTGGGCCTCGGCCGACCTGTCCCCGGTGCTGGACCTGGCCACCCGGACCGGCGCCGAGGCGCAGATCCACAACCAGCAAGGCCGGGTCGTCATCTCCTCGCCGGGCTTCGCCGCCCAGGCGGGGGCTCCGGAGCAGAGCGCGGCCATCCTGGTGGGCGGCGAACGGGTCGGGGAGGCCGCGGTCCGGTTCACCAATTCCGGGCTGGCCAGCGCCGACCATGCCCTGCAGTCCGATCTGCTGCAGGCCATCTTCGGCGCCGCCGGGCTGGCCGCGGTCCTCGCGCTGCTCACCGGCCTGGCCATGGCCCGGCGGATCACCCGGCCGGTGGAGCGGATCATCGCGGTCACCCGGGCCATGGGACGGGGCGACCGTACCGCCCGGGTCGGCGACATCGTCGCGCCGGGCGAACTGCGCGAGCTGGCCACCGCGTTCGACCAGATGGCCGACAGCCGGGACCGGCAGGACCAGCTGCGCCGCGACCTGGTCGCCGACGTCGCCCACGAGCTGCGCACCCCGGTCGCGGTCCTGCAGGCCGGCCACGAGGCCCTGCTCGACGGCATCACCGAGCCGACCCCGGACCAGCTGGCCTCGCTGCGCGATGAGGTGCTGCGGCTGGCCCGCATGGTCGGCGACCTGCAGACCCTGGCCGCCGCCGACGCGGCCGCCCTGCACCTGAGCCGCCGCCCCTGCGACCTGGCCGGCATCGCCGCCGACGCGGCCGACAGCCTGGCCGGCCAGTTCGAGGCGGCCGGGATCGCCTTTGACCGCCAGCTCACCGCGGTGGGCATCGACGCCGACCCGCGCTGGCTGCACCAGGTCGTCACCAACCTGCTGACCAACGCGCTGAAGTTCACCCCCGCCGGCGGTCACGTCGCCATCGAGGCCGGCCCCGCCGGCACCCAGGCCGTGCTGACCGTCACCGACACCGGCCCCGGCATCCCCGCCGACGAACTGCCCCGCATCTTCGACCGGTTCTGGCGCGGCCGCCAGGCCGCGCAGACCTCAGGCAGCGGCATCGGCCTGGCCGTGGCCGCCGAGCTCGCCCGGGCCCACGACGGGCAGCTGACCGCGCGCAGCCAGCCCGGCCGGGGCACCGTACTGAGCCTTACGCTGCCCCGCGCCTGAGCCCCCGGGCCAGTGAGATCCCCGCCGTGACGGCCAGCAGCACGACCGGGAACACCGGCCGCCACGTCTGGCCGAACAGGCACGATCAGCATGAGCCAGCGCCCCCGCGCGGCCGTGGCCGGATCGCGTACCACGGTACTGAATGTGGTGGTCATATCACCAGCCCGCGCCCGGGCCCGCCACCATACTGAGAGCCTGTTGATCCTGGTGTTGCCACTACCCGGCTAGCACCGACCCGAGGGGGGTCCATGAGCGGAAAACCAGAACTGATCCCGAAGGTGCTGGCCTACACGTCCGAGGTCACCGCGGCGCGGCCGTGGGGCATCGTCACCGGAACCGGCGATACGCCGGAGGCTGCACTGCGCAGCCTGCGCCGCAACGCGGGGGAGCAGGGCATAGCGATCTTCGGGCGGCTATGGGAGCAAAGCGGCGAGCCGGCGCCGAGATGGCGGGAAACAGTCGAGACCAAGGCTGGCCGCGGCGCGAAGCTGAACGCCAGCTTCAGCATCGGATCGACCAGGCTGGCTTACGGCGAATCGGCCTGGGTGGCGTACGGGACGCTGTTCACCGACGGCACCGGCGACGGGACCGAGTGGCTCCAGCGGGAAGGCGGTCCCGATGGCAGCTAGTGCGGTCACGACGGCAAATAATGATGCCCTGGTCACGGTGTTGTTTGCCGCCTTTGCCACGTTCACCGCGTTCGGTGCCGCCATTGTCGGCTTCCTGGCCGCGGGCGGCGCCGTGCAGTCGCTTGCTTCCTGGTGGACCCAGCGGGGCGAGGACCATGCCCGTAAGCGCGGCGAGGGCGGTAAGAAGCCCAATTGGGCCAGCCGGATCGGGGGCACGCTGAAATTCCGCTGGGTGTCGGTGACCTGGGCCATCGCAGGGATCACGTTCATCATCGTCGTGGTGATCATCATCAGCGGCGTCGGGCTCGTACTCTGCTTTATCTGGCTCGATGCCTATTCCCACAACGCGGTAGCCGGAATCCACGAAACATATCACTGGATCATCCGGCTGTTCTGGATCGAAGCGTTCCTGCTCACGCTGGCCACCGGCGTCGCCGTCGTCGCCGCCGCCCTGTCTGCGCTGGCCACGTCCAGGTCGCCCGACAAGGCCCGTGTTCAGGCCGATGAGGCGCGCGCCCGGGCCGAGAGCTCAGCCGAACTGGACGCCGCGCTGACCCGTGCCGCCCTCAGCTGGCTGGACCTGCACGGCTAGATTTACCTAAGCAACGACGCTCAGCGGGAGGTAGCGTGACCGGTTCGCATGTGACCGTCGGATCCGGGGACCACCACGTCCTGGCCATCCACGGCTGGTTCGGCTCGGCAGGCGGCTGGGGCTCGTTTCCCGAGTTCATCGACGGGTCGGCCTACACCTATGTGTTCATGAACCTGCGCGGCTACGGCGACCGGCGCGATACTGCGGGCGAGTTCACCGTGGACGAGGCGGCCGTCGACGCGCTGGCCATAGCCGACGACCTGGGCTGGGACCGGTTCTCGGTGGTCGGGCACTCGATGGGCGCGAAGATAGGCCACCGGATGCTGCTGGAGGCGCCGGACCGGGTGCGCAAGCTGGTCGGGCTCAATTCGGTGCCGGCGGGCGCGGTGCCGATGGACGACGATAGCTGGGCGCTGTTCTCCGGCGCGGCCGCCGAGCCCGCCAACCGGGCCGCGATCATCGACTTCACCACCGGGAACAAGCTGACCAAGGTCTTCATCAACCACATTGTGCAAAGCTCGCTGGAGAACTCGACGACCGAGGCGTTCGCCGCCTACCTGCGGGCCTGGGCCAAATCGGACTTCACCGCCCAGGCCAAGGCGGACACCGCCACGCCGGTCAAGCTGATCGTCGGCGTCAACGACCCGGCCATGTCCGCCGACGTCATGGAGCAGACCTGGATGGTGTTCTTCCCGAACGCCGAGCTGACCATCCTGCCCGACGCTGGCCACTACCCGATGTTCGAGTCTCCGGTCTCGCTCGCCACCTCCGTCGAGGAGTTCCTGGGGCGCGAATGACGCCGTCCCGGCCGGACACCGACGTCGTCTTCGACCCGGCCACCTACACCCAGGGCGTCCCCTTCGACGCCCTGGACCGGCTGCGCGAGGCCGCCCCGGTCGCCTGGGTGGCCGAGATCCCCGTCCTGGGCTGGCCGGAGGGCCCCGGGTTCTGGCTCGTGCTCAGGCACGCCGACGTCGAATCCGTACTCACCAGGCCGACGCTGTTCTCCTCCGCGCTCGGCGCCACCCAGATCCGGGACCCGGCCACGCCGCGGGCGCTCGGCTACGTGCGCCGGATGATGCTCAACATGGACCCGCCCGAGCACGCCCGGCTGCGGCGGCTGCTGAGCCGTTCGTTCACGCCGCGGGCGGTGGCCAGGCTGGAGGACCGCATCCGCGGGCACGCGCGGGCCATCTGCGACCAGGCGTTCAACGGCACGCGAGGCCAGGTCGACTTCGCCAAGGACGTGGCCGCGGACCTGCCCCTGCTGACCCTGGCCGACGTGCTCGGCGTGCCCGAGCAGGACCGCTGGCTGCTGTTCGACTGGTCCAACCGGGTGATCGGCTACCAGGACCCCGACTACGCCTCCTCGGCCGAGTTCGACCCGGCCCGCGGCACGCCGCTGGCCAGGGAGGCACTCGCGGTGCGGCCATCCCCCGATAGCAGCGGCAGGATGCCCGACCCGCGCACCCGCGAGGGCATGCCCGACCTGTACGCCTACGCCCACCTGCTGGCGCAGGAGAAACGGCGCCGCCCCGGGGACGACGTGATGTCGATCCTGCTGTCGCAGGTAGACCAGGACGGCGGCCAGGTGTCGGTGGCCGAGTTCGAGAACATGTTCTGGCTGTTCGCCGTGGCCGGGAACGAGACGCTGCGCAACGGCCTGCCCGGCGCGTGCATCGCGCTGATCGAGCATCCGCGATATCAAGAAGAACTGCGCGAAGACCCGGCCCTGATGCCCGCCGCGGTCGAGGAGATGCTGCGCTGGTGGACGCCGGTCATGACCTTCCGCCGCACCGCCACTGCCGACTGCGAGATCGGCGGTCAGCCCATCCGGGCCGGCGACAAGGTGGTCGTCTCGTTCACCTCGGCCAACCGCGATCCCGCGGTCTTCACTGAGCCAGGTCGCTTCGATATCCGCCGCCAGCCGAACCCGCACCTGGTGTTCGGCCACGGCCCGCACTTCTGCCTGGGCGCGCACCTGGCCCGGGCCCAGATGAGCGCCCTGTTCACCGAGGTCCTGGCCCGCACGTCCGCGCTTGCCTATCAAGGCCAGCCGTCCTACCTGCGGTCGAACTTCCAGCGTGGCGTGAAACGGCTCCCGGTCGCCTGGACCGCCTAGTATCCCGGCCTTGAGTTTCGTCATCAGCACCCGGGCGGTGGTGCGGGGCGGTGCCCGGCGGCGGGTGCGGCCGGGACGGTCCGGGCGCCGGGTCGTGCCCGGGGGCTGGTGCCAGCCGGGCTGCCTGTGTTGCCGATGGCGCAACAAGATCCGGGGCCGTCATTATCGTGGACAGTTACCGGTGCCCTGGTACCGGTAACTGTCCACGATCCCGGGCTGCCGGCGCCGTGTTGCGGGCCGCGAGGTCTGTGGTGTGATGCGCGACAGGCGGCGGGGCGGGACTAGCCCGGGACCAGCCCGGGACCAGGCCTGAGGATCTGGCCGGGACCAGCCCGGGACCAGGCCGGGACCAGGCCTGAGGATCTGGCCGGGCACGCGCCTGGGCCGCGAACCGCCAGCGGCTCGAGCCTGGCTCTGCTCACACATCTCCGGACCGGGACACTAGATCGCGTCGAACGTGTCGGGATCGGGGCCGGTCCGCTCGTTCCGGTTCAGCGCGCTGATCGCCTCGACCTCCGCCGCGGACAGTCCGAAGTCGAAGATGTCGATGTTCTCGCGGATCCGGCCGGGCGTGATCGACTTGGGGAAGACAATGTCGCCGCGCTGGAGGTGCCAGCGCAGCACGACCTGGGCCGGGGTCTTGGCGGCCCGGCGGGCGATCGCCTCGATCGTCGGGTCGGCCAGGACGTGCCCCCGTCCGAGCGGCGACCAGGCCTCCACCGCGATCTGGTGCTCAGCGCAGAAGATGCGCAGTTCGTCCTGGGTCAGGTAAGGATTGACCTCGATCTGGTCGACCGCCGGGATGATCTCGCTCTCGCCGTGCAGTCGCCGCAGGTGGCGGGGCTGGAAGTTGGACACGCCGATCGACCGGGCCCGCCCGTCCCGGTAGAACTCCGTGAGCACCGACCAGGTCGACACGTAGTCGCCGTCATACCTGGTGGGCAGCGGCCAGTGGATGAGGAACAGGTCCAGGTAGTCAAGGCCCAGCGTCTTCAGCGATTCGTCGAAGGCCCGGCGGGTGTCGTCGGGCCGGTGCGCGTCGTTGCTCAGCTTGCTGGTGACGTAGATCTCGTGGCGGGGCAGGCCGGACTGCCGGATCGCCTCGCCGACCTCCTTCTCGTTGCCGTACATCTCGGCGGTGTCGATGTGCCGGTAGCCGGCCTGCAGCGCGGCGCTGACCGCGGCCACCGTGTCCTGCGGCTTGACCAGGAAGACGCCGAAGCCCAGTTGGGGGATCTGCTGGCCGTTGTTCAGTGTGATGTCCGGTATGGCGGTCACGATGAAGCTCCATATCGATCAAGAAGGGTTTGCGGTCCCGACGTCCCTGCCCGCTCCCGGACGGTCTACACCGGCCGCCTTGCCCCAACAGCTGACATCTTGATACCTTGATATCACTATGACCGAATCCACCGTGCCCAAGACCAGCCGGACCAAGAACATGGTGCTGCGGCTCGATCCCGTCCTGGCCGAGCGGCTGGCGGCGGTGGCCGAGGTGGAGGGCCGCTCGGTGTCCGACGTGGCACGTGAGGCGATCGCCGTGCTGGTCGAGTCGCGCCGCGCCGACCAGCGGTTTCGCCGCCTGCTGGAAGACAACCTGGCCCGGCACCAGCGCCTGCTCGACCTGCTCGGGGACGACCAGCCATGATCGCGATCGACGTGGCCGACCTGGTGGTCATCGCCGCCCGGGTGACCGGCACCGCCCCCGGCGACGCCCTGGATCAGGTCGACATGGCCGCCGCGCAGGCCGCGCTGGCCGAGGCCCGGCTAGCTCACGCGCAGCTATCCGAGACCGCGGCCGACGCAGGACTGGCCGCGGCCCTGCTGATACGGGCGCTGCTCCGCCAGCGCCCGTTCCCCGGCCACAGCCAGCAGGTAGCGGTCGCGGCCGCACTGCAGTTCCTGGCCCTGAACGGCTGGCAGGCTGACCTGGATCCGCCCGCGACCGCGATCGTCGTGGTGGAGGGCCTGGCTTCGGGACGCCTGAGCCCGGCCGACGCCGCCGCCTGGCTGTCGCCCCGGCTGTCTGCATACTCCGCCCCGCCCGCCAAGGAGGCACCCATGCGAACCCGGCTACCCGGCCGACGGTTGTTCCGGGCCGTCGACCCCAGGCCCAGGGCCGGCATCCTCACCCCGGTCACCGGGTTCCTGCCCTTCACCGATGACGCCCATGACGTCGTGGTCCTGGCCCGGCAGGAAGCCACCCGCCGTGGCCTGGATCATCCCGGCCCGGAGCAGTTCCTGCTGGCCCTCGGGGGCCAGGGCGTGGCGGCCGAGGCGCTGAAACGGCTCGGGATCAGCCCCGACGGCGTCCGCCAGCAGCTCACGCAGGTCACCGCCCAGCACCAGCCGGTCCCGCCCGAGCCTGACACCCCCCTGCCCATGCGGGTCATGCCGCACGCTGTGGGCGAAGCGGTAGCCCACGGTCACGACTACATCGGGACCGAGCACATCCTGCTGGCCCTGTTCCACGCCGAAGACGACACGGCGGCCCGGGCGCTGGCCGGCCTCGGCGCCGCGGAGCGCGAGGTGCGTGGCGCGATCACCGCCGTGACGGGCCTGCCCGGGCCCATCCGGCCTGCGCATCACCGGGGGCGCAAGCCCGTCTCGCGGGACGGTGAGATCCGGCGGCTGCGCCGCGAGGTCACCCGGCTCACCGACCTGCTCCGCGAGCACGGCATCGAGCCCACCGGGCCCGCAGGCCGGCGGAGCGCGTAGACGGTCAGACCGCGGCCAGGTGGCCGGTCAGCTCGGCCAGGAATCTGTCCGGCTGGTCCAGATGCGGTCCGTGGCCGGAGTCACCGACCACCACCTCGCGGTAGCGTCCGCCGGCCGCGGCGTAGCCGTCCAGCACGCCGCGGGTCTGCGCCACCATCGGCTGGGGCGGCCAGGCCTGCTCACCGGGCCAGCCGGGCACCGCGCCGAGCGAACCCAGGTAGGCCAGGTCGTACAGGGACGTGTCCGAGACGATGACGTCGTCGGCGCCCCGCAGCCACAGCACCGGCGGCTTGGGCCGCACGCCGGACAGGTCGGCGATCCGGAAGTGGGTGGGTGCCATCGTGTTGAGCACGCCGCGGTTGCCGGGTGCGAAGCCTGGCCACGTGTCCGCGGGCCGCGAGTCACCCGGGTAGTGGTCGACGCCGATCCGCGTGGACAGCATGGACTCCACGAGGATGTCCAGATGCTCGGGCACGTGCGGCGGCTTGACGTAGTGCGCCAGCAGCACCTGCCGCGGTGACAGCACGCTGGCGTCGCCGCGGTCCTGCCCGGCCAGCCGCTCCACGAACTCCGGATTGGCGCCGCCGCCGCCCGAGCCGGCGCCCTGCGGGTCGCACAAGATGCCGTCCACGCCCTTGGTCCCGCCGAACCCGAACGGAGACACCGGGTCGACCAGGGTCAGCGATGCGACCCGGTGCGTACCGGGCCGGTCGAGCAGGTACTGCAGGACCACGCCGCCGCCCATGCTCCAGCCGACCAGATGGACCGACTCCAGCCCGAGGGCGTCGACGGCGGCGGCCAGGTCGTCCGCGAAGTCCCGCAGCCCCCGGGTCGCGTCGACCGGTTCCGCGTCGGTGTCACCGAAGCCGCGCAGGTCGACGGCCAGCGGGCGGTACGGCTCGGGTAGCGCCAGCATGGTCGGCTGCCAGAACAGGGAGGACGACACGTTACCGTGCACGAACAGCACCGCCGGCCCGGTCCGGCCCGCCACCGACAGCATCGCGACGGTGAGTCGCCTCGTCGGCATCCGCTCGATGGTGATGCCGGGCAGCAGCGTATTCATCGTTCCACGATAACGAGGCCTGCCGGTGATGGTCCTTGGCTTGACATGGCCGAGGCGCGGGGCGTAGGCACGATTGGGTGAAGTGTGGCCAGTGTGGTGCGTCGATAGCAGCCAGCCACCGGTTCTGCGAGGACTGCGGCGCTCCGGCTCCGGCCGCGGGCTGCTCGTCGTGCGGTGCGCCGGTGACGGCCGGCAAGCGGTTCTGCCACGCCTGCGGCTTCGCGCTCGCCGATTCCCCGGTGACCGCGGTCCGGCCCGGTCCCGAGCCGCTGGCCGAGCGGCGGGTGTGCTCGGTGCTGTTCTGCGACGTGGTGGGGTTCACCCAGCTGTCCGAGTCGCGGGACCCC
>Ga0335074_10001556_pt1 | contig 31128 bp, 27 predicted proteins | sample Lox_Sample_23_FD_206715 | JGI IMG/M metagenome (GOLD analysis project Ga0335074, IMG submission 206715) | Soil microbial communities from Loxahatchee National Wildlife Refuge, Florida, United States - Lox_Sample_2.3 | ecosystem: Environmental > Terrestrial > Soil > Wetlands | place: USA... | reverse complement strand
CATAGAAATGGCCGGTGAAGACCCTATCGAAGGCGCGATCGGCCACTGCGAGATGCAATCCGTCACCAACCAGGGCAGTCCCGTCAGATAGGCGCGATCTGGCAATCGCAGCCATGGACGCGCTCTGGTCGATCCCGACGACGGATCCGCGCAGGTGCCTCGTCAAAAACCCGGTGCCGCACGCGACGTCAAGTGTCCTCGCGGGTGGTAGCCGTCGTATCAGGTCGATGACCTGCTCGACGCCAGCCTCCCAGCCGGGCCGGTCCCGCTCGGCAAACCTGCCGAGGCCGGTGTACCACTCGTCGTACTCCCCCGCCCGCTGCTCGTAATAGGCAGCGGTCGCCGGATCGGTTGCAAAGGCAGGCGGCATGGTTGGCATAGCCACTAGTTTGGCATCGGCCGCGCGGCCGACGTCTCGTCAAGCCATTCGATCGGCGCGCCTGGAGCGCGCCTCCGGCGGCGGGCGCTGTCCGGGACTCAGGCAAGCCTCCCCGTCAGAAAGCGCGGATGCCATGGGGGGTGCCGAGGCCGGTCGGCGCGTTGTAGCCGCGGGTGGCCACGCACAGGTAGTCGTTACCGCAGCGGAGTTTCGGCGACATGGGCGCAAAATCCCAGGCGTTGTTGCCGATGCCTATGTGGTTGAACGATCGCGGGTGCTGGTAGAGGTCCTTGGTCGTTACAGCGGCGCCGTTGCCGGCCAGGCCGTAGATGCCCGCGATCAGCGGGGCCGCCACGCTGGTGCCGCCCACGGTGACCCAGCCGCCCCAGGCCTTGTTGTAGATCGGCACGTTCCACGCCACGGCCGCGACGTCGGCGATGGTCCGGCCCGGGCACTGGACCCGGTGCTGCCAGGCCGGCCGGCGGACGTAGGCGGAGCAGCCGCTGCTGCCGGCTCCGGCGTAGTTGTTCCACACCGCCTCCCGCCAGCCGCGCCGGTCGTGGGAGCGGGTGAGCTCGGTGCCGCCGACGGCGGTGACCGTAGCCAGGTTCGCGGGGAAGTTCGCTGAGGTGAAGCCTTCGTCACCCGAGGCGACCACCACCGTGTGGTGCTTGAGCCGGTAGTCATGGGCGTAGGTCATCGCCAGGCCGTTCTCCGGCTGGCCGTAGCTGTTGCTGATCACCTGCGCGCCGAGCCGCGCGGCAGTCTTGTCGGTCATGCCGAGCGGCCCGAGATTGGGGTTGTTTGCCTCGACCACCAGGATGTGGCAGTGCGGGCAGGCCACCGAGATCATGGACACGTCCAGGGTCACCTCAAGGTCCCAGCCCGACAGCCGCCCGGACGGCGGCAGCTTCTTGCGCCCGCCGTACTGGTTGACCACCCGGAAACAGCCGCTCTTGACCGTGCACGGCGGCAACCCGAAGTACTTGCGGTACACCCTCAGGTAGTACGCCAGGTGCGGAGTGTTGTAGGCGATCGAGACCGCTACGGTCTGGTGCGATTGCCGGTTAACCGGAAGCCGGTAGGCGGACTCGATCTCCTTGGGAGTCAGGCCCTCGGGCCTGGCCACCTTCCCCGACAGGCCCCGCGCGATCGCCCGGTTGACCGACGTCTGCGGCTGGTACAGCGCGAAGCACGAGTCCGTGCCCGGAGCCGGCGGCCACGCGCACGCCCGCCGCATTCCCGACGCGGGGCTGGCCGACTCGTGCCGGGCGGCCTGGGCCGGCGCAGCCTCCACGGCCAGTGCGCCGGCCGTCACCACCGCCATGGCGACGACCGCGGCGCTGGCCGCTGCGCGGCCCCGCAAAAGGTGGTAGCGCGCGCTGGGTCGCCGGGACCTGGGGCTCATCTTGGTGCTCCTGTTCGCTGGGTCAGGACGAGACGCCGTAGGCGCGCACGATGGTTTCGGTGATCGAGCCGCCGGCCGCGTCGCTGGCGCTAACCCGCAGCGTCACGTCGGTGCCAGCTGGCGCGCTGAAGCCGACCTGGAACTGGCCGCTGCCAGCCGCGGTGACGGTCGCAGGCTCGAAGCTCTGCCCGTCGTTCAGCGAGTAGGCCGCGCTCAGGCCGGTGATCGCCGATGCAGCGGCGAGCTGGACGTGACTCACGCTGACATCGACGGTCTGCGCGCCAGGCGCCGTGTCACCGGTCAGCGACAGCCCCTGGACCTGGTAGTTCAGGGTTAGTAGCGGCTGGATCGCACACCGATAATCCGGCACGGCGTTCCCGTGGACGTTCTTGTATCCGCAGAACCAGCTGTGCGGCACCCTCGCGGCCGGCTCGACCTGAGTTTTCCACGTCCAGACCGTGCTGCTGGCTGGCGACAGCGGATACCGCGCGCCCCAGGTGCCGGCGTTCAGCACGAACCGGATGGCCGACGGCTTGCGGCTGACCTTGACGGGGAGGATCCCGATTGTGGCAGGGTTCCCGTGCGCGATCCGCTTGCCGTTCTGGTAAACGGCGTAGCTGTCGACCACCGTCTCGCTGAAGGGACCATAAAAGCCGACGCCGAGGTGGCCGAAGTAGTTGTCGCTGAACGGTATCTCGGACAAACCGAGGTAGTTGCCGACGCGGAAGGCCGACGCGTACTGCGGCAGTTCGGCCGCCAGCGGACCCGTAAGCAGCTGAACGTCCGGCTGCGGGTGCAGCGGGTAGGCGTTCCAGTCTTCGGTTAGCTGCCCTCCCGCCGGCAGGGTGCGCCATGCGTCGTTTACGAAGGCGAAGCCGAAGGAATTAAAGTTCGGCAAGTACAGGAACTGCCAGGCGACGCCCGGGCCGGCCGAGAAGTACTGGACCTGCTGGCCAGGCAGGCTGAACGGCAGAGCCTCGGCGATTAGCCCGCCGGCAAGCTGGCCGGCGAATCCGCCAAAATCGAGCCAGCCGCCAACTGACTTGACGTCCTGATAGAAGACCTCATTGACAGTCCCCAGGTCAGCCGCCGTGACGACGTAGTCCTGCGGCGGGATGATGCCGCGCGGCCCCTGGAAATCCAGGTTGTAGAAGTACGGAGTGCCTTTCGTCTTCGGCGGGTTCGTCAGTGTCGCGGTGGTGTAAGTACTCAGCGCGCCGACGGTCGGCTTGGCGGTCGTCGGGCTGACGAACAGCGAGATCCCGCTATCAATGAAGGTGAAAGAGTTCACCGAGCCGCGCAAGCCAGACCGGATCAAGTCGATGCTGACCTGCGAAGCGACCGCGGGGCGCGGCGTAACAGCGCTGATCTGGCTGGTGGCTGAGCGCTCATCCACCCGCACGGTCGTGGCGCCTTTCACCGTGAACTGCGGCAGCACCACCAGGCGTTCCTGGCCGTTTTTGCCGTGCTTGCCGAACGTCAGGAAGTCGCCGATCGCCCAGTAGGTGCCGACCGGAACGCTGAACTTGGCCGAGCCGTTCCAGAAGAAGCTGAAGCCCTCGAAGTCGGGATCGCCAAAGATGTTCGCGTTGGCCGCATTGAAGACGAAGATGCTGTCGCCGTAATCCTTGCCGCCTTTCAGGTTGCGGCCGAGCATGGTCAGCGTGCGCATCTGGTAGGCCGGGCGAACCGGCGTCGCGATCGCAGGCACGCCGGCCAGCGCGATATGGACGCCGCCGGCGAACAGCCCGTCCTGCCCGTAGCTAGCCCGCGCGTGATCGGACACGAACTGCCGGGCCAGCGCCGCCCCGAACGCTCTCGCCCCCGCCGCCGTCAGGTACCCGCTCGCGCTGCCCCCGCCCGAGCGGGTGACCGTCACGCCGGGCAGCCTGGGCCGGGCGGCGGTGTAGCTGATCGTCACCGGTAGCCGGCCCGACTTCTCCTCGCGCTGCAGGTTCGCAAGGCTGAACAGGCTGGGGTCAAGCCCGTGCCCCAGATACGGCAGCGCGTCAGCGGGAAACTCATAACTAATGCCGCCCAGCCGCAGACTCAGCAAGCTGTCAGTGCTGCCGGCCTTGCGCACCGCCACTTCCTGCACCCCGGCCGTAGCGCTCTTGACGGCTAGCTGGTCGCCGTTGATGAGCGTGACCGCCGCCGCCTTGCCCGGCGCTACGCTGCTGGCCGCTCCGGCTGAGCCGGCAGCTGAGGTTGCCGCGGCAGGCAGCGCGATCCCCGCGACAACCACCGCAGTGGCAGCACCCGCGGCAAGTGAGCAGAGCCGGACGGCCCGGCCGCGCAGATGATGACGCACTCGAACTCCTCGAGTCAGGAGTCAGGGGGTCGCCCCCCGGGCCCGGGCACAGTGGGAGGCGTCCGCGCGGCAAGGGCCAGAGGCGGCCCGTGGCGTCGGCATGATTCCCCGTAGCAACGCTGAGCAGATCCTGAGACAACCCGCACCAGATGCCCAGGATCAGCACGGAGATTACTCTTGCAATGGTTCGAAAACAAGGCGGCCATTGCGCGCTTTATGCACCCAGGAATGCCCGCCTTTTAAGCGGCTGGGCCGATCGGCCGGCCGACCTCGGCCAGGATCCGCTGGCTCATCGCCAGCGTCGTCCCGAAGGTGAGCCACTGAGCGGGGTCGCTGCCCCACCGCTCTTGCGCACGGGTGAGCGCCTCGGTGAGGGTGTGGTCCGCGGCGTGAACCGTCTCGGCCAGACGCCGGTGGTCGGCCGGCGTGCCGGCGGAGGCCAGCCACGCCGCATAGGCTCCGGTGGCCGACGCTGTGCTCGCGAGCATCGCGCTGAGAGCTGGCATCGGGCGTGCATGGCCCGATCCGTCCACCAGGGCCCGTGCCATCGACCGGGTGTAGGTTGCGATCCGCTCGCCCGAGCGGAGCGCCTCCTCCGCCTGGCCGAGCGCCGCTCGCTGCCGGCGCGCCCTCGCGTTCCACCGGGTGCTCAGCTGGAACGCCTCGTGCTGGCGGCGGGCCGTCGCGACCGTCGAGTCGATCAGCGCGACCGCGTCCCGGCGCCATGAGTCCGCCTGCGCAGGGGTCCACATCGACGCGATTCCCGTGCTGATAGCACTCAAGATCTCCGTGCAACGACCCAACGGCGCGAGCGCCTGCGACAGAACGGCGCCGGCGCCGGCGCGGGCGGGGTCAGCAGAACGGCGATCACGGCGACTCCCGCGCCAATCAAGGTGTCGACGATGCGTTCGCCCGCGTACCCGGGCGTGGTCCGCCCGACCAGGAACACCAGCAGTGCGCTGACAGGTATCTGCACGACGCCCTGCAGGCCAAGGCGAGCTGTCCAGCCCACGATCAGGCCAATGAAGATGATGACGCCGATGCTCCAGGCGCTCGGCGCCAGGACGCGGCTGACCGCGAGCGCGGCAGCCACCCCGACTACGACCCCGGCGACGCGCTGGAAGGCCCGCGAGAGCGAGTCGTACACGGTCGGCTGGACCACCAGAAGCACAGCGAGCGGCGCGAAATACGGTCGGCTGTGCGGATCAGCCGCAAGCGCCGCCACCCAGGCGAGGCCGGCCGCAATCGCCGCCTTCGCGGCCAGCAACACCTGATCGCGGGTGACGAGCCCCGGCCGCACAATGCCGGGCCGCAACCACGCGGTTGAGGGAAGCCACCTGCTCATAGTGCAAGCTTGTCTTCCAGCCGGTGGTCGCTCCCCCATCCTGCCCGCAACAGGAACACAACATCCGGATCTGCCGCCCTCGGGGCGGCAGGCTCATGAGGTGCGATGTTCGCGCGCGTAGGCGTCGAGTCGCTTGAGTTCGTCGGCGTAGATGGAGCGCAGCACCCTGGGCGCGAACATCCGCTCGAAGAAGCCGCCGATGCCCGTGGCGCCGTCCCAGGCGGTGGTGATCCGGACAAGCGACGCGCCGTCCTGTGGCGAGACCGTGAAGGTGGTAACCGCGCTTGAGTCCATATCAGACTCGGTGAGGACCCGGCCCGGTTCGGGCTCAGCGACATTCATCCGGTACTGGCGAGTGCGCCCGCCGGCCGTCATCTTGAAGCGCGTAACCGTGCCGGCCCCGACACCACCGGACTCGACCTGGAAGTCCGAGAACGCCGGAGGCAGGAAACGCGGATGGTGCTCCCGCATGTCGGCGATATAGCCGTAGACCGTGTCCGCAGGCGCGTCGACCGTTGCCTCAGCTGCAGCCACATTTTTTGCCATGCAGGCCTGTCTATCACGACAGGCGAGGCGCATATATACCGGGAACGCCGCGGCCTGCCCCAGCTCGTCAGGAAGATGATGACAGCCCAGACCACAAGGACACCGAACCAGACAGCTCCCGCGATCCACCCCGCGCCGGTCAGCGCATAACCCGTGTAGTCGGAGCCGGTTGCCCACGTCAGCGCCGGCCACGCCAGAAGCGCCAGCATGCTCGCGAACACGGGTCGGTGGCGTGGTTGTCCCGGTATCGCCGGGGTGCGTCCAAGCAGCAGAACCAGGGCGCTCGCGGCCACTAGTAACGCCCCAGGGCACTAATCCAGACGTGCTCGTCCTCTTCGCCATGGCCCCGACATGTCCGTTCGCGCGAAGGCGTTCTGCGCCCACGTTAGCTGGCCTAGCCGAATCGCTGGTGAACGCAAAGCTGCCGGCTTGGGGTTTCAGCGGCATGGGCGGTCAGGTGCCGGCTGACACCGACGAAGCTCCGCCCTTTTGGTACGACACCGTCGATGACGGGCATTAGCCGAGTAGGGCAGTGAGCCGAGCCGCTGGACGAGCTGCGAGGCGTTGTGGCCGGCGGCAGGCCAGAGCGGATGAGGCACGTCATGACATTCGCGGATCGGGAGGATGCAGGCGGGCGGCTAGCGGACCTGCTTGAGTTCCTGCGGGGCCAGCCAGTAGTGGTGCTGGGCCTGCCGCGCGGCGGCGTCCCGGTGGCGGCCAAGGTGGCCAGCAAGCTTGGCGCCCCGATGGATGTCATCATCGTGCGCAAGACCGGGGTACCTTTTCAGCCCGAGCTAGCCATGGGCGCGGTCGGCGAGGACGGCATCGCGGTGACCAGCCCGGATGTCGTCGCGATGGCTGGCGTGACGGACCAGGAGCTTGCTGCCGTCCAGGCACGTGAAGGCCGCGAGGTGGCAGCTCGCGCCGCCCGGTACAGGGCTGGCCGGCCACGCCTCGACCTGGCCGGCAAGGTCGCTGTAGTAGTAGATGACGGCATCGCCACCGGCGCGACGGCCAGGGCAGCCTGTCAGATCGCCCGCGCACACGGTGCGGCCAGGGTGGTGCTCGCCGTGCCGGTCGCCCCTGCTGGCTGGCAGGAACGGGTTGGCGTCAGTGCAGACGAGTTCGCCAGCGTGCTCGAGCCATCGAATTTCTTCGCAGTCGGCCAGTTCTACGACGATTTCTCCCAGACGACCGATGAGCAAGTGATTGCCTGCCTGCGGGCCGCAGGCGCGCCTTCGGACCCGCCAGGGGCTGATCCCGCCGATGACCCGCCTCCCGACGACCCGCCAGGGATCGGCGCGGCTCAGCCAGCGTCGCGGGAGGTCGGGCCGATCGCAGGGACAACTCTCCTGGCGGGCAACCTAACCGAGCCATCAGGTCTCGCCGGGACGGTGATCTTCGCTCACGGCAGCGGCAGCAGCCGGCATAGCCCGCGTAACCGGTATGTCGCAGCCGTCCTCGCCGAGGCAGGTCTCGGTACGCTCCTGTTCGACTTGCTCACCCCGGCTGAGGAAGCGGACCGGGCTAACGTGTTCGACATCGGCCTGCTCGCCGGCCGACTCTCCCAGGTGACAGCGTGGCTGCGCACGCAACAACATCGAGAGCCGATCGGCTACTTCGGCGCGAGCACCGGCGCGGCGGCCGCGTTGTGGGCGGCAGCCGAGCCAGGCGCGGACATCGCGGCCGTGGTATCCCGCGGCGGACGCCCCGACCTTGCGGCTGAACGGCTAGCCGCGGTCACGGCGCCAACGCTACTGATCGTCGGCGGCCACGACGCAGCCGTGCTCGATCTGAACCGAAGTGCTTTTGCGGAACTGCGCTGCGACAAGCAACTGGCCGTGGTGCCGGGCGCCACCCATCTGTTCGATGAGCCGGGCACGCTCGAAGCCGCCGCGGCGCTGGCCCGCGACTGGTTCCTCGGTAACCTCGGCCGCGCTGCCGGCTCAGGCTGATGTAGTGGAGACCGCGCCGACAAACTCTCCGACAGTCTGGTCGGGCAGGTGCCGCGACAGGTCTGCCGCGCTGATGATCCCGACCAGCTCCTGATTCTCGATCACCGGCAAGCGCCGGATCTTGTTGTTCTCCATCGCGCGCAGTACGTCGCTGACGTCCGCATTTGAAAGCACCATGACCGGCTCGCCCTGCGCCAGCTGGCCGGCCGCGGTGCTGGCAGGGTCATAGCCCTGAGCGACGCACTGGGTCACAATGTCCCGGTCAGTGACGATCCCCTTCAAGCGGTTATCATCTCCGCAGATCGGAAGTGCACCCACGTCCAGATCCCGCATGAGCTGAGCCGCGCGCTGCAGGCTGTCGTGCTCGCCGACGCACTCGGCACCGGCATGCATGATGTCTCGGGCTGTGGTCATGACAAGCCCCCTGAAGCTCTGGCCGGGCGACCCTCCCCTGGTGCCCGATCCCTTCTCCCATTGTCCACGTCCGCCCGTTGTCGGACGGGCCGAGGTCCGTCAGCCCTTCACCACGCCGACAGGGACCAGTCTGGCTACTTTCCGGCACAGTCCGGCGGCAGTGGCAGCATCGACGACCTGGTCGACATCCTTGTAGGCCTCGGGTGCTTCCTCGGCGAGACCGCGAGCCGAGGTGCCGCGCACGGCGACGCCCGCCGCCTCCAGCCGGCGCCGCAGCGCCGGACCATTTACGGCGCGCGCCGCCTGGTGGCGGCTCAGCTGCCGGCCGGCGCCGTGGCAGGCCGAGCCGAACGCACCGCCACCGGCGACGCCGGCTAGCACCCACGAGGCCGTTCCCATCGATCCTGGCACCAGCACCGGCTGACCAGAGGTCCTCAGCTCGCGGGTGAGGTCAGGATGGCCGGGCGGCAGGGCCAGCGTGGCTCCCTTGCGGTGGACGCACAACTCGACCATTCGTCCGCCTACCTCGTGCGTCTCGATCTTGGCGAGGTTATGGGAGACGTCATACACCAGGTCCAGCGCGCTGCCTGCTTCGGCCGCGAACACCCGGCGCGCGGCCTCAGCGAGCAGCTGCCGGTTCGCGCGGGCATAGTTCGCGGCAGCCGCCATGGCTCCGATGTAGGCGCGGCCTTCGGCCGAACTGGCCGGGGCGCAGGCAAGCTGCCTGTCCGGCACCCGGATCCCGTACCGCTCCATCGCCGAGTCCATGAGACGGACATGATCGCCGCAGATCTGATGGCCGAGGCCGCGGGACCCGCAATGAATCATGACGCACACCTGGCCGTCGGCCAGCCCGAAGGCCGCTGCGGCTTCGGGGTCGTACACCTGCCGGACGACTTGGACCTCGAGGAAGTGATTACCGGATCCGAGGCTGCCGACCTGACGCGCGCCGCGGTCCAGCGCGCGGTCACTGACCTGGCCTGGCTCGGCACCGCTGACAGCGCCGGCGTCCTCGCACCTGACCAGATCACGCTCGTTGCCGTGGCCCTGGCTGACCGCGTACCGTGCCCCGCCGGTCAGCACCTTATTGAGCTCAGCGTGGCCGGCCAGCTGCCAGACTGCGCCGCGCCCAGCGCCGCGTGGGACGGCGGCGGACAGAGCGTCCATCAACCGGCCTCGCCGCGGGGCGAGCTCGCCCGCGTCCAGCTGTGCGGCAAGCAGCCGGACGCCGCAGGAGATATCGAATCCGACGCCACCAGGAGAGATCACGCCATCGTCGCCGACATCAGTGGCCGCTACACCGCCGATCGGAAACCCGTAACCCCAGTGGATATCCGGCATAGCGTATGAAGCGTCAACGATCCCCGGTAGCGTCGCCACATTGGCGACCTGCTCGAGCGCCTGGTTCTGGGCACGCTCAGGTAGCAGTTCGCTGGTGGCATACACCACGCCGCCCACGCGCATGGGCGGAACTGCGGGGATCTCGAACTGATACGGGCTTTTCGCTTCCAGGCGCATCAACCGCCACCTCCGGGACCCGCCGCGCCGGTGGCCATGCCCGGGCATACAAGACCTGCGAGGCGCTCTCCCTTCGCCGGCATTGTCCGGATCAGGTGCTAGGGGTCGCTCAGCTTTAGCGTTCTGCCTCAGCCTCTGAGCCTCTCAGCCTTCCCGCCGGCCTAGTAACCGGGTCGCCCCGGCCAGGCCCCGCACGGTACGGCTCCCTCGCTCGTCCCGCAGGCAACTTCCACACTAGTCGCCTGCCTCCCCGTCACCGCAAGTGATCAGTGTCCTCTCTCGGTGAACGTGACCCAGTTCGTCGCTCCTGTCTTGGCTACTGCTGCCCGCCTGGCGGGTTTAGACGTCCACCGTCATCGTCGCTGACCAGCGGCCGGACGCATCGGGCTCGCACGTGAGCAGGTGGAACGAGACGGCTTTAGGAACTGCACCGACAAACTCCACGGCGCTGGCGTTAGCGAGCTCAAGCGTCACGACGATGCCCGCTGCCTGCGGTTGGTGGCCTGGATCGCCAACCGGTCGGGCGTGGACGGATACAGGGACCTGACTCGCGGTATCGAGAATGTAAATGATCTCCTCCGCCGCCGACGCCAGCATGTCAGCGGGGCTGACACCGGTCAGTTGGCATTCTGCAGTCCGCGTCGCCGCGGCGCCGCGGACGTCGGCGAAGCTGTCGACCAGACCGCGAAGCGACTCCGCGACGCACTCATGGCACGATCCGGCCCACGCCTCGATCAGGAGGTCAGCGGTATGCGGCACGCCGCGGTGACCCTGCCTGCCTCGCCGCGACCTCCCTGTGCCCACCCGGAGCCGGTCAGCCCAAGTCGCGACGCTGCCCGGCCGCTGCGTGGGCCAGTTCCGGCTCGAGCACTTCTCGCACCGCGGCCGGAAGATGGTTGAATGCGTGCGTAGTCCCGCCAGGAGACATGTGCTTCCTGGCCACGGCTGTCACTATGCCGGCTGACTTGGCCACGTCGGAATCTCGCACCTGGGCCTCGCGAGCAAATCGCGAAACATACTCGGCGCGGTCGTATTTGTGCGGGACCCGGTTGGGGCTCCATCCGTCGAACCAGACTCCGCGCAGCAATTCGGGCAGTTGCGCAGCGAAATGTGCCGCGACTTCCACGCTCAGGCCATCGCGCAGGCTATGCATCCACGCCCGGAGCACCCGGTAGGCCAGCCGACGGTCCTTCGTCCCGAACGCAGCATCAATATCAGCAAGCCAGGCATTGGATTTGCTGATGCTGGTATCCAGGCTGTCCACCCCCGTGAAAGACATGATGCCCCCCGATCGCTTCAGGCTCTGACGCCCACGCCATTTTCCGTTCTTATCTGGCTACCCCGCCGCTGGCCGGCCGGCACATGCCGTCAGCTTGAAGCGCCGGTCGCGGTCTGGTCGCGCATCGCCTCCGCGAGCCGTTCCAGCGCCGGGAGCGCCTCGGTTAGTGCCGCGACGTCATCAGCCGGGAGCTCCTTCATGCACTGCGAGACTGCGGCAGCCCGGCGCGCCTTGATCTGCTGATCGACACGCCGTCCGGCAGCGACGCTCACGACGGAGGCGCTGCGCAGGTCCTCAGGGTCGGGAATCCGGTTGATCAGTCCCATGGCAGCCAGCCGGCTGATCACCCGGGAGAGCATGGTGGGATTCAGGCCCTCCAGCTTGCCCAGCTCGACCAGGCTGAGCGGCCCGCGAGCGACGATGAGCCCGAGCACCGAAGCCTGGGACGGCGTCAGTCCGGCGCCCGTCGACGACGCGTTGAGCTGGCGCGCTAGCTGACCGATGACGCGGCGCAGGCGAGTAGCGCTGTCCTCATCCATGCCGGCCCCGTTCATCGCGGTACCGCCCATGCCGGAATGTTACCGCCCGCAAGTAGTTGCCTGCCGGCAAGCAGTGTAATATCACGAATGAGTGGCAGAGCAGGTCGCACAGGCTGAATGCGCTCGCGGGCAGATCGCTGACGAATCGCGCGGGCGCTTTGCTATCTTCGCGATCGTTTCGATCGCGCTGATGATGTCCTCAGTCGACCAGACGATAGTGGCCACGGCGCTGCCCGCGATTCAGCATGATCTGGCGGCTCAGGTGAACTGGAGCAGCTGGACCATCACCATCTACGCGCTCGGCCAGGTGCTCGTCATGCCGCTGGCCGGGAAGATGGGCGATCAGTTCGGCCGCAAGCGGATCTTCCTCGGCGCTGCCGCGCTGTTCACCACAGCCTCGCTGTGCTGCGGCCTCGCCACCAACATCTACCTGCTCATCGTGCTGCGAGCCATCCAGGCCATCGGCGGCGGCGCTTTCATGCCGTCGGCCACCGGCATCGTCACCGACACGTTCGGCGAAAACAGGGACCGCGCCGTCGGGCTGTTCTCGAGCATCTTCCCGATCGGCGGGATAGTCGGCCCCATACTCGGCGGCGTGTTCGTCAGCTACTGGTCCTGGCGCGGCATCTTCCTGGTGAATATCCCTATCGGCGTCGTCCTGCTCATCCTCGGCACGTTTTTCATTCCGGACATCGCCCGCCGCCCTGATCAGCACTTCGACGTTCGCGGGATTGTGCTTCTCGGCAGCATGCTGCTGCCTGCAATGCTCGGTATCGGCTACCTCGGCGGCGCGGGGAGCAACCCCGCGAGCCCGTATTTCATAGTTCCCGAAGTCATCGCCGTGGTGGCCTGTACGGCGTTCGTGCGGCACGCAGGCCGCGCTAAGTCACCGTTTGTCTCACTGCGGTTCATTACCGGTCGCGGCTTCGGCGTAATGAACCTGCTGAACTTCCTGTACGGCGGCGCCGTCCTGGGATTCGCGCCGCTCGTTCCGTTGTACGCGGAGGAGCGGTACGGCCTGTCGGCGCTGGCAGCGGGCACTTTGCTGACAGCGAGAGCGGTCGGCATGATCGCTACCGCCGGGCTCGCGGTCTACCTGCTCCGCCGGAGTGGTTACCGGTGGCCGATTGCCGTGGGATTCACGCTGGCCGCAGTTGGGCTGGTCGCCACCGCAGCCAGCCCGCACGGTCTGTCGACCTACGCCTGGCTCGCGGTAGCGACCGGAATCACCGGGGTTGGCGTGGGCATCTCCACTCCGGCATCGAACAACGCGACACTGCAGCTTGCGCCCGATCAGACCGCCGCGGTTGCGGGCTTGCGGGGCATGTTCCGGCAGGCTGGCGCGATCACCGGAGTATCGATCACCGCCTCAGTAATTGCCAGAAGCAGCGATCCGGGAATCGCGCAGGCTCACGTTTTCGTGGCATTCGCCGCCATTCTGGTCGCCTCTTTGCCGCTGGTGTTCCTAGTGCCCGAGCACCACGGCAGCTGGTGACCGGGCGCGGCTACGGCTGGCCGCCCAGCACGTCCTCGCGGCCTGGCTGGTCCTCCCCTAGCTCGTCCTCGTGTCCGCTCTGGTCCGCCCCTAGCTCGTCCTCGCGCCCGCCCCGATCGGGACCGCCGAGCTCGTCCTCGGTTCCGGGCTGATCCGCGCCGAGCTCGTCCTCATGCCCGCCGCGATCCGCGCCACCGAGCACGTCGCCGGGCTCCGGCGCCGACCCGGATCCGCTGTCCTGCTGGCCCATCGTGACCTCCAATGATCGTTTCGCGTCCGCCCCGCCGTTATGACTGTGAATCTACTGTTGTCAGGCACAAGGGCAATAGGAGATTCACGCCCAGCCATTAAATGGTCACCCGCGCAGACCAGACTCCGATCAGCACTTGCGAAGCTGAGCCTCGGCGGTGGTGGCCGGCGGGACACTGCCCGGCGGCTTGGAGCCCGCCAGCTGCTGACTGGCCACCTCCTGCTGACAGGCGCGCCCGCTGAGCTGACTCGCGACAAGCACGCCGGCCAGTGCCGCGAAGCCGGTGGCGATGAGGAAGGACAGCCGGTATCCGGCTACTAGTGAACCGGCTGCGGCTGGCGCTGACGCTTATCACGGCCTGATCAGTCCCCTGGGCTTGGGTCACCACACCTCCGTCCCGGCGGCCCGGCAGGGCCGCCGCGTAACAACGCGGGCTTCATCGCGATGAGCCCATAGTCTGCCAACCATGAATGATGCCGGGAACGACCGCGACCGGGTCTCAGTCCTCCTGCAGCGCTGGCGGTCGGACCTGGCTTCCTGGGCCATCCCGGCGCACATCACTGCCGCAGTGGCGGACTCGCCCTGGGTGCTGCCCCGCGCCGTGTTCGCCCGCAGGGCCGACCGGCTGGCCGCGGCACCGTCTGGCCCGTCGTTCGAGCGGGCCTGGGCCGCGCTCGACCCGCCGGGCACCGTGCTCGACGTTGGCTCCGGGGCAGGAGCGGCCAGCCTGCCGCTGCTGCCCAGATGCACGGGGCTGACCGCCGTCGACAGCCAACCCGGCATGCTCGACCTGCTGGCCAAGCTCGCCGAGGCGGCCGGGCTGCATCCGCGCCTCGTGACAGGGACCTGGCCGGACGCGGCAGCCGAGGCCGGGCAAGCCGACATCGTCACGTGCCACCACGTTTCCTACAACGTGCCTGAGATCGAACCGTTCGTCGCGGCGCTCACCGCTGCGGCACGGCGGATCGTCGTGGTGGAAATGACAGCGACTCATCCGCTGGTCAGCCTGAACCCGCTGTGGCTGCGATTTCACGGCCTGGTCAGGCCGGCCGGGCCGACGGCCGATGACCTGCTCGCGATCCTGCAGGCAATGGGCATACCGGCGCTGGCTGAGCGCTGGCAGCGTCCGGCCGGGCCTGACTACGAGAACTTCGCCGAGCTTACAGATGTCACGAGGCGGCGACTGTGCCTCCCGCCGGAACGCGCTCCCGAGGTAAGCCGTGCGCTCGAGGAGTCCGGAGTCGACCCCGCGCACCCAGTGGACCTGGGAACCTGGGCCCGCGAAGTCGTTACTATCTGGTGGGCTGTCTAACCGTCGGTAACGGTTCGCCCCAGGGCGATCAATCCCGCAACGATTTGGATGCCGGGCCGTCTTCCAGGTAGAGACGATGGCGACAGCGGACGGCGATAGGCGGATCTGATGAGCGAGTGGCCAGACGGCTGGATGCGTGGACCGGGCTCGGCAGGCAGCGCCGGGGCGGGGAGCGGTGCCGACGCGAGCGCCGACAAGACCATTGGTATCCCGGCGGGCCAGTACTCTGCCGGGCAGGGCCAGGCCGGCCAGCCGCCCGTTCCGCCCAGCTCATGGCCAGCACAGCCGCCTGCCAGTTCCTCCGGCAGGGCCGGTTACGGCGCGCAGTACCAGCCGGGCGGCGGCGCGAACTCCTATGGCGGGGTGTCGGCACCTACTCGTTCCCCGGCCTGGTCCACCGGCACCGGCGGATCCGGAGGCTCGAGGTGGCGGCGGTGGCTCCGGCCGAAGCGGATCATCGGCGTGCTGGCCGTCATCGTCGCGCTGGTGCTACTCGCGGGTGTCGCGACGTACTTTTACCTAAATTCTAAGCTAGATAAAAGTAATATTTTGGTAAATTATGCCGGACGGCCGTCGCCTGGGTCTGGCACGAACTGGCTGATCGCCGGCTCCGACAGCCGCCAGGGGCTGACCGCGAAGCAGGAAAAGCTGTTCTCGACCGGGGCTGTCGGCGGGTCAGGTGCAGGGGATTCGGACACGATCATGATCCTGCACATCCCGGCCAGCGGCAAGCCGCTGCTGCTCAGCATTCCGCGCGACTCGTACGTGAACATCCCCGGCTACGGCATGAACAAGATCAACGCAGCGTTTGCCATCGGCGGGCCCGCGCTGCTGGCGAAGACCGTCCAGAGCGACACGGGGCTCTACATTAACCACTTCATGGACATCGGCTTCGGCGGCTTCGTGCACGTGGTCGACGACGTCGGAGGCGTCCGGATGTGCCTGGTCCACAAGCTGCGCGACCGTGCTTCCGGCCTCTACCTGCCGAGGGGCTGCCACACACTCAACGGCCAGCAGGCGCTGGCCTACGTCCGGGACCGGCACGACTTCGCTACCCAGGACCTGCAGCGCGAGCAGGACCAGCGGATCTTCTTGTCGGCCCTGTTGAAGAAGCTGACAAGCCTGGGCGTGATCCTGAACCCGTTCAAGGCCCTCCCGGCAGCCAGCGGCGTTGTCGACACGCTGACCGTCGACAAGGGAACTAGTTTGTACCAGCTTGTGCGGGTAGCCGAAGCGATGCGCAGTCCGCAGACAACCACGGTGCCCATTGCTAACGCGAACTACGAGACCCCGGCGGGCGACTCCCTCTTGTGGAGTTCACAGGCCAAGACGCTGTTCAACGACCTGCAGAACGGCCAAGCTGTACCGAAAAGCCTCATAACGGGCTCGCACCAGGGACGCTAAGTCGTGCCCAGCTGGTCTGGCAGCCTGCAACTGCCGTCAAGTCACAGGTCGCCAGCGAACCGGTTACTACCCGTCATCTGCGAAGGTCAGCCACAGGAAGCGTTCAGCTAACCTTCAGGACATGGGCGGACACTGAATAGATGAACAGCCAGTCCAACGGATCGAGGCCGGATGCCCGGCTACTTGTCGTCGAAGACGAACCCAACATCCTGGAACTGCTAGCGGCCAGCCTGCGCTACTCGGGATTCGAGGTGGTCACTGCCGCCGCGGGCAACGAGGCGGTAATGGCCGCCCAGCGGCACCGTCCGGATCTCATCGTGCTTGACGTCATGCTGCCTGACATGGACGGCTTCGACGTCATTCGCAGGCTGCGCGGCGGCGGCGCGCAGATTCCCGTGGTGTTCCTGACAGCACGGGACTCCACCGACGACAAGATCCGAGGCCTGACCCTCGGCGGCGACGACTATGTCACCAAGCCGTTCAGCCTCGAGGAAGTCATCGCCAGGATCCGGGCTGTGCTGCGCCGCACCAGGGGCGATGGCAGCGAGCCGCCGCCCCGCCTGAAGTTCGCCGACCTGGAACTCGACGAGGACAGCCACGAGGTGTGGCGCGGCGGCACTCAGATCCAGCTCTCCCCCACCGAGTTCAAGCTGCTCAGGTACTTCATGGGGAACGCCAACCGGGTGCTGTCCAAGATGCAGATCCTCGATCACGTCTGGGACTACGACTTCCGCGGCGACACCGGGATCGTGGAGTCCTATGTGTCCGTGCTACGGCGCAAGGTCGACACCAGCGAGCCGCACCTGCTGCACACGCTGCGCGGGGTCGGCTACGTGCTCAGACTCCCGCACACCTCCTAGGCGCTGACTAGCTTCATGGCCCAGGCAGGGAATCGCGCCGGCTTCTGGCGGTCCGTCAGGCAGTTGCCGGACCGCACTCCGCTGCGCGTGAAGATGATGTCCGCGGTGCTTGCGCTCGTCGCCATCGCGCTCGTCGTGATCAGCGTGGCCAGCGTGTCGTTTCTGCGCAGTTCTCTGCTGGGCCAGGCCGATAGTCAGCTCACGACGCTGGTCGGACGCGTGCAAAACGACCAGGGGCTCCCAGGACCAGGACGTTACAGCCCGGAACCTTTCGTCGCCGAGTTCGTTGCGGGCGGCAAAGCAGGGATGGTGGGTGGCTACCTGCCGCCAGGCAGCCCCGGGCCGATGATCAACCCGAGCGCGCCCTGGCTGCGAGGATCGGACTTGGTGACAGTAGGGGCGGCTTCGGGAACCGACCGTTGGCGGGTCATTGCGCTTCCGGACACGTCAGTCGACGGCTCGGCACCGGGCACTCTGGTGCTCGGCCTCGACGTCACCAGCCAGTACGCCACGATCGCGCGACTGGAGGGTTTCGACATTCTCGTGAGCGTCGGCATCGTGCTCATCCTGGCTTTGCTCGCAACTGCCGCTGTTCGGGCTAGTCTGCGGCCGCTGAACGACATCGAGGAGACCGCGGGCGCTATCGCGGCCGGAGACCTGAGCATGCGCGTGCCGGACCGGGATCCGCGCACCGAGGTAGGGCGGCTCGGCCGCTCGCTCAACGTGATGCTGAGCCAGATCGAGTCGGCATTCGAGTCCCAGTCCCGGTCTGAGGCAGCCGCAAAGCGGTCCGAGGAGCGAATGCGGCAGTTCGTTGCCGACGCAGGTCATGAGCTGCGAACGCCGCTGACGGCGATCCGCGGGTTCGCCGAGTATTACCGCCAGCGCGGCGGAATCGCCTTGCCGAAGGCCGACGCGGCGGCGAGCACGGCCTCAGGTGAGGCGACGGCCTTCGCGGACGCGAACCCAGGCCGTCACGCAAGAGCGCGCCCGCTGGCCCCGGCCGACATGGACCGCATCATGCGGCGGGTCGAGCAGGAGTCGGCGCGGATGGGCATCCTGGTCGAAGACATGCTGCTGCTTGCCAGGCTCGATCAGCAACGCCCGTTGACGGCGAGTCCGGTCGACCTGCTGACGCTCGCGGCCGACGCGGTGCACGACGCACGGGTCGTCGCGCCCGCCAGGAGCATCCACCTGACCGTCAGATCTACTCGCGCTCTGCTGGTCATCGGCGACGAAGTGCGGCTGCGCCAGGTTATCGGCAACCTGATGACCAACGCGATCACGCACACTCCCGATGGAACGCCGATCGACGTGGTGATCCGGTCAGGGAATCTGGACGAGGCGGCGGCCGCCACCGCAGTTGCCGGGCCGGACGCTGCCGAGCCAACCTGGGACGACGAGCCGGCCGCTGACGACTGGTCTGACTCTGACGACTGGGCAGCTGACGACAACTGGGCTGGCGCCGACAACTGGGCTGGCGACAACCGGCCCGCCGCCGGCAACTGGCGGACCGCGGCCGGCAACATGCACTGGGATGCCGAACACGTTCCGCCGCCACCACCGCCTAACTCGCCGGCTGGACCAGTTCCGGCTGCCCGAGCTGCGAGCGGGCCGGCCGCGGTGCTCGAAGTCACCGACCACGGTCCCGGCCTCACCGCGGAACAGGCCGAGCACGTGTTCGAGCGCTTTTACCGGGCTGACCCGGCACGCAGCATAGGCGGGACCGGCCTCGGCTTGGCCATCGTCGCGGCGCTTGTCGCAGCACACGGAGGCGCCACCTGGGTCAGGACGCGGCCAGGCGAGGGCGCGACGTTCTGCATCGCGCTGCCACTGTCGCCCGAGGCCACGCAGGCCCCGGAGAACGACTTTGACCCCGACACGGACGAACTCCGAACGGTCGACGCCAGCACCGGGGAGCACGGTCACGCTGACAGTGGCGCCAGCAGCGACCACGCCGGCGAGGACAGGCCTGCCGAGAGTGGCGACGGCACCGGCCCAGCCGAGACTGGTCCCAGCGGGCCTACCGACGACGACACTAGCGAGACGCGCCCCGACGAGCCTCGTGGTCCAGGGTCCGCTACGGCCTATACCGCGCGAGCGCGAGGGCTCAGCTAAGCGGCTCAGGAGCTGAGCTAAGCGGCTAGCGCCGCATCGACTACTGCCTCGGCGCCCGATCTGCGGTATAAGTCGCGCCAAACCGCATGAAGATCATTCATGGATGCCTTGCTGCTGGTGCCCCAGGCCCACCAATCCGGCAGCCACGAAGGCCAGCATCAGGCGGTTAGCACAGCGCGCGCCGCGCCGATAGCCGCCTCCCGGTACGAGCCGCCGAACAGGCATACGTGCACCAGCAGCGGGTGCATCTGGTGCAGAGGAACCCTGTTTCGCCAGCCGTCGGCCAGCGGATATGTCTCCGCGTATGCGGCCAGGACCTGGTCAAGGAACGGCGCGCCGAACAGCGCCAGCATCGCGAGGTCCGTCTCCCGGTGGCCGCCGTGCGCGGCGGGATCAATAAGCCAGCCGCGGCCCCCCGACCACAGCACGTTGCCTGACCAGCAGTCACCATGAATGCGGCTGGGCGGCTCGGGCGGACCGGCCAGGTCGGCCGACCGCGCTGCGGCGGCCTCGATCAGCCTGACGTCGGCCGGACCGAGCGTCCCGGCGTCGCTGGCGATGCGGGCATAGGGCAGCAACCGGTTTTCCGCGTACCAGCCGGGCCAGCTGTCGGCCTCGTCGTTCGGCAGCGGGAGGCCCGCGATTACGCCGTGCCACGGGGCTCCGAAGCTCGCGGCGCGCGTAGCGTGCAGGCGGGCGAGTTCGTGGCCGAACGTCGTTGCGGCAGCCGGAGTCGCCCGCCCGGTATCGATCCAGTCCGTGACCAGGAACGACGGGTCGCTGGCCAGCACGGCTGGCACCGGAGCCGCTCTGGCTTCGCCGAGCCAAGACAGACCATGGGCCTCGGCGGCGAAGGAGTCGTCCTCGTTCCCGGAAGGATCTTGATCTTGGATTTTCGCGAAGGCCGAGCGGCCGCCGGCCAGCGTCAGCCGGTAGTGCAGGACGCCGTGCGCGCCGCCGAGGCTCCGCGCCGCAAGCACGCCGGAGCCGAGCAGCCGCTCAAGCCGGGTGCGGGTTGCCCCGTCCATCGGGGCGGCTTAGCGCACGGCCGCGAGCTGGCTGGCCAGGTTCCTCGCCGCGGGCTCGACCAGGTCGAATACCTGCGCGTACTCCTCCGGGCCACCGTTGTAAGGGTCCGGAACCTCGGCCTGGGCGCAAGCCGCGGGATCGAAGGAGCGCATCAGCCGGATGCGGCCTGCCACGTCGCGGTTCCCTGCCGCCATCCGCAGCAGACTGGCCAGGTTCGCGCGGTCCATGGCGAGTACCAGGTCGTAGTCGGCCAGCCAGGACGGCTGAATCTGGCGAGCCTCGTGCCCCGATCCGTCGTACCCGCGACGGGAAAGCTCGGCCCTGGCGCCCGGATCCATCGCCTCGCCCAGGTGCCAGTCGCCTGTGCCGGCACTGTCGACCTCGATTTTCCCTGATAGCCCGGCAGCGGCGAGCTCCTCAAGCAAGATGACCTCCGCCATCGGCGACCGGCAGATATTGCCGAGGCAGACGACGCAAATGCGGTAGGGCCGGTGCGGATCGCGTGGCTTCGGCAGGGCTGTCGCGGCGGTGGACTCTGTGACCATGGCACCAGCATGCCCGATCGTGAAACGGCGCCCGCCACCTGCCACGATGTACCGCATGGCCCGATCTGATCCGTACCGGTCACTGTCGTTCTGGCACGATACCGTGCCTGGCACGCTCGAGGCCGGCGATCCGCTGCCCGGTGATCTTGAGGCGGACGTGGCTATCGCCGGGGCAGGCTTCAGCGGCTTGTGGACCGCGTATTACCTGGCCCGGCGCGACCCCGGGCTGCGAATCGTCGTGTGCGAGCGGGAGATCGCGGGGTACGGAGCGTCCGGCCGGAACGGCGGCTGGTGCTCAGCGCTGTTCCCCGCATCACTGGCCAAGCTCGCCCGCATGAGTGGCCGGGACGGGGCGATCGCCCTCCAGCGTGCCATGCACGCGACCGTCGATGAGGTCGGTCGCGTCGCTGCGGCCGAGGGCATTGACTGTCACTGGGCAAAGGGCGGCACCGTCATGCTGGCCCGTTCACCTGTGCAGGTGGAACGGGCGAAGGCTGAGCTCGATGAGGCGCGCGAGTTCGGCTTCGGCGACGAGGATCTGCGACAGCTGGGTGCAGCGGAGGCCCAGTCGCTAGCAGGTGCCAGCCGCGTGCTCGGGGGCACGTTCACGCCGCACTGCGCGGCCATTCACCCGGCCCGGCTGGCGCGCGGGCTGCTTGACGCGGTCCGGCGGGCCGGGGCGGCCGTGTACGAGCGGACGCCGGTCCTTGAACTGTCGCCGGGACGGCTGGTGACGGCCAGGGGGACCATCCGGGCCCGGCACGTGATCCGCGCTACCGAGGGCTACACGCCCGGGCTGCCTGGCTACCACCGCGCGGTGGCGCCGGTGTACTCCCTGATGATCGCGACCGAGCCGCTGTCCGAGGCAGCCTGGGAGTCGATCGGGCTGGCTGGCCGGCCGACCTTCGGTGATCTGCGGCACCTGATCATCTACGGACAGCGGACCGCGGACGGGAGGCTCGCGTTCGGCGGCCGCGGGGCGCCTTACCATTTCGGTTCGTCCGTTCAGCCCTCGTTTGACCAGGTGCCAGCCGTGTTCGCGGCGTTGCGACGGACGCTGGAGGAGCTGTTCCCCGTTGTGCGCGGCGCCCAGGTAACCCATCACTGGGGCGGCCCGCTCGGGGTGCCGCGCGACTGGTGCGCGTCGGTTGGCCTGGATCGCTCGACCGGCGTCGGGTGGGCTGGCGGCTACGTGGGCGACGGCGTTTCCACCACGAACCTGGCAGGACGGACGCTAGCCGACCTGATCACCGGCACGGACAGCGACATCACCAGGCTGCCGTGGGTCGGGCACCGGTCGCCGGAGTGGGAGCCAGAGCCACTGCGCTGGCTGGCCGTGAACGCGGGCCTGCGGGTCATGAGCGTGGCTGACTGGGAGGAGGCCCGGAGCGGGCGGCCGTCAAGGGCGGCGGCGTTCATGGGCAGGTTCCTGGGCGGGTGAGCAGGGCGTGCCGGCGCGCGGTGGGCGCGGCGAGCCGCTAGGGCGACTAGAGTCGGCAGCTCGTCGCGGCAGGTCCGCATCGCATACTCTTACATGCGGAAATAGAGGATGGCGGGCGCTCGCAATCCGCCGGCGGGTGTGATTCGCACGCGTTGGCAAGGTGCGCTACGATCGCCAAGTCTCACGCGCCGCTAGCTCAATTGGCAGAGCAGCGGACTCTTAATCCGCGGGTTCGGGGTTCAAGTCCCTGGCGGCGCACCCGTCCTGACCTGCGCTGATGTTCCTTGCGGGCATCGACGCTGATGATGTGTGGGGCCAGACTGGGGCCGTCATGGGCCCTGGGATCAATGGTCTGCGCCGCATCGGCGGGCCTGGCAGTGGCGGCCCGGGCCGCGGGCAAGGGTTCAGCCTGGCCGGACAGGTGCCGGTCGTCGAGGTGTTCGGTTAGCTTCCCTTCAGCGTTAGCTGACACAGATCGCAGGCCCTGGCGGGCACGGTGGGAGCAGTCAGGTCTCAGGTCAGCGCGGACCGGCGCGGCTGCCAGGCCGGGGGCGGCCGATCTGCCGGCCGGGATGACTTCGTGACGTACACAGCCGACCGGGTCTGCGGCGCCTCTTTCGTCTGGCCTGGCGCTGCCGGCGACGCCCTGTGCCGGGGATCAGGCAGCCAGCCCTCAGGACCAGGGAGGCGACCTTCTCCGCTGCCGCGTGAGCGACGTCGGGCAGGACCGAGGTGCAGGTGTCCGCGGTCAGCACGATGCTGGAATGGCCGAGCATCTCCTGCACGGTGCGCAGCTCCACGCCTGCGGCCAAGGCCAGCGTCGCGTCGCCGCGCCATGCCTCAAGTCGTGCAGCCTGACCGGCGGCAGCCCTGCGTGCGCGGCCAGGGCCTTGAAGGTGCGGGTCAGCCGGTCGGGAGCCATCGGACGGCCGTTAAGGCCCGTGACCACGTAACCGCTGTCGTGCCAGGTGCTCCCGGCTGCGGCGGCCTCGGCGCGCTGCCGGTCAAGGTGAGCCCGCAGCGCCGCGACGGTGGTGTGGTCCAGCGCGATCACCCGGACGCTGTGCGTTGTCTTGGGCGGGCACACCACCAGACGCCCACCGTACTGCTGCAGCTGCTGGCTGATGGTAGCGGTCTTGCCGTCCAGATCCACGTCCCGCCAGCGCAGCCCGGCTGCCTCGCCGCGCCTCAGCCCCCGCAACGCGATCAGGTGATAGGCGGCATAGAGCCGGTGATCCTGAATGCAACGGAGGAAGTGCGCGGTCTGCACGGCCGTCCACACCGCGACCGCGGGATGTCTTGGCGTCCAGATCCACGTCGCACCAGCGCAGCCCGGCCGCCTCGCCGCGGCGCAGTCCCCGCAGCGCGATCAGGTGGTAAGCGGCATGCAGCCGGTCATCTTGGATGGAGCGGAGGAACTGTGCGGTCTGCGCGGCCGTCCACACCGCGACCGCGGGATGCTCGCCGGTGCGCTGCCAGTGCTCGATGTGCGCTGGTGTCCACACCACCGCGCGGGGACGGCGGGCTTTCGGGAGCTCGGCGCGGCTGGCCGGGTTGTCGGCGATCAGCCCTGCCCGGATCGCGGCGTTCAGCGCCGCACGCAGCGTCGCCCGGATCCGGCTGAGCGTGGCGGCCGACACCGGCGACCCCAGCGCCTGGTGGTGGCGGGTGATCGCGGTGAACATGGCCTGCACGTGGGACACCGACAGCTCGGCCAGCAGAACTCGCCCCAGGGATGGCTTCAGGTACAGCCGCACGTGCCCGGCGTAGCTGCGGACGGTGGAGGCGGCGGGCGATGTCCGCGAGGCCAGCCAATGCTCCAGCCACTGTCCCGTCGTAACCGCCCGGCCCGGCTCGGCCGGGTCCGGGCCGCGCAGGGCCGCCAGCACCGCGGCAGCGGCCTTGCGGGACGCGTAGCCGCCGCGGCGTACCAGCTGCCGTGGCGCCCGCCCGCCGGCCGCGGGCACCGCCGGCCTAACTGGCGGCGTGTGACCCGATCAACGCAGCCGCACCGCCGATACACCATTCCCCGACCAGCCATCACATCACCTCGCATTGCCTCCCGAACCCGATCTCCTTCGCCCTTGAGCATCCGGCTTCACCGCGGCGCGGAACAGGGTGCGAGCAGGCACCAGCCCCATGACAGCTACGCAGGGACCAGCGAAGGAACCAGGCACCGGCCAGCCCTTGACGGGCTGGCGGTCATCGCCTGCCTCAGCCGACCAGCGCTTTCGCGGGTGCAGACGCTGGCCCCCGGCCGCCGGCATCACGGTCCAGGATCACGGTCAGCGCTGCGTTCCGCGTATCCCTTGAACCTCAACTGCATGCTGCCGCCGCAGTGCCGGGTGAGCGGCAGAAGCACGCACTCACGCCCAGCGCTGTATGCATAAACATGCGATCCTGTACACCCGCTTGCCCGGCGGTCGGAATCGCAAAGGGTGCGGGAGCTCGTCATAACCGCGCCCCGAGCCGCCGATATACGCCCCTACCGCACCGCCACCTTGGAATCGGAATGCCGCGCCGAACTGGACGATCAGTGTTCCGTTATGACCGCAATCAGGAGGTTCTAGTCGTTCCGAACCGGCGGCCCATGCGAGTTACAAGTATTAGCGAACATGGCCGCCAGCGCCGCCTGCGCGTCGAACTCACGGACGCCCAAGGCGAAGCTCTCGGCGCCGGCGCATGGCGTCCGTGTTGTCGCCGTATGTGCCGCGTCCGGGACTTGCGCTGGTGGCGGCGTGCTGGAGTCAGTCGAACAGCCGCAGCCGGTGTGCGACGGCGGCTGCCTCACCCCTGGTAGGCACGTTGAGCTTGGCGAGGATGTTGGATACATGGACACCTGCGGTCCTCGGGGAGATGAACAATTCGGCCGCGATCTCACGGTTGCCTCGGCCCGCCGAGACCAGCCGCAGCACCTCCTCCTCACGAGCGGTCAGACCGAAGGGGGTAGCTGTTGCCTGGCCGTCGTCGCCTGGGCACGGCTGGGTAATCCGGGCCCGGCGAGCAAGGTGGCTGATCTGATCAAGCAACGGGCCGGCAGCGAGTTGCCCGGCTAGCGCGGCAGCGCGGCCCAGACGGCTGCTTACGCCCGCTCGGTCTCCGACGGCCGCCGCGGCCGCGGCGCCTCGGAACAGGGCGTAACTGAGCGGGTAGGGCTGGCCGACAGTTTCCCAGGCGGTCGCTGCCGCATCCCAGCCCCCTGTCAGCTGCGGGCCGCCGTCGCGCGGGGCACCTCCGACTCGGGATCTGCCGCCAGCCCGGGGCTGCGCCTCTGCGGCGAACGTGGTGGCGCGGGCATGGTGTACCGGGTTTTCCCGCGCCATGCCGGCAGCCTGCCGCACCAGGGCTTCCCGTAGCGAAGGCAGGTCCGCGGCTCGCCTGGCCAGGCCCGCCGCGCTGGCGTCGTCACACGCTCGCATGGCCGCTGTCAGCAGTGGCCAGGCATACCGGGGATGGGCGGTCAGGTCCCGGTCGATGGCCTTGCGAACATTGGCCAGCGCAGCGGACACATCACCCAACGCCAGGTTGTAGTCGAGTTCAAGTCGCAGCAGCGGGAGGAGGCGCTGGGCTTCGGTGTGCGCGGCTGCAGGCAGCGCCCATAGCTCCTGGAGCACCCGCGCCACGATGTCGTACTGGCCGCGCGCGACCGCGATCTCGGCGCGGATCTGCGCCGGCCAGGCGCGGCCCAGAGGCGGCAGGTCCATGGTGAGGATTTCATCGAGGATCTCCACCGCCTCGTCCCATTGCCCGGTGGAGGTCAGGGATTCGGCGAGATTCCCCGCGATCCTTGCCGCAATGGGCCGGGTCAGTCCTAGCTGCCGCGCCCGGCCAAGACCGTCGCGGGCCGCCTGGATGGCATGCTCATGCTTGCCGAGGCCCTCCAGAACGTCGGTGAGCATGAGACAGGCCCATGCCTCGAGCCGCGCGGAGCCCGTGTCCACTGCCGACTCGTACGCGCGTTGCAGCACGATCACGGTGTCATCGCCCATGTGCGCCCCGATGGTGGCCAGCACGAGCTCGGCCTCTACCTGAGTTTCCACATCGCCGAGCTGGCCAGCCATGTCATACAGCTCCCTGGCGAACAGCAACCCTTCGCTATGCCGGTCCTCGCTCAGCAGCGCCCAGCACAGCTGGGCGAGAATCAGGCTGCGTTCCTGGCCGGGGGCAGGTGCCAGGGTCAGCGCCGTCCGCAGGTCACCGATCTGCCCCGTACGCAGCAGCTCATGCTGCAACCAGGCTCGTCGCCGCAGCAGAGAGGCCCGCCGCTCGGAATTGCCTTGTTGGCCCGCCTCGGCGAGCGCGGTCTCGACCAGGTCCAGGCCGCGCTCGGGCCGGGCGGCCCAGCGGGCCGCGTCCGCTGCAAGTATCAGCACGCTGACGTGATCGTTACTGGTATCTGCTACGGGGTCGGTCACCTGATCCCAGAGCTGCAGTACCTGCTCTAGCAGCATGAGTTGCTCGGCGTAAGCGAACGATGCCCGCGCGGATTCGGCCGCTCGCCACGCGGCGGTCATCGCCCGTTGGATATCGCGTGCGCCCAGCCAGTGCCGGGCTACCTGGACATCCGCCTTGCCGTCCAGGCTGAGTGACGGGGCGGCCTCAAGCTCCTCGGCGAAGCGCCGGCAGGCGTGCGCTCGCTCGCCGGGCAGGAGGTCACCCGTTACCGCCTCGCGGATCAATTCGTGCCGGAATACGTAACCGTCATCGTCGCCGATCAGTACATTCGCGGCAACTGCCGGCCTCAGCCGCGCGGCCAGCCCGACATCATCCAGGCTGGTCACGGCGGCGAGCAGTGCGTGGCCGACACGACCTCCGCAGACGGCTGCCGTCCGGAGCACCTGCTGAGTCTGCTCCGGAAGCTCCTCTACTAGGCCGAGCAGCAGATCCCGGATCGCCCACGGCAGGCCGGGGTCGACAGCGCCGTAGGAGTTGACGAGCGCCTCGGTGAACAGCGGATTCCCGCCGCCGCGTGCGTACACCGCGTCGACGAGAGCGGGCGCTGGCTCCCGCGCCAGGATCCCCTGCAGCTGCCCGGCGACCTGGTCACGGGATAGCCTTGGCAGTTCCATGCGGGTGACGCTGCCCACCCGGCTCAGCCCGGCCAGCAACCGCCGCATTGAGTGATCGTGCACGCTGTCGGAGCGATGCGTGACCACCATGAGGACCGCGGCTTCTCGCAGGTTGCGCACCAGGAAGCTCAGCAAATCGCACGTCGGCTCGTCGGCCCAGTGCACGTCCTCGATGACAAGGACTACCGGCTGTTGCTCAGCTAGCGCCTCAAGCAACGTGAGCAGCAACTCGAATAGCCGGAGGCGGGCTGTTTCTGGGTCAGGACCTGATGGAGCCTGGCCGAACAGGGGCAGCAGCGCGGCCAGCTCCGTCGTGCCCTGGCCAGGGAGCAGCGCCTTCACCTCGGCCGCGCCGCATACGCGGACCAGCATCCGCAGGGCCGCCGCGAACGGCGCATAGGGCAATCCGGCCGAGCTGAGCTCCGCGCACTCGCCGACGAGCGCTCGGGAACGAGCTGCCACCCGCGACGTAAACTCCGCTACCAGCCGGGACTTGCCGCCACCGGCTTCCGCGCCGAGCAGCACCGTCCGCGGGGTGCCTTTCTCCGCCATCGCGAACACATCCATGAGCATGGCCAGCTCAGCCTCGCGTCCCGCGAAGGCCTTGCTCACTACGCCGCGGCTCACGTCACACAGGATGCCAGCTGGCATGACCAGGCAGCACGCCCGCCTAGCCACATCCACCTCACCGACCTGCCGCTGAGTACGTCGTCCGCCTGCCGCTGAGTACGTCGTCCGCCTGCCGCTGAATACGTCATCTGCACGATCTGGCCGACGCCCGCTTAGCGCCAGCATCGAAGAGGCGGCGGGCCGAGGAGAAAGGACCGAGGGTGGAGGGTTTCAACCGCAGCGAGGAGGCCAAGACGGTCGCATTCCTGGCCTGGCTGGCCGGACATCAGGACGCGCTGGAGTCCGCAATAGTTGATGGCCGGATCGCTCTCTCGCGCTCGAGACGCCCGCTGACTAGAACGAATGGCTACAAAGCAAATCTGGGCAGCCCGAAGGAAGGTAAGGAAGCCATGACTGATCTGGGCAAGGTGCTGGACCGCTACGCCGCGGCGTGGACCGAGAACGATCCCGCGAGACAGCGCGAGTTGATCGCAGACCTGTATGCGCCGCAGGCGTATTACGCCAATCAGGGCAACGACTACCGCGGCACCGACGGTGTCGAGGTGGCGGTCGTGCGCAACTGGGAGAGGTTCATCAGCAAGGGCTTCACCTTCGAGGTCGTCGACGGCGCTGCGGCGCATCACGGCGCGGTGCGGGTGCCGTGGCGGATGCTGACACCGGACGGAACGACCGTCGCCGCGGCGGGCATGCAAGTCCTGGTGCTCGACGACACCGACCGGGTGACCACCGACTACCAGTTCATCACCCAGGCCCCCCCGGCCTGAACCGACGGTGATTAGAGGAGAGGCGCGGGACATGACGATCACGATCGAGGGCACGGTCAGACCCGGCTTTGAGCGGGTGGCCGACGCCTTCGCAGACAATTTCGCCAGGCACGGCGAGGCGGGGGCGTCGGTGTGCGTGTACCGTGACGGCCGGCCTGTGGTCGATGTCTGGGCCGGGACCGCTGACCGGCAGGCGGCGCGGGCGTGGGAGCGCGACACGCTGACCCTGTTCTACTCCGCCGGGAAGGGGGTGGTCGCCACCGTCGCGCACATGCTGGCCGAGCGCGGGCAATTGGATCTGGATGCGCCGGTGGCCGAGTACTGGCCCGAATTCGCCGTTGCGGGCAAAGGAAACGTCCCGATGCGGTGGTTGTTGTCTCATCAGGCCGGCCTGCCGAATCTGGACCGGCCGCTGCCAGTGTCCGAAGTGCTGGCCTGGGATCCGGTCGTCGAGGCGCTCGCCGCGCAGGCCCCTGTGTGGGAGCCGGGTACCGCGTTCGGCTACCACCAGCGCACCTACGGGTGGCTGGTCGGCGAGGTGGTCCGCCGCGTCACCGGCCGCACCATCGGCAGGTTCGTCGCCGACGAGATCGCCGGCCCTCTGGGGTTGGATCTGTATTTCGGGGTGCCCGAGGCCGAGGAACCGCGGGTCAGCAGGCTAGAGTTCGCGCCGACTCCGGATCTGTCGGTCCTGTCCCCAGCTGATGTGCCCGAGCAATTCAGGGCGCTGCTCCTGGCCAGCCTGGATCCCGATTCGTTCCTCAACCGGCCCGACACCATCGAGGAGATCGACTACAACTCGCCGCAGGTGCATCGGGCTGAGCTGCCCGCGTCCAACGGTATCGGCACCGCGCGCAGCCTGGCCCGCATGTACGCGGCGCTAATCGGCGAGGTCGACGGCGTGCGACTGCTGCACGAGGACACCGTCAAGGCCGCGACTGCGCAGCGGACCTTCGGCACCGACCGCGTGACGGGCATGCCGATGCGGTGGGGTACCGGCTATCAACTACCCACCCCGCCCTACCTCCCCTGTGGCGGGCCGACCTCGTTCGGACACGCCGGACGCGGCGGCTCCCTCTCCTTCGCCGACCCCGACCAAGGCCTCGCCTTCGGATACGTCATGAACCACGTCATCGTCGGATCCCCCGACACCCGGGCAACCAGCCTGGTCGCCGCACTCGGGTGATCGGCCGAGCAGCGCTGCTCGAGCCAGGCGGGCCGCCGCTTCCTGCCACTGCTGGCCAGGCATCAGCCCACTGACCACACGCCGTTTTGACCTTGTCGCCGTAAGCACGGAACGGATCGTCCTTCTTCTTCGCGATCGCAAGTGCTTGACCGCTTCGCCCTTCGTGGTCAGCTCGGCCAGGTAGTCCGGCGTCGCAGAGGAGAGCGCCGCGACCACTGCCAATCCAGCGCTCAGCGGCTGGCATCCGCCCGCATCCACGACTGGCCGACAATCCTGACGGCCAGCCGCTGACCGGCCCGACCAGCGGGACATCACCCACCGCCGTCGGTCCGCCGGGCTGGACAGTACCTTAACTTCCCGCTCCCGAAGGATTGATCTGCGCGCCTCAAGGGTGAACGGCCGACTGCGCTCGCGAAGCGCAAAATCGGCGTTAGGCGCTGCTCAGGTCAGACCACGACACGTGCCGTCAACGGCATGTGCGGATGTTCGCTGGGCCGCGGCGGACGGGGAAGGGCAGGCGCGCTATCATGGGATATCACATGGAGGTGCTGCCGATGGCTGACATGCTGATCCGCGACGTACCGGACGACGTCGTGGCTGCGGTCGACGCGCGCGCCAGCCGCCTGGGCTTGTCGCGGAGCGAGTATGTCAGGCGCCGGCTCGCGCAGGACGCCGCGACGACCGGGACGCCTGTCAGCGTCCAGGACCTGGCGCGGTTCACTGAGGTGTTCGGCGACCTGGAGGACCCCGAGGTCATGTCGCAGGCCTGGCGGTGACGGACTGGCTGATCGACAAGTCAGCCCTGGTCCGGCTGGCTGGCGGTCCCGACGCCGCTCAGTGGGCCGTCCGGGTCGAACGCGGGCTGGTCCGGATCGCGACCGTGACGCGGCTTGAGGTCGGCTATTCCGCCCGGTCTGGGCCAGATTTGCGCGCAGGGCTGAGTAGGCCGCCGCTGTCGGCCATGCCGGTGGAGTACCAGACGCCAGCCATAGAAGACCGGGCTGTCGAGGTTCTGACCCTGCTGGCCGACCGCGGCCAGCACCGGGCGCCGTCGATCCCCGACCTGATCATCGCTGCAACTGCTGAACTGACCGGTCTCGTGGTTTTGCATGTCGATAAGGACTTCGAGATCATCGCCGGCATTACCGGTCAGCCCCTCGAGCGGCTCAATGTGAGCTAGGTCCCGGGACCGATCCGGCCACCGATTGTTCGCCCGGCGGCATGTGAGTACGTCCGGTGCGGGTCATGTGGTGCCATCCGGTTCGGGCCAGAGCGGTGAACGATCCTCAGCGGGAACCACCCGAGTGCGGGATAACCACAGCCCTGCCGTT
>Ga0335074_10001555_pt1 | contig 31131 bp, 24 predicted proteins | sample Lox_Sample_23_FD_206715 | JGI IMG/M metagenome (GOLD analysis project Ga0335074, IMG submission 206715) | Soil microbial communities from Loxahatchee National Wildlife Refuge, Florida, United States - Lox_Sample_2.3 | ecosystem: Environmental > Terrestrial > Soil > Wetlands | place: USA... | reverse complement strand
ACGGTGCGCCGCCCGTCGCAGGCTACGTCTGGATCGGCGGCTACTGGAATTGGGTCGGCGGCCGCTACGCGTGGGTCGGCGGTCACTGGGAGGCGCCTCATCCGGGCTATCGTTGGCAGGCACGCCGGTGGGTGCATGGCCGCGATGGCTGGCATCTGAACGGAGGTCGCTGGGTGCGGCGCTGAGCAACTCGACGAGGGCGTAGCGCGCGGGCCCGCACCGTCACGGCCAGACGTATACCGAGCTGAAGAGGGGGTCTCTCGGATGCCTCGTCTTGCAACGGTGTTCTCGATTCTCGGCATCGCGGCGCTGAGCGCCGCCCAGGCTGGCATGCCGTATCCGGATGCGGCTGCGCCCAACGCGATCGATCTCGGAGCGCTCGATGCACAAGCCGGAAGCGCGCCGCTCGCCCTGACGATCGCGCTGCGGCTCAACAATGTCGCGGCCGCGGAAAGCTTGCTCACGTCGATCGATACGCCCGGCAGTGCACAGTTTCATCAGTTCCTGACCGCCGCCCAGTTCGCCGCACGCTTCGCGCCGGCCGATTCGGACATCGCCAAGATCAGCGGAAGTCTCGCCGCCTACGGTCTGGCGGTGCAGCGCACGACCGCCACCACGCTGCGCGTGAGCGGCTCGGCGGCGAATGTGGAGCGCGCGTTCGGCGTGACGCTGCACGGCTACGAGGTGCCTGCCCGCGGGAGCACACCCGGCTATACCTATCATGCGCCCCTCACGGCACCGACGATCCCGGCAGAGATCGCTCCGTGGGTCGCCGCGGTCGCGGGCTTGGATACCCGGCCTCCCTTCCACCCTCACGCTCGGAGCGCCTTGTCGCCGCTCGCGGCCGTTCCGCCTGCCGGTTCTTCTGGCGGTCAGGGCGATGCCCCCGGCTACTACACGGTGAAGGACTTCGCCAGCGACTACGACGTGCAGCCCCTTTACCAGCAGGGCATCTCGGGGGCCGGCAGCAGCCTGGCGATCGTCACGCTTGCGAACTTCACGCCGAGCGATGCCTTTGATTACTGGAGCGCGCTCGGCCTCAACGTGAGCCGCAAGCGTTTGAGCGTCGTCAACATCGACGGCGGCCCGGGCGCGCCGAGCGATGCCTCCGGGTCGCTCGAAACGACGCTCGACGTCGAGCAATCCGGTGGAGTGGCGCCGGGCGCGGACATCACGGTCTACATGGCCCCGAACACCTTCCAGGGCTTCCTGGACGCCTTTGCCGCGGCCGTCGACGGCAACGTGGCGGACAGCATCTCGACCAGCTGGGGTCTGTGGGAATGGTTCGCGAACCTCGAGAACGGCCCGGTCACCGATCCGGCCAGCGGCGAGACCGTGGGCTTCAGCGAGGCGACTCACGAGCTGCTCGTCCGTGCGGCCATTCAGGGACAGGCGACGTTCGCGGCGGCCAGTGACGGTGGCGCGTACGACGCGTTCGACAGCGGCTACGGGCCCCCGGCGTTCAGCCTGGTACTGAGCGTCGATTATCCCGGCAGCGACAGCGCCATCACGGCCGGCGGCGGCACGACGCTCGCGAGCATCCAGGAGTTCTCGATCACCGGAATGACGCAACCCCTGATCATCCGCATTCCACACGAAAGAGTGTGGGGCTGGGACTGGCTGCAACCGCTTTGCGATGCGCTCGGAACGCCGAATCCATTGACCTGCGGAATCTTCGGCGTCGGCAGCGGCGGTGGGGTCAGCATCGTCTTCCCGCAGCCCCTCTATCAGTACGGCATCGCCGGAATGCAGCGCAGCGAGCCCGGCCAGGATTTCATCCAGGAGCAGCCGCCGCCGCCGCAGCTGATCTACGCCTTGCCCGCGTACTATCCCGGCCGCAACGTCCCCGACATCTCCTTCGATGCGGATCCCTACACGGGATACGTGGTCTACTACACCTCGAGCCAGACCGGCTTCGGGATCGAGCCGGGCTGGGGCGGGACGAGCTTCGTTGCTCCGCAGCTCAACGGGGTCGCGGCGCTCTTCAAGCAGTATCTGCACGGGCGCGTGGGCCTGTTGAACGCGCCGCTGTACGATTTGCTCAGCAGCGGCCAGGCCTATCGCTCCCTTGAAGGCGGCGCGCCGATCAACGCGATTCCCTACGGAGACAACTGGTTCTATCAGGGCAGCAACGGCTACAACCAGGGCGTCGGAGCGGGCACCATGAACGTCGCCAACTTCGCGCAGGCGCTGCGCAAGCAGCTCCCCTGAGCCGCGTGGCATCCTGGAGGTCACGGCCCACCCGAGGCGCCGGGCCGCGGGTGAGCCTGCTGCATTGAGACCATGAGCGAAGCGCCGACATCCCCACGCCGTCGCGACCGCGGGCGCGCTGTGCGCTCGACCGGTCCTGTGCTCGCGCCCATCGGGCGGCTCACGAATCGGTGGCCGCCGATCGAGATTCTCACCGCCGAGCAGGTGGAGCGCATTCTGGTCGCGGCGTTCCGTGTGCTCGAGGAGGCGGGGCTCGAGGTCCGCAGCGCCGCGGCGCGCGACGTCTACCGGCGTGCGGGCGCGCTCGTGGACGAGGACACGCAGATGGTTCGTCTCGGGCGCGACCTGGTCGAGGCGCACCTCGCCCATGCGCCCGAGCGCTTCGTGCTCCACGCGCGCAACCCCGCCCGGCACCTCCACGTCGGGGACAACGTCGTCAATTTCGGACCCGTGACGGGCGCTCCGCACATCAACGATGCCGAGCGTGGGCGGCGTTACGGGGACCTCGAGGCATTCCGCAACATCCTGAAGCTCACGCAGATGCTCGGCGTGCTGCACTGGCAGGGCGGCATCGTGGTCGAGCCGGTCGATTTACCGGTCGCGACCCGCCACCTCGCCATGTACCAGGCACACATCGAGTGCTCGGATATCGTGTGGGCCGCGCGCGGTATCGGCGGCGTGCAGGCGCGCGATGCGATCGCGATGTCGGCGATCGAGCACGGCTGCACGATCGAGGAGCTCACATCGCGCCCGACGCTGATGAGCGTCACGAACGTCAATTCACCGCGCCGCGTGGACGAGGAGATCCTCGACAACATCATGGTGATGGCGAGTCACGGGCAGTGCGTCGTCATCACGCCGTTCACGCTGATGGGCGCGATGGCGCCTGTCACGCTCGCCGGGGCGCTCGTGCAACAGACCGCGGAGGCCCTCAGCATCGTCGTGCTGTGCCAGATCGTGCGCCCCGGCGCGCCGTGCGTCGTGGGCGGTTTCACGTCGAACGTCGACATGCGCACGGGCTCGCCCGCGTTCGGCACGCCGGAATACGTGCATGCGGTGTTCGCCGGCGCGCAGATCGGCCGGCGCTTGAAGTTACCCGTGCGCACGAGCGCGGTGAACGCCTCGCCCGTGGTGGATGCGCAGTCCACCTACGAGACGGCGTTCTCGCTGCAGGCGGCCGTCTTGAGTCACAGCCATTTGATCAATCACGCCGCGGGTTGGCTCGAGGGAGGGCTCTCGGCGTCGCTCGAGAAGATCGTCGTCGACGCCGAGCTGCTCCGCAACTGGGCCGAGATGCTGAAGCCCGTGAGCTTCGACGATGACGATCTTGCGGTGGATGCCATCAAGGGCGTCGCCGCGGGCGGGCATTTCTTCGGCGAGTCGCACACGCTCGCCCGGTACGAGAAGGCGTTCTACCGGCCGCTGCTCTCCGACTGGTCGAACTTCGAGAGCTGGACGGAGGCCGGCAGCCGCAACGCGACGGTGCGGGCGACCGCCATCTGGAAGAAGGCGCTCGCCGAGTACACACCCCCGCCGCTCGATCCGGCCGTCCAGGAGGCCATCGGCGAGTACGTCGAGCGCCGGACGCGCGAGCTGCTCGCGACGGGCTAGATTCCTCGGCCGCATGATCACGAACGCGCGGATGTACGCCGTGACCCCGGCCGTCGAGGCGGCGTGGCGTGCACTCCTCGAGCGCATCGCGCAGGAGGCCGGCGTGGCGCTCACCTACGTGCCCTATCCCGCCCCGCAGCCGCTCGAGGATCTGTGGTCGCGGCCCGATCTGGGTGCGGTGTTGATGTGCGGCTATGCGATCGTGCTCGCGCTGGCACGGGTCACGCCGCTCGCCGCACCCATCCCCAGAGCCGCGTGGGCCGCGGGCCGGGCCGTGTACCGCTCCGATCTGATCGTGCGCGCGGATGCGCCGTACGCGCGCCTCGAGGATACCTTCGGTGCGCGCGCGGGCTGGACGGTCGCGCATTCGCATTCGGGATTCAATGCGTTTCGCCATCATCTGCTGCCGTACCGGACACCCGAGCGAGCGGCGCTCTATCGTCAGATGGTCGGCAATCTCATCACCGCGCGCAACGTTCTCGACAGCGTCCGCGAGGGGCGCATCGAGGTGGGGCCGCTCGATGCGTACTGGCACATGTTGATCGCGCACCACGCGCCGCAGCTCACGGCTGCAACGCGCGTGATCGCCTCGACCGCTCTCGCGCCGATGCCACCCTTCGTCGCCGCCGCTCAGGCGCCCGCCGATAGCGTGCTGCGGCTGCGCGCCGCGTTCGTGCAAGCGGCCAAGCGGCCCTGGTTCGGTGCGCTCGCCGACGTGCTGCTGCTCGAGGGTTTCAGCGAGGTGACCGAGGCGAGCTACGCGCCGCTCGCCGAGTGGGACCGCGCCGCCCGCGCGGCCGGCTTCGACCGACCCGCCTGACGAGCGGTGCGCTCGCGGCGCTCAGGCGCCGCGAGCCGGGACGCGTCCGGTCGGATGCGTGAGCGCGTCGTGGACGCGAAACAGATAGCGGCGCGCCACATCGAAGTACCCGCGATAGACGAGCCCATCGTTGAGCGCGAGCAAACGCTCGCGCTCGCGCCGGTAGAGCGCATCCATCCGGTACCAGGGGACTGCGGGCGATTCGTGGTGCAGCAGGTGCAGATTGTTGAAGAGAAAGAGCGGACCCAAGATCCACGACCGCTCGACGATCGCGATGCGCTGCGGCACCGTCGCGCGTGCGCGATGCTCGGCGAAGGAGCGAATCAACTGGATGGCGTTGGCGGGCACGACCATCGCGAGGAAATAGATCCACAGGGGCACGCCGCACGCCACCGTCAACCACAGGACGACGGGCACGCACCAGAGGAGATGCTCGAGCCACGCGTGGCGCACGCCCTCCTCGTTGCGGATCAGCGCGCGCAGCTCGATCCCGAGGAACAGCGCGATGCGCCAGAACGCGCCGATCGCGATCCGGCCGGCGAGCGTGTGCTCGATTTTCAGGAACGCGCGCACGATGGGAGAGAGCCGCGCCCAGTCCTCGGGCGTCCAGTAGAACGATTCCGGGTCGTCGACCGGATCGGTCAGCCGCTCGTCCTTGTGATGCGCGTGGTGCGTCTTGCGATAGCGCTCGTAGGGCAGCCACAGGGTGAGCGGAACGATCGCGAACAGCCGATTGAGGCTCCGCCAGCGCGTGGGATGGCCGTGCACGATCTCGTGCTGCAGCGAGCTGTGCAGCGTGATCAATACCGCGGTGACGGGCGCGACGATCGCGAGCGGCAGCAGCGCATAGGCATGCGTGATCGCGAGCCATCCGCCGTACGTGGCGAGGATGAGAAGCAACGTTGGAATTTCAACGGGCGGGCACTGTTTGATTGCCGCGCGCGCGCCGAGCGTAGCCCGACGATCGGAAGCGTCGCGCGCTGTCGCCGAATGGCGCAGCGGCTCCGACGCCTGTCCAGAGCCGTTCAACCGGTGCAACCTCCCCCACCACACCCCGTAGCAGAGTTCACATCGGCATGATACGCGATCGCGGTAAGGGCGTATCGACTTAAGTCGCGCTTTCCCTGCAGATGCGCCGCTCGAGCACCGTCATTGCGTCGTAGAGCAGGATGGCCATCAGACCGGTCGCGACGCCGCCCTGCAGCACGAAGGCGGTGTTATTTGACAATAGGCCGGCGATGATCACCTCGCCGAGGCCCTTGGCGGCCACGGTCGACCCGAGCGTCGCGGTCCCGACATTGATGACGAGGGATAAACGGACCCCCTCCAGGATGAGCGGCATGGCGAGCGGCAACTCGACGGAGGAGAGACGCTGGCGCGCGCTCATGCCCATGCCGCTCGCCGCCTCGAGCACGGCGGGCGGGCAGGTCTGCAAGCCGACGATCGTATTCTCGAAGATCGGCAGCAGGCCGTACGCGAACAGCGCAATGAGCGTCGGCTTTTCGCCGAAACCGACGAGCGGGACTGCCAACGCGAGGACGGCCACGGGGGGGAAGGTTTGACCGATGTTGACGAGCGCGCGGGAAAGCGGCAGGAACTCTGCACCGCTCGCGCGGGTGACCAGGATGCCGAGCCCGACCGCCACGACCGTGCTCCCTGCTGCGGCGCAGCACACGGTTGCGAGGTGCGCGAGCGCCAGCATGAGGAGGTTGCCCTGATCGTAGATCGGCGGGGCGCCGGGTGGCGTGAGCGGGGCGAAGAGCGGCGCGAAACTTTGCGGCGCCAAGAGAAAGGCGACCAGCAGCGCGAATGCTGCGAGGCGCAGAACTGCGGTGACGCTCGGCATCAGCGTGGCCGACCATGGGCGAGAATGGCCTCGACCGTCAGATGACCGCGTGGGGTGCCATCCTCATCCGTGACGACCGCGGAATCGGCTCCCCGCCACAGCAGCTCCGAGAGCACATCGCGCAGCGAGGCGGTCGCCGCCACGGATGGGCCGGACGAGCCCCCCGGCAGAGCCGCCTCGGCCGCCGTCGTGAGGGAGAGGAGCCTCATCGCTCGATCCGCCATACCCGTCATGCGCGACACGAAGGGATCCGCGGGGCGCGTCAGCAGCGCTGCCGGCGGATCGTACTGGAGCATCCGGCCCTCGCTCATGACCGCGACTTGATCCGCGAGGCGGAAGGCTTCGTCCATGTCGTGCGTGACGAGCACGATGGTCGTGCCGAAGCGGCGCTGAATGTCGAGCAGCTCGCGGTGCGCCTTCGCGCGTGTGATCGGGTCGAGCGCGCCGAAGGGCTCGTCCATCAGGAGCACGCTCGGCTCGGCGGCGAGCGCCCGCGCGATCCCCACGCGCTGCTGCTGGCCACCCGAGAGCTGATGTGGAAAGGCGTGAGCGTACCGGGCGGGCTCGAGCTGGAAGACCTCGAGCAGCTCCTCGACCCGCGAGCCGATGCGGGTCGCCGTCCAGCCGAGCAGCCGCGGCACGGTCGCGATGTTCTCCGCGACGGTGCGATGAGGGAACAGGCCGTGACCCTGGATGACATACCCGATCCGGCGTCGCAGCAGGTGCGCCGGCTCGCTGCGGGTGTCGCTGCCGTCGATCGTCACGCGACCGCGCGTCGGCTCGACGAGGCGATTCACCATGCGCAGCAGCGTGGACTTGCCCGAGCCGGAGCTGCCGACGACCACGGTGATCGAGTTGCGCGGAATGAGCATCGATACGCGATCGACGACGGTCGTCGTCCCGTACTCCTTCGTGAGACTCTCGACGTTGATCATCGTCTCGCCCGCTCCGTGATCTCGACGATCGCATCGAGCACCACGGCCGCCGTGAAGGCGAGGGCAACGGTGGGGATCGCCCCGAGCAGCACGAGGTCGATGGCGGTCTGCCCGATACCCTGAAAGACGAACGTCCCGAGGCCGCCGCCGCCGATCAGGGCGGCGATGGTCGCGAGGCCGATGTTCTGCACGAGCACGATACGGATGCCGGTGAGAATGACCGGCAGCGCGAGCACGAGTTCGACGCTCACGAGGACCTGCCAGCTCGTCATGCCCATCCCGCGCGCCGCCTCGACGATAGCGGGCGAGACGCGCCGGAGCCCCGCCGCCGTGTTCGCGACGATCGGCAGCAGCGCGTAGAGAAACAGGGCGATGATCGCCGGCGCCGTGCCGATGCCTTGAATGCCGAGCGCCGCGGCGAGCGGCACGGCCGCGGCGAGCGCTCCGAGCGGCGCCATCAGGATGCCGAACAGTGCGAGCGACGGGATGGTCTCGATGACGTTGAGCGTGCCGAGCATCGCGGCGCGAAGCCTGGCGGAGCGGTGGCACACGATGCCGATCGGCAGGCCAACCACGACGGCGGCTGCGAGCGATCCAAGGGCGAGCCAGAGGTGCTGCCGGAACTCGCGCGCGAACCGATCGGCATTCACGGCGTACTCACGCATCACGGAGAGGTTGTCGAAAACCCCGCGTGAAAGCGCGAACCCGACGAGCGCGATGAGCAGGGCGAGGAACAGCACACGCAGGCCCGGTCCGGGTCGCAGCCGCGTGACGGCATCGGTCATCAGCAAGCCGAGCGCAACGAGCAGGACCCAGAATCCCGACCCCGGAGCGACCCGCACGATCCTGTTGCCGGGCGGGGTGAGCGCGTTCGCGGCCGCTGCGACGGCGAGCGCGACGATGACGAGTCCGAGCAGCGCTGCGCCGAGGCGCAGGGCGGCGCTCGAAGCGCGCAGCGCGACGATCGCAACCAGCGCGAGGGTTGCCGCGGAACCGAGCGCCGCCCACCGTGGCAGGGCCTCGAGCCACCCCCGCGGGTCGCCGGGTACCAGCCGGTTGGACTTGAACACGACGAGCGGCAAGAAGACGAAGGCCGCAATGCCCACGACCGCGAGCAGCGCCCCGAGCCGGTCGACCCGATGCCCTCGGGGCACCGGGATGTCCCCCGCGAGGGTCGCGGCAGGATGCCCGATCCCTCGCTTCATCCTAGAGCAGCCCCTTCCTCTTCAGATAATCCGCGGCGACCGATTCGACCGATTCGCCATCCACCTGCACGCGCGAATTGAGCCGCTGGAGCGTATCGCGATCGAGACTCTGCATCAGCGGCTTCACGAGCCCTGCGATCTCGGGGTGCGCCTCGAGGACCGCTGCGCGCACGGTCGGGACCGGCGCATACACGGGCTGGTCATGCCGATCGTCCTCGAGGATCTGCAGATTCGCGGCGACGATGCCGCCGTCGGTGCCGTACACCATGGCCGTGTTCGTGCCGTTCGTCCCCGCAGCCGCCGCTCGGATGGTGGCCGAGGTTTCCCCGCCGGCGAGCACGATCAGCTGGTTGGACCGCAGCGTGAAGCCGTAGGTCCGCTCGAGCGAGCGCAGCGTCCCCGCGTTGGCGAACTCCGCCGAGCAGGCGAGCACCACCTCTCCCCCCTGACGCACCCACCGCGCGAAGTCGCTCATCGTCTTCAGGTGATGGCGGGCGGCCGTGTCCCGCCGGACCGCGAGCGCCCAGGCGTTGCTCGCCGGGGCGGGCGTGAGCCACACGATGCGGTTGGCCGCGTAATCGAGCCGCTTACCGAGCTCGTAGCCTCTCCGGAGATCCTTCCAGGCCGGGTTGTCGGGCATGTGAAAGAAGAGGCCGGCGTTGGCCGTGTACTCGACGTAAAGGTCGATCGCGCCCGCAAGGAGCGCCTTGCGCACGACCGGCGTCGCGCCGAGCCGCATGCGGTCCACGGTTTTGATTCCATGGGCGCGAAGCACGAGGCGGATCATCTCGCCGATCATCGCCGATTCATCCGAGAGCTTCGAGGAGATGACGACCGGGGCTTGCGAGGAGGCGCTCGCGGCGCGCGCCGCAGGCGATGCGGTGAGCGCGAGGGCCAGGGCCAGGCCCACCGACATGAGGATCCGCGTCTGCATCCGGGCTAGACGTAGTCGATCGAGACGCGCGGCGTCAAGCCCCTCTCAAACGGTCGGGGCTGCCTTATGATGGCGGCGCGGAGAAGCTCGATGTCGAAAACCGATCCGAACCGTTCGAGCGCCCACCGCAGGTCGAGCGGGCATTACTCGGGGTGGCGCCTCGTTCTCGAGGGTTTCAGGGGGCAACGCGGCTGGTCGCGCGCCTGGCACAAGGCGACGCCACGCTCGCGCTACGCCGTCGTCATCGTCGGCGGCGGTGGACACGGACTCGCCACCGCGTTTTACCTCGCGAGCGAGTTCGGCATCACCGACGTGGCGGTGCTCGAGCGCGGCCCGATCGGCCTCGGTAACGTCGGGCGCAACACGACGATCATCCGCTCGAACTACTTCCTGCCCGAGAACATCCGCTTCTACGAGCTTTCCCTGAAACTGTGGGAAGGGCTCGAGCGGCGGTTGAACTTCAACGCCATGGTGAGCCAGCGCGGCACACTCAATCTGTTTCACACCGAGGCGCAGCGCGACCTCTTCACGCGGCGCGCGAACCTCATGCGGCTGCTCGGAGCGGACGCGGAGGCGTTGAGCCGCGAGACGGTGAAGGAGCTCGTGCCGCTCGCCGACCTCGACAACGGCCGCTACCCGGTGCTCGGGGGATTCCTGCAGCGGCGCGGCGGCACCGTGCGGCACGATGCGGTCGCGTGGGGCTATGCGCGCGCCGCCTCCGAAGCGGGTGTCGACATCGTCGAGCACTGCGAGGTGACCGGCATCCGGCGCGACGGACAGCGCGTGATCGGCGTCGAGACGACGCGCGGTCCCATCGCGGCCCGTACGGTGTGTCTCGCCGTCGCGGGGCATTCCTCGCGACTTGCCGCGATGGCGGGACTGCGCTTACCCGTCGAGACCCATGTGCTGCAGGCATTCGTGAGCGAGGCGATCAAGCCGGTGCTCGATCTGGTCGTGACCTACGGCGCCGGCCACTTCTACGTCAGCCAGTCGGACAAGGGGGGCCTCGTGTTTGGGGGGGCGATCGACGGTTACAACACGTACGGCCAGCGCGGCACGCTCCCGGTCGCCGAGGAGGTGGCGGCGGCCGCCGTGACGCTGATGCCGGGCCTCGCACGACTGAAAGTGCTGCGGCAATGGGGCGGCGTGATGGACATGACGATGGACGGCTCGCCGATCATCTCGCGAACGCCGCTCGAGGGCCTCGTTCTCAACGGCGGCTGGTGCTACGGGGGCTTCAAAGCCATTCCCGCGGGCGGGCTGACGACTGCGCATCTCATCGCGCGGAACGCCCCACACCCGGCCGCGGCCCACCTCAGCCTCGACCGCTTTGCCGAGGGACGCACCGCGGACGAGCGCGGTGTCGGCCCGTTCCCGTACTTGCACTGACCGGGCGCTCGATGCTGCGGATCCGATGCCCGTGGTGCGGCGAGCGTGACGAGACCGAGTTTCGCTACCGGGGAGATGCGAGCAAGACTCGCCCCGGCGGCGATGCACCGCTCGCCGCGTTCACCGCCCATGTGTACGAGCGCGAGAATCCTCGCGGCTGGCATCTCGAGTGGTGGCTGCACGCGGGCGGCTGTCGGAGGCTCCTGCGGGTCGCGCGCCACACGGTGACGCACGAGATTCGCTGGGTAGGTCATCCGGACGATCATCCTGCGCCCCCGGAGGTGCAGCCGTGAGGGGCGCGGCGCGCCCGCTGCGCCCCTCACGGCGGCGAGGTCCATGGCGCATTGGTCCCGGGCTCTTCACCGATGCGACTCGCCCGCTCACCTTTCGTTTCGATGGCCGCCGCATGCAAGGTCTGCTGGGGGACACGCTCGCTTCCGCACTGCTCGCCGCCGGCGACCGTGTGGTGGGACGCAGCTTCAAGTACCACCGGCCGCGCGGGGTCGTCACCGCAGGGCCGGAGGAGCCTTGTGCGCTCGTCGATGTGATCGGTGAGGCGGGGCGCGAACCGAATCAGCTCGCGACGACGCTGCTGCTCCACGACGGTCTCGTCGCCGAAAGCCAGAATCGCTGGCCGTCGCTGCGCTTCGATCTGATGGCCCTCGCGAACAGGGCGGGCCGATTCCTCCCGGCGGGGTTCTACTACAAGACGTTCATGGCGCCGGGCTGGGCGTGGGAGCGAGTCTACGAGCCGCTGATTCGCCGGGCCGCGGGGCTCGGGCGGCTGCGCCCGATCGTGGGCGATCACGCTGCTCCCGCCGAGACCGTGCACGATCACGCGGACGTGCTCGTGGTGGGCGCGGGCACCGCTGGACTCGCCGCGGCGCATCGGCTCGGCACGAGTGGCCTGCGCGTGATGCTCGTCGACCAGGCCGTGGTGCCGGGCGGCGGCGCGCTGCTCGATGCGCGCTGGACGGCCTGGCGCGAGAGCCTCTGCGCGCGACTGGCCGATCTGCAAACGGTCCAGTGCCTGCTTCGCACGACCGTGCTCGGGGCATACGGCCACGGAGTGTTCGGCGCGCTGCAAACGCTCGCGCCGGAGGAATCGGCTCGCTTCGGCGGACTGCGGCAGCGACTGCGGGTCGTGCGTTGCAAGCGCGTCGTGCTCGCCACGGGGGCGCTCGAGCGGCTGATTGCCGTGCCCGGCAACGACCTTCCGGGCGTGATGCTCGCCGGCGCGGCGCTCAAGTACTTGAGGTGTTACGGCGTTGCCGTCGGCCGCCGTCCCGCGTTCTTCCTCAACACCGACGAAGCGTACGAGGCCGTGTTCGCTCTCACCGGCGCCGGTATCGGCTGCGCCGGTGTGTTCGATGCGCGCACGAGCTCGCACGCGGCCGAGCGGGCGAGATCGCTCGGCCTCGAGGTGCGCTGCGGCGCGGTGGTCGACACCGTCTTCGGCCGCAGCGCCGTGCGCGCGGTGCGGGTGGTGGAGCGGAACGGACGGCGCCGCACGATCCCGTGCGATGCCCTGCTGCTCTCCGGCGGGTATTCCCCCGCGATCTCGCTTGCGAGCCCGATCGGGACGGAGCTGCGCTGGGAGGAGGCCATCGCGGCCTTCACGCAGAGTCTGCCGCCCGCGGCCGGACGGGTGGTGGGCGCTGCGCGCGGCGTGTTCGGACTCGCCGCCGCCGCACGCGATGGCGAGTCGGCGGGCGATGCGGTTGCGGCGGAGCTTGCCCGCGCGCGGGGCGCTACGGGGCTGAGCGCTTCGGGGCTGAGCGCTACGGGGCCGGCCGCCGGCCGCGCGCTCGAGCTGCCGCCGGATCCGGAGGTCACGCCGATCGCCCCGCTGTGGGAAGTGCGCGGCCGGGGCAAGGCCTTCGTCGATCTGCAGAACGACGTGACGGCCGCGGACATCCGCCTCGCCCATCGCGAAGGTTACGAGCACCTCGAGCACATGAAACGCTACACGACGCACGCGATGGCGACCGATCAGGGCCGGATCGGGGGACTCGTGGGAAGCGCGATACTCGCGCAGGCCCGGGCCGCGCCGCTCGCCGAGATCGGGCGGCCGAACCCGCGTCCGTTTGCAGAGCCCGTTCCGTTTGCGGCGCTCGCCGGCGGGGAGGTCCGCGAGCACTACAAGCCGAAGCGGCAGCTGCCGCTGCACGGCTGGCACGAGACGGCGGGCGCGACCTTCGTGACGACGGGCCTGTGGCTGCGGCCGCTCGTTTACTCGCGCAAGTCCGGGTGGGAGCCCGTGCTGAGCGAGGCGCGCGCCGTGCGCCGCTCCGTCGGCGTGACCGATGTCTCGAGCCTCGGCAAGATCGACGTGCAGGGGCCGGACGCCGCGCGATTCCTCGACTTCATCTATGCGAACACGTTCTCCACGCTCGCCGTCGGCCGGGCCCGCTACGGCATCATGCTGCGCGAGGACGGCATGCTGTTCGATGATGGGACGACCGCGCGCCTGGGTGCGGATCATTTCCTGGTGACGACGACCACGGCGAACGCGGTGGCGGTGCTCGAGCACATGGAATTTCACCTGCAGACCGCCTGCGCGAATCTCGATGTGCTGCTCACCGATGTCGGCGATCAGTGGGCGCAGTTTGCGGTGGCGGGGCCGCGCTCCCGCGAGGTGGTGGCGAGCGTCGTCGAGGGTGTCGATCTCACCAGCGCGGCCTTTCCGTTCATGGCGGCGGCCGAGGTGATCGCCGCGGGCGTTGCCGGCCGGCTGTTTCGCATCTCGTTCTCCGGAGAGCTCGCATACGAGCTGGCGGTGCCCGCGAGGCACGCGCTCGCCGTCTGGTCGCGCGTGCTCGAGGCCGGAAGGCCCTTCGGCATCGTTCCGTACGGGCTCGACGCGCTCAATACGCTGCGCATCGAGAAGGGTCATGTGACGGCAGCGGAGCTGAACGGCAACACGAGCGCGGACGACCTCGGCTTGCAGCGCCTGTTGAAAGGGAGCGGCGATTTCGTGGGCCGCGCGCTCTCGCAGCGCCCGGCGCTACAGTCGCCCGATCGCCTGCAGCTCGTCGGCGTTCAACCCGTCGATCGCTCCCGCCGGCTGCGAAACGGCATGGTGCTCGTTGCCTCGCAGGCGCCCGGGACGATTCTCGGCTACGTCACCTCCTCGACGCCGTCCGTCGAGCTCGGCGGATGGGTCGGCCTCGCGCTGCTCGCCGGCGGGAGGCGGCGCCGCGGCGGGCGTCTGCTCGGCCGCTCGCCGCTCCACGATGAGTCGATCGAGCTCGACATCTCGAGCCCGCATGCGCTTGATCCGGAGAACACGCGTGTCCGCAGCTGAGCCCTCATCGAGGCGCCATCCGGCGGGTGTCGAGCTCGGGGCGTGCGCGGCCGATATCGTCGAGATCGCCGCTTACCGCAGGGGCGCACGCGAGCTCGAGCACGTCGCCGCGCGCCGCGGAGTCCGTTTTCCGTCGCTCGGCCGCGTTTCGGCTGGCCCGGATCATCTTGCGCTCGCGGTTCGTCCCGATCGCTGGCTCGTGCTGACGGCGCCCGTTGCAGCGGGGGCCGCGGCGGCGGACTGGCGGGCCGCGGGTGCGCCATTCGGCGCCGCAATCGACCAGTCCTCCGGCCTCGCCGCGCTGCATCTCGCGGGTCCGGCGGTCCGTGAGACGCTCGCGAGGGGCTGCCGTCTCGATCTTCATCCGGATGTCTTTCCGGCGTGGCACGCCGGGGCCAGCCTCATCGCTCAGGTCGCCGTGATCGTCGCCGCCTTACCCGCGGGCTGGCTGCTCCTCACACCTGCGACGACCGCGCGCCATTTCCACGCATGGCTCGCGAGCGCCGCGCGGCCGTTCGGCTTGAATTTGCGATCGGATCTGGCCAGCCCATCGGAGCTGGCCGCTTCGGCGCCATCGGCAGGGGAGAGCCAATGAAGACTTCCGCGAGAGTCGTCGTGATCGGAGGGGGGGTCGTCGGCGCAAGCGTGCTCTATCACCTCGCCAAGATCGGCTGGACCGACACGCTGCTGCTCGAGAAGAGCGAGCTCACCTCGGGCTCGACCTGGCACGCCGCCGGCGGGATGCACACGTTCAACGGCGAGGCCAACATCTCGCGGCTGCAGAAATACACGATCGATCTGTATCGCGAGATCGAGGCCCTTTCGGGCCACTCCTGCGGACTGCATCCGAACGGCGGCCTGATGCTGGCGGCCACGCAGGGTGAGCTCGACAGCCTGCAGCTGATCTGCTCGCGCGCGCGCTATCTCGGCATGGAAACCGAGATGATCTCGCTCGAGGAGGCGAGACGGCTGAACCCCCTCATCGAGACGCGCCACTTCATCGGGGCGCTGTGGCGCGCGGATGGTGGACATTGCGACCCATCCGGCACGACGCATGCCTACGTCAAATCGGCGCAGAAGCTCGGCGCCTCCGTCGAGCGCTTCACCCGTGTGATCTCCCTCGCGCCGCGGCGCGACGGCTCCTGGGACGTGGTCACCGACAAGGGTGCGGTGCACGCCGAGCACGTCGTCAACTGCGCGGGTCTGTGGGCTCGCGAGATCGGCCACCTCGTCGGCATCGAGCTGCCGGTGCTCGCGATGGAGCACCACTACCTCGTGACCGAGGACATCCCGGAGCTCCAGGGCCGGGCGCAGGAGATCGTCAACACGACCGACTACTCGGGCGAGATCTACATGCGGCAGGAGCGTCGCGGGGCGCTCATCGGCACGTACGAGCCGCACGGCATCGTGTGGTCGCCGGTGCGCACGCCCGATGATTTCGCGATGCAGCTGCTGCCCGACGATTTCGAGCGGCTCGCGCCGTACTTCGAGGTGGGCTTCCAGCATTTTCCGGCGCTCGGCCGGGTCGGCATCAAGAAGGCGATCAACGGTCCGTTCACCTTCGCGCCCGATGGCAATCCGCTCGTCGGTCCGGTCCGGGGACTCAAGAACTTCTGGGTCGCCTGCGCGGTGATGGCGGGATTCAGCCAGGGCGGCGGCATCGGCCTCGTGCTGTCGCGCTGGATGTCCGAGAACGATCCGGGGCAGGACATCATCTCGATGGACGTGGCGCGGTTCGGCGCATTCGCAACGCCCAAGTACACCTCGATCAAGGTGCCCGAGAACTACTCGCGGCGCTTCCGGCTTGCCTACCCCAACGAGGAGCTGCCGGCCGCACGCCCGGTGCGGCGCTCACCGATCTACGATCGGCTGCAAGCAGCCGGCGCCGTGATGGGTGCGAGCTTCGGCCTCGAGCATGCGCTTTGGTTCGCGCCATCCGGTGTCGCACCGGTGGAGACCCCCACCTATCGACGCTCCGAGGCGTTCCCGATCGTACGCGCGGAATGCCAGGCGGTCCGCGCGGGCGTCGGCCTCTACGAGACCACCAACTATGGGAAGTACGCGGTGACGGGACGCGGGGCACGCGCATGGCTCGACCGCGTGTTTGCAGCGCGCATCCCGCGCCCGGGTCGTGTCGCGCTCGCCCCCATGCTGAATCCCGCCGGCCGGATCATGGGTGACCTCTCGATCGCCTGTCTCGCCGAGGACCGCTATCTGATCATCGGCTCGGGCTTTGCGGAGGAGTTTCACTTGCGCTGGTTCTGGGCGTCCGACCCGCCGCCCGACGCGTTCGTGCGCTCGGCGGCCTCGACGCTCACCGGTGTATCGATCGCCGGGCCGCGATCGCGGCAGCTGCTCGAGCGGCTCGTGCGCCTCGATCTCTCCCCCGCGGCATTCAAGCTGTTCGACGTGAGGGAGACGGCGGTTGGATTTGCGCCGGCGATGCTCGCGCGCTCGGGGTTCACGGGCGAGCTCGGTTACGAGGTCTGGACGACACCCGACTACTTCGCCTCGCTCTATGATGATCTCTGGGACGCCGGCCGTGCGCTCGGGCTCGTCCATTTCGGAGGGCGGGCGCTCTCGTCGCTGCGGCTCGAGAAGGCTTACGGCTCCTTCAACAAGGATTTTCGGCCGGATTACACGGCCGGCGAGACCGGGCTGCACCGCTTCGTCGACTTCGGCAAGCCCGACTTCGTGGGCCGCGCGGCCGCGCTCGCCGAGCGCGCGAGCGGTCCGAAGCGGCGCTTCGTGGTGATGGAGGTCGAGGCGCTCGATGCCGATGTGATCGGCTACGAATCGATCCTCAAGGACGGCGCCGCGGTCGGGTACGTCACCTCCGGAGCGTACGGTCATTGCGTCGGCAAGAGTCTTGCGGCGGGTTACGTGCCGGACGGTCTCGCCCGCGACGGCGAGCGATTCGAGATCGACATCCTCGGTGCGCTGCGGCCCGCGACGGTGCGCGCGGCGCCGCTCTACGATCCGCAGGGGCTGCGGTTGAGGAGCTAGCGGGCGGATAGGATACCGAGACTCGCCGTGGCGGCATCGAGCGCTCAATCCCCGCGGTCGACGGCGAACCCGCCCGTCGCGGCGCTGTTCGTCTCGGCGCCTGCCTCGGGACAAGGCAAGACGACCGTGACGGCAGCGCTCGCCCGCCACGCGGCGCGCCGCGGGTTGCGCGTGCGCGTGTTCAAGACCGGTCCCGATTTCATCGATCCCATGATTCTCGCGCGCGCCTCGGGTCACGCCGTCTATCAACTCGACCTGTGGATGGGCGGTGCCCTGCACTGCCGTCGATTGCTGAGCCGCGCTGCGGCCGAGGCCGACCTGATCCTGATCGAAGGGGCCATGGGTTTGTACGACGGTCAGCCCTCGAGCGCCGATCTCGCGCATGCGTTCGGTGTGCCCCTCGCCATCGTGGTCGATGCGGGCGCCATGGCGCAGACGTTCGGCGCGGTCGCGCTGGGGCTTTCCCAGTATCGACCGGAGCTCGCCGTACACGGTGTGCTCGCCAACCGCGTGGCCGGCGCCGCACATGGCCGCATGCTGGCCGAGAGCCTCGAGGGCCGGGCGCTGGCACCGCGGTTTCTCGGATTCCTGCCGCAGGACGGCGCGCTCGGCATTGCCGATCGACACCTGGGCCTCGTGCAGGCCGCCGAGATCGCGGATCTCGATGCTCGACTGGATCGGGCCGCCGATGCCATCGGGGCCCGCGTGAGCCTCGAGGACCTGCCGAGAGTCGCGTTCCCCGCAGCGCCCGCTGAAGAGGAGCTGCCGACCGCGCTCGCGGGTGTTCGGGTCGCCGTCGCGCGCGATGCAGCGTTCTCTTTCCTGTATCCCGCGAATCTGGACCTGCTGCGGGCGCTCGGTGCCTCCCTGCATTTCTTCTCGCCGCTCGCGGAGGCGCAGTTGCCTGCCGCCGATGCCGTCTATCTACCCGGCGGGTATCCCGAGCTGCACGCCGCGCGGCTGGCCGCGAACCGCCGTCTCCTCGAGGCGCTCCGCGCCCACGTGGAGGCGGGACGGCCGATGCTGGCCGAGTGCGGCGGCATGATGTTGCTCTTCGAGCGCCTGACGGATCTCGAGGGCCGGCCGCATGCGATGGCAGGCCTCCTGGCGGGCGAGACCATCCTGCAGCCGCGACTGCAGGGGCTCTCGCTTCAATCGGTCGAGTTCGAGCAGGGGGAGCTGCGCGGACATACCTTCCACCACTCGCGCCTGCACACGACCGAGCCGGCCGCCCTGCAGGGCCGCACCGCGGGCGGCGCGGCAGGCGAGGCGGTGTTCCGGCGCGGCCGGCTCACGGCGACGTACATTCACTTCTACTGGCCATCGAGCCTCGCCGCGGCGGCGAGCCTGTTTCTGCCCTGATGGCTGCGTCCGATGGCGATGCCTCAGCGAAAACCATCGAGGATCTGGTTGAACGTCGCGCTTGGCCGCATCGCACGCGCGCAGCGCGCGCCGTCCGGATGGTAATAGCCGCCGATGTCCACGGGCGAGCCTTGCGCGGCATGCAGCTCGCCGACGATGCGCGCCTCGTTCTGCGTGAGTTGCGCGGCGAGCGGTGCGAATCGCGCGCGCAGGCCCGGATCGTCCGTCTGAGCCGCCAGGGCCTGCGCCCAGTAGAGCGCCAGGTAGAAGTGGCTCCCTCGATTGTCCAGCTCGCCGGTCTTGCGCGACGGTGACCGGTCGGACTCGAGAATCCTGCCGTTGGCGGTGTCGAGCGCGCGCGCGAGGAGCGCGGCGTTTGAGTTGCCGCTCTTGCGTGCGAGGTCCTCGATCGACGCCTGCAGGGCGAGGAACTCACCGAGCGAGTCCCACCGCAGGTGTCCCTCCTCGAGGAACTGCTGCACGTGCTTGGGGGCCGAGCCTCCCGCGCCGGTCTCGTAGAGGCCGCCGCCGGCGAGCAGCGGGACGATCGAGAGCATCTTCGCACTGGTGCCGAGCTCGAGGATGGGAAAGAGGTCGGTGAGATAGTCGCGCAGCACGTTGCCGGTGACGGAGATCGTATCGAGCCCGGCTCGCAGCCGCTCGAGCGTGAGGTGAATCGCCGCGAGCGGTGCGAGGATGCGAATATCGAGTCCGGAGGTGTCGTGCTGCGCGAGGTCGCGGCGCACCCGCTCGATCAACTTGCGGTCGTAGGCGCGCTGCGGGTCGAGCCAGAACAAGGCGGGCGCGCCGGTCGCGCGCGCGCGGTTCACGGCGAGCTTGACCCAGTCGCGGATCGGCAGATCCTTCGTCTGGCACATGCGCCAGATATCACCCCGACCGACCTCGTGCTGCGTCAGTACCCGTCCGCCCTCGTCGATGACGCACACGCTGCCGGCGGCCGCGATCTCGAAGGTCTTGTCGTGCGAGCCGTACTCCTCGGCGGCCTGCGCCATGAGTCCGACGTTGCTCACGTTGCCCATCGTCGCGACATCGTAAGCGCCGTGCCGCTTGCAGTCGTCGATGACCGCTTGATAGATGCCCGCATAGCAGCGATCCGGGATCATCGCCTTGATGTCGTGCATCTTCCCGTCAGGTCCCCACATCCGGCCGGAGGCGCGGATCGCGGCCGGCATCGAGGCATCGATGATCACATCGCTCGGCACGTGCAGGTTCGTGATGCCCCGATCGGCGTCGACCATCGCGAGCGGCGGGCGCCTCGCGTAGGTCGCCTGCAGATCCGCCTCGATCGCCGCGCGCTGTGCCGGCGGCAGGGCCGCGATCTTGCCGTACACATCGCCGATCCCGTTGTCGGGGTCGACTCCGAGCGCTCTGAGCTCGGCGGCGTGCTTGGCGAAGACATCCTCGAAGTACACGCTCACGGCGTGTCCGAACATGATGGGGTCGGAAACCTTCATCATCGTCGCCTTGAGGTGCAGTGACAGCAGCACGCCCTGCGTCTTCGCATCGTCGATCTGTGCCCGGTAGAAGGCACGCAGCCCCTCGCAGCGCATGAAGGTCGCCGATATCAGCTCATCGGCGAGGACGGGCACCGACTCCTTCAGAACCGTCGTGCGGCCGGCCCGATCGCGCAGCTCGATGCGCAGCTTGCCCGCCGTCTCGATGAGCGCCGATTGCTCGTTGCCGTAGAAATCCCCCTCGCTCATGTGGGCGACGTGCGTGCGGGAGTCGGCCGTCCACGCACCCATCGAGTGCGGATGCTTCCTCGCGTACTGCTTCACCGCGTTCGCAACACGGCGGTCGGAGTTTCCCTCACGAAGCACCGGATTGACGGCGCTGCCGAGCACCTTGGCGAAACGCGCCTTGAGCTTGCGCTCGGGCTCCGTCTGCGGCTCCTCCGGATACTCGGGAACCCGCAGGCCCTGCGACTGCAGCTCGGCGATCGCGGCCTTCAGCTGTGGAATGGAGGCGCTGATGTTCGGCAGCTTGATGATGTTCGCATCCGGTGTCTGCGCGAGTTTTCCGAGCTCGGCCAGATCGTCGGGCCGTCGCTGTGCCGGCGTGAGGTCCTCCGGAAAGCTGGCGACGATGCGGCCGGCGAGCGAGATGTCCCGGGTCTCGACGGCGATCGATGCCGCGCGGGTGAACGCCTGGACGATGGGCAGCAGAGAGTAGGTGGCGAGCGCCGGTGCCTCGTCGGTGAGCGTGTAGATGATCTTGGCCTCGGGCATGACGATCCTTTGGGATGCTGAACGAGTGCCTGCGGCCGCCGCGAGGGGGGCCGCCGCGGGGAGGGGCGGCCGCGGCTCTGACGGGCGCCGGACCGGCCGCTTCAGGCGAGTGTGGTCCGGTACAGCGCGATCAGCTTGCCCCAGGCGCGCTCGGCGTCGGGCTTGCTGTAGATCGGCTTGCCGTTCTGCTGGGGCATATCCGGCACGCACCAGCCGTGGATCGTACCCGGATACACCTCGACCACGGCGGGCACGTCGGCGGCGGCGAAGGCCTCCTTCAACTTGTCCTTCGCGTCCGGCTGGCGCATATCGTCGCTTGCGGCGATGGCGATATACAGGTGCGCCTTGATCTTCGGCGCGAGCAGGTGGGGACTGTCGGGCTTGTCCGTGACCAGTCCGCCGCCGTGGAAGGTGGCTCCGGCACCGACCCGCTCGGGCACCTGCGCCGCCGTTTTCAGCACGAGCGGCCCGCCCATGCAGTAGCCCTGCGTGCCGACTTTCTTGTGCCGGTCCACCGGCCGCTGCGCATCGAGGAACGTGATGTGCGCGACCGCATCTCGCTCGATGGCTCCAGGCGCGTTCATCGGGCCGGTCCACTCCCGAATCTTTGCCCGGTCGGCGGGATCCTGAAAGTTGAAGGTGGAGGCATCGGCGACGACCGGTGCCTTCGCCGTGCGATAGAAGGGATTGGGTACGAGCACGGAGTAGCCCCGTGCCGCGAGACGCCGGCCGATCGCGCGAAAGGCGGGCCGCAGGCCGAAGACGTCCGTCCAGATGAGCACCCCGGGATGGGAGCCGGCCGCCGGATGGATGAAGGCCGCATCGCACGTGCCGTCGGGGGTCGTGATTTCCACGTCCGTCTCGATGAGGCGCAGCGCCGCGGCCGCGGCCGGTCGCCCGGCGGCGACGGCGACTCCGACGGCGGCCGATGCCGCGACGAACTCGCGACGCGATGAGCCGTCCACCGTCGCGTACTCGAGCTCGTGATCGTTCTTGTCGTTGCTCATGTGATTGCCCTCCATCGCGAGCCTGGGCGAACTCGCCGAATCGGTCGCGCAGCCCGCGAGCAAACCCACGGCATGGTACGTCGTCGGCCCCCGCTTGGCACCTCTCATCCGCCCCCCGACCTTCCCCTCAGAAGTGCAGCGAGACTCCGGCGATGAGATGCAGGGTCGTGACCCGGGTCTCGAGCTGCGTATCGGGGTCGAGATGCAGATCGAGCTTGCCCGAGTCGAGCTTGCTCTCGATGAGCAGCGTGAAGCGCATGTTCTGCGGCTGCCAGCGCGCCGGCAGGGTGTACTCGGCACCCCCGAAGATCTGGCCCCCCATCCCGCCGTACTCGTAGTTCTCGTCCACACCCACTTTGTCGATGATGCCATCGGCATGGGGAACGTACGCGACGAGGCCCGCTCCGATGTGCGTCTGCCACGGGCCGTCGTCGAAGAGCGGATTCCAGCGGTACTGCGCATTCAGCGAGACGAGATTGACCCCGTGCGCGATCTCCAGGCTCTGCACTCCCGCAGCCACGTTCGTGAAGGCGTTCACGGGTTTGCCGTTCCACTCGCCGCGGAAGTACCCGGGTTCCTCGGTTTCCGCATACATCTTGTAGTGCGTGAAATCGAACGTGGCGCCGACGTGGGAGCGCCCACCCGGGAAGTAGCTGACGCGGATGCCGTAGTAGGGGGCGCCGTGCCCGAGCGGGTGGGGCGCCCAGGAGACCGGGCTGAGCGTGGCGTCCGACTGGGTGCCCGGTTGAATGATCGTGAGCGGGGTCGCGTACGTGTGGGAGTCGCCGGTGTAGAGCGTCGCGACCCATTCGGCGCGAGCGCAGGAGCAACAGCCGAGCAATCCGACGAACGTCGAGTAGACAGCGGATCTCATGGATGGGGCACGAGTATATACGGCGGGGGCGCGCGCCGCTCAATCGCGGCGCGTCCACGGCGAGCGCATGAAGTACGGCGCGGCGGTGAACGTCGTCTCGACACTCGTGATCATGCCGTGCTCGATCTTGAACAGCTCGAGCAACGCCCAGGTCTGCGGCTCGTGGAACGGCGAGTGCTCGGGCGTGCCGTCGGTGAGCGTGTACGCATCGAGCACCCCCTTGTGATCGATGAACGCACGGCTCATCACGACGCCGCGCTGCTCATCGACCAGAAAGTAATCGCGGTCGCGCACGCGCGCGTTGAACCGGTAATAGCCGAGGCGGAATGCCTTCTCGATCCCGGTGAATTTGAGACCGTTCTCCTGGCGGATGGCGTCGGCAGAGAACCGCGTGCCGCGGATCTCTCCGGTGTTGTTCTGCAGCGTCGAGAAGTACCCGTCGGCGAGTGCGATCAGGCGCTCACGTGAGAGGCGCTCGGCGGCAGGCACGCGGCGCGCGATCCGCGGATCGTGCCGGAACGTGCGCACATCGCCGATCGGCGTCGGCGGGCCGCTCAGGTTGCGCCGCGTGGAGAGCATCTGCTCGATCTCGGTGATCGCCCCGCGCGCCACCTTCAGACGGATCGCGAGAAAGCCCGGCACGTCGTTCTGCATGATCGTGGTGTAGATGCCGACATTGCCGGTCGTCGGGTCGCAGACCGTGAGGGCAGGACCGATCTCGCGTGTGACGGTATCCCAGCTGCCGTCGGGAAAGCGCATCTCGACGTTGTTCTCGGTGAAGCGGACCTCGTGCGCGATGGGCGCGAGCTTCGCATCGTGCTCGCGATAGGCCTGACGATACTGATCGGCGATGTGCTCGAGGCACGAGGGATCGCAGGTGAGCGTCTGGGCTCGCGCCGGAGCGCTTGCCAGGACGAGCGCAGCGGCCGAGAGCAGGGCCGCATTCGGCAGATAGGTCATGGTGATTCCCTCGGCGACAGATGGCCGGCTCGCACCGGGAGGCGTCGCCAGCCCAGCGAGACACCGGCCACCTTTCCGCAGTGTGGCGAGTCGCCTCGTTTGCGATATTGCGACGCGGATCGCATCAAGCGGTCTAATTCTACGTCGATATAGCACCCCGGGGGGGATGCGCCTGCTCCTCCGTACGGTATCTGGCGTCGAGAATGGCCTCGCCAGAGCCAGGTCTCACGAGATTGGATCATGGCTTCGAACTCCTTTGTACGGCTCGGTGGGTTCCTGCGCCGCCTGTGGGTGAGCGTGCGGGGATGCGCCGATCTGCGCTGGCAGCTCGATGCCTTCGGACGCGTGCTCCCGGTCATCGAGTTCGATCTGCAGGGCAACGTCCTGCGCGCGAACGAGAACTTCCTCAACGCATCCGGTTACTCGCCCGAGGAGATCCGCAACGCCCATCACCGCATGTTCGTCGACCCCGAGTATGCCAAGTCGCCCGCGTACGTCGAGTTCTGGAACCGTTTGCGGCGTGGCGAATTCCAGGCGGCGCAGTACAAGCGGATGGCGAAGAACGGTCGCGTCGTATGGGTTCAGGCGACCTACTATCCAATCGTCGGCGCGCTCGGTCGGCCCTACAAGGTCGTGAAGCATACGGTCGACATCACCGAGCAGATGATGAAGGTGTCCGACGGGCTCGGGCAGCTCGCCGCGATCAGCAAGGCCCAGGCGGTCATCGAATTCGATTTGAACGGCACGATTCGCACCGCCAACCAGAACTTCCTCACGATGATGGGCTACACGCTCGAGGAGCTGCGCGGGCGACACCACAGCCTGCTGCTCGAGCCGGGGTCGCGCGAGAGCACCGAGCAGCACGCGCTGTGGGCCCGGCTTGCGCGCGGGGAATACGATGCGGGCCAGTACAAGCGCATCGCCAAGGGCGGGCGGGAGGTGTGGATTCAGGCGAGCTACAACCCGATCCTCGATGCCGAGGGAATTCCGTTCAAGATCGTGAAGTACGCGACGGACATCACCGCGCAGGTGAACTTCGCCGAGCAGCTGCAGCGCGCCGTGCAGGAAACCCAGGCCGTCGTCGCCGCGGCGGCGGAAGGGGATCTGACGCGGCGCCTCTCGGTCGAGGGCAAGACCGGTGAGCTCGCGACGCTCTCCCGGGCGGTCAATGCACTCATCGTCGTCGTCGCCTCACTCGTCGGTCGGATCAAGGACGTGACGGGCGAGGTGCGCACCGGCGCCGAGCAGATCGGTAGCGGCAATGCGGACCTGGCGCGGCACGCGGAGGAGCAGGCCTCGAGCCTGAAGAAAGCCGCCTCGCTCATGGAGACCATGGCGAGCTCGGTGAGAGAGACCGCCCACAACGCCGGGCGCGCGAACGAGCTGGTGACGGCGGCCAGCGAGCGCGCCGCGAAGGGTGGCTCGGTGGTCGGCTCGGCGGTGACCGCGATGGGCGGGATCAACGCGGCCGCGCGCAAGATCGCCGATATCATCGGCGTGATCGACGCGATCGCTTTTCAAACGAACCTGCTCGCGCTCAACGCCGCGGTGGAGGCGGCCCGCGCCGGAGAACAGGGGCGCGGCTTTGCCGTGGTCGCGAGCGAGGTGCGCAGCCTCGCCGGACGCAGCGCGACCGCCGCGAAGGAGATCAAGGCCCTCATTCAAGACAGCGTGGCGCGGGTCGGCGAAGGCAGCCGCCTGGTCGAGGAATCCGGCCGCTCGCTCGCCGAGATCGTGGCGGCCGTTCGCAAGGCGACCGACATCGTCGCGGAGATCGCGACGGCGAGCCGCGAGCAGTCCGCCGGCATCGAGCACGTGAGCCGCACGGTGACGCAGATGGAGACGATGACGCAGCAGAACGCGGCGCTCGTCGAGGAGGCGGCCGCGGCGAGCGAGTCGATCGTCGAGCAGGTGCGCGCGCTCGATGCGCTGGTTGCCGGCTATCGGCTCGATCTGAAGGCGGCGTCGACGCCCGCCGCACAGGATGCGCAGTCCGCGCTGCGCCGGGTGCGATCGTGAGCGCCGCCACGCGGCCAAGCGCTATATACGGTTGGATACTTTCCACCGGATACACCGTTATCATAGCGAGAGCCGCGTAGATCGGCTCGCTTTCATTTGACGGCCGCCGGCAGCTACACTGAATGCGGGGCCGCGGGCAGATCTGACAAATCAAAGCCGCCCCGCCTCTCGAGACTTGCTGTAGGGGCCCTCCATGAAGCGCTGGATCCTTGTTCCTGTCGTGATCGTGCTCGCGGGAGCCGTCGTCACATGGCGCGCGTTCTCGATGAGCGTTCCGCATCGGCCGGACGTACCGGCCACGCCCGCGATGGTGGCGCGTGGGGAGTACTTGGTCCGCGCGGCGGATTGCATCAGCTGCCACACGGTGAGCGGTCAGGAGCCCTTCTCCGGCGGGCGGGAGTTCGACCTCGGCAGCATGGGCAAGCTCTACTCCCCCAACATCACGCCGGACAAGGAAACGGGCATCGGCAGCTGGAGCGACGATGATTTTCGCGCCGCGCTGCAGCTCGGGATCGGCAAGGGTGGCGTGCACCTGTATCCCGCGTTTCCGTACGCTTCGTTCACGTTGCTGAGCGACGCTGACGTCCTCGCCATCAAGGCCTACCTGTTCAGCCTCAAGCCGGTGCACGCCGTGCCGCCGCCGAACGCGATGCGCTTTCCGTACGACCAGCGCTTTCTGATGGCGTACTGGAGCTGGCTGTTCGATTCGAATCGGCGTCTGCAGGACGACCCCGGCAAGCCTGCGGACTGGAACCACGGCCGCTACCTCGTCGAGGCGCTCGGGCATTGCGGCGAGTGCCATACCTCGCGCAACCTGCTGCAGGCGAGGAAGAGCTCCGAGGCCTACGCGGGCGCCATCACTCAGAACTGGAAGGCGTACGACATCACCCCCGACAAGGCAACGGGGATCGGAGCGTGGTCGGACGACGACCTGGGGTCGTACCTGGCCACGGGATTTGCGAAGGAGCATGGTCCGGCATCGGGGCCCATGGCCGAGGCGGTCTCGAACAGCCTGCGCTTCCTCCCGGCCGCGGACATTCACTCGATCGTGACGTACCTTCGGTCGCTCGCGCCGCTCCCGAGCGCCGTGCCGGCAGCGGCCGCGGTCGCGGCCGCCTCCAGCGCCACGGAGCCTGATCTGAGCTTTGGCCGCGAGGTCTACGCGCGCGAGTGCGCCAACTGCCACCGTCTGAATGGCTCGGGTACGCAGAGCATGTACGAGGCACTCGGTGGCGCCGATAGCGTGAGCGACCCGCAGGCCGTGAACCTCACGCAGGTCGTGCTCCACGGCTCCACGATCGATACGGTGAACGGCCGCGTCGAGATGCTCGGATTCGGCGGCGGCCTGAGCAATGCGGAGGTGGCGGCCGTCGTCAACTTCACCGCCCAGCGGCTGGGCGGGCATTTCCCCAACCTCACGCCCTCGGACGTCGCCGCCCGGCGCTGAAGACGCAGCCGGCGTCGACTTGAACTTACTCGCGGACGCGGCACTCTAGTGGGGGGCCTCGTGCGCGAGTAGGGGAATGGACCGATGTCCAGGCGGCGGTTTCTGCAGGCAGGCGCGGCGGCGTTGTCGGTCGCGGCATCCGAGGCGTGGCTCCGGGCGGCGGCCGCGCCGCGCCGCGTCGGGATCACCCGACTCGGGCCGCCACAGCCGTTCGACTTTGCCCGCCTGAAGGGTATGGCGCGCACGCTCGCGGCCGCGCCGTACGCGCCATCCGCCGAGCGATTGCCGCCGGCCGTTGCACGTCTCGACTGGGATCATTGGGAAGCGATCCGCTATCGTGAAGAGCGGGCCCTGTGGGCCGGCGAGGGGTTGCGCTACCAGATCCGCTTCGCACATCTCGGGTTTCGAGTGCTGAAGCCCGTGCGCATGTACACCGTCGACGACGGCCGTGCGCGCGAGATCGCCTACGACCCGGGAATGTGGGATTACAGCCGCGCCGGCCTCAACCCGCGCGGGTTGCCGGCGAACCTCGGCTTCGGGGGCTTTCAGGTCTTCTACCATACGGATCCCGTGCGCGATTGCGCGGTATTCGAGGGCGCCTCGTACTTCCGCGCCGTCGACGGCGACCTGCAGTACGGCATGTCGCAGCGCGGGCTCGCCATCGACACGGGAATGCCGCGCCCCGAGGAGTTCCCGGACTTCGTCGCCTACTTTCTCGAGCGCCCCCAGCGGGGCTCGAATCTGCTCACGGTGCACGGCCTTCTCGATTCTCCGAGCGTCGCGGGAGCCTACCGCTTCATCATCGACGTGGCCGATACGCAGGTCTTCGACGTGGACGCCGCGCTCTACCCGCGGCGCGAAATCGAGCGGATCGGCATCGCGCCCGGCACCAGCATGTTCTTCGTCGGGAAGAACCAGAAGAACATCTCCGAGGACTGGCGGCCCGAGATCCACGACTCCGACGGACTGCAGATCTGGAACGGCGCCGGCGAGTGGCTGTGGCGGCCGCTCATCAATCCGAGCGTCGTGCGCGTCAACAGCTTCCTCGACGACGGGCCACGCGGCTTTGGGCTGATGCAGCGGGAGCGCAGCTTCGTCGCGTACCAGGACGACGGGGTGTTCTACGAGAAGCGCCCGTCCGTGTGGGTGGAACCCAAGGGTCAGTGGGGCCGGGGCGCCGTCATGCTGGTCGAGATTCCGACGCCGGACGAGACGAGCGATAACGTCGTCGCGTTCTGGAACCCGGCGGAGAAACCTCGAGCCGGCGAGGAGCTGCTGTTCGGCTATCGGCTCTACTGGTGCCGCTACGCCCCCGTGACACCCAAGCTCGCCACGACGGGCGCAACCCGCACCGGCATCGGTGGGGTGGTCGGCCAGAGGCGCACCTATTTCTCCTGGCGCTTCGTCGTCGATTTCTTCGGCGGCGACCTGTCGCTCCTGACGGACGCCGATCACGTGGTGCCGATGATCTGGGCCTCGCGTGGGCGCACCGAGATCACCTCCGCGCGCCCCTTGCGGCCCCTCAACGGCTGGCGGGCGATGTTCGACCTGGTGCCGACGGATCCGAGCGTCGAGCCGATCGATCTGCGGCTGTTTCTCGCCCTCGACGGTCAGCCGTTCACCGAGACCTGGCTCTATCAGTACGTTCCACCGCCGCCCAGTGAGCGCGCATTCTGAGGAGCAAATCGTATGAAGGCGAGCCGACCGAGCGGCAAGTCTCCTGCTGAGCTGATCGACGCGCGAATCGAGGCGCTCGGCGACTGGCGCGGCCGGATGCTCGCCCGTCTGCGCGCACTGGTGAAGGAAGCCGATCCCGAGGTCATCGAGGAGTGGAAGTGGCGCGGGGTTCCGGTATGGTCACACGATGGGATGATCTGCACCGGCGAGACTTACCAGAGCGTCGTGAAGATGACCTTCGCCAAAGGGGCGGCCCTGCAGGATCCTGCGGGTCTGTTCAACTCCAGTCTCGAAGGGAACACGAGGCGCGCCATCGACTTCCGCGAGGGCGAGAGGCTCAACGCGCCGGCGTTGAAGACGCTGGTTCGCGCCGCCGTGGCTCTGAACAAGTCCAAGGCCCGCCGCTCGTCCACGCCATCAAACGGGCCGCGGACCGTCACTTCTCCCAGCCGGTCTTCGAGTCGTAGGGCATCGTGAAGCCGAGCGCCTCGATCTCGTGGATCTTGCCGTCGTAGATCTTGAAGATGTGCGCGGCAGGCAGATCGAACGGCTTGAAGTTCATCGGAACCTGCTCGATCCCGGGAACGCCGACAATCTTCACGAACTTCTGCGTCATCGGCTGGCGGAACTGGGATAGGCCGAACGCGAGCCCGGTTTGCGGATCGGCGATCCACACGCGCCGCGGCTCGATGCGCGCGATGTAGTCGAACGTGTGCGTGTCGAGCTGCGCCGCGCAGCCGAGCGCGCCGAGCTTGTGCATCGCGGAGGAGTTGCCGATCGGGGTGTCGGTGCGCGCGGTGTTCGAGGTGGTCTGCATGCCGTTTTCGTGCCGCACGCAGTCGTTCGCGAACGGAGCGGCGTGGCCGTTCCCGGTGACGAGGGCCGTGTAGTAGGAGTAGGCGATCTTCAGCATCTGCTCGCGCGGCGTGCGCTCGGCCCGGGGCACGGTGGCGAGAAAGGCGGGACGCGGCGTCTGAAGATTGCGCAGGCTTGCCGGGCGCAGGCCGCGAACGACGAGATGCTCCATCTCCGTGATCCGGCCGTCGTGGACCTTGAGCCGCAGACCGATCTCGATGGGCATGCCGTTTTCGCGCATCACGCCGATGAAGCCCACCTGCCCGGCGACCGGATCGGGAACGTAAATCTTGAAGGTCGTGGGCACCTCCGATGCGCTCTTCCACAGCCCCTCGCCGGGCTGCATCGGCACGGTGTTCTCCACGAACCTCGCATGCGGGGCGATCGGGACCTTGGTCGGATCGTGCGCGACGAGCGCCGCGAGGTAGGCGTCGACCATGCCGTCGAGACAGGCGCGGTTGCAATGTTCCGTTGCCGCGTGCGTACCGTCGGCGACCGCCGCCCCGATCGCGAGACATCCCACACCGAGTGCAGCCGCGAGCTTGCCCATCACCAGCGTGCGCATGGCGATTCCCCTTCAGGTCAATGAGGCGCTCAAAGCGCGCCCCCGAGCACGATGGCATCGAACGCCACCGGACTTGCGAGCGTAGCGCTGTCGCGCAGATCGGGGAAGAGCCGTATCCGCCGCCGGTCGTCAGCGTGCCGCCGCCGCACGCCGAGGCGTGAGCCTGCGGGCGCGGATCATGCTGCCGCTCGGAGGTCAGCGAAAACGCCAGCGTGTGGCCGGCTGCATGGAGGCTTGCTCGTCCAGGGCGAACACCGTCTGCGGGGAAACCGCGTAGATCGGCTCCCGCAGGCTCGAGATGTCATCTTCCAGCGAGGACCAATCGTAGTCGTATTTTTCTTGAAGGAGCGACAGCAGCTGCTCTCTCAACCCGAGGTCGGTCACGACGTGCGCCACCCCCTCTACCACGACCGCCTCGCGCGCCTGGTCGGTCGCGATCACGCAGCTCGCGTTGCGCTCGAGATTGCGCGACTTGCGTGAGGCGCGTCCGGTGTTGAAGTAGAACGCGCTCGCTCGCCAGACCCCCCAGATCGGCATCAGGTGAGGGCGGCCGTCCGGTCGGGTGGTGGCCAACCAGTAAACGTGGCTCGCGACGAGTCGGCTCTCGGCCCAGCTCCACGGCAGGAGCTCTTCGCTCCCCTGGGGCAGTCCGTGCGGACGGCTGGCGACCGGCTGCGCGGGAGCCTGTTCCCGCTTTTCGCTCTCCAACGTACACCCCCGGCGGATAGGCGACGAAGGCCATCGTAGCGATGGAGTTGGCGCGGGACCAGGGTGAAAATAGGGCGCTATGCAGCTCGGCAAGCTCGGCGTGTGGGCGTTCACGGACGGCATGACGGCGCAGGAGGCCGTCGG
>Ga0335074_10001554_pt1 | contig 31134 bp, 30 predicted proteins | sample Lox_Sample_23_FD_206715 | JGI IMG/M metagenome (GOLD analysis project Ga0335074, IMG submission 206715) | Soil microbial communities from Loxahatchee National Wildlife Refuge, Florida, United States - Lox_Sample_2.3 | ecosystem: Environmental > Terrestrial > Soil > Wetlands | place: USA... | reverse complement strand
GCCAATTCCTGATCGCCGGTCAAAACGCCGGATCGAGCGCCGGCATCCAGATGGACTGGACAGCGCTGGAGCCGCGTGTCGGAGCTGCCTGGAAACCATTTGGCGGCAGCAATACCGTGGTTCGAGGCGGCTACGCGATTTTCCACGATTCCTCATGGAATCAGGGCGCGCAGGGGCTGTGGCAAAATCCACCGTATTATGCCGAGGCGGACAATTATGGAACGAGTCCCATGTCGGCCGGATTCCAGACGTTCACTTCGCCGCCTAGCCCGGGCAGTTTCACCGGCACCATCTGGGCGCAGGATACGAACTTCAAGCAGGGCCGGATTCAGCAGTTTAATGTGAACCTGGAGCAACAGATTCCGGGAAGCATCGTACTGACGGCCGGCTACGCAGGCTCGCGCGCGTCCCACATTCTGGAGTCCGGCAACAATATCAACATTGGATCTCCCGGAGCCTGCGGCACGGTATCCGGATATACCTTGGGATGCGGCCCGGGCGGTGCGGCGTTCGCCGCTCCCTATCCGGCGTTCCCAGGGTCGGATATCTCGGCCATCTACGACAATGGCCGGTCGCACTACAACTCGCTCCAGATTAAAGCCGAGACGAAGAGCGCGCGCGCCGGCCTGTACGCGCTGATCGCCTATACTTATTCGCGCTCCTATGACACCGGTTATTCCGATGGCCTGGGCAGCATCATTGGCGCAACATACTTTCCGCTTCCGGGATATCAAACCCTGGATTGGGGACTTTCGCAGATCAATCTGAATCAGAATTTCACCGCGAGCATCATCTATGACTTGCCTTGGGGCAAAGGAAAGCATTGGGGCGCCAATTGGAACGCCGCAACCAATGCGCTGCTCGGAGGTTGGGAAGCCACAGTGATTGAACACGCCACCTCGGGTTTTCCAATCTTTGACATCGACAGCAATAATACCTCCGGTGTCGGTTTCGTAAACGCGAATGGCAGCGCTTTGATTCGTCCCAACATGACCTGCAATCCGGAACTGAACAATCCGACGCTGTCCGAGTGGTTCAATCCATCTTGCTTCTCGCAGCCGGCGGCCGGCGAGCTTGGGAATGCGCCACGCACCCTGCCGGTTGGCGGCCCGGACTTCGTGAACACGGACTTTTCCATCATCAAGCATTTTGTCCCGCACGAAGGATGGCGAGTGGATTTCCGGACCGAATTCTTCAACTTGTGGAACCACCCGCAATTCGGGGCGCCCGGCGGCAACGCGTCCGGCGCGGATTTCAATACTCCGCAGTTCGCCGTGATCAACTACACGGTCAACAATCCGCGGCTGGTTCAGTTTGCGCTGAAGCTATCCTTCTGACGTTGCGTTAAGCTGGACGAATGACCCGGCTTGCAGTTGCTGTGCTGCTGGCGTGCTCTTTGGCCTGGAGCCAGCCGCGACGCAAAATCATTATCAACGAAGACTGTTCCGGCCCCGGCGGCAGCAACATGCAGACGCTGGCCCTGCTGATTCGGTCGCCGCAAGCGGATGTGCTGGGCATTACGGTAGTCAGCGGGGATCAGTGGCGAGACGAAGAAATAGCGCACACCCTGCGATTGCTCGAAATCCTGGGCCGCACCGACATTCCCGTTATGGCCGGGGCGGCGTTTCCTCTGGTTCGTACACGCGAACAAGCACGGCAGTGGCAGGAACGCTTCGGCCAAGTGTCCTACGCCGGGGCGTGGGATGAGCGCTGGTGGCATCAACCGTTTGTCGTACCCGCGCTGCCCGAAGGTGCGCCGTCGACCAAGGCTGCGTCCGAAGACGCGGTGCATTTCCTGGTGCGTATGGTGCATCAATACCCGCACCAGGTGACGGTTTACGAAGGCGGTCCCATGACGAATCTTGCGTTGGCGATCTCAATCGACCCGCACTTCGCGGAACTGGCGCAAGAGTTGGTATTCATGGGCGGAAGCTTGAACCCACAGACGGACGATCCCGAGTTTGCCAACAATCCGCGCCATGAATTTAATTTCTGGTTCGATCCGGAGGCCGCCTACATCGTGCTGCGCGCGCCCTGGAAAAAGATCACCTGCACCACCGCCGACATCTCGATCCAGACGCGCTTGTCGAAGCCAATGGTCAAGCGGATCGAGGCCAGTGGCACTCCACTAGCGCGCTACGTCGCCCGCTTCTACATCCCGGGCGGCGGCAACGACTATATGTGGGATGAGTTGGCTGCGGCCGCTTGGCTCGATCCATCCGTGATCACCAAGAGCGAGACCCGCTACCTGAGCGTAGACATCGACCACGGAGCCGGATATGGCAATACGGTTTCCTGGACGACCCGTGATAAGCCGAAAACCGCGGGACCGCCGGTGAGTGTCCAAATGCAGTTCGATAAAGAGAAATTCTACGAGATGTTTGTGAAACTCATGGCGGCTCCTGAGTCCAGCAACACGCATTAAGGCTTTAAACCAAATACAAATTGCTGAATTTCCGCCCGCTCGCGCTCAAAGCTTTGAGCCGCTTGTTGAGATGACGCTTGATAAAGATCGATCTCTTTCTGCGCCTTGGCGGGGTCGCCCGTCTTTCGATACGCCAGCGCCAGCCGATAGTGCGCCTCCGCCATCGAGGGATTTGCGTCAATCGCGCTTTTGTACGCTGCGATCGCTTCGCGCAAGTCATTTTGATCGCCGAAGACCGTTCCCAGGAGCAAAAATGCCTCACCGCATTTCGGATCAAGATGAACGGCCTTCTCTAACAACCCCAGCACTTTTGGCGCCGTCACAGTGTCATCTGGAGTCTTATTCCTCCAAAGAACGCTCGCATAATAGTAATTCGCCCATGCATTTTGGGGTTGAAGGCGCGCGAACCGTTCCATCCGCCGTGCGAACCCATCAGCGCCGGTGATTGATTCGCTCGATATTTTGCCAAGGAAGCGATACGGCGCCGGATCCTTGGGATTCAGGTCGGTCGCTTGAAAAAATCGCCGGCCAGCTTCTTCGTAAGATCCGCGTGAATACAGAGCCACGGCCAAGCCGAGCAACATGCGGACGGAATATGGGAACAGGCGATTCCCTCGCGAAAACACTTCCACCGCCTGATCGGCCGCGCGATGGTACAAAAGCTCCGCTCCCCAATTGAAGAGATTGGCCTCGCTGGGATCGCGCTCGGCAGCGCGCTGATACTCGCGTACCGCGGTCAATGCGTGGCCCTCTCGCTCCGCGGCATCGGCAACCGGACTGGCTGTGCGCAGGGCAGCGGTGTCCTTGGCAAGCGCGTCGGCTGAATGCAAGACCGGATCTGATCCGTGGCCCCCGCGCTGCGATGGGTCGGTTACGCCAGCGACGATGAAGTTTGGCTCGTCGAAATACTGAGGTTGCGCGGGCGGATTTTTGTCCTGGCCGTAGAGGGCCAGCGCCGCGATCCCAACAACGAGGTACCTCATACAGCGGATTGTATTACAGCCTGGCGAGCCGCCCAATTACCAGCTCAAAATAGGCATCGGCATTCACATTGCGCAGGAAGAGCACGTTGGGCTTCTTACCCGTTACGCCCCACCAGTCCACGACAGTCATGCCTAGCGTCAGGGCGCTCGAACACTCCACTTCAACATTGACCTTCCGCCCGCTGAAGATCTCAGGCTTGAGCAGATACGCAATCACCGTAGGGTCGTGCAGCGGCCCTCCCTCCCAGCCGTATTTGCCTTCATCGAAGAGCTTATTGAACTTCAGCAGATGATAAAAGGCCTCGGCAACAGGTGTACCGAGGCTGCGCAATTTTTCGAGGCGCGGCGTGGTGGTAAGGGCCTGGTGCGTGCAATCGAGCGGGATCATCGTAATCGGCGCTCCACATCCGAGCACACGCGCCGCAGCCTCCGGATCCACGTAGACGTTGAACTCGGCTGCCGGGGTGATGTTCCCACCTTCTGAGAACGCGCCGCCCATGATGACGATTTCGCGCAAGTGTCCCGCCAGGCGTGGCTCCTTGGCCATCGCCAAAGCGATGTTGGTCATGGGAGCAATCAAGCACAGCGTGACCTCGCCCTTCGGCCGGCTCATCACCAGATCGATAATCGCATCCGGGGCGAATCCTCCGGCGAGCGGGGTCCTTGGCTCGGGCAGCTCGTATCCATCCAAGCCGGTCCGCCCATGGACGTGCTCTGCCGTCACTAGCGGACGGAGCAAGGGCGCGGCGGCCCCGGCGTAAACCGGCGTCTCGGTGCGATGAGCCAGTTCCAAAACCTTGCGGGCATTCTTGGACGTAAGATTCACCGGAACATTTCCGGCAACCGTTGTTATGGCGAGCAGCTCTAATTCGTCGGGCGATGCCAGGGCCATGAGGAACGTGACGGCGTCGTCAGGCGAAGGGTCGGTATCGATAATGATGGGGCGCGGCATGCGATCCTAACATTATGGCAAGGGCATGAAACTTCAACTTTCCATGCTGTTGCTCCTTGCCTGCGTGGCCGGCCGCGCGCAAAACGCGCCAACGTATCCTGCGCATTGGTGGACGCCAGTGCCGGAAGATCAAAAAGCATCCTGGGAAATCCTACCGCAAGCGGCGAAACCCGGTGAGGTAATTCTCTCCAAGCGCAACGAACTCGGAATTCTGTCCAACTTCGCCGCAACTCCGTTCACGTTTCGCGGCCAGCGCTACGCGAGCGTGGAAGGATTCTGGCAGATGATGCTGTATCCTGAAAACCCCAACGATCCGCGCGCACAGGCGCCGCATATCAAATGGCTGCACACCCGCGCCGAAGTTGCGCAGATGACCGCGTTCGCAGCCAAGGATGCAGGTACCGCGGCAGAACAGAACATGCGGAAAATGGGCATCAACTGGGTGACCTTCGAAAGCAAGCGGATCGTGTATCGTTCGCGTATCAAGTCCGATCACTACCGGCTCATCGTCGGCGCCATGCGAGCCAAGCTTGAACAGAATCCCAAAGTGCGCGAAATCCTTTTAAAAACCGGCAATTTGGTGCTGCTGCCCGACCACATCGAAGAGCCCAATCCACCGGCAGAGTGGCTGTATTTCAGGATTTGGATGGAAATTCGATCGGAGCTTCAGGGCAAGACCCCTCAACGCAATTGATCGAGCATCTGCTGCGCCTGCGGATGGCCGGGAAATCGTTTGAGCAACTCCGTTAGCACGGCTCGCGCCTTATCCCGGTTCCCCTCGATGCTGTAAACTCGCGCCAGATTCAGATAAGCCCGGTCGAACTCGGGCGCAACGCGAATGCACTCCGCGAACTTTGCCACGGCATCGTCGCGCCGGCGTGTTCGCAAATAAAGAACTCCGAGATTGTTGAGCGCCTCAGGATAGGCGGGCCGCAACGCCAGGGCCTTTTGCAAGTATTGGTATGCGTGATCCGTATCGTCCATTTGCGCATAGGCCATGGCAAGACTGTAGTTCGCCTCTGCGTCCTTGGGGCGCGCCGCGGCCGCCCGCTCTAAAGCCGAGCGCGCTTCGTCCCAGCGCCTTTGCTGGCGATACGCATTGCCCAGGTTTTCGAGAGCGATCCAATAATCCGGGTTCGCGCGAAGAGCCTCCTGAAAATAGCTCACCGCATCGCCGGTTCGCCCTTCGCGGGTCGCCAACAACCCGAGATTGTTCCACGCGTTCGGTGCGGTATCGGGATAGCTCGCCGTGAGTTTCAAGGTCTGCTCAAATGCTGCCCTGGCTTGCGCATTCTTGTCCTGCTTCAGATACACGCTGCCGAGCCCGTACTGCGCCTCCGCGCTCGATGGGTCATTACGTAGAGCAGTCCGGAACGACGCCTCCGCTTCATCGTAATAGCCCCGCTGAAAAAACGCCGATCCGAGCGACAAATTGTTGCGGCTGAATTCGTAGGTTGCGGTGTTCCCGGCGAACGGCAGCGCGAGAGCCAGCCGCTCTTCCCTGCTCTGCGGGATGCGGCTGAAGTCTTTCTCGGCCTCGCGGGGATCGATGGGCCCCTGGTAAACCTTCACGATATTGCCTTGCGCGTCGATCAGGAACGAAACAGGCAGCGTGAGATCGCGATGACGATCAAACAAGTACCGATAGAGGATGTTGTAGACAGCCGCCAGATCGGGAGTAACGGCGATCGTCTTATGTTCTTCGTCGAATAATTGCAGAAGCATCGGCTTGCCGCCGGCGAGAGAACGATCCGGGGCCGGCACGGGAACCAACAGCCACGTTTCGGTTCGCTTGGGGATGCTGCGAGCTTCGAGTATCGACGGCCCTTCGGCGAGTGTAGCTTTAAACGGCTCCATGCGCGACGGCTCGACGCCTTCTTCGACCCAGATCCGGTGATTCATTGGAAGCCCCGGCAGTTGCTGAACGAGACCGCTCGGCCACCGAATTGTTGCTTTCACCAGTCCCGCAGTCTGCCCTAGTCCGAAGAACATGTCCTTGCTGTGTTGCGAAAGAAATCCCGATCCGGCTTGCAGCATCTTCGTCTGGCGGCCGGCATCGGTCTCCACGCTCACGGCGGCGCCGATCGCATCCGGATTGCTCTTGACTCCGCGCAGGCGGAAGGAAATCGACGGCGGCAGATCTTCGATGACGTTCTTTAACAGCCGCAACTGCGGAGCGCTTCGGTTCTTGAGAAACACTTCCTGCCTGCCGTCGTGATCGAAATCGGCCAGGGCGAACGACCGGCTGTCTTCAAGGAAATCCAGGTCGATAACACCTGAAACATCGGAAAACGTTCCATCGCGATTGTTCGCGTAGAACACGTTGCGTTCATATCCGCTCCAGGTGTAATCCGCGCGGATCATTTCGTTAATCGCGTTCCATCCCTGCTCGTAATCCTCGGATGGCTTCGCACGGGCGGACGAGTTGGCAACCACTTGACGCCAGAAGAAACTATTCAGATCCTCGCGCATCGGCCCGGAAAGCATTCCGTTGGCGATGTAGAGATCGGCGAATCCATCATGATCGAAATCGTAGGCGTCGCTCGACCAGGCCCATCGTCCCATGCCGGCGCCGCTCGCGAGAGTCACGTCTTCGAAGCGCCCGCCGCCACGATTCCGAAACAATGAATTGCCCATGGCGTGCTTCCGATACAAGGCGCGGATCTCCGGGGGTGCGTCTCGCTGGAAAATTGCCTGCGTCGAGACGCGCTCGCCGGCCGCGGTCCACATGTTTCCGACGTAAAGATCGTCGAACCCATCGTTATCGTGATCGAACCAGCACGCGCTCATGCCGGCGCCGACATCTTCCACACCCGCTTCAGCGGCCACGTCGGTAAAGGTTCCATCTCCGTTGTTGCGGTACAAATTCTTGCGCCCGAAATCGTTCACGACATACAGGTCAGGCCATCCATCGCGATTGTAGTCGCCCCATCCGCAACAAAAACTATAGCGCGTGTTGTTTTGATTCAGGCCGGTGACCGCGGTCACATCGCGAAAGGTTCCGTCGCGATTGTTCCGCATCATGAAATTGGGCGGGCCGTTCTCCGCTGCATAATACGGGCTCGGATAGCGGTATTGATCCGCACCCTGATAGAAGGAGTAAAGGCAGAAATAGATATCGAGCCAGCCGTCGCGATCATAATCGGCGGCTGCCGCGCCCGTAAAAGTTCCCTGCGGCGGATGAACGAAATGGAAGGCGTCCGGTTCGAGGTGGAACTTGCCGTTGCCCTGATTCAAAAACAACTGCGGTCCGGCGGCCCGAACAACAATCAAATCCTGCCGGCCGTCGTTATCGAAGTCGGCGAAGATGGCGCAGGCCGTATTTTCGAGCAGTCCAACGCCAGATGTTGCAGTGATGTCTTCAAACGTCCCGTCTCCGCGATTGCGATATAGCCGGTTGGGGAGACCAGCGGGCTGGCAGACGTACAGATCGTCGAAGCCGTCGCCATCGATATCGCCGGCCGATACTCCGTTGTGGCCATAGACGTCGATTCCACACGCTGCATCTAAAACGGTTCGCCAGTCGTCGACACCGCGCACCATCTGCTCGCGGTAAGAATCAGCATGTTGGAACGCCGGCGGTGCGATATCTTCATACCAAGGCTTTGCCGATCGGCTCCGCGTCTCCTGGCCGGCCAGCCAGCGGCGCACACGGTATTGATCGGGCTGCGCTGCTTCCCATTCGAGATCCCAGAATCCAATCCGCTGCTCGCGATGGTATCCCGAACCCGAGCCGACGAGTTCATACCGCACGCGAGTTCGCAACGCGCCGTCCGGTTGACGCTCGATTTGAGTGACTTGGAATTCGGCGGTGTGAATTGTGGAGAAAGCACCGAAGGAAGTCCGCAGTTCGCGCACAAACGCATCTCTCGCCAGCGCGGGTTGCTGTGTAAACGTGACGCGCCGAACTTCGAGCGCAGGTCCCGGGCGCACGATGCTGGATTCCACTGGCTGCGGCGATGCTCCCAGAAAATCCGTAGCGAGAGCAGTGGCGACCGATCCGGGAAAGCCTGCGCGCCATTGCCCCAGAATCACGGCGATTTGATCGTGATATTTTTCCGTGATGAAATCATCCAGGCCCGCCTTCGCTTTGAGAATCTCCGCGTCGAGAGCCGTGTGCGCACGATAATGCGGATGCACATGCAATTGCGCGTCCAATAATGGAGTGGTCTGCGCGTGGAGCTTTGCCGCAAACGGAAGCGCCAACCCGCGGGCGAGAAACTTGCGCCTGGAATCGCTCATGACGTAAAGGGCGGCTTTCGCGCCGCGACGATGCCGTCCCCTTCGCGAATCACGATAAGATGATTCGCCGGGACGTGCGGGAAGGTTTGCCTTGTTCCGTTCGGCCACCGTACATGAAGACTCGCGAATGTTTCGGCTCCCAATCCGAAATGCATGCGCTTGTCGTTCACCGAAAGAAAGCTCGACTGGCTCAGTAGCTCCTGCGCCTGCTCGCGCCCCCCATAATGCGCGGTCACCAGCGCGCCAATCGCGCTTCGATTTGAAACCGTGGCCTCCAGTTGGACTTTGAGCCAATGGTTTTGACCTCGATTATCGTTGCGCAGCAGGGACGGCGGCTCATTCATGTTCATGATCACGATGTCCAGGTCGCCGTCGTTATCAAAGTCGCCGAATGCGCATCCCCGGCTGGAATGCGGCGCGGCAATCGCGGGTCCGGCCTCTTCGAACAGCTCCTCAAATCTCCCGCTGCCAAGATTTCGGAAGACGATCCGCGGGTTCTTGTAAGGGAATAGCGGCGCGTGCTTTTCCAACTCGGGATAAACCTGGCCGGCCACGATGAACAGGTCAGGCAGGCCGTCGTTATCCAGGTCCACAATTCCCGCGCCCCAGCACACGAATCGCGTCTCCACGCCCAAACCGGACTTGAGCGTCACATCCGTGAACTCACCCTTGCCGTTGTTCTCATAGAGAACGGTGGTGTCGTCGGCGAAATGCGTTTTGAGAATGCCGAGAGTGCCATCCAGCTTGTAGTCTCCGACGCCGATCCCCATGCCGGCCTGCTCGGCGCCGTCTTCGCTCAGGGCCACGCCGCGCTCCAAGCCTTCTTCCACGAACGTCCCATCGTGGCGATTGCGGAAGTAAAGGCTCGGCGTGGAATCGCAAGCAACGTAGATGTCGGGCCAGCCGTCGTTATCGAAATCCGCGGCAACGGCGGTGAATCCGTAAGCGCGAGCCGCAGCGATACCGGCCTTTTTGCTGACGTCCGTATAGTGACCATGGCCGTCGTTGTGGAATAAATAGCAGCGCCCCATCGGGAGGCCGCGCGGGCCGCAATGCACCTGAATGCCTTTCCAATCGCAACCGGTCGGCATTTTCATGCCGGTGTTCAAATCGACGTAGGTGCTGAAGAACAGGTCGAGGTGTCCGTCTCGATCGTAGTCGACAAAAGTGCACCCGGTGCTCCATTGCGGAACCGGCAGCAGCAGGCCGGCCTCGCGAGTGACGTCGGTAAACGTACCGTCGCCATTGTTGCGGAACAACACGTTCCGGTCGTAATAGGTGAGGAACAAATCGTCCAGCCCATCGTTGTTGTAGTCGCCGATAGCCACGCCCGAAACCCAACCAGGCCGCGCAAGACCGGATTTCGCCGTAACGTCCCGAAACGTTCCGTCGCGATTGTTCTTATACAGCCGGTTGCCGGCGCCGGCGGGCGTCGCGCCGAAGCGCGTGCCGCCCAACACCAGAATGTCGAGCCAGCCGTCGTGATCATAATCATAGAATGCGATCCCGCAACCGACAGCTTCCAGAATTTGGCGCTTCGAATCGATGCTTCCATAGATGGCCGGCGCGGTTAATCCAGCTTGATGGGCGATGTCGGTGAACTTGGCATCGAACGGCAGGCCGGAGCGCTTGCCTCGCTGTTGCGGGCGAATGTTGCGCGTCGCCATGCCCTGCGCGAAAAGCGGCGGCGCAAATTTTCCCAAGGCAGCGGCTTCGAGAACAGCCCTTCGAGTAATGCGCATGTTGACGGCGGCCTTTTGATAGCGTAGCGTGATCCCATTGGCACTCGTGACATTTGAATCCGACACTGCGGCTGTTCGTCCCGGCGAAGAACTAAACCGGGAGGCGCTGGCGGAATATCTCAGCAAGAATTTGCCCGGTGGCGCGAGCGGCGTCGAAGTGGCGCAGTTTCTCAAAGGGCATTCGAACCTTGTGTATTTGGTTCGAACAAATGAGCGCGAATATGTCTTACGGCGTCCCCCGATCGGCCCCGTGGCGCCGAAAGCGCACGACATGGCGCGCGAATATCGGGTGCTACGTGCCGTTCATCCGCGCTTAACGGAGGCGCCGGAGGTATTTTTGTTGTGCGAAGATCCTTCGGTAATCGGCAGCACGTTTTTCTTAATGGAGCGGCGGCACGGATTGGTGATTCGCGATTCCATCCCGCCCGAATTGGCCGACCTTGCGGATTATCCGCGCCGTGTGAGTGAAGCGTTCATCGATTGCCTGGTGCGGCTGCATTCTATCGACGTCTCACGGCCGGAGCTGAAGGCGCTCGGGAAGCCCGAAGGTTTCCTGGAGCGGCAAGTGCGCGGATGGGCGGAGCGTTGGAATCGGGCCAAGACCGAGGAGTCTCCCGCAATGGACCGAATCATCCGATGGCTGCACGATCACCTGCCGCGAACAACAGAGGCCACGCTGCTCCATAACGATTACAAGCTGGACAACGTCATGCTGCGGCCCGATGGGCTTCGCGTGGAAGCGGTGCTCGATTGGGAAATGGCGACCATTGGCGATCCCACCGCCGATGTCGGCTTAACGATGTGCTATTGGACGTGGGCGGCCATCGCTAGTGAAGGCGATCCTCATCCGGCCACGCCCACCGTCACTTCGCAACCCGGCTGGTATACGCGCGACGAGTTCCTGCAGCGCTACGCCGGGCAAACCGGCCGCGATCTCGCACAAATCCGGTATCACGAAATTCTCGGAATTTTCAAACTCGCCGTGATTCTCCAGCAGATTTACTATCGCTTTCACTGCGGCCAGACGCAGGACGAACGTTTTCGCACGTTCGACCGCCGTGTGCGCGGACTCATTCGTTTAGCGGCCTCGCTTATCGACCAGGAAAAGGCCTGATGGGCCGCGTCTACTTGGTCCGCCACGGACAGGCAGGCACTCGCGAGTCCTATGATTCGCTTTCCGATGTCGGCCGGCGGCAAGCCCGGCTGCTCGGAGAATTTTTCGTTTCGGAGCGACTCCAATTCGCCGCCGCATACTCGGGAGAATTGACTCGCCAGCAACAGACCGCCGCCGAAGTCCGCTCTGTCTATCGCGAAGCGGCCATGTGCTTTCCCAAGATCACGCGCGAACCCGGCTGGAACGAGTTCGATCTGGCGCATGTTTACTCCGGGCTCGCACCACAACTGTGCGCCGAAGATCCGGAATTCGCCCGCGAGTACGAAGAGTTGGTGGCGCGCGCCCGAGCCGCCGCTGAAGATCCCGGCGCGAGCGTCAATCGGCGTTGGTTGCCGTGCGATGTCAAAATCGTGCAGGCGTGGATTCGCGGGCAGCATCCCTATGACGGCGAGTCCTGGCTTGCGTTTCGTGAACGGGTGACGCGGTCCAAGTTATACGGCGAACCGGCAGATCCGGATGCAAACGTTGTCGTTTTCACCTCCGCGACGCCGATCGGGATCTGGACCGCGCTTGCCATGGAAATCCAAGACGGGCGCGCATTGCGCCTCGCCGGGGCTTTGCATAACGCTTCCTACACCGTGCTCCGCTTCAACAACGGTGAGCCGCGGCTGCATTCCTTCAACGCCATCCCACATTTGTGCGATCCCTCGCTACGCACCTACCGTTAATCACACATGGATTTCGCGTTCTCATCCAAAGTCGCCGAACTTCAAAAGCGCCTGACCGCTTTCATGGACGAGCACATTTACCCTAGCGAAGCGAAGTATCAGGCGCACTGCGACGGCCCGGATCGCTGGCAGCCGGCGCCCATCATCGAGGAGCTAAAGCCGAAAGCGCGCGCCGCCGGACTCTGGAATCTTTTTCTGCCGGCCAGCGAGCATGGCGCCGGGCTAACGAACCTGGAATACGCGCCGCTCTGCGAGATTATGGGGCGCTCGCCGTTCGCCCCGGAAGTATTCAACTGCTCGGCGCCCGACACCGGCAACATGGAAGTGCTGGAGCGCTACGGGTCGCCCGAGTTGAAAGCCCAGTGGCTTAAGCCGCTGCTCGAGGGCGAGATTCGCTCGTGCTTCGCGATGACCGAACCTCAGGTAGCATCGTCCGATGCGACCAATATCGAATCGAGCATCGTGCGCGATGGCGATCGTTACGTGATCAACGGCCGCAAGTGGTGGAGCTCCGGGGCCGGCGATCCGCGCTGCAAAGTCGCGATCTTCATGGGCAAAACCGATCCCGCTGCGCCGAAACATAAACAGCAGTCCATGATCGTCGTTCCCATGGACACTCCGGGCGTCACGGTGAAGCGCATGCTCAGCGTCTTCGGATACGATCATGCTCCCCACGGACACGGCGAAGTTCTGTTTGAGAACGTGCGCGTGCCCGCAGGCAATCTGCTCTTGGGCGAGGGCCGTGGCTTTGAGATCGCACAAGGCCGGCTGGGCCCCGGCCGTACCCATCACTGCATGCGATTGATCGGAGTGGCCGAGCGCGCGCTCGAACTGATGTGCAGGCGCGTGAAATCGCGCGTAGCGTTCGGCAGACCGCTCTCGGAGCAGGGAACCATTCGCGCGGACATCGCGGCGTCCCGCATGGAAATCGAACAGGCGCGCTTGCTGACATTCAAAGCCGCTTATATGATGGACATTGCCGGGAACAAAGCGGCACGCGCTGAGATCGCGATGATCAAAGTGGTTGCGCCGAACGTCGCGCTGCGTGTCCTGGATCGCGCAATTCAAGCGCACGGCGGCGCTGGTGTCTCGCAGGATTTTCCGCTCGCTTGGGCTTGGGCGAACGCGCGTACATTGCGCCTCGCCGATGGCCCCGACGAGGTGCATCGTGAAGCCATTGCTAAGTATGAGCTCGCCAAATGACGCTCGGTGAGCTGCGCGATTGCGTTGGACGCGAGGTCGCGGTCACGGATTGGCTCGAGATGACCCAGGAGCGCATCGACAGGTTCGCAGACGCAACCGATGATCACCAGTGGATTCACGTCGATCGCGAACGCGCACAGCGCGAGTCGCCCCCCAAAACAACGATCGCGCACGGTTTCCTTACGCTTTCTCTACTCAGCAGATTCTCGCGCGAAGCGATCCAGATCTCAGACGTGCGCATGGCCATCAACTATGGCCTGAATCGCGTGCGCTTCCCATCGCCGGTGCCCGCCAGAGCACGGATTCGTGCGCACATCGTATTGCAGTCGATTCGCGATGTGAAGGACGCAATCGAAGCTGCCTGTCTGGTCACGATCGAAGCAGAAAACGCGCAAAAACCTTGTTGCGTGGCCGAATGGCTGGTGCGCTATTACCCTAATTCGGCGGAAACTGGATCGTGATCGTGGTCACCACTTCCACCGGCGCGCCGTTCAGCATGGTCGGTTTGTAGAGCCATGTTTTCGCGGCTTGCCTCGCGGCATCCACCAGCAGCGGATGGCCGCTGACTAATTGCAGATTTTGTATCGTGCCGTCGCGCCCGATGATCGCAACGAATCTGACTTCACCCGTGATATTCGCATCTGCCGGTGGCTGCGGCTGCGTTTTCCGTATCAGGTTTGCGGCCTGGACACCTTCTGAGACGCGGATTCGACCAGGGGCGCTCGCGGGGGACTGACCTTCGGCGAAATACCGGATCAACGGCATCGGCCCCTGAATGTCCCGATCGTCCGGCGCAAGCTGCCGCGCTCGCAACGCCAGTTGATTCGCGAGGCCGAAAACTTTGGGATCCACAACGCGCCCGGCAGTCGCCCGCATCGCAAGATTCGGCAGCGCTGTTCCGGCCGCCGCTAGCACAACGGCGTTGGAGCTCTGCTGCAATTCCTCGGTGGCATGAGCAACGCGATCTGGCGACAGAATTTCGCCGGCGTACAGGAATCCGAGATTCGCCGCGATCTCGCGATTCCCCGGATCGGCTTCCACCGCGCGCTGCAACACTTGCTCGGCATCATCAGGGTCTTCGATGAGCAGAAAATTCACCGCATTCAACGTAACAGCGTTGTCCTTCGGATGCCCCTGCACCGCCGCAAGCCACTCGTCGCGCACCGCATCATGATCGGCCGCGTTCGCATAAGGCCCATTGGCGCGATAAACGTACATTGCCTTGGACCCGCTCACCGCGGCCTCCGGATGATGTTCAATCAAATACAGGATCTGTTGCAGCCCCAGCGACCGCCGCGCCGGATCGTCGTGCCCGGCAGGGGGCGCCATGCTGACGTATAAACGCAACAGCGTCGTACGCGCATCAAGATCCTCCGGCGCCTCCAGCACTCGTGACTCCAGCGCTGCCAAATTCTCCGGCGACGCGAACGGAAAAGGCCGAAGCACAGCAATATTTTGTCCGGACAGAGTGATGCCAGCCGCGAGCAGCAGAAGCACCATGCGCGTCATGCCCGGGGATCAATGCAAATCGCTTGCCACACGCGGGCGCCTGGCGCGTCAATCACTTCCCGAATTGCCCGTGTGTCGGATTCGCCAAAATGTTACCGCCGGGACACAAATCTGTTCATCGCCATACGAATCCAGTAATACAGACTTCCCCGCCAATTCGTAAACTGTAGGGAATGGCCAATCTCGGGTTTGTGGGTCTCGGCGTTATGGGCAGCCGCATGGTAAATCGTCTGCTCGACAAAGGTCACGCCGTCACCGGCTACAATCGCACGCGCGCCAAAGCCCAGTGGCTGATCGATCGCGGGATGAAATGGGCGGATTCGCCGCGCGCCGTCACTGCCGCAGCCGACATCACCCTGTCCATGGTCACCAATTCGTCCGCGCTTCAGCAAATCGCAGATGGCGAAAACGGGATCATCGCCGGACTCGCGGCCGGCAAGATCTGGATCGACATGAGTACCGTCGCTCCCGAGACCGCCAAGGCCTTGGCCAGCCGCGTCCGCGAAAAAGGCGCCGACTTGCTGGACGCCCCCGTCTCCGGCAGCGTGATCACCCTCGAACAGGGCAAGCTTTCGGTCATGGTCGGAGGCCGCATGGAAAGCTTCGAACACGTGAAGCCGATCCTCCTCGATCTCGGCCCCAAAGTCACGCACGTGGGCGACAACGGCCAGGCGCTGGTGATGAAGATCGCAACCAATCTCAACCTCACTGCGCAAATGCTCGGGTTCTCCGAGGCCGTTCTGCTCGCCGAAAAGAACGGAATCGCGCGCGAGACCGCTGTCGACGTGCTCACCCATAGTGCGATCGCCTCTCCGATGATCCAATATCGCGGGCCGTTTGTGCTGAAAATGCCCGACGAGGCCTGGTTCAACGTGAACATGATGCAGAAGGATCTGCTGCTCGCCTTGGAATTGGGCCGCAAGGCCGACGTCCCGCTGCCTACTACGTCCCTCGCGAATGAATTCCTTACTGCCGCCCGCGCCATGGGCTTCGTCGAGCAGGATTTCGCTGTAGTATTTGAGGTACTGGCAAGAATGTCTGGAGTCCAAAAATGACCACGGCTGTCAATCCCCCGAAGTCGCCTTTGACGCATGAGACGCGAACCGGCCCCGGCTTGTATCTGCATATGTACCGGCGCATGCTGATGATCCGCCTGTTCGAAGAGCAGGTGAACGATCTTTATACCCGCGCTCTGATGCCCGGCCTTGCCCACTTGTACATCGGTGAAGAAGCGGTCGCCGTCGGCGTCTGCGAGGCGCTCCGCCCGGACGATTACATCACCAGCACCCATCGCGGTCACGGCCATTGCCTGGCCAAGGGTGCGTCGGTGGATCTGATGTTCGCCGAATTGCTCGGCAAAGAAGCAGGCTACTGCAAAGGCAAAGGCGGATCGATGCACATCGCCGATCCGGCTACCGGCAACCTCGGCGCGAATGCGATTGTGGGCGGAAGCACCGGCATCGCGACAGGCGCAGCGTTTGCGGCGCAGCGGCTCGGGACCGATCAGGTGTCGGTTTGCTTCTTCGGCGAAGGCGCACTCGGCCAAGGTGTGTTGTATGAAGTGATGAACATGGCAGCGCTCTGGAAGCTGCCCGTGATCTACGTTTGCGAAAACAACATGTATAACGAGTACACGCACTTTTCCGAAACCACGGCTGGTGACATTCTCGCACGCGGGCCGGCCTTCGGCGTGCCTTCCGAGCCAGTGGACGGCCAGGATGTGCGGGCTGTGTACGCCGCTATGAAGAAGCTCGTCGATCGCGTTCGCGATGGTGCAGGCCCGTCGATGCTACTGGTAAATACATACCGCTACATGGGTCACCACGTCGGCGATGTTAGCCGCGAATATTATCGATCGAAGCAGGAAGAGCACCAGTGGAAGACCGAGCGCGATCCAATCCGCATCATGGGCGATTGGCTCACCGCGCAGGGCCATGCCGACCGCGCCGCACTCGACAAAATCTATGAAGAAGTGAAGGCCGAAATCGAACATGGCGTCCAGTTCGCACTCGCCTCCCCTTATCCGAGTCCCGACAAGGTGGATCAAGATGTCTACGCTTGATACTGCAGCAGCGGTCCGCGAATTGACGCTCGCCCAGGCCATTCGGGAAGCCCTTGCGGAAGAGATGCGGCGCGATCCGCGCGTGTTCATTCTGGGCGAAGACATCGCCGAAGCCGGGCATCCGTTCAAAGTCCTGACCGGCCTGGTGGACGAATTCGGCCCGAAACGCGTTCTCGACACGCCGATCTCGGAAGCCGGATTCACCGGCATCGCGGTCGGCGCGGCCATGACCGGCCTGCGCCCCGTAATCGACATCATGTTCGGCGACTTCATCGGCCTCACCATGGATCAAATGGTTAACCAAGCCGCCAAAATCCACTACATGTCGGGCGGCAAATGGAAAGCGCCGCTGGTGATGCGCACCACGCTCGGCGCCACCCGCCGCTCGGCTGCCCAGCATTCGCAATCGCTGCATGCCTGGTTTTGCCACATCCCCGGACTCAAGGTCGTCATGCCGTCGACGCCTTATGACGCCAAGGGCCTGCTCAAATCTGCGATTCGCGACGACAATCCTGTCGTTTTTTTCGAAGACAAAATGATGTACCGGCTGAAGGGCCCAGTGCCGGAGGACGAGTACACCATTCCGCTCGGCGTGGCCGACATCAAGCGCGAAGGCGACGATGTGACGATCATTGCCACCAGCAGCATGGTGCAGGTGGCTCTCGGTGCAGCCGAACTGCTCGAGGAAAGCGGCGTTAGCGCGGAAGTGGTCGATCCGCGTACCCTCTGGCCGCTGGACGAAAAAACGTTGACCGAATCCGCGAAGAAGACCTCGCGGGTGATTGTCGTTGATGAAGGCTACGGTCGCTACGGCGTCACCGCAGAGATCGCGGCTGTGATCCAGGAAAACTGCTTCTTCGATCTCGAAGCGCCGGTGAAGCGCATGGGCGCGATGCACGTGCCGATTCCTTTTTCCCCGCCGCTCGAAGACGCGACCGTGCCAACCGAAAAGACCGTCGCCGAGGCTGCCCTGGCTTTGCTTGGCAAAGCTTGAGTGACCCGACCAAGACCATGAGCTCTCCTGATCACGGCCACCAGCACGATCATCAAGCCGTCCCTTCCGATCTGGCCCTGCGCGTGAAAGCTCTCGAATCGCTGCTGGTCGAGAAAGGGCTCGTCGATCCCGCGGCACTGGACGCGATTGTCGACAAATACGAACGCCAGGTCGGCCCGCGCAACGGGGCGCGAGTGGTAGCCCGCGCCTGGATCGATCCCGCCTATAAGCAGCGCTTGCTGGCCGACGGAACCAACGCCATCGCTGAGCTGGGCTACGGGGGCGCGCAAGGCGAACACATGGTGGTAGTTGAAAATAGGCCGCAAGTGCACAACCTGATCGTCTGCACATTGTGCTCGTGCTACCCCTGGTCGGTTTTGGGCCTTCCCCCGGTCTGGTACAAATCGGCGCCCTATCGTTCGCGCGCGGTGATCGATCCGCGAGGCGTTCTGCGCGAGTTCGGGCTCCATCTTCCCGAAGAGACGGAGGTCCGCGTGTGGGACAGCACGGCGGAAATCCGCTACCTGGTGCTGCCGGAGCGCCCCGCGGGAACCGAGAATCTGGATGAAGAAGCCCTCGCCGTGCTCGTAACGCGCGATGCGATGATCGGCGTCGCCAAGCTTCCCGCCGTGTCGCACGGAGCAGCGGCATGAACGGCGTGCACGACATGGGCGGGATGCACGGCTTCGGCCCCATCCAGTACGAGGCCAACGAACCGGTGTTCCACGCGGACTGGGAAGGGCGCGCACTCGCCATGGCTCTCGCCACTGCCGCTTGGCGGAAATGGAATCTCGACGCGTTTCGCAACCAGATCGAGCAAATACCGCCTCCGGAATATCTGCGCATGAGCTACTACGAAAAATGGTTCACCGCCGCGACCGGGCTTTTGCTTCAAAGCGGCTTGATCGCGCGCGCGGAACTCGAAACTGGCAAGCCCGCTCCGGGATCATCGAAAGCGCAGCCGGCGCTCACGCCAGCGCAGGTTCCATCCATGCTGCGCGCGGGAGCTCTGGCCGCCCGCGACGTTCCAATAGCCCCGCGTTTCCGCCCCGGTCAGCCGATTCGTACGCATAATACGAATCCGCCCGGCCACACTCGCCTGCCGCGTTACGCTCGCGCCAAGCAAGGCGTTATCGAGCGCGATCATGGCGTCTACGTTTTCCCCGACACAACCGCTCATTTCGCGGGCGAAAAGCCGCAGCATGTTTACTCGGTTCGATTCACGGCGCGCGAGCTTTGGGGCGAGCAGGCTTCCCCGCGCGACTCGGTTTATATCGATCTTTGGGACGACTACCTTGAACCGGCCTGACACAGAACGTGTTTTTGACGAGCCGTGGCAGGCGCAGGCGTTCGCGCTTACCGTGATGCTGTCGGAGCGAGGCTATTTTACGTGGCCGGAATGGTCCGCCGCGCTCGCGAATGAACTAACAACAGCCAACAGTCGCGGATATTACGAGCATTGGCTGGCAGCCTTGGAGCGCCTGGTGACAGCCAAGGGCTTGACGAACGTAGCCGCGCTTATAGAGCGCAAGGAAGCCTGGGCCGACGCATACCGGCACACGCCGCACGGAAAACCAGTGGAATTGTTGAAGGAGACATAAAGTGGCAATCAAGACTTACGGAACCATGGCGGTCGATTGGGAACAGCGCGTCGATATGGACCGTTTGCGCCGTGAACGGCTGGCGCGCGCGAAAGTGTTGCTCGAAAAGTCCGAGATGGGCGCGCTGCTCTGCTTCGACATGAACAACGTGCGCTATCTCACCGCCACGCACATCGGCACCTGGGCACAGGACAAAATCAGCCGCTTCACCCTGCTTCCACAGAATGACGAGCCGATTCTGTGGGATTTCGGATCAGCCGCCAAACATCACCAGCTCAATTGCCCCTGGCTCGGCGAGCGCTCGCGCCCCGGAATTTCTTTGTTGCGTGGCGCCATGTCGCCCGAAATGGGCCGCGCCGAAGACGTCGCAAAGAAGATCAAGATCGAGCTCGAAATGCGCGGTCTCGCCAAGGAGCCGGTCGGGATCGACGTCGTCGAACCCCCGATTTTATTCGCCCTGCAGCGCGAAGGCATTAACGTCGTCGATGGCCAGCAGCTCATGTCCGACGCGCGCGTCATCAAAACGCAGGACGAAATCTCGCTCCTGAACCACTCCGCCATGATGGTCGACGCGGCCTATCACGATCTCTACATGGCCATGAAGCCTGGCATGAGCGAAAACCAAGCGGTCGGGCTCGTAAACAAAATCCTGTACGACATGGGTTCGGAATACGTCGAAGGCGTCAATGCGATCTCGGGCGAACGCTGCAGCCCGCATCCGCACGTGTTTTCCGATCGCGTGTTGCGCCCCGGCGATCCCGTCTACTACGACATTCTGCACTCGTTCATGGGCTATCGCACCTGCTATTACCGCTGCTTTAGCATCGGCTACGCATCGCACGCGCTCATCGACGCCTATTCGCGCTGCCGCGATTATCTCGATGCCGCGATTTCGTTGATCCGTCCCGGCCGCACCACCGGCGAAATTGCATCCGTCTGGCCCAAGGCGCAGGAGTTCGGTTTCCCCAATGAAGAAGCGGCGTTCGCCCTGCAATTCGGCCACGGCATCGGCCTTGCGATTTGGGAGAAGCCGGTGATCAGCCGCCTGGTTTCGCTCGAACATTCCTACGAGATCAAACCCGGCATGGTGTTCGCGCTCGAAACCTTCTGGCCATCGAAGGATGGCTGGAGCGCCGCGCGCATCGAAGAGGAGATCGTGGTCACTGAAACAGGTCACGAGGTGATCACTCGATTCCCGGCCGAAAAATTGCTGGTTGCCGGAGGGCATTATTTCACTGTCGATGGCCCGCTGCCCACCACGCGCGAGCATGATCCCGCGCCCAGCGAACGGATCGTCGAAATGGTGGAAGCCAGCGCCCGCATCGAACAGGTGGTCACGCGTTAGATGGCCGTCAGCATCGTAATGCCCGCGCTCGAGATGGCGCAGGAAACCGGCAAAATTATCTCGTGGCTCAAGAAGGAAGGCGAGCCGATTGCCAAAGGCGATCCCATCGCTGAAATCGAAACCGACAAAGTGGTGTTGGAAGTGGAAGCCACGGCCGACGGCGTTCTCGCCGGGGTCACTGCCAGCGCGGGCGATGTGATTCAAGTTGGAAAGATCATCGCCTGGATCGTCGCGCCGGGTGAGCAACCGCCGCTTGAATCGCAATCCACGGCGCCTGCCGCTCGCACCATGACGGCCACCGCCGTAGCTCCGTCGTCTGTCCCGCGAACGTCGCCAGCGTCTGAAACTCGCGAAGTCAAAGCCTCACCAAAGGCGCGGCGTATGGCCAAAGAGCTGGGGGTGGATCTCACCAAGATCCACGGTACGGGCCCTGGCGGCGTGATTAGTGGTGAAGACGTGGAAGCTGCCGCGAAGGCTCCTCAGCCCGCAGCCGCCGCGCCGCTGCCGTCCGGAACGCCCGCTCTCAGTTCGATCGCGCGCCTGATGGCCGAACGCACCACCCAAAGCTGGACCACTGCGCCGCATTTCTTCCTGGTCCGCGAAATCGACGCCAGCGCACTGATCGCCGCTCGCGAGAAGCATGGCAAGTTGATCACGCACACCGATCTTCTTGTCGCCATCGTAGCGCGTGCGCTCGCCAAACATCCGAAAATGAACGCGAGCTGGACTGGCAGCGCGATTCAGTTCAACTCAAATGTGAATATCAGCATCGCGATCGCGGTGAAAGATGGCGTTGTCGGCGCCGTAATCCCCGATGCGGACAAATCCAGCCTCACCGCTATCAGCGCCAAACGCCGCGATCTCGCGGAACGTGCGCGCGCCGGCCGTCTTCATCCGCCCGACGTCACCGGCGGCACGTTCACCATCAGCAATCTCGGGATGTTCGGCGTCGATGCTTTCAGCGCGATCATCACGCCGCCGCAGGCTGCCGTCCTTGCCGTGGGCCGCATCGCAGATCGAGTAGTGCCCGTGAACGGGCTCATCGGCATCCGCCCGATCCTGACCATGACGCTATCGAGCGATCATCGCGTGGTTGACGGCGCGCAAGCAGCGGCATTTCTCAAGGACGTCGCTGAAGCTCTCAATGCAGGCGAAAGTTCACTTCGATCTTAGCCCGTACGGCGACAGGTTTGCCGTCCTTCATGCCGGGCTGAAATCGCCAGGTCTTGATGCTGGCCACGGCATTCGCATCCAGCCCCGGATCAAGTGATTTGGTTACTTTCACCTCGTGCGCCCGATGATCGGTACCGACCACAATCGTGAGTAACACCGGCCCCTGGATCTTCGCCGCTCTCGCCTTATCGGTGTAGCTCGGCTCGCGCTTCTCCAAGAGTTTCGGCGGAACGATTCCCGGTCCGATGGTATAGATCTTCTCCGCGAATGAGACGGCTGTCATCAACACCAGAAGCAGCGGAATCGCAATAACGGTTCTGCGCATCGAACGGGCCGTTTCCCGCCGTTCGAACAAACGTGCCAGGCGCTCGCGCAATGTCGAGGAAGCGTTCATGGCACAACCGGGCAAAAGCGAACTGGAGCACTCGCGCGCCACATCCAGCAACACCTCGGCATAGGCATCCGCGGCGACGCCCGCCGACAAGACCGCATCATCGCAAGCCAGCTCTTGCTCGTGATTCAGCCGCGCCGTAATCATCCACGCCAAAGGATTCCACCACAGCAATGCCCGCGAAACTTGCGCCACATACTTTGCCGCGCAATCGCGCCGGCGGACGTGCGCCGTTTCGTGCAACAACACGGCGCGCAATCGCGATTGATCCCATTCTCGCGCAGCTTCGGGAAGCAGAATCAGCGGACGTAACACGCCGCAAGTAAGGGGAGTGCTAACATCAGCGATCCGGATTTCGACCCGGCCGCCGTTTCGAAAATGAGCCGAGCCTCGGCGAGCGTGCCACAGCAAAACCCATCCTCCCGCCAAGCGGATCGCCATGATCAACGTCCCAAGCGCCCACAGGCTCAGTAGCGCCAACAGCCAACTTCCGGGACTGGCTCCCGCTGGATTCCCGCCCGGAGCCTCGCCCCGCGCCGCCGGGACGGAGATGAGATAGCTCCATTGCGGCGCCCACAGCGCCAGCATCGGTATTACCGCCGCGCTCGCGAGCGCCGTCAGGCAAACCAGATGACGTACAGCCGCATCTTGCCCCCGCACTAGCCGCAAAATCAGCGCTCCCGCCGCCAGCAGGACTGTCGATTTCATCGCCGCACTAATCAAGTAGGATTCCAACATCGCTATTTCCTCTCCTTTTTCACCCGATCAACCATCCGGGCCAGCTCGCTCAGCTCGCTTTCGCTCAAATGGAAGGCCGCCGGATCCAGCAGCGCCGCCACTGCTTCCTTTGCCGATCCATCGAAAAATGTGCGGATAATGCGTTGTAAAGCCGAACGGCTGGCCGCTTCCCGCGCCACCGTCGGCTCATAAACGTAGCGCAGCCCTTCTTCAAGGTGCCGGACGTAGCCTTTGCGCTCCAGCACCCGCAGAATGGTGCGAACGGACGAATAATTTGGCTTGTCCGCCAGCCCTTCCTGGATCTCCGGCCCCGTCGCGCGCCCGCGCGCAAACAGGACATCCATGATCTGCCGTTCCCGCCGGCTCAGCTCGCTATCGGTTTTGCTTGGTACGTTCTTCCTGCGCATTTCTTAGCAACCTGCGTAAAAATTAACATAGACTCGCGCGCCTGTCAATAGCTGCCACGTCTTTGCCGAGAATGTCATGATAAGAAGCGCATGATCCACAGCCACGACCGCATCCTCGTTACCCACGTCGGTAGCCTTCCGCGCAACGAAGGGCTTTCTCAGTTGCTCATCGATCGTGAGGAGGGCCGGCTCCCCGACGAAAGTAAGCTCGCCGAAGAAATGGACCGCGCCGTGCGCAGCATTGTAGCCAAGCAGGCTGAAGCCGGCATCGATATTGCGAACGATGGCGAGCAACAGCGCGTCGGCTTCCAAACCTACGTCCCGCGCCGTATGTCGGGCTTCGCCGGCGAATCGAAACGGAAGGTCGGCAAGGATTTCGAAGCCTTCCCGCAGCTCGCCGAAGAATTTGCCCGCCGATTCCCCAAACGCAGCCGCATGAACAACGCGCCCGAGGCGCAGGCCGAGGTCCACTACTTAGATTCCGCCGCGATCAACCAGGAAATCGCCCGCTTCCAGCGCGCCGCCACCGATTCAGGCGCTTTCGCCGAAACCTTCATGACCGCGCCCTCGCCCGGCATCATCTCCACCACGATGATGAACGCGTATTATGATTCCCGGCAATCGTATTTAGCCGCCCTCGCGCGCGAGATGCGCAACGAATATCTCGCCATTTACAACGCCGGCTTGCTGCTGCAGATCGACGCGCCCGACCTCGCCATGGACCGTTCCATGGCCTTGCGCGATCTCAGCGATCAGGAATTCGTCGCGGCCGCCGAGATGCACATCGCAGCGCTGAATCAGGCCATCGATGGCATTCCGCCCGATCGCGTGCGCCTGCACGTCTGCTGGGGAAATTGGAACGGTCCGCATTATTTCGACGTTCCGCTCGATCTGATCCTTCCGGTGCTTTATCAGGCCTACGTAGGCGCGCTTAGCATCGAGTTCGGCAATCCCCGCCACCAGCACGAATTCGCGGCCCTGCGCCGCAACCCTCTCCCCGATCACATGCTGCTGATCCCCGGCGTTATCGAAAGCAACAGCAATATCGTGGAGCATCCGCAAGTGGTCGCGCGGCGTCTGGAGGAAGCAGTCTCGGTAGTCGGCGATCGTGAACGCGTGATCGCAAGCACCGATTGCGGATTCGGGACCTTCACCAATCGCGAATACGTCATCGAGCCCGCCGTCTGGCTGAAGCTCAAATCGCTCCGCCAGGGCGCGGACATCGCGTCCGCCCGGCTCTGGGGACGTGCCGCGGCGAACTAGCCGATCAGTGCCTCTCGGCATTCAGCAGATATCGGGTCGGCGACGGCAGGATTGCTGAAAACCCGAGGGTTTGAGGGGCATTGCCGGCTCCTTCCAACTACCGGCGCGCGATTTACATGCCAAACGTGCATCCCATACCGGACTCCGCGCATCACATACCGTTGGCATGCGGCTGCGCGGGCGAGGCCCGATAAAGCGCCGAATGTTATCCTGGAAAATAAAATGACTTATGACCTGGTTGTGATTGGGAGCGGCCCCGGTGGCTACTCCGCGGCGGTTCGCGCCGGCCAGTATGGCCTGAAGACCGCCATCATCGAAAAGGACCCCAAACTGGGCGGAACTTGCCTCCACGTCGGCTGCATTCCCACCAAGGCGTTGCTCCATACGGCGGATATCTGGGAGCACTTTCTGAATCCGGGCGAAGACGGCATCGCGTGTGAGAATCCGCGTCTGGACTACGCGCGGGTCCTGGATCGCAAAAACAAAATCGTCGCCAAACACGCCAAGGGCGTCGAGTTCCTGATGAAGAAGAACAAGGTCGATTGGGTGAAAGGTTACGGAACGATCTTGCCGCGCTCTAGCAACGGCCCGATTCAGATCGAAGTGAAATCCGATTCCGGCGCCCAAACACTCGAAACCAAAAATATTATTATCGCGACCGGCTCCGAAGCGCGCATGCTCCCCGGCCTCGAGCCCGACGCGAATACCATCCTGACCAACATCGAAATTCTGGATCTCCCGGTCATTCCCAAGACCATGCTGATCATCGGGGCGGGCGCGGTGGGCGTCGAGTTCGCTTCCATCTTCAACCGCTTCGGCGCCAAGGTCACGATCCTCGAAATGTTGCCGCGCCTGGTTCCCGTGGAAGACGAGGAAGTTTCGAAAGAGCTGGAGCGCACGTTCAAGAAGACCGGCATCCGCTGCGAAACCGGCGCCAAGGCCGAAAACATCACCCGCACCGAGAACGGCGTCCGGCTTTGCGCCGCGCTCGCCAACGGCAAGCGCGAAGACATGGAAGCTGAGACGTTGCTTGTCGCTGTAGGCCGCAAGCCGAACACCGAGAGCATCGGCCTCGAGAAGTTGAAGGTCCAGCTCGATCGCGGCTTCATCAAGGTGAATGAGCACCAATTGACCGGCGAGCCCGGAATTTATGCCATCGGCGACGTGGTTGCCGGAACGCCGCAATTGGCTCATGTGGCCTCGATGGAAGGCATGGTCGCGGTGGCCCACATCGCCGGCAAGCCCGCCAAACCGATCAATCGCAATCGCATTCCAGGCTGCACGTATACTGACCCCGGAATCGGCAGCGTCGGTCTCACCGAAGCGCAGGCGCGCGCTCAGGGCTTCGCGGTGAAAGTCGGCAAGTTCCCGTTTGCGGCCAACAGCAAGGCGACCATCCTCGGCAGCCACGACGGTTTTGTGAAGGTTGTGGCCGAAGAGAAGTACGGCGAAATCCTGGGTGTTCACATCATCGGTCCGGAAGCCTACGAACTGGTAGCGGAGGCGGTGCTCGCGATGGAAGCCGAGGCGACCGTCGAGACACTGATGGGCACCATCCACGCGCACCCCACTCTGTACGAAGCCATGGGCGAGGCGTTCAACAACGTCTATGGGCTTACGATCAATGCTTGAAACTCCCGGGCTTGAGATTCGCGACCTCGGGCGCATGCGCTACGGTGAGGCGCTCGCTATCCAACAGGATCTGGTGGCGCGCCGCAAACAGGGGCTGATCCCCGATCAGCTTCTGTTCGTCGAGCATCCGCATGTGATCACGCAGGGGCGCAATGGCCACGCCGAGAACCTGCTCGCGAGCGAAGCGGCCCTGGCGAGCGCCGGGATCGAATATTTCCCCAGCAATCGCGGCGGCGACATTACCTATCACGGCCCTGGCCAGATCGTCGGCTACCCCATCCTCGATTTGCGAGAATGGAAGCGCGACGTGGTCGCGTATGTGCGCGCCATTGAGCAGGTAATCATCGATGCTCTTGCGGATTTCGGCATCGCCAGCCAGCGCGTTCCGGGCTGCACCGGCGTGTGGGTGGATGGCAGAAAGGTGGCCGCCATCGGCGTACACATCAGCCGCTGGGTCACTTCGCATGGTTTCGCGTTGAATCACACCACGGATTTACGCTACTTTCAGTACATCGTTCCCTGTGGCCTAACGAAGCCGGTCACCTCCATGCAGGAGCTGGGATCGCGTTCGAGCCGGGAGCAAGTGATCGCCGCGTTGTCGAGTCACTTCGCGCGCCAATTTCATCAACCGGCCCGCGACGTCCAACGCCGCGAGCAATCGACCCGCAACCTTGAGGAAGCGGAAGTTTCATACACGGAGACATATTCATGACCGACGTAGTAATGCCTCAGATGGGTGAAAGTATCGTCGAGGGTACTCTGACCAAATGGCTGAAGAAGCCCGGCGAGCACGTGGATCGCGACGAGCCGTTGTTTGAAATCTCGACGGACAAGGTAGACACCGAGATTCCGTCGCCGACCGCGGGTGTTTTGAAGGAAGTGCTGGTGGAAGAGGGCAAGACCGTCGCAATTAGCACGGTCGTCGGACGCATTGAAGACGGCTCCGGTAACGGTGCCTCGGCTCCCGCGCCCGCGGCTGTGAAGGCTGCGCCGGCTCCGCCCCCACCTCCCGCGCCGGCTCCCATTGCGAAAGCTCCCGAACCAGAGCCGCTGCCGGAACCCATCGCGCATTCCGCGGGTCCTTATCCGATTCCAGTGGAAGAGCCTGCGCCCGCGATGGAAGCCGAATCGCCCGCCGGTCCCTTGTCGCCGCTGGTTCGCAAGATGGCGCGCGAATATGGAATCGATCTGAAACAGGTTCGCGGCACCGGCGCCGGCGGACGCATCACCAAGCAGGATCTGGAAGCATACATGTCGGCGCAAGGCGCCCGTACCATGGCGCAAGCGACCGCGCCCGCCCCGGCGCCGGTTACCACGCCGACGGTCTACACTCCCGCAATTCCCGCCGCTCCGGCTGCGCCGCCGGCCCCCGCCATCATGCCGCGCGCCGAAGCTCCGCGCGCAAAGGTCGAGCCGATGAGCGTGATGCGGCAGCGCATCGCCGAGCACATGGTGATGAGCAAGCGCACCTCAGCGCACGTCACCACGGTTCACAAGACCGACATGACCAAGATCGCCAAGATGCGTGAGCGCAACAAAGCGGAATTCCAGGCGCGCTACGGCTATTCGCTGACATTCCTGCCATTCGTCGCCAAGGCCGCGGCGGAGGCGATTCGCCATTTCCCGATCGTGAACGCCTCCATCGAAGGCACGAACATCATCTATCACAACGAAATCAACATCGGGATCGCGGTGGCGCTGGAAAATGGGCTCATTGTTCCGGTAATCCGCAATGCCGATGAAAAGAACGTAGTCGGATTACAGCGCGCCATCGTGGATCTGTCTACCCGCGCCCGCTCCCGCCAATTGAAACCCGACGAAGTGCAAGGTGGGACGTTCTCCATCACCAATTTCGGCAGCTTCGGCAGCGTTTTCGCGACGCCGGTCATCAATCAGCCCCAGGTGGCGATCCTGGGCGTCGGCGCCGTGGAAAAGCAGCCCGTAGTGGTGGACGATGCTATCGCGATTCGCTCCATCGCCTATCTTGCGCTCACATTCGATCATCGCTTGATTGACGGCGCGCTCGCCGACCAGTTCACCGGCAAGGTGAAATCGATCCTCGAAAACTGGTCCGAAGAAGTTTTGTAAAAGCCGTTTGTGACATCCGAAGAGATCTTCCTCAAGTTTTCGGCCGAGAAGCTCGAACAACTTCACGGCCGCATTCAGGATTGCCTCGCTCGCCTGACGCCGGATCAAATCTGGGCGCGTGGTTCGGAAAACGAAAACGCCGTCGGCAACCTGGTGCTGCATCTTTCGGGCAACGTACGCCAGTGGATCGGATCGGGCGTAGCCGGATTACCCGACGATCGCCAGCGTGACGCCGAGTTTGATGCGCGCGGTGGCACTGCGCCAACCGAACTTGCCGAACTGCTGAAGACGCGCGTCGCCGAAGCCGTCGCGACGATCCGTGCTGTTCCCGCCTCCCGGTTAACCGAGCGTATCGCCACCCAGGGCTACGATGTCACCGTGCTCGAAGCCATCGCGCACGTCGTGGAGCACTTTTCCATGCACACGGGCCAAGTCATTTTCATGACGAAGATGCTCACGGGAGAAGATCTCGCTTATTATCAGCATCTTCGCGGTTCCGGTCGCGCCGCCGGTGCCCCTCTGCCATAGGCATCTTGACTAACCCATACTTATATGGCAGAATCGTACATATGAAAAAGACGCTCAATATCGACGACGCCCTGTTCGAACAGGCCAAGGCGGCTTGTGGAGCGACTACCGACACTGAAACTGTCCGGTTGGGCTTGGAAGCCCTGGTACGCCGTGCGGCTTACCAGCGCCTCAGCGCTCTTTTGGGGTCCGAGCCGGACGCGCAGGATGTTCCGCGGCGGAGAGAAGAGCCGGCAGCAAGACACCATACCGCTTAATGGTGCTGGTAGACACCTCGGTCTGGATTCGGGCTTTGTCCAACCGGGCGCCGTTTATGGCGGAATTAGGTCGGCTGCTGGAACTCGAAGAAGTCGCCGGGCACGAGTTGGTTTACGGTGAGCTGTTGATCGGGGATCGCGGCGGCCGCAAAAAGCTTCTGGCAGAATACACGCGGATGTCTCAAGCCGCTATGGTTCCCCACTCCGAGGTCGTCACCTTTGTGGAACACCGGCGTTTGCATGGGCGCGGCGCCGGTTGGATCGACATCCATCTGCTGGCGTCTACAATCGTTGACGGGCTGAAGTTGTGGACCGCCGACCCGCGCCTATCGGCCATCGCCGATGAACTTGGCGTCGGCCACCGGATCGCGGACTAACGCCGCCGCTTCTTTAAGACGCACTCCTGACAATTTCAATCGTCGCGCTTCGTTCATCAGGAATAGCAGTTTATGCGCGGCCGCGGCATAACTTAATCCGTCCCCACGAATGTTCGATATGCAGTTGCGTTCGGCATCCGTGCGACCAATACGCGGCTGCCACGTCAGGTACGCGCCCAGACTGTCGGGCGAACTGAGGCCCGGCCGTTCGCCGATCAAAACTACCACCATCCGCGCGCCCAGCGCTTCGCCGATTTCATCGCCTATCGCCACGCGCCCCTGCTCGACAATCGCAACCGGTGCGATCCGCCAATCGAGATCCCGCAGAACCAAGTCGACTAGCGGTACGGCATGCCGTTGCAATGCCAGCGCGGAAAGCCCGTCGGCCAGTACGAATACAACATCGTAATCGCCTCGGCGGCCCGCAATGCTTTCGCGTGATTGGTCGTTCAAACGGCGCCCTAGATCCGGCCGCTTCAGATACTGATCCCGATCCCGCGCCGCGCTTCCAACGGTAATCGGCTCAAGGCCCTTTTGCCGCAACTCCACCACCAGCGATTTCACAGCCAACGGCAAATGAACCGCATCGCGTGCCCGCGCGTGTGCCAGACGGAACTCCAGCAGCGCGCGAGTCGGAAGACTTGGCCCCGCCCGCCCCAAATCGACGCGGGCCATCGTGAAATCGCGCAGCCGTATCACGCTACCAGTATTGCCGAACCCATCGGTCGAGACTAATGAGTTTTCTTCTTCTGGCTGCCCTCGTTCAGCACTCTCAGATTATCCGTGACAGAAAAAACGTTCGGCACGGTGTTGGCGCGTGTCCGAATCAGCGTCTTGTCGAATTCGTTGTCCACCACGCCTTCGAGCGTCACATGCCCGTTATCCACGATGATGTGAATCGAAGGCAAAGCCTGGTAGCCGTAGCGCATACCGATCCCCGGCGCGCCGTAAATGGCCCGCGCCTCCGCCCGGCGGATTTGCCAATCCAGGGGAGAGAGCGGGAGCAGCTTTATGTTATTCACCACTTGCGTGACGCCGGGCACCTCCTTGACCGCGCGTTCCGCCGCGGACTTGATGTCATTGGGCGGTTCCGGAGGGCAGGCTCCTTCCAATGTGACAACGCTTCCGTCGATGCGGAAAGCCAGGTCGTCAAAAATTGTGTAATACGGCAACGTCAACAGTTTGTGACGGATCTGCTTTGCCAGTTGAGATTCGTTTTCCGGTCCCGGCAGGAAAGCGTCGTTGTGGTCTCTTTGACTGTTCGGTCTCTCGGCGAACCCCGGGGCTACGAACAAAGCAGCGACAAGTATGGGTCCAATCACCTTTCGCATAGTCATTCCCCCTTGCACATGAGATGCACGGGATGGACCAACGTTACAC
>Ga0335074_10001553_pt1 | contig 31153 bp, 23 predicted proteins | sample Lox_Sample_23_FD_206715 | JGI IMG/M metagenome (GOLD analysis project Ga0335074, IMG submission 206715) | Soil microbial communities from Loxahatchee National Wildlife Refuge, Florida, United States - Lox_Sample_2.3 | ecosystem: Environmental > Terrestrial > Soil > Wetlands | place: USA... | reverse complement strand
AGGTGTGCTGTGCCCTCCTCGGCTTCCTCCTCGGCTGAAGGACTAAGGCCTCGCTCCTGCGGATCACCGCGTCGGCTCCCATCGGGCGGATGACCGCGTCCTGGCCCGCCGTGCCGCGCCCGCCGAGCAGAGTCCTGGTCAGCTGGCCCCGCGCGTCGAGCAGCTGATCCAGGGCCTCGGCCAGGTGCGAATCGGTCACCCGGATCGGCGCGACGTCGTCGTTGCCCTCGTGGGACCGCCCGGCCCCGGCCGCCAGCAGCGCGGCGCGCCGGAGCAGTTCCTTGAGGAACGCGGCGGTGACGCCCTCGGTGCGCGTGATCACCTCATCCAGTCCGGACAGGTCCAGAACCAGATTTCCCTGATACAAGGCAATCAGCTTGCGGCGCGCTTCAGCGTCGGGCAGCGGGAGCTCCGCCGCGTGGTCGACGCGGCCGGGCCGCTGGGCCAGGGCGGTCTCCAGCAGCTCCGGGCGGTTCGTCGTGAGCAGGAACGTCACGTCCACGTCCCCGCCGAGCCCGTCCATCTCGTTGAGCAGCGCCAGCAGCAGCGGTTGCTGGCCCAGGCGGAGCCCGCGCTCCCCGGCGATCAGGTCAACGTCCTCGATCACCACGACGGACGGCGCCAGCACCCGGGCCACCGAGCAGGCCTCGCCGATCCAGCGCAGCGCGTGGCCGGAGAGGATGACCACGGTCACCCCGTCCAGCTGCCCGAGCAGATAGCGGATCGTGTGGGTCTTGCCGGTTCCCGGCGCGCCGTGCAGCAGCACCCCGCGCTTGAGGTGCTGGCCGCTGGCCAGGAGCCGGCCGGCGTGCCTGGCCACGCCGATCACCTGGCGCTCGATGCCGTCGATCACCGCGGGCGGCAGCACCACCATGTCCCGGCGCACGGCCGGCCGGTCGTGAAAGCGCAGGACGCCGCCGCCCCGGCCGTGGCCGAACATCTCGTCACCGAACGAGATCACCTGCCCGCGGAACACGTTCCGCGCGACCGCCTGGCGCCGCACCTCGTCGACGGCTCGCTGGGCGGCGGCCTGGTCGGCGCAGGCGACCTCGAGGGTGGCGTTGCCGTTCGGGTCGCGGTCGCCCGGGCCGCGCAGCAGCAGGGCGAGCCGGGTGTCCCCGTCGTCGACCAGGTAGAGGCCGCACCGCACGCAGGCCATGGTCAGCCCGCCCGGGCCGCACGGCAGCGCGGCCATCGCCACGCCGCCCAGCCGCATGCGCTCGGCGGTCGGCTGCAGCAGATCGGCCAGGCCGAAGCCGTCGCGCGTGAACCGGGTGAGCCCGACCAGTTCGTGTTCGCGGCGCCAGCCCGTGAGCCAGGCATCGAGGCCGGCTTGCACGTTTACGTGGTCGTAGCCCTGCCAGGATCCGGAGACCACCGGGATGCCCGCAGCTTCCGGGCCAAGATGCTCGCGCAGCGCGCGCTGGACCGGCGCGTCATCGGCCCGCGCGGCGAGCACCGCCCCGCGGATCAGGCGCCTGGCCATCCTGGGGATGTCGGCAAACTCCGGCCAGTCGTCCGGTCCCCCGAGATAGGCCAAGGGTCCCCTCCGCATCGGGGTTCACGCCCGGGCATACCGGACGCCCGGGCAACCACAGCGTACCGTCGCTGATTGCCCCGCCGCGCCCAGGTATTACCACTTGACCTGCGCGTTTTCTGCGAACCCGGTTACACCGGCCGCCTGCTGACGGACGTGGTCACGCCGGATGGATGCGCGATGGTCTGGTAGACAACGCAATAGCGCTCGGTCTGGGTGATGAGCTTCGCCACCTGCTCGTCGCTCGCGTCGGTGTCGAGCTCGAAGCTCAGCCGGACGGCCGCGAAGCCGACCGGCGCATCCTTGCTCACGCCGAGCGTCCCGCGAACGTCAAGGTCGCCCTCGGCGCGCACGGTCCCGCTCGCGATCGGGATCCGCATCGAGGTCGCCACGGCGCGCAGCGTGACCCCGGCACACGCGACCAGCGCCTGCAGCAGCATGTCGCCGGAACACGCGAGCGAGCCGTCGCCGCCGGTTGACGGGTGCAGGCCGGCCACCGTCAGAGCCTGGCCGGTGGCCACCGAGCAGCTGATGGCCTCGTCGCCGAGTACGCCCTGGGCCTGCAGCGTGATCATCGCTTGCTGCGGGGCGCTGCGGTAGCTGTCCTTGAGCGGCTGCTGGATCGCGCGCAGCTCGGCCGTGTCCATGGTTAAACCATGCCCGGCCCTTCCCGCCTGAACAAGCTCTTCTGGCGTTATGCCTGCCTCCACACCTCGTCCACAGGGTCTGCACCCCGGCTGCACCGTACCGGTGTCTTTTGATCACGAGGACGGGCGGCAGCCGCCACGACCGGATGTCGTCCACGGGGGTAGCAGGCGGTGCCCGCCAGCGAAGCGCTTGTTCGCCACCCTCCGGTCGAGCGGGGGGCGTGACCGGAGAGAGCAGGGTGGCGGCCGGCGTCGGTGCTAGCCGCGGTCGCGGCAGTCGGGCACCGCCAGCTACCTATTCCCAACCGCCGGATGTGGCCCTGGCTGGTCTAGGCGCGCGGCAGGGTCAGCGTCATCACGGTTCCGTGTCCCGGCTCGCTGCTGGCGGTCACGTTGCCGCCGTGCGCCTGGGCGAGCTCGGCGGCCACCGCGAGGCCGATGCCGCTGCCCGAGATCTGTGCCGCCTGGCGGCCGCGCCAGAACCGGTCGAACACGTGCGGCAGCTCGTCGGCTGGTATCCCGATCCCGGTGTCGGCGACCGTCAGCACCGCATCCGGCCCCGCGGGGCGGACCTCGACCGCGACCTGGCCGCCTTCCGGCGTGAACTTCAGCGCGTTCGTCAGCAGATTCATGATGAGCTGGTGCAGCCAGCGAGGGTCGGCCAGCACGCCGGCCGCGGCGAAGCGCCGCTCCAGGGTGATCCCGGCCGCGTCAAAGCGGCCGATCAGGCTGACGACCGCTTCGTCGGTGAGTTCGGCCAGGTCGCAGCGATGCCGCGACAGATGCAGCGCCGCGGCGTCGGCCGCGGCAAGGGTCTGCAGGTCGTTGACCATGTTCGCGAGCCTCAGCACCTCGTCGCGCAGCGAGGCCAGCTGTTCCGGGGTGGGCTCGGCAACCCCGTCCAGCATGGCCTCGTGCCCGGCCTGCAGCACCGCGACCGGAGTACGGAGCTCGTGGGCGACGTCGGCGACCAGATCCCTGCGCAGCTGTTCCTGGCGGGCCAGCGCGTCGGCCATCTGATCGAAGGCAGTCGCAAGCTCGCGCAGCTCGGCTGGCGCGGCGACCCTGCCCACCCGTGCGGTTCGCTCCCCGCCGCCCATGGCCCTGGTCACGGCGATGATCCGGTCAACGGGGCGGGTGATGCGCCGGGCCACCGCCAGCCCGGTCAGCAGCGCCCCGAGGGCCGCCACCCCGGCGGCGCCGGAGATCGCCCGCAACAGCGCGATCTCCAGGCTCCGGTCGGCGCCGCCGAGGCCGGAACCGGTGAACCTGACCACGACGCGGCCGACCGGCGTGCCCCGCACCGCGGCCGTCGCGGCGAATTGCGGAGCCGACGCTTGCGACGCGAACCCAGGTGAGCGCGAAACCACCCGGCCGGCCTCGTCGTGGATCTCGATGTCCGCGCCGGTTCGTGCGGCCAGGTCAAGCACGGGGGACAGGTCGGCCGACGCCCAGCTGTCGCCGCGCTCCCAGGCGGCCGCGGCGGCCACCGCGATCGCGGTGGTGAGCTCCTGCCGCTGCCGGCTGGCCAGGGCCGACACGTCCGCGGCGGCAAAGGCCGCGGTCAGCCCGGCCAGCAGGGCAACCGCAGCCAGCGCTACCGCGAGGAAGGCCAGCGCCAGCCGCAGGCCCAGCGCCTCGCCGCGCGCGGCGGGACGCTGCGGGGGCGTGGTGCCGCCGTCAGGCATCGCGGGTGAGACCCAGCCGGTAACCGCCGCCGAGCACGGTCTGGACGATCCTGGGGTTCGCCGGTTCCTCCTCGATCTTCCGGCGCAGGTTCTTCACATGCGAGTCGACCGTGCGCTCGTACCCCTCGAACTCATATCCCCGCACGCGGTTGATCAGCTCGAACCGCGAGTACACCCGCCCCGGGACCCCTGCGAGCGCCACCAGGATGCCCCACTCGGTCGGGGTGAGGTCCACGGCCGTGCCGTGCACCACGGCCTGCCGCTGAGGCTCGTCGATGATGAGGGCGCCGTTGCCGTAGGAGGAGCGCCCCTGCCCGGTGGCGGGCCCGCCGCGGCGCAGGATCGCCTGGACCCGCAGGACCAGCTCGCGAGGACTGAACGGCTTGGTCACGTAGTCGTCGGCGCCCAGTTCCAGCCCGGCGATCCGGTCCTCCTCGGCCGCCCTTGCGGTGAGCATCAGGATCGGCGTGTTCCCGGCCGCCCGCACCTCGCTGGCGATGGTCTCGCCGGGCACGTCCGGCAGGCCAAGGTCAAGGATCACAAGGTCCGGCGATGCCGAGGCGGCCAGCGTGAGAGCCTCGGCTCCCGAGTCCGTGGACAGGACCGTGAACCCGGCCCTCTCCAGGTAGGAGCGGATCAGCTCCCGTAGCTTGCGCTCGTCCTCGACCAGCAGCACCGTCGCGGCCATGGCCACGCACCCCCCTTCTGCCCGACCGTGAAGCCGCGGCTCCACACGGTCATCATGGGGCCTCCAACGGTCCAGCATCCCGACGCGAGAGCTTAGCGGCAGGATTCCCGGCAGATAAGGCGGCGCAGATGACCCGCGGTGACCTGGTCATGCTGCTGCCATGGGTGGTCTTCGGCATCGCCCTGGGGTTCATCGCCTTCCGGCTGCTGCGTCGTCGCGGCCCCCGGTAGCCGGAAACTCGTCAAACAGGCGCAGCCGGTGCGCGGTCGCGGCGGCCTCGCCGCGGCTCGCCACGCCGAGCTTGGCGAGGATGTTGGACACGTGCACGCTCGCCGTTTTGGCCGATATAAACAATTCTGCGGCGATCTCGCGGTTGCTCCGGCCGGCCGCCACGAGGCGCAGCACCTCGAACTCGCGTACGGTGAGGCCGAGCCGGTCTCGCTGCGTCGGCGCCGTGCCTCCAGATCCGGCGCCGACCGCGCCGGGCTCGTCGTCCTCGCCGCCGAGGCCGATCCGGGCCCGCCTGGCGAGCAGGGCGACGTCATCGTGGAGCGCGTTCGCGCCGAGCCGCCCCGCGAGCTTCGCGGCGCGGCGCAGCCGCTCGGCGCCGCCGTCGTGGTCACCTGCGCCGAGCGCCGCCTCGGCGGATCGCAGCAGCGCCGTGGCCATCGGATACGGCTCGCCGGCCGCCTCCCACGCCCGGGCCGCCTTGTCCCACGCGACGACCTGGCCTGCGGCGCCCTGCCGGTCGGCGCGCGCCATCTCGGCGGCAAACGTCAGCCGGTGCGCCGACTGGCTCATCCCGTCGGCCTCGAGCTCGCCCGCTGCGGCCCGCAAGCGCTCCCGCAGCGCCTCTGCCCTGCTTGCGAGCACCTCCCCACCGGTTGCCGCGGCGGCAAGGCAGGCGCGGGCACCCGCGACCAGAAGCGGCCACGCATACCGCGGGCTGGCTGACACCTTGTAGCGGTCCAGCGGGTCCTCGACGGCGGTCAGCGCCTCCCCCGGGTGGCCCTGTGCCAGCCGCACCTGGGACTCTAGCCGCGCCATCGGCAGCTGGTGCTCGTTCTTGTACCTGACGCCGTCGAGTGAGGCCCGGACCGAGGCAACACGCTCATCCGCGGCGGCCAGGTCGCCACGGGCCAGCGCCACATCCCCGGCCAGACGCCACACCGAGGATCGCGTCACCCGAGGTGGCATGAACTCCAGAGCGCGCTCGATGACCTCGGCAGCCTCGTCCCACCTGCCCAGCGACACCAGCGGCTCGGCCAGATTGATAGCCAGGATCACGCCCGACGTGCGGGCCATGCCGTACTCGACGGCCGTGGCGAGACCCTCGCGGGCAACCGCGGCGGCCGCCTCGTGCTCGCCGAGGCCTTCCAGCATGTCCGACTCGGTGATCGCCGCGCCCAGCAGCGGCTGGTATGCCTTGGCCCGGGCCGCCGCCGCCCGGGACTCGGCGAGCAGCGCCCGGTTCCGTTCCAGGTTGGCCGCGGACGGGTCGGCGCACGCCAGCGTGTTCAGCGCCATCGCCTCGATCGCCGGGTCGCCCGCCTGCCGGGCGACGGCCACCGCCTCCTCGGCACGGGCCCGGCACTCGGCCAGGTCGTAGCCATGCCGATGATGGATGTCGTGCGCCGCGGCCTCCAGCACCCGGGCCCTGGCCGGGCTCGGCGGATCGGCCGGGACCAGCTCGACCGCCCTTTCCAGCTCCCACGCGTAGTCTTCGCGGCCGAGCAGCATCTTCAGGTGGCCGCGGGAACTGTGCAGCAGCGCGGCACGGACGGGCTCGGCCCCGGGGTCGATCTCCTTGAGCGCCCCGGTGGCAAAGGTCACGCCCCGGTCGTAGTCGCCGGCCAGCTCGGCGGCCCGGACCGCGGCCTCGAGCACCGCCGCGTGGTCGGTGCCGACCCTGTCGGCGGCGTCGGGCACGCGATCCCACAGCTCGAGCACGCGCGAGAGCATCGCGAGCTGCTCGGCGTGCGCGAGAGCACAGCCGGACTCCGCGGCGGCCTGCCAAGCGCTGATCAAGGCCCAGCCCGGGTCGAGGGCCGCGTACCAGTGGTACGCGCGCTCCACGGCGGCGCGGCCCGGCGGGACGAGCAGCGGGTCGCCCTCGATGGCGCGCGCGAACTGGCCGTGCAGCCCGCCACGCTCGCCCGGCAGCAGCTCATCGTGGACCGCCTCGCGGATCAGCGAGTGCCGGAACGAGTAGCCGCCGGAGCCGGTCAGCAGCACGTTGGCGGCGACGGCCGGGCGCAGCGCGCTGGCCAGCGCGGCGTCATCGAGGCCCGTGACCATGGCGAGCAGCGCGTGGCCGACCTGCTCGCCACCGGCGCTCGCGATCCTGACCACATCCTGGGTCTGCTCGGGCAACCGCCGAACCCCGGCGATCAGCAGGTCACGCAGTGACTCGGGCAGGCCGGAATGCTGTTCGCCGTCGCCGATCAGGGCCTCGACGAACAGCGGGTTGCCGTCGGTGCGGCGGTAGACGGCCCTGGCCGCGTCCTCGCGTGGCTCGCGGCCGGTGATCCTGGCCACCAGCTCGTGGGTGTCGGCGCGGGTAAGCCTGCCCAGCTCGATCCTGGCGACCCAGTCGACCCTGCCGAGCTCGGCGAGCAGCGGCCGCAGCGGGTGGGTGCGGTGCAGGTCGTCGGACCGGTACGTGACCACGATCAGCACGCCGTCGATCGCGCGCTGATTGCGGATCAGGAACTCCAGCAGGTCCATGGTTGACCGGTCGGCCCAGTGGGTGTCCTCGACGATCAGCACCAGCGGGCCGCGGTCGGCGAGCTGCTCGAGCAGGATCAGCATCTGCTCGAACAGCCGGGCCCGGCTGGCGCCCGCGTCGTCCGGCCGGGCGGGCTCGCCGAACTCCGGCAGCAGCCGGGCCAGTTCCCTGGTCGCGCCGGCGGGCAGCAGCCCGGCGACGCCGTCGGCGCCGAGGTCGCGGACGAGCTCGCGGAGTACCGAGGTGAACGGGGCGAACGGCAGGCCGTCGGCGCCGAGCTCGAGGCAGCCGCCGACCAGGACCCGGGCTCCTGTCTGCCGTGATCGCGTGGCGAACTCGTCCACCAGCCGGGACTTGCCGACCCCCGCCTCCCCGCCGATCAGCACGGCGGACGGCTCGCCGCCGGCCGCCGTGGCGAGCGCGGCATCCAGCGCGGCGAGCTCGCCGGCCCGGCCGACCAGGCTCGGGCTAAGGAAACCGATGGTCACGATCACTAGGATGCCAGGTGGCGACGGGTGAAGGGTTCAGCCAAATGGCGATCTTTGTTCCGGTACACGGGGCCTGGGGAGGCTCGTACGGCTTCCGCAAGATCCGCGGCCCGCTCCGCGCCGCCGGCTCGCTCGAGCACATCGGCGACCGGGGGGTTTGATCTTCGGGGGGTGCGCGGGGGGCGGAGCCCCCCGCGGGTCCACAAAAAGTATCGCTGCGATGCAACGGCCGGCGGCTCCGGCCCGTCAGATCGGCATGGGGTCCCGGATACGGATCACGGCCGGTGTTGCCGCGGCTGTGATCACGGCCGCCGGTTGCGGGCCGGCCGTGGCCGCACGGCCGCGGCCGACGGCGGTCAGCCGCGGGGTGGCAGCCAGCGACCTGGCCGCCACCCCGCGTGCCCTGGCGGCGGCCGACACCGCGTTCGGGCTCGATGTCCTGGGCTCCTGGTGCCGCCAGGAGCCGCACGCGAACATCGTGCTCTCCCCGGAAAGCCTCGCGAGCGGCCTCGGCATGGCGTATCTAGGCGCGCGCGGAGACACCGCGCGGGCGATGAGCGCGGTGCTGCACCTTCCCGCCGCGGGCGCCGGGCTCGAATCGGGCCTGCACGCCCGGTCGGCCGCCCTCCGCGAGCTCGACGGGCCCGGCGTGACCGTCGCCGGCAGCGACCGGGTCTGGACCAACCCGCGCATGGATCTGCTGCACAGCTACACCAGCGCCGTCGCCGCCGGCTACGGCGCGACGGTCGGCCGGGCACCGCTGCTGACCGATCCCGCCGCGGCGGCCCGGCAGATCGACGCGGCGATCGCCGCGGCCACGCGTGGTCACATCCCTCAGCTTCTCGGGCCGGGCAGCCTCAACGGCATCGCCTGGGTGCTGACCGACGCGCTGCAGATGGACGCGGACTGGGCCGAGCCCTTCCCGGCCAGCCAGACCAGGCCGGGACCGTTCACCACCGCGGCGGGGCAGCAGGTCAGCGCCGAGTTCCTGCACGGCGGCGGGTTCCGGACGGTCAGCGTGGACGGGTGGACGGCCGTGTCGCTGCCGTACCGCGGCGGCAAGCTGGCGATGATCGCGCTGCTGCCCGACTCCGGCTCCGGCGGTTGCCCGGCCCTGTCGGTGCCGGCCCTGCACGGCATCGCCGGGGCGTTCGCCACGCCCAGGACCGGTGGCGGCCTGACCGACATCGCGCTGCCCAAGGTGAGCCTGCGCTCCTCGGCGAACGTGAGCAGCCTGCTGGCCGGCCTGGGCATGAGCGTGGCGTTCAGCGGCGGCGCCGACTTCTCCGCCCTGTCCCCGCAGGCGTGCTGCATCGGTCTTGTCGTGCACGCGGCCACGCTCGCGGTGTCCGAGAAGGGCACCGTGGGCAGCGCCGCGACCGCGGTTGGTATCGCGCCGACCGCGGTATCCGTGCCGCTGTCCCGGATCGCGTTCGACCGGCCATACGTGCTGCTGGTGACCGATACCCAGACCGGAGAGCCGCTGTTCCTGGCGCGGGTGGCCGACCCCGGCGTCTGAGAGACTAGGCAGCATGTTGCCCTGGTCCACAGAGCTGGCCGGCCGCCTGGAAGAGCACGTGATCACCAGTGAGCTGCTGCGGGACAACCCGCTCGGCGACCCGTTCCAGCGACCGCTCTGGGTGTACCTGCCTCCCGGGTACGACGCCGATCCGGATCGCCGTTACCCCGTGGTCTACGTGATCCAGGGGTACACCGGGCACCTCGCCATGTGGTGGAACCGGGCCCCGTTCCGGCAGCCGTTCCCGGAGACCGCGGACGCGGTGTTCGCCCGGGGCGAGGCGCCGCCGGCCCTCGTCGTCTATGTGGACGCGTGGACGTCCTACGGCGGCAGCCAGTTCGTGGACTCACCGGGTACCGGCCGCTACCACTCCTACCTGTGCGAGGAGGTCGTGGCCTGGGTGGACCAGCGGTACCGGACGCTGCCCGCCGCGGCGCACCGGGCGATCGCGGGCAAGTCGAGCGGCGGGTTCGGCGCGATGATCACGCCGATGCTGCGCCCCGACCTGTTCGGCGCTCTGGCCACGCACGCGGGCGACGCGCTCTACGAGCTGGTCTACATCCCCGAGTTCGGCCAGGCGGCGCGGCTGCTGCGGGACTACGACGGCGACGTGTCGCGGTGGTGGGACGACTTCCGCTCCCGGGTCTCGTTCACCAAGCCCGCCGACCAGGTCCTGCTCGGGCTGCTCGGGGTGGCGGCCTGTTTCTCCGCTCACGAGGACGGGACCGTGGACCTGCCGTTCGACCAGCGGACCGGCGCGGTGCGCCCCGAGGTGTGGGAGCGCTGGCTGGACTGGGACCCGGTCCGGATGGCTCCCCGGTACGCCGGTGCGCTCCGCTCGCTGCGCGCGATCTGGATCGACGCCGGCACCAGGGACGACTACTACCTCGACCTGGGCGCCGAGGCGTTCCGCCGGGCGCTGCGCGAGGTCGGCGTCGCCGACGAGGCGATTCGCTTCGAGCTGTTCGACGCGACCCACGCCGGCATCGAGTACCGGTACCCGCTGTCGCTGGCCTGGCTCTGCCAGCGGATCGCCGCCTGAGATTCATCGAAAAACCATTGAACTACTCCGCCCGGCCTTACGTGCTCCCCTGTGAACGCGGAGCGGGTAACCGTAGCGAAATGGAGTAGATACGATGCGTAATCGATGGTTGGCGGCCTCTGTACTCGCCGCTGCCGCCGTCGTCGGGCTTGCGGCGTGCGGCGGTTCTTCGTCTTCTAGCCCTCCCCCCGCGACGAAGACCTCGAATCCCCCTGCGGCCAGCGCACCCTCGACCTCGGCGACCGGGATCAAGACCATGTCGATCGAGGGGCGCACGGTGCTCACCAACTCGGGCGGGTTCGTGCTCTACTGGTTCGCACCCGACACCTCGACGAAGTCGGTGTGCAACAACAGCTGTGCGACCTACTGGCCGCCGCTCATCGGGAAGCCCACCCTGGCGTCCGGTGTCACGCTCGGCGGCCAGCTCGGCACGATCAAGCGGGCCGACGGCCAGCTTCAGGCGACCTACGACGGTCATCCGCTGTACCTGTTCAAGAGCGACACCGCCGTCGGCGAGTGGACCGGCAACGACATCAGCGCCTCCGGCGGCCTCTGGTGGATGATGACCTCCAGCGGCAAGAAGCTCGTGAAGAAGGACACGTCCTCCTCGTCGGGCGGCAGCAGCGGCAGCTCCGGTAGCGGCAGCTCCGGCAGCGGCTCCGGCAGCAGCGGCAGTGGCGGCTACGGCTACTGATCGCCGCGCCGCGTGAGCGTGGCGGCGCCTCCCGTACCGGGCGAGGAGGCGCCGCCACTGCTTGCGCGTCAGCGATAGCCCCTGGCGGGCAGCAGGAACTTCCGGCGCGGCGCGGGAGACCGGGGACGGCGATGGGTAGATAACGTCGCATGCACCCCGCGCCCGAGACGAACGGGTCTGGCGCGCGACCCCGCGGCGGCCTGGTCATCATCTACGCGGCGCTGATGCTGGCGATCCTGCTCGCGGCGCTCGACCAGACGATCGTCGCGACGGCGCTGCCGACGATCGTTGGCGACCTCGGCGGACTGAGTCACCTGTCCTGGGTGGTCACCGCGTACCTGCTGGCCACGACCGTGTCCGCGCCGCTGTGGGGGAAACTCGGCGACCAGTATGGCCGCAAGCGGCTGTTCCAGGCCGCGATCGTAATCTTCCTGATCGGGTCGGCGCTGTGCGGGCTGTCCCGCAACATGTTCGAGCTGATCGGCTTCCGTGCGCTGCAGGGCCTGGGTGGCGGCGGCCTGATCGTGCTGGCCCAGGCCATCGTCGGTGACGTTGTCTCGCCCCGGGAACGCGGCAAGTACCAGGGCGCGTTCGGCGCGGTATTCGGGGTGGCCAGCGTGGCCGGGCCGCTGCTCGGCGGGTTCTTCGTAGACAACCTGGGCTGGCGGTGGGTGTTCTACATCAACCTGCCGATCGGGGTTCTCGCGCTGGCCACGATCGCGTTCGCGCTGCCGGGGACGGCGGCCACCAAGTCGCACAAGATCGACTATCTCGGCACCGTGCTGCTGGCGGCGTCGGCGACGAGCGTGGTGCTGCTGACGTCCTGGGGCGGCACCACCTACCCGTGGCTGTCCCCGGAGGTCTTCGGGCTCGGCGCCGCCGCGGTGATACTGGCCATCGCCTGGTGGCTGTCGGCCGGGCGGGCCATGGAGCCGGTGCTGCCGCGGCGCCTGTTCCGGAACCCGGTGTTCTCGGTCAGCGCGGGCATCAGCTTCGGCGCCGGGTTCGCGCTGTTCGGCGCGACCGCCTTCCTGCCGCTGTACCTGCAGGTCGTGCGCGGGGTCACGCCGACGATCTCCGGCGTGTACCTGCTGCCGATGGTGCTCGGTCTGCTCCTGACGTCGGTGGCCAGCGGGCAGCTGATCTCGCGGCTGGGCCGGTACAAGGCGTACCCGATCATCGGCACGGCGGCGATGACGCTCGCGCTGTACCTGCTGTCCACGCTCACCGAGACGACAACGCCCGTGGTCATGGATGTGTACTTCGCCGTGCTGGGGTGCGGGCTCGGCCTGATCCTGCAGGTGCTGGTCATCGCCGTGCAGAACTCCGCGGACTACGCGGATCTCGGCACCGCCACGTCCAGCGTCACGTTCTTCCGCACGATCGGCGGGTCGTTCGGCGTCGCCATCTTCGGGTCGGTCTTCTCCAGCCGGCTGGCCGCCAACCTGGCCGCGGCGCTGCACGGGGCGCCGCTGCCGCGGGGGTTCAGCGCGGCCTCGGCCCAGGCCAACCCGGCGGCGCTGAAACGGCTGCCCGCGGTGCTGCGCACCGACATCGTGCACGCGTACGTGCTGTCGTTCCACACGGTGTTCCTTGGCGCCGTCCCGGTGGCCGCTGCCACGTTCGTGCTCACCTGGTTCCTGCGCGAGGTGCCGCTGCGGGCCACCTCCGCCGCCCCCGACATCGGTGAGGGCATCGGCGCGGGCTCGGCTCAGCGGTCGTCGGCCGCCGAGCTCGAGCGCGCGCTGCTGCGGCTGGCCGACGTCGACCTGCGACGGCAGGGCTACACCAGGCTCGCCGAGCTGTGCGGGCTCGGCCTGCCCGCCGGCAGCTGCTGGATCCTGGCCCGGATGGCCAAGGACGGCGGCCGGGTGGCGGGCGCTGACCTGGCCCGCGAGGCGGGCGTCACCGTTGAGCACGGGCGGCCGTATGCCGACAAGCTCGTCGAGGCGGGGTACGTGCGCCGCGACGACGGCGTGCTCGAGCTGACACCGGACGGCGCCGCGGCCGCGGACCGGCTGTTCAGCGCGGGCCGGGACGGCCTGGCGCGGCTGCTGTCCGACTGGTCGCCGGAGCGGCACGCCGAACTGGCCCAGATGCTCGACAAGCTGTCCCGGGCGCTGCTCGGCGAGCCGGCCGACGAGCACCTCATCGCCAGGTGACGGCGGCGCCCCGGCCGTTAGACACTGGCCTGATGAAAACCGACATCGTGGTTATCGGGGCCGGCGCACTGGGGCTCAGCACAGCGCTGCAGTGCGCGCTGCTCGGCCGGTCCGTGGTGGTGGTCGAGCGGGACACGGCCGGTTCGCAGGCCTCCGGGCGGGCGGCGGGGCTGTTCAAGTCCGTGCAAGCCGACGAGCCGCGAACCGCGCTGGCACGGCGCAGCATCGAGCTGGCAGCCAGCTTTGGCGACTGGGCCGGGGCCGAGCTCGAGGTAGCCCGCAGCGGCAGCTTCCTGGTCGCGCGGACCGCCAAGCACCGGGACTACCTGCTGGCCGAGGCCGTGCAGTCCCGCGGCTGGGGCGCCGACGTGCAGCAGGCCAGCCCGGCGGACCTGGCGGGCGGCGTGTCCTTTTACCACGGGCCGGACCCGGATGAGGAGTTCGCGCTGTGGTGCCCGGAGGACGCGTACATCGAGGAGCCGATGAGCCTGGTGCGCGCGTACTCCGAGGCCTGCCGGCGGCGCGGCGTCGAGATACTCGAGTCCGAGGCGGTGACCGGCATCCCGTTCTCCGGTGGCCGGGCGGCCGGAGTCGAGACCGAAGCCAGGTCCATCGCCGCCGCGGTCGCCGTGGTCGACGCGGCGGGCGCGTGGGTGCGGCAGGTGGCCGGGCTGGCCGGCGCCGGCGGCAAGGTGGCGGTCGCGCCGGTCCGGCATCAGCTGCTGATCACCGAGCCGTCCGCGGAGGTCCGCCCGGAGGACCCGATCATCCGCGTCGTCGACGCCGCGGTCTACCTCCGCCCGGCGCGCGGCGGCCTGATGTTCGGCGGGTTCGAGGCCGACCCGCTGCCGGTCGACCCCAGCCAGCAGCCGCCGTCGTTCCGGACTGCAGACCTGCCCCTGGAACTGGGCGTGCTGCAAGAGATGGCCAGCCAGGTCGCCGGTGAGGCGCCGCTGGCCGGCTCCGCCCCGGTCGCGGAGCACCGCGGCGGGATGTTCACGATGAGCCCGGATGGGCGCTTCGTCGCCGGGCCGGTGCCCGACGCGCCCGGGCTCTGGGTAGCCAGCGGCTGCAACGGCTCCGGGTTCTCCTCGTCGCCGGCCATCGGGGAGGCCCTGGCCGCCTGGATCACCGGTGGCGACGCGGCCGGGCTCGCGACGCTGTCCCCGGACCGGTTCCCGGCGATGACCGACGAGTTGCTGATCAAGAACGGCGCCTGGCAGTACGCGCACTACTACGACCCGGCCGGGCAGCCCGGGTGATGATCCGCCGCTCCTCGCGGGCGGGCCCAGACGCCCCGGCGGGCGTGCAGCGCGGCAGTTCCGAACCGCTGTGGCGGGCGCTCGCTGTCTTCCGCTTCGCCAGCCTCGGTTACGCCGCCTTGCGGCTGGCCGTCATCGACCGCGCCGACTACTCGCGGCCGGACTGGGCGTGGGCGGTCATCGCCGTGATGACGGTGTGGACGGTCGGGACCACCATCGCCTACGCGCGGCCCGAGCGCCGCACCCGGCTGCTGCTCAGCGTCGACCTCGCGGTCACCGCGTGCCTGCTGCTGAGCACCGCGCTGCTGCAGTACCCGCAGGACCCTCGGCACGGCGTGACGCCGGTGACCGCGACCTGGCTCGCGGGGCCCGTGCTGGCCTGGGCGGTCCGGTACGGCAGGCGGGCAGGCGCCATCGCGGCCCTGGTCATGTGCGGCTGCGACCTGGTGCTGGTGCGCGGCGCGCTGTTTGGCCAGGCGCTCAACGGCATGGTGCTGTTGCTGCTTGCGGGCGTCATCGTCGGCCACGTCGCCCGGCTCGCGGCCGAGGTGGAGGCGGAACGGCAGCACCTCATCGAGGTGGAGGCGGCCAGCCGGGAGCGGGAACGCCTGGCCCGCGACATCCACGACTCCGTGCTCCAGGTCCTGGCGCTGGTGCAGCGGAGAGGCGCGGAGGCGGGCGGCGCAGCGGCCGAACTCGGCCGGCTCGCGGGCCAGCAGGAAGCCGCGCTCCGCGCGCTGGTGGGCAGCGGGACCGCGGGCAGCGCGGCCGGCGTCGCGCCGGGCACGGCGGGGGACGTGGACCTGTGCGCGGTGCTGCTGTCCGCCCAGACCGACCGGGTGACGGTGTCGGTGCCGGCGCAGGCGGTCCTCGTGCCGAAGGACGCGGCGGACGAGCTGGCCTCGGCGATGCACGAGGCGCTGGACAACGTGCGGCGGCACTGCGGCGAACGGGCCCGCGCCTGGGTGCTGGTCGAGGACGAGCCCGGGCTGGCCACGGTGACGATCAGGGACGACGGCCCCGGTATCCCGGACGGGCGGCTGGCCGAGGCGGCGGCCGCTGGCCGGCTCGGCGTCAGCCATTCCATCCGCGGCCGGCTGCGCGACCTGGGCGGTTCCGCCACCATCCGCTCGGCCCCCGGTGAGGGCACCGAGGTTGAGCTCCGCCTGCCGCACGCAGCCGGCGCAGCGGTGGCGCGGCCCGCCGAACGGGCTTAGGGTGCGGACGTGGAGCGCAGCGGCCCGATCCGGGTCATGGTGGTCGATGACCACCCGATGTGGCGCGATGCCGTCGCCCGGGACCTGGCCGAGGCCGGATACGACGTCGCCGCCACCGCGGCCGACGGCGCGCAGGCCCTTCGCGTCATCGGTGCCGCCCGGCCGGATGTCGTCGTGCTCGACCTTCAGCTCCCGGATACCTCCGGCGTCGAGGTGACGCGGGCCCTGCGCGCGGCCTGCCCCGCCGCGCGCGTCCTCGTGCTGTCCGCGAGCGGCGAGCAGCAGGACGTGCTGGACGCGGTGAAGGCGGGCGCGGTCGGCTACCTGCTGAAGTCCGCGGCGCTCCCGGACTTCCTCGAGGCGGTCCGCCGCACCGCCGAGGGCGACGCGGTCTTCACCCCCGGGCTCGCCGCGCTGGTCCTCGGCGAGTTCCGGCGGCTGGCATCCGCGCCCGCCACGGCCGGCGGGGATGCCCCGACGCTGACCGAGCGGGAGACCGAGATCCTCCGTATGGTCGCGACCGGGATGTCCTACAAGCAGATCGCCAGCCGGCTCGTGCTCTCCCACCGGACCGTGCAGAACCACGTGCAGAACTCGCTCGGCAAGCTGCACCTGCACAACCGGGTGGAACTGGTCCGGTACGCCATCGAGCACGGCCTGACCGGCGCGGCCGATCCCGGCGGATCCCAGTGAGGCCAGCCGCTGGCGCCTAAGCTACTCATGAGTAGGTTAGGCAGCCGGGTTGAGTATCGGCACCGATGTGCCGCGGGCCGCCGGCCGTGAGGCTGATGGCCATGGACAATTCGGCAAACGCCGCCGCGGGCGGCCTGTACAGCTTCAAGCCCTGGTACGCGCGCCGCCTGGCCCCGGTGCGTCGGCGCCTGGTGGCCGCGAACGTGCCGCCGGCCGCGATCACGATGGCGGGGATCCTCTTCGGTGGCGGCGCCGGCGCCCTCCTGGCGGTGCTGCGGCCCGGGCCGGCCGCTGGCGCCGCGGTGGCCGCGCTGCTGGCCGCCCGGCTCGCCTGCGCGAACCTCGACGGCGGGGTGGCCCGGGACGGGGGCCGGGCCACCCCGTTCGGCGCGGTCCTCAACGAGATCGGCGACCGCGCGGCCGAGTTGGCCGCGCTGGCCGGCTGCCTCGCGATCGCCCCGGCGGCACTGGTGCTCACCGCGGCGCTGGCCGCCACGCTGCCCTCGTGGGTGGCGCTGGCCGGCGCGGCGGCCGGCCTGGGCCGGGTACAGGGCGGCCCGGTCGGCAAGACCGAACGCTGCCTCCTGCTCGCGCTGCTGGCGGCGTTCGGCTGGCCGGCCGTGTGGCTCACGGTACTGGCGGCCGGCTCGGCGCTGACCGCGCTCGTCCGGCTCGGACGGCTGGCCTGGCTCGCCCGGGGCTCGCGGTGAGCGGGCTGGCCGGCCCGGCGGCCGTGATGGCCGGCGTGCTGACGCTCGGCGGGATCGGCGCGCTGGCGTCGAGGAACGCCGAGGTGATCCGTAAGTGGCGCACCTGGCTGGTGTCAGCCCCGCTGGTCACGGGGTGCCTGTGGCTGGGACCTGCGGGCGCGGTGCTGCTCGCCGCCGGCCTCGGCGTGACCGGCTCAGTGGAGTACGGGCGGCTGGCGAAGCTCCGGCCCGCCGACTCGGCGCTGATCGCGGCCATCGCGGTGATCCTGCCGCTGGTTGCGTGGCGGATGCCCGCCGAGCTCGGCCGCGTGCTCGCGGGCGCGCTCCTCTTGGCCGCGCTCGTCCCCGTGGCCGGCGGCGACGCCGTCGCGGGCGCGCGCCGCGCCGCGGCGGCCGTGTTCGGTACGTGCTGGCTCGCCGCGCTGACCGGGCTCGTGCTGCTCCGCGCCGCCGCGCTGCCGCTGATCATCGCGGTCGCTGTGGCCGACGTCGGCGCGTGGTGCGCCGGCCGCCTGCTGGGCGGCCCCGCACTGTCCCCGCTGTCGCCCGCCAAGCGCTGGACCGGGGTGGCCGGAGGGGCGCTGACCGGGCTGGCGGCGCTGGCGGCGGCCGCAGCCGTGAGCGGCCCCGGGGTGTTCACCCCCGTGCACGTGATCGCGGTCGGCGTCGGGCCGCCAGCCGGTGACCTGCTGGAGTCGATGGTCAAGCGGGGCGCGGGCGCAAAGGACGCGGGCCGCTGGCTGCCCGGGTTCGGCGGCCTGCTGGACCGGATCGACTCGCTGCTGGTGACGCTGGCCCTGGCGGTGATCCTGTGAACCGGCGCGTCCGTGCCCGCCTGGCCGCCGGGGCGCGCAGGGAGCTGTGGCGCGCGGTCCTGACGCTGATGGGCGGGCTGCGGGTACAGGGCCTGCACGGCCTGCCGGCCGGCCCGTGCGTGATCGTGGCCAACCACCGCTCGCACGCGGATACCGCCGCGCTGCTCGCGGCGCTGCCCGCCGGCCGCAGGCCCGCCGTCGCCGCGGCCGCGGACTACTGGTTCCGCGGCGCGCTGCGCCCGGGTATCTGCCGGGCGCTGTGCGCGGCGTTCCCGGTGCGGCGCACCGGGGGCGGCAGCGCCGACCTCGCCTCCGCCGCCCGGCTGCTCGGGGCCGGCCACGACGTCATCGTGTTCCCCGAGGGCACCCGGTCGCGCGACGGGCGGACCGGGCGGTTCCACCGCGGCGCCGCCTGCCTCGCCGCCGCGGCCGGGGTGCCGCTCGTGCCCGCCGGGATCAGCGGGACGGGAGCGCTGCTGCCGCCGGGCGGAGCAACCCGGCGCCCCCGGCGGGGGCAGGTGATCGTCCGCATCGGCGCCCCGGTCAACGTCGCGGAGATGACCGAGCGCCTGGCCGGTGCCGGGGGAGATGCCGTGGCCGACGCGACCGATGAGGCGCACTCCCGGGTCATGGCGCTCATCGGCGCCCGGTGAGAACCGGGCCTCCGGCGACCCGTTGTTCGCTGGGTGCTACCGCCAGGATTGGCCACCCAGTACGGTCTAGGTACATTCCGGCCGCGGGAGTTCAATTGGGTTACCTGGCGACGGCTGTCATTGTTGCGGTGGCGGTCATGATCGGCATAGCCGTCCTGTACCTGCGCCATGAGAGCCGGCCTGACCCCATGGCGGTGCGCAGAGCGGCACGGAGACACCAAAAGGTGCAGGTCGGCGAGCTCTGCATCTGTGGCGGAACGGTGGAAAGAGCAGGGCGAACATCGCCGAAGTTCGGGGAACTCCTGAGCTGTCCGGGCTGCGATCGAACGTGGACCTTGGACGGACGCAGGGTCGTGCGGCGGATCATCCGCCGGCCGGCCGGCCGGCGCCAGGCCGCCGGCAACTCCGACTGAGGCGCCGGCACGAGAGCGTCGGCAACTCTGGCTGAGGCGCCGGCACGAGAGCGCCGGCAACTCTGGCTGAGGCGCTGGCCTGCGACGCCGCCGACCGTGTTGTGAAGCCGTTAATGGTTTTTTATCAGAATATTTCTGCCGTTCCGCTCATCTCGGTATTGGCATTGGCGCGGCCCGGGACTTGACTGTTCAGCGCCCAGCGAGCAGGAGGCCCTCGATGAAGCTGTTCCGTTCCGCCAGCGTTCCGAGCAGTCCGCGTGCCAGGCGCCGTTCCCGGCGGATGGCGGTGATCGCAGGGTTCGTGGCGGTGATGCTGCCCGTTGCGCTGGCATTAGCCGGCGGCCCGGCCTCGGCCTCCGGAGCGCGCACGTCGGCGTCGGACGCGACGTGCCCGTGGCTGAACGAGTCGCTGCCGATCGGCCAGCGGGTCAGCATGCTGATGTCGCAGATGACGCTCGCTGACAAGATCAACGAGGTGACCGGGGCTGGCACGAGCGAGCCGTACGTGTTCTACATCTCCGCGATCCCGAGCCTGTGCATCCCGGCCATCGGCGAGGAGGACGGCCCCGTCGGCGTCGGCGACGGGCTCACCGGCGTTACCCAGATGCCGGCCGCGGTGTCCCTGGCCGCCACGTTCAGCCCCTCGGCGGCCAGCCAGTACGGGCAGGTCGTCGGGGCCGAGGAGCACGCCAAGGGCGCCATGATCAACCTGGGCCCGACGATCAACATCGACCGGGACCCGCGGTGGGGCCGGTCGTTCGAGGCCTACACCGAGGACCCGGACCTGAACAGCGCGATGGCGGTCGGGTTCATCGACGGGGTGCAGAGCCAGGGCGAGATGTCCATGGTCAAGCACTACGCGGTGTACAACCAGGAGACCAACCGGAATACCCCGTCGGACAACGCGATCATCAGCGAGCGGGCCGAGCACGAGATCTACCTGCCCGGCTTCTGGGCCTCGACGAACGTGGCCAAGGCGTCCTCGGTGATGTGCTCCTACAGCACGATCAACGGCGTGCCCGCCTGCCAGAACGGCTACCTGATTGGCGAGACCCTGGACCAGCGGTGGGGCTTCCCCGGCTTCGTGACCTCCGACTACGACGCGACCCACTCCACGCTGCAGTCCGCGGACGCCGGGCTGGACCAGGAAATGCCCAGCGCCGAGTACTACGGCTCCGACCTCGAGGCGGCGGTGCAGGCGGGCGAGGTCAGCATCGCCACGCTGAACCAGATGGTGTCCAGGATCCTGAGCGAGATGTTCCGGTTCAACGAGTTCAACGACCCGCCGACCGGCACGACCAGCACGGTGGTCACCACCACGGCGCACCAGGCGGTCTCCCAGGACATCGCCGAGGAGGGCACGGTGCTGCTGAAGAACAGCGGCGGCACCCTGCCGCTGGCCGCGTCCGGCGGCGGCAGCGTGGCCGTCATCGGCCCGGCCGCCTCGGCGCAGCCGGACTACACCGGGGGCGGCAGCGCGTACGTGACCTCCACGTTCAGCGTGACCCCGCTGCAGGGAATCCAGGCCGCGGCCGGCTCCGGCACGTCGGTCAGCTATACCCAGGGGCTGCCCACCGACACGTCCCTGACGCCGATCCCGAGCACCGACCTGTCCCCGGCGTACTCCGCCACCGGCTTCGGCGGCACGTACACCGGCACGCTGACAGCCCCGGAGACCGGCACCTACGTGCTGGCATTCGAGAACCCGTGCGCCTGTTACAGCCCGGTCGACCTGTCCCTGGACGGCAAGGAGCTCCTGGCCAACGGCGGCACCCCGCCGGTGTCGACGTACTCGGTGGGCGTGAACCTGGTGGCCGGCCAGACGTACACGCTGCAGCTGGCCGGCGGCGGCGAGTCGGCGAACCTGAGCTGGGCCACGCCGTCGGACCTGGCACCCGGCATCGCGCAGGCGGTGGCGGCGGCCAAGGCGGCCAAGACCGCGGTCGTCGTGGTGTCGGACGACACCGAGTCCGAGTCCGTGGACCGGGTCAGCCTGAACCTGCCGTCCGCGCAGAACGAGCTGATCTCCGCTGTCGCCGCGGCCAACCCGCACACGGTCGTGGTGATCGACGCGGGCGCGCCGGTCGTGATGCCGTGGATCAACCAGGTCGCCTCCGTCGTGGACGCTTGGTATCCCGGTGAGAGCAACGGCACCGCGCTGGCCAGCGTCTTGTTCGGAGACACCGACCCCAGCGGCCACCTGCCGGTCACGTTCCCGGTCGGCCTCTCCCAGGTGCCCGCCTCCACCCCGGCCGAGTTCCCCGGGGAGAACGGGGAGGTCCTGTACTCCGAGGGCATCGACGTCGGGTACCGGTACTACGACGCCAACAACGAGACGCCGCTGTTCCCGTTCGGGTACGGGCTGTCCTACACCCACTTCTCCTACAGCAACCTGACCGTGACCCCGCGCCAGGTTCAGAACGGCAGCTCGAACCCGGGCGCCACGAGCTGTGGGTGCAACGGGCAGTCCGGGACACAGGCCACGGTGACCGCGACGGTGACCAACACCGGCAAGGTGGCGGGCTCGGACGTGGCCCAGCTGTACCTGGGTGACCCGGCGTCGGCGGGGGAGCCGCCGCGGCAGCTCAAGGGCTTCCAGAAGGTCACGCTGCAGCCCGGCCAGTCCACCACCGTGCGCTTCACCCTGAACGGTCACGACCTGTCGTACTGGGACGACGCGGCCAACGGCTGGGTGCTGCCGGACGGGCAGTACCAGGTCTACGTCGGTGACTCGTCCGGCCTGGCGAACCTGCCGTTGCGCGGTGGCTTCACGGTCACGCGCAGCATCGGCGCCCGGTACGCGACGGTCTCGGCCCCGGCGACGATCGCGGCCGGCTCCACGGCCACGGTCACCGAGACCGTGGTGAACAACGGCGACTACGCGATGCCGGGCACCCGGTTCGCGTTGAACGTCCCGGCAGGCTGGAGGGCCACCCCGGCCGGGCCGGTGCCCGGCTACGTGGCTCCCGGCCAGTCCGTGACCGTCCCGTTCCGGGTGGCCGCCCCGGCCAGCGCGGTGCCGGGCAGCACCACGCTCACCGCCAGGGTCAGCTACCAGGCGGGGCCCGGCAGCGGCGGCGGCCTGGTGACCGCCTCCGCGAGCACGGATGTCCCGTACTCCTCGCTGGCCGCCGCCTACGACAACAAGGGGATCAGCGACAACTCCGATCCGGCCGGCGCCAACTACGACCTGGGCGGCGACAGCTACTCGGCCGAGGCGCTGGCCGCCGGCACCCCGACCCCGCTTACTCCCGGGGGACAGGTGACCATCGGCGGGACGACGCTGACCTGGCCAAACGTGCCCGCCGGAGCCCTGGACAACGTGGTCGCCAACGGCCAGACCGTGGATCTGTCCGGCTCAGGGAGCGATCTCGGCATCCTGGCCGCCAGCCAGAACGGGACGGCGACGGGCACGATCACGGTCAACTACACCGACGGGAGCAGCCAGTCGTTCACGCTGAACATGGCCGACTGGTATTCGAACGCCCCGGCGGCCGGCGACCAGATCGTCGACACCACGTCCAGCTGGAACCAGAGCACGCCGACCGGCTCGCACGCGGTCAGCGTGTACTTCGCCTCGGTGCCGCTCGCGGCGGGCAAGACCGTGGCGTCGGTGACGCTGCCCGCGCTGCCCGGCTCGTTCGGCCAGACCGAGCTGCACATCTTCGCGATGGCCACCGGCTCGGGCACACCCACCAGTTAGCAACCGCCGAGTGTGACATTTTTTGCATTGGGATGACCTTTGCGATGCCTGGGCGTTAACTATGGCCTGGGCATCGGAGGCCATTCTTGAGCGATTTGTTCCGTTTTGCCGGTCGCCGCCGCCGCGGCCGGCCGGCCCGGCGTCGACGCCTGCCGCAGGTGGCCATCGCGGCCGGGTTCGTGGCGGTCGCGCTGCCGATGGCCGCCACCATCGCCCCGGACACGGCGGCCACGGGCCACCGGCCGGCGGCCGGGCCCTCGTGCCCCTGGCTGAACCAGTCCCTGGCGGTCAGCAAGCGGGTGAGCATGCTGCTGCCCAGGATGTCGCTGGCCGACAAGATCGACATGATGGCCGGGACGGGCGCCACCGGCCTGGCGGACGGCGCGGTGACCACCACGGCGGTGCCGGGCCTGTGCATACCGGCGCTGTCCCTGGCGGACGGGCCGAACGGGGTGGGCGACGGGCGAACCGGGGTGACGCAACTGCCGGCCGGGGTGTCGCTGGCAGCGACCTGGGATTTGTCGCTGGCCAGGCGGTACGGGCAGGTCGTGGGCGCCGAGGAGCGCAGCAAGGGCATCATGGTCAACCTGGGGCCGACGATCAACATCGACCGGGATCCGCGGTGGGGCCGCACGTTCGAGTCCTACAGCGAGGACCCGTACCTGAACGGAGCGCTGGCCGGCGCCGAGATCGGCGGGGTGCAGAGCCAGGGCGTGATGTCCCAGGTCAAGCACTATGCGGTGTACAACCAGGAGACGTACCGCAATACCCCGGCCGATGACGCGATCGTGAGCGAGCGAGCGCTGCACGAGATCTACCTGCCGGCGTTCTGGGCGGCGGTCGCCGTGGCCAACGCGCCGTCCGTGATGTGCTCTTACAGCACGGTCAACGGGGAGCCCGCCTGCGAGAGCCAGTACCTGATCGGCGAGACCCTGGACCAGCGGTGGGGCTTCCCCGGCTTCGTGAGCTCGGACTACGGGGCCACGAAATCGACCGCGCAGTCCGTCCAGGCCGGGCTCGACCAGGAGATGCCCAACAGCGGCTACTACGGCGCCGCTCTGGCCGCGGCGGTGGGCTCGGGCAAGGTCGCGGTTTCGGCGCTCAACCAGATGGTGTCCCGGATCCTGACCGAGATGTTCCAGTTCAACGAGTTCACGGACGGCCTGGGCTCGGCGCGGGCGTCCGTGACGACTCCGGCGCACCAGGCGGTGGCCACCGACGTCGCCGAGGCGGGCACGGTGCTGCTGAAGAACAACGGCGGAATGCTGCCGCTGCCGGCGTCCGGCGCGGGAGCCGTGGCGGTGATCGGGCCGGCGGCCTCGGCCGCACCGGCCGACAGCGGAGGCGGCAGCGCCCATGTGACCGCCCCGTTCAGCGTCACCCCGCTACAGGGCCTCAAGGCCGCCGCCAAGCGGGGCACCACGGTCACGTACACCCAGGGGCTGCCCACGGACACGTCGCTGTCGCGGATCCCCGCCTCCGCGCTGACCTCGTCCGGGACCCTCACCGCGCCGGAGACAGGCACGTACGTGATCGCGCTGCGTAGCCCCAGCGCCCGCGCGGTCCTTTCGCTGGACGGCATCCAGATCCTGGCCGACGCGGGCACGCCGCCGACCGAGTCGGTAGGCGTGAACCTGCGGGCCGGCCAGAGGTACACGCTGAAGGTCACGGGCACCGACGCCTCGACGAGCCTGAGCTGGGCCACGCCGTCGGACCTGGCCCCGGGCATCGCCCGGGCGGTGGCGGCGGCCAGGGCGGCCAGGACCGCGGTGGTCGTGGTGTCCGATGACACCGAGTCCGAGGCGGTGGACCGGGCCAGCCTGAACCTGCCGTCCGCGCAGAACGAGCTGATCTCCGCGGTCGCCGCGGCCAACCCGCGCACGATTGTGGTGATCGACGCGGGCGCGCCGGTCGTGATGCCGTGGATCAGCAAGGTGGCCTCGGTGGTGGACGCCTGGTATCCCGGTGAGAGCAACGGCACCGCGCTGGCCGCCGTCCTCTACGGCCGGGCCGACCCCGGCGGCCACCTGCCGGTCACGTTCCCGGTGGGGCTGTCACAGGTGCCGGCGTCGAGCCCGAGCCAGTTCCCCGGGGAGAACGGGGAGGTCCTGTACTCCGAGGGCATCGACGTCGGGTACCGGTACTACGACGCCAAGAACGAGACGCCGCTGTTCCCGTTCGGCTACGGGCTGTCCTACACCCACTTCTCCTACACCGACCTGACCGTGACGCCCCGCCGGGTGCAGAACGGCAGCTCGAACCCGGGGGCGACCAGTTGCGGGTGCAACGGGCAGTCGGACCGCCAGGTGACGGTCACCGCGCGGGTCACGAACACCGGCAAGGTGACCGGGTCGGACGTGGCCCAGCTGTATCTGGGTGACCCGGCGTCCGCCGGGGAGCCGCCGCGGCAGCTGAAGGGGTTCGGCAAGGTCACGCTCGAGCCCGGCCGGTCGGCGACCGTGCGTTTCACCCTGAACGGTCACGACCTGTCCTATTGGGACGACACGGCCGACGGCTGGGTGCTGCCAGACGGCCGCTACCAGGTCTATGTGGGTGACTCGTCGGCTCTGGCGAACCTGCCGCTGCGCGGCGCCTTCAGCGTCACCCGCAGCATCGGCGCCCGGTACGCCACGCTTCAGGCGCCGCCGGCGATGGGCGCCGGGTCGTCGGGCACGGTCACCGCGACCGTGGTCAACAACGGCGACTACGCGATGCCGGAGCCGCGGCTCACGCTGCACGCGCCGGCGGGCTGGACGGTCACGCCGCTCGGCCCGCTCCCCGCCGTCCTGGCCCCGCACCAGGCGGTGACCGTGCGACTGCGGGTGGCCGTGCCCGTGACCGCGCAGCCCGGCACCGACACTCTCACCCTCAGGGCCGGCTACCGGGCTCAGCCGGGCGCCCGCGGCGGCCTGGTCGAGGCCACGGCCAGCGTCACGATCCCGGCGTTCACGCCGGCGGCGGGCCTGGCCGAGGGCTGGCCGGCGGGCTGACCCCGGCCGGCACGAGCAGGCGGAGCGCCCGGGGCACGGCGCGGATGCGCAGCGGAGTCCCCGGGCGCAGCGGCGCGGCGAAGGGCAGGGTGTCGCCATCGGCCGCGGCTGGAAGGTCGCGGTCCACCGTCACCGTCACCTCGGTGCCACGGTCCAGGCCGATCCGCGCCGGTCCGAGAACGGACCCGTTCCGGATTTTCAGCAGGTCACGGACGAACGCCAGCCTGGGCCCGTGCCGCATGATCACTATGTCGAGCATGCCGTCGTCCACCTCGGCCAGCGCACCGAAGTACGCAGCGTTGGCCACGACAACCGCGTAACCGGCGAAGTCGCGCACCAGCACCCCGCCCCCGCCGGGCCCGTCGCCGCGGCTGATCTCCACCCGGAACGACGCCGGCGTCCAGGCCGCCAGCGCACGCAGCGCCGCGACAGAGTACACGACGGCCCCGTGGAGCCATCTGGCGCGGTTGGCGATCTCGCCAGCCACCGAGGGCATGCCGAGGTACACGCTGCAGAACACCACGGTCTCCGGCTGGCCAGGGGCGGTCACGCCAATCAGGTCCACCCGGCGTTCCCCGCCCGAGATCAGCACCCGGGCGGCCGCCGCGGGATCGACCGGGATGCCGAGGACCCTGGCGAGGTCGTTGCAGATTCCGGCGGGGATGATCCCGTACCTGGCGCCTCCTGCGGCCGCCGCGCCCGATAGCGCGCCCGCGAGGCCGTCCCCGCCGACCGCGACCACCACCTGGCCCATTTCGGCGGCCCGGCCCGCGATCGCGGCGGCGTCGCGCAGGCTGGCCGACTCGCTGACCTGATAGCTGGCGCCTGCCGCGTCGAGCACCGCGGTGACCTCCGGCAGCACCCGCAGCGACCGTCCGCGGCCGGCTGCCGGGTTGACCACCAGACGGAACTGGCCGTCATGCTCGGCCATGGGCACCTCCGCAGCCTTTCGCGGCGCGATCGCTGACTCGCACGATAAGCCGCAGCAGCCAGCCACGCGACGGCTCCCGGCGTACGATCGGGAGCCATGGCGGCTCAGGGCAACGCAGCCGATGCCGACGCGCGTTATCTCCAGGTGCAGACGACCACCGACTCGCGCGCCGAGGCGATGGAGCTTGCCCACGACGCGGTGGCGGCCAGGCTTGCGGCGGTTGGGCAGGTCGCCGGCCCGATAGCCAGCACGTACTGGTGGGAGGACGGCCTTGAACGCGCCGAGGAGTGGCTGGTCATGCTCAAGCTCCCGGCCGACCGCTACGAGCAGCTTGCCGACTTTCTCGCCGAGCGTCACAGCTATGACGAGCCCGAGATCGTGGCGACGCCAATCGTCGCTGGCTCGCCGGCGTACCTGAGCTGGATCGAGGAGGAAACCCGCCCCGAATGACTAATTCGGGGGCAGGTTCCAGGTCGAGATCACCGGGTAGCCGTGCTCGGTGCCAAGCGTGGAGTAGGTGCCGGTGTTCAGCCGGAACAGGCGGCCGTCGTCCGGTTCCAGCTCCAGCCAGCGAGCCGTGAGCACGCGCAGCACGTGGCCGTGGGCCACCAGCGCCACGTCCCCGCTGGCGAGCAGCGGCTTCGCCTGGGCCAGCACGGCGTCCGTGCGCGCCCCCACCTGCTGTACGGTCTCGCCGGGATGCTCGGCGTCGCCGGGGATCACGCCGTCACGCCACAGGTACCAGCCGGGACGGTCCTCCTGGATCTGCTCCGTCGTCCGTCCCTCGTAACCGCCGTAGTCCCATTCCCAAAGGTCCGGATCGAGCTTGATGTCCTTGAGCCCGGCGAGCTCGGCGGTGCGCACGGCGCGTTGCGCCGGGCTGCAGAACGTGGCCACGATGTGGCGCCGGGCCAGCGCCGGGGCGAGCGCGGCGGCCGCGGCCTCGCCGTGCGCGGTGAGCGGTATGTCGGTGCGGCCCGTGTGGCGGCCGGCGGCGCTCCACTCGGTCTCGCCGTGCCGGAGCACGATCAGCTCTCCCATGGCTGCCATCATCCCGCAGGCCGGCGCCGCCAGATCCATCCGGCCACGGCGAGCAGCAAGCCTGCCCTCAGCCAGATGTCGGCCAGGTTGAAGGTCGGGCCATAGAACGACAGATGCAGCCAGTCCACGACCCCGCCATGCAGGAAGCCGGGCGGCCGGGCCAGGCGGTCGATGAGGTTGCCGGCCGCGCCGGCGGCGGCCAGAGCGGCGCCGGCTCCCTCGGCGCGGCCGGCCGCGCGCACCGCCCAGGTTGCGAGCAGGACCACGCTCAGCAAGGCGACCACCGAAAGCAGCGGCTCCAGGCTGGCGCCCAGCCCGAATGCGGCACCGTGGTTGATGACCAGGCGCAGTCGTACCAGGCCCCCGGCAACGGCGATATCGCGCCCGCCGGATAGCCGGGACAGCGCCCACGCCTTGGTCGCGACGTCGGCCGCGACCGCGAGCACGGCCACGGCGCAGACCCCCGCCGTGTGGGCCGCCGTCCGCGCGCCCGCCGGGCGCGATACCGGTCCTCCCGGTGGACGCTGCCTCGCCACCGTCCTGCATGCCATGTAACAAACCCTGCCCTATCTGGGGGAAACTGTGGCGCCTGACACGCATGTCAGGCTAACCTCCTCCTGACACGCGTGTCAGGTCTGCCCTGCCCCACCCCGAAAGGTGCCCGTGCTGTACCTCACCAGCTCAAACCCGACGACCGACCTGCGCACGTCCGAGGAGAGCCACCGGGATCGCAGCCCAGTCGTGGAACGCATCGCCTGCTGGAGCGCCCGGCACCGCAAGGCCGTGGTCATCGGCTGGCTGCTGTTCGTGGCCGCGGCGTTCGTGGCCGGTCAGATGCTCGGCACGCAGAGCCGGCCGCAGTACGACCCCGGCCAGGCCGGGCAGGCGGAGCAGATGATGCACTCGCTCGGGGTGACCACTCCGCCATCGGAGAGCGTGCTGATCCAGGCACGCGCGGCTGGCGTCACGTTCCGGGATGATCCTGCAATGCGGGAGGCGGCGCAGGCGGTCGTGACCGCGCTGCACCGGCTCCCGCGGGCCGCCGAGGACATCGCCTCGCCGCTAAGCCCCGGCGCTCAGGGCCTGATCTCCGCCGACGGGCGCAGCGCCCTGGTCACGTTCCGCGTCGCCGGGCCGCACGCCAGCGCCGAGACCACCGTTGGCACGGACATGGCGGCTGTCGCGGCGGTCCAGGCCCGGTATCCGCGCCTCGTGGTGGCGGAGGCGGGCGACGCGAGCACGGACGCCGCCTCGAACGCGCTGCTGGACGCCGACTTCCGCAAGGCCGAGGTGACCTCGGTGCCGATCACCCTGGTCCTGCTGCTCGCGGTGTTCGGCGCGCTGATCGCGGCCGGCATTCCGGTCGCGCTGGCCGGCGCCGCGGTGATGGCGACGATCTCGCTGCTCGCGGTGCCGAGCCGGTGGCTGCCGATCGGCTCGGGCACCTCCGAGGTCGTGCTGATCCTCGGCATGGCGGTCGGGATCGACTACTCCCTGTTCTACCTGCGGCGCGAGCGCGAGGAACGGGCCGCGGGCCGGTCGTTCGCCGAGGCGCTGCGGATCGCCGGCGCCACGTCGGGCAAGGCGATCCTGATCTCCGGGCTGACCGTGATGATCTCGCTCGCCGGGCTGTTCCTCACCGGGATCGACGAGTTCACCGGCATGGCGTTCGGCACGATCACCGTCGTCGGCGTCGCCGTGATCGGGTCGCTCACGCTGCTGCCCGCGCTGCTGGCCATGCTCGGCGAGTGGGCGGACCGCTGCCGCGTCCCGTTCCTCGGCCGGCGCCGGACGGAGGCCAGGCCGTCGCGGCTGTGGGCCGGCCTCATCAACCGGGTGGTGCGCCGCCCGCTGGTGTGGGGAGGCGCGGCGCTGCTCGCACTTCTCGCGCTCGCGTCACCCGCGCTCGGGATGCGAATCGGCAACCCGGCGATCGACCTGCCGACGAACCTGCCCGTGGTGCAGACGCTGAACCGGATCACCGCCGAGTTCCCGGGCAGCCCGGCACCCGCCAACGTGGTGGTGACCGGGCAGGACCTCACCAGCCCGGCGGTGGCGCACGCGCTGACCGCGCTGGAGCACCGGGCGTCGGCCGCGGGCCCGATACGCGGCCCGGTCACCGCGGCGTTCGTCGCACACGGCCGGGGCCTGATCGTGAACGTCCCGCTGGCCGGGAACGGGTCCGACAACGCCTCGGTGAACGCGCTGCTCACGCTGCGGGACCAGGTGCTGCCCGCGACGCTCGGCGCGGACAGCGGGCTCAGCTACGCGGTGACCGGCAACACCGCGTCCGACTACGACTGGAGCGCCACCGTGCACGCGCGCACGCCGATCGTGCTCGCCGTGGTCTGCCTGCTCGCGTTCTGCGTGATGATGACCGCGTTCCGCTCGGTCCTGCTGCCGCTGATCTCGATCGGGCTGAACCTGCTATCGGTCGGGGCCGCCTACGGGCTGATCACGCTGATCTTCCAGGACGGGCACCTGGAGGGCCTGCTGAACTTCACCAGCTACGGCGCGATCGCGGACTGGGTGCCGCTGTTCATGTTCGTGCTGCTGTTCGGGCTGTCCATGGACTACCACGTGTTCATCCTCAGCCGGGTGCGGGAACGGCGGATGGCCGGGGCGAGCACCCAGGACGCGCTGGTCGGCGGCATCGCCAGCAGCGCCGGAGTGGTGACCAGCGCGGCCGTGATCATGGTCGCGGTGTTCTCGATCTTCGCCACGCTGTCGTTCGTGGACGTCAAGACGCTCGGCGTGGGGCTGGCGTTCGCGGTGCTCATCGACGCGACGGTCGTGCGCGGGCTGCTGATGCCGGCGGCCATGGTGCTGCTCGGCGAGCGCTGCTGGTACCTGCCGCGACGGCTGGCCAGGCTACCCGGGCTGCTACGCGAGGGCGCGGCCGCGCCGCACGCCCAGCCGCACGCCCAGCCGCACGCCCAGGTGGCGAGGGCTCTCACCGAGTGAGGCGCGACGCTGAGCTCCATGTCGCTGCCCAGCGCGATCTTGACGCCCGCGTCGGCGGCGCTACGGCAGCGTGAGGATGTCGTAACCGTCCGCGGTGACCACGAGCGTGTGCTCGAACTGCGCCGTCCGCTTGCGGTCCCTGGTGACGGCCGTCCAGCCGTCGTCCCAGATGTCGTACGAGATCGTGCCGAGCGTCAGCATCGGCTCGATCGTGAACGTCATGCCCTCTTCCATGATCACGTTGACGTCCGGGTCGTCGAAGTGCGGGACGACCAGCCCGGAGTGGAACGTGGTGCCGATCCCGTGGCCGGTGAAGTCGCGCACCACCCCGTACCCGAACCTGCGCGCGTAGGACTCGATCACGCGGCCGATCGCGTTCAGCGGCCGGCCGGGGGCCACCGCGCGGATGCCGCGCATCATCGCCTCGTGGGTGCGCTCGACCAGGAGCCGCGACTCCTCGTCCACGTCCCCGGCCAGGAACGTCGCGTTGGTGTCGCCGTGCACGCCGCCGATGTACGCGGTGATGTCCACGTTGACGATGTCGCCGTCGGCGATCACCGTGTCGTCC
>Ga0335074_10001552_pt1 | contig 31172 bp, 31 predicted proteins | sample Lox_Sample_23_FD_206715 | JGI IMG/M metagenome (GOLD analysis project Ga0335074, IMG submission 206715) | Soil microbial communities from Loxahatchee National Wildlife Refuge, Florida, United States - Lox_Sample_2.3 | ecosystem: Environmental > Terrestrial > Soil > Wetlands | place: USA... | reverse complement strand
CGTCGCCATCAACCGTGGACCTGCCGCGCCTGTGCCGCTGCCGCCGCCCGCCGTCGCCATCAACCGTGGACCTGCCGCGCCTGTGCCGCTGCCGCCGCCCGCCGTGGCCATTAACCGTGGACCCGCCGCGCCTGTGCCGCTGCCGCCGCCCGCCGTTGCCATCAACCGTGGACCCGCCGCGCCTGTGCCGCTTCCCCCGCCGGCCGTCGCCTAGTTCGGAAGTAGTACTCCCTCTCCCACTTTTCTCCTGATATTTAGGCCTTCCTGCTGATATGCTGTCGGCAGGAAGGCTTAGGGTGCAACTCTCAAATCTGGAAACCGTTCTTTGGTTGATGGGAATTGCCGGGCAGATCCTGCTCCTGGGAACCCTGATTTTCCGCCGTCTCTATCGCACCTTCCCCCTTTTTACTGCCCTCATTTTCTGGAACTCGCTCTCCGACTTGTTTCAGCTCGCAGTCCTCCTGGGCCATCATGATTCGAACAGCCTGTTTTATTACAGGACATGTTTCGCTATCAACGTAGTACAGTACGCGTTGGAACTCGGGGTCTTCGTCGAAATCGCGACCAACGTCTTCAAGCCCGTAAGACGCTCCTTGCCCACGGGTGCCCTCTACATTCTGTTTGGCTGCATGGCTGTTATTGCCATTGGCGGCTTCCTGTTTGCGGCCCGCCTCAATTCGGCCACAGTTGCGCACACCCGGGCTTTCACAGTCGTCGATACAACCGTTGCAATTCTTCAGGTATTAACGTTTGTCCTCGTCGCCGTCTTTTCCCAGGTATTGGGCCTTACGTGGAAGAACCACGTTTTGCAGTTAGCATCTGGTCTGGCGTTCTACGCGGCAATAACGCTTATTGTCAGCCTGGTACACAGTTATCTGCGTGCGGGGCCTGATTATGCCGAAAAATATCGGGAAATCGCACATTTCGGTATCGCTGGTTACCTTTGTTCATTGTCCTATTGGTGTTACTCTTTCGCGAGAAAAGAGGCGCCACGCAAAGAATTTAGTCCACAAATGGCCCAGCTTCTGGTATCAATGAGTGGAAGTGCTAAGAGGCATTCTGTAACTGCCCGTTCTCTCAACGCCAAATAACTATGATCCTGATCATCATATCGATTGCAGTACCATCCGCCCTGATTGCATACGGAGTGTACTGGCGGCGCAGTCAAGCCAAACGGCGAGCAGCCGATTGGGATTCGATTGTCGCCCGGCTCCGGTCCAACAGTGAGTTCAACTTCGACGAAGTGGCCGAACGCTATCTATATAGTGATGGCATCCGCGCCACAACTCGCGACATCTGGTCGCGAATCGACGGCGCGAACGGCCTCTGGGCAATGTTCACGAATGCCGGCGTGCTCATGCAGCTTGCCGACTATGCCGCTGAGCACGGCCAGGACGTACCGGAGGAGTTGATCGAAGAGCTTCGCAGCGATGCATTGCAGATTCGCATCGCGGTAGCCATGGCTCTCGTCAAATATGGGTTCTCGCGCTCTGGTGTAGCGGCTTCGGTCAATGCTCACCGTGCCGCGACCGCATACAGCGCCATGCTCGCCCACATCACCACGCTCTTCCAGGAGCACTCAGCCCTGTACTTCCCGCGCTTCCTCGAAGCGATGTAAGCCCGACCTAAGAAATCAAAAAGCCCATGCGTAATGCATGGGCTTTTGATTTGCACCGCTTTCGATTACGGATTATCGCGCAGGAACGCCTCGATCCGCCCAATCTCCTCTGCGTTCAGGCGAAAAGTTGCCGCCGGCAGCACTCCATCGACCTGGTCGGGGCGCCGTGCGCCTACAATCGCCGCCGTAATCGCCGGATTCCGCAGCGTCCAGGCAATCGCCACCACGCCCGGCTCCACATTGTGGGCGTTACCGATCTCCCGCAATGCCTCCACCAGCTTCAGATTCCGCGACAGCTTCGGCTCATTGAAGTTTGGACTGCGCTTGCGCCAGTCATCAGGTGGCATCGCTGCGATGCGCTCCGCTGTCATCTTCCCGGTCAGCAGTCCGGACACCATCGGCGAATAGTTGATCACTCCAATATTGTGCTCCTGGCAAAAAGGAAGGATCTCCGCCTCAATATCGCGTCGCAGAAGCGAATAAGGTGGCTGCAGTGAGGTAATCGGAGCGATCTTCTGGGCGCGCTTCATCTGATCGACATTGAAGTTCGACACGCCGATATAGCGGACCTTGCCCTGCTCCTTGAATCGCGCCAGCGTCTCCCATCCCTCTTCAATCTCCTCTTCGGGATTGGGCCAGTGGATCTGGTAGAGGTCGATCACATCCACTTTCAGCCGCCGCAGCGAGTTCTCCAGTTCTTCCTTGAGAGATTTCGCCTTCAGACTGCGATAGATCTTGCGGTTCCATTTCCAGCGCATGGAGCACTTGGTAAAGACGTAGGGCTTGTGGGGAGACTTCTCGAGCGCCCTGGCAACAACCTCTTCCGAGTGCCCAAGGCCATAGATCGCCGCCGTGTCAATCCAGTTGATTCCTTTGTCGAGCGCACGCTCGATCGTGCGCACCGACTCGTCGTCATCCTGCGCGCCCCAGGCGAATTCCCAGTTGCCTCCGCCGATCGCCCAGGCTCCATACCCGATGGGCGTGAGCCGAAGATCGGATTTACCCAGCTGACGCGTTTCAAACGAGGTTGCGGAAGAAGCTTGAGTCGTAGACATACCCATTCGATGCGCGGCCTTCGCGGCCCGCTTCAGCAAACCCGAAAAGCTCTATGGCTCGATCAGAAATTCACCGTCGCGCATGATCTGCTCGTCATCCACCCAGATATTGAACCGTAGTCCCACCACATCGATATGCGTCGTCGAGGTCCACGGCGCGCCCGTGTGCTCCCCGTAGGGATTCCCGAACGCAATATGAATCCCGGGAAACTTCTCATCCTGCAGGATGTTCCCGATCACCTGGTGAATCCCCAGATTCGTCCCGATCGCAAATTCGCCCACCCGGTCCGAATTCTCGTCCGTGTGCGTATACGCCCAGAACTCGTCGCGCAGTTCCCGATGCGCCGACTCACAGCTCACAATGCGGTTGCCTTTGATTGCAATCGTCAGCGGCGTCTTCTCGAGCAATCCATAACGCGCGCACAGGTAATCCCCGACCACGCCATCGACCACGAATGTCCCGTTCACCTCGCCCGGCGTCGTGAAGATCTCCCCGCCCGGCAGATTCCCCCACTTGTCGCGCGAGATGATGCCCGACGTCTTCAGCCACTTGTAGTCCGGATTCAGCTCAGCGTAAATATCAGTACCAGCCGCCGTGGTCGCGTGGATACGCCTCGCGCGCCTCACCTTCTCGATTACCTTCTGCGACAACTGGTCAACACGATGAAAATCCGCCCGCATCCCCTCGCACATAATCTGCGGCGTAATGTTCACCATGTGCGCGTGCCGCATGCGCCTGCGATTCACCACCTCCGTCATCTGCATGCGCGACCGCAGCTCATTGCGCTGCACGCCTACGGCGAAGATGCTCACGTCCGAGGTTTCCATATCGGCCAGCACCGGCATCGGCATATCCACCAGCGGCCGCGGAGCCAGGTCTTCCAGCACAAATGCATTCCAGCGGCATCCGTTGGTCGCCAGTTCCTGCGCCAGCGATGCCGCAATCGGCGCTGTCGCCTGATCGGTGATCAGTGTTACCTTCTCCGAAGGTTGAATGCGCAGGCAGGTCTCGATCGCCGACCGCGCGCCGGGACGAAACTCGGGTGGAAACGGCATGGCCAGCAAAACCTGGGCCTCGGCCGAACATGAAGTGTTTGTCAAAATGCAGTCAACCTCGTGCGGATATTCCTTGAATTTACTGTAAATGAGCGGCAAAACCAGCGGCAATGCTGCTTTCTACGTATCGATCCGGGCAGTTCCCCTAACACCTTCGGCGCTTTGCCCCAGCCCGGCTTTACCTTTACAACCGCCGCACGATATCGTTCGCCTTAAGCCGCCTCGTGCGCAAATCCCTTTCGGAGCACACATGTCTCCCGTTCGCCGTTCGCTCTCCCTGTTTCTTCTCTCGACTGCACTCGTCGCCGCTGCACAGACCGCCACGCACCCCAAGGCTCGAACCACCACACCAGCTAAGTCCTCGCAGCCCGCGTTGCCCAGGAACATCCCTCCCGTCACCGCACCTATGAAGACGCAGTACGTCATGCGCTATCAGGAGATCAAGGTTGGCACCGGCGATCTCGCCCAACCCGGCTGGGTCTATGCCGTCCACTACACGGGCTGGCTTGCCTCCGACGGCACCAAGTTCGACTCCTCCGTCGACCGCGGACAACCAATCGAGTTCCACCAGGGCATCAGGCGCGTCATCACCGGATGGGACCAGGGCTTCGAAGGCATGCACGTCGGCGGCAAACGCCGCCTCTTCATTCCCTACCAGCTCGCCTATGGAGAAAAGGGACGTCCAGCAGCGATCCCGCCCAAGGCCGACCTGATCTTCGACGTTGAACTCATCGACCAGCGCGATCCGAACGCGCCGCCACCGCCTTCCGCCGCGCCTGCGCAACCCGCCACGCCAAACCAGCCGCCCACACCGCCGCAGCCAAATGCACCGGCGCAGCCCAACGGCCGCGCTCAGTAGAGGCCCACCTGCGTCTCCTCGGCCATGTAGTCCACCACCGCCTTCAGATCGCCGGTCTCCTCAAACTTCCGGAGCTGGCGATCGGCGCCCGTCCCCATCTCCAGAATCATGCGGATGTACTCAATCGCGTCGCGACATTCGAGTTCATCGACCACCTCGTCGATAAACTCCAGGTATTCGAGAATCAGCTCGCGCTCCGGCACCTCGATCTCTTTGCCGAAATCGATCAGCTTGCCGTCGAGCCCGTACCGCACGGCGCGCCATTTGTTTTCCATGATCAGCGCGCGTGAGTACTGCCGGTAGTCCTGGTTACGCGCGTGCAGCAGATACAACTTCGCCGCCGTCGCCTGAATGAGCGCGGTAATCGCCAGCGTCTCTTCGGCACGCATGGGTAGATCGCATACCCGAATCTCCACCGTATTGAAGAATGGATGCGGCCTGATATCCCACCAGATCTTCTTCGCGTTATCCAGGCAGTTTGTCTTGATGAGCAGATTGATGAAGTTTTCGAACTCGCTGTAGCTCGAAAAGCTGTCCGGAATATTCGTTCGCGGAAACTTGTCGAACACCTTCGCCCGATAGCTCTTGAGCCCTGTCTTCATTCCCCGCCAGAAGGGCGAGTTCGTCGACAGCGCCAGAATGTGCGGTAGAAAATAGCGCATCGAGTTCATGATGCGCATCGCGGCTTCACGGTCCTCCACGCCCACGTGCACGTGCAGGCCAAAGATCAGGTTCGCCCGGGCCACCAGCTGCAGGTCCTCCACCACCCGCTCATATCGCGGATCGGGATAGATCTCCTGCGAGCGCCAGTCGGCAAAAGGATGCGTCGCTCCCGCCACCAGCATCAGGTTATTCTCCTGCGCCAGCTGGATCATCTGCCGTCTCAGATCAAAGAGGTCCTCGCGCGCTTCAGTAATCGTCTTGCAGATGCGCGTGCCCACTTCCACGACCGACTGATGCATCTCGGCCTTGACGCGCTCCTCCAGCCGCCGCTTGCCCTTGGCTAGCATCTCGGTGGCGATGTGCGACCGCAAATCGCGCGACACCGGATCGACGGTCTGGTATTCCTCTTCAATGCCAATAGTGAAAGAAGGACGCATAGGTGACTACCGTTGTATGACGATGCGTCCTGCCACGCAAGCAGATTGTTGCCGCGAGCGGGTGATTGTCCGCTCAGCCGCCGCTGATTTCGCCTCCTGCTTTCTTCGCAGTCGTTTTCTTCGCCGCAGCCTTCTTCGCCGGAGCTTTCTTCGCCGCAGCCTTTGCCGCCACAGGTTCAGCCGTTTTTGTCTTCGCGGGAGCCTTGGCTGCATGGTCCTTTACTGACGCGCTCAGCAGCGCCTGCGCCTGCAGCACCGGAGTAGCGGGTGCGGTCTTCGCCTTTTCAACCGCCAGCTCCGCCACCGCATTCACAATCCACTCAAAGTTTTCCGGCCCTACCGAGTGCACATCCGCATCCGGTGCCGGATTCATGAAGTCGATGGCGTACGGAACGCCATCCTCAACCGCGAACTCCACCGTGTTTAGGTCGTACCCGAGAGCCCGGCACAGTGTCAGCGCATCCTTCTCCACGCGCGCCAGCAATTTCTTGTCGTACTCCGGAGGATTCTGCAAATACCGCTCATGATGCGGCCGCCGCGGATCGTAGGGCATGATGTGCACCTTCTCCTGCCCGATCACATAGCAGCGGAAGTATTCGTTGAACTTCACGGCCCCTTGCAGAGTCATACAAAGATCGCGGCTCTGGTCGTAGGCGTGGAAGAATTCCTCGGGATTGTGCACATGATGCACGTCGCGCCACCCGCCCCCGTCTACCGGCTTCAGAAACGCCGGAAACCCGACGTATTCAAAAACCCCATCCCAATCCAGCGGATACTCAAGATTGCGCATCGACCGGTCCGTCGTACCCTCGGGATACTTCTTGTGCGGCAGAATCACCGTCGGAGGTACCGCCACTCCCAGCTTTGCCGCCAGCGAGTAGTTGAAAAACTTGTCGTCCGCCGACCACCAGAACGGATTATTGATAATCGCCGACCCGAACAGCGCCGCGTGCTTCAGAAACGCCCGGTAGAACGGAATATCGTGCGAGATCCGGTCCACGATCACCGCGTAAGCCGGGGGCTTGTCGAGCCGCACCCCGCCCACCTGGACAAACTCCGCGGAGATGCCGTCCCCATCGTTCGTTTTCGCGTTCATCGAGTTAATGCGCTCAACCAGCGCTCCGGGGAACGTATTTTCCATGCCGAACAGGACGCCAATTTTCGTCACGTTGCTTTCCTTAACAAAAGGGATTCTTGCGCCCCGCAATTAGCGCGCGCAGGGTCTATGGTCACCTTAGCAGGTGCGGCGCGGGAGACAAAACCACTCGGCACGGCCAACCGCTCAGCTCTACTTCAGAAACTTCCCGGTCTCCAGATCCTGAAACGCCTGCTGCAGTTCCGCTTGCGTATTCATCACAATCGGACCATACCAGGCCACAGGCTCCTGCAGCGGCCGGCCTGAAACCAGCAGGAACCGGATCCCGTCATCCCCTGCCTGCACCGTCACTTCATCGCCGCGATCAAACAGGATCAGAGACCGGTTGTCCGCCTCAGCCGGAGGATGCGTATCCAGCCACTGCACTCCCTCGGTCGGCACCGCCAGCGGCGCAGACGCATTGCAGAACTTGCCCGACCCGCCAAACACATACGCAAACGCATGACTGCTCACCTCCACCGGCAGCGTCTTCCGCCGGCCCGGCGCAACCGTCACATCAGTGTAAGTAGGATTCGTCGCGATCCCATCCACTGGACCCGATTTCCCCCAGAAGCTTCCGCAAACTACCCGCACCTGCGTCCCATCGTCATCCGTGATCTCCGGAATGTCGGCCGCCTTAACCTCCTGATATCGCGGATCTGTCATCTTCTGCGACGCCGGCAGATTCGCCCACAGCTGGAAGCCGTGCATCCTCCCCACCGCATCGCCCTTCGGCATCTCCTGGTGGATGATCCCGCTCCCGGCCGTCATCCACTGCACATCGCCCGCGCCAATCGCGCCGTTGTTGCCAATGCTGTCCGCGTGTTCCACGGTCCCCGCCAGCACATACGTCACCGTCTCAATTCCGCGATGCGGATGCCACGGAAATCCCGCCAGATAATCGGCCGGAACATCGTTCCTGAAATCATCGAGCAGCAGAAACGGATCGAACTCCGACGTATTGTGGAAGCCAAACGCCCGCCGCAGGTGTACACCCGCGCCTTCCATGGTCGGCTTCGATTGAATCACCTGTTTCACCGGACGAATCGACATATGCCCTCCATACGGCCTGTACCTACCAAGATGTGCCGTCCTCGCTCAGGTTGCGCCTTTCCTCTAGCTGTCCCCGTACACCGGAATCGCCGCCCCGTGAATTACCTTCGCATCATCGGTGCACAGAAACAGAATCACCTTCGCGATGTCCTCGGGCTTCGGCCATTTCGCAAAATCCGCATCCGGCATTGCATTCCTGTTCGTCGCCGTGTCGATAATGCTGGGCACAACCGTATTTACCCGCACGCCCGTGCCTTTCACGTCCGCAGCCAGGCAATCGATCATCGCCAGCGCCGCTGCCTTCGACGCCGCATAAGCCGAAGCTCCGCCGGCATGATCGAACGCTGCCTTCGCGCCGACATTCACAATCGCACCCGCTTTCTGCTTCAACATCGGACCCATCGCCGCCCGTGCCAGCGCATATCCGGCACGCAGGTTCAGCGTCAGCATCTGGTCAAAAGTCTTTGTCTCGAGATCCCACAGCTTCACCCCGCCTGCATAGCCGCCGACAGTATTGACCATCGCATCCAGCCGCCCATGCTCGGCAACAATCTCATCGACAAGCTTTCGCGCCGCGGCCTCATCCGTCACATCCACCTGATGCCCCGCCAGGCGCAATCCACCCACACCCGCCGCACCCTCTAATGCTTGAAATTCCTCCGCACGGTGGTAAGTTACGACGACGTTCGCTCTCTCGCTCAGAAACGCCAGGCTCACCGCACGCCCCAGCCCTCCGGTTCCACCAGCCACCAGTACTGTCTTGCTCTTAAACCTCATCTCATCCTCGTACACTTCGATTCACCGTCTCGAATCATACACAACAAAAAACAGGGCGGACTCGCGCCCGCCCTCCAGTGTTATTCCCTTACGTTTACGAGGCCATCTGCTCGGCTGAGCGGATGTACTCAACCACCGCCTCGCTCCAGCCGTCGATATGCGTCCACTCGCCGTACCCGACACCGTTGCGGAAGCTGGCCACGTTCACCACGTAGCCGCGCCCGCGCGGCGCCGACAGACGGTCGTGCGACTGCTCGTCCGTAATTACGACTAGCCTGTCGTACGGCTCACGCAGTTCGCCGAGCGCCCGGCCAAGATACGTTCCGCTGTGCGGCTGGCTCTGCACAATCGCATCGCGCAATGCAAAGCCGCGCCGCGACGGCACCCGCACCAGCCGCTCTGAGAAGGTGTAAACACTCACCTCCTCGGCAATCTCGCTCAGCAGCACCGCGAGACCAGCCGCCGCGTCCATGCGCCGCATCTGCGACCTTCCCGAGAGCGGTGCATCCATGCTGCCCGAAACGTCCACCAGCAGCACTGTGCGCCCCATCAGCGGCGCCTGACCGTGCAGGCTCTGGAACATCGCCCGCTCGATCCACGGCTCCCACTGCGGAGCGTACCGCGCAGCCGCGATAAAGCGAAACGGCAGCACACGGTCGACGCGAATCGCCTCCAGCCCGTGCCTCACCAGCTCTGGCTCCACTCCCGCCTCCTGCATGTTCCGCAGGTTACGAAGCAGCGCCAGCGCTCCCAGCCGGTTCTCGATCAGCAGTGACTCCCAGACTTCGCGCTGCTTCTCACCACGCGACAGCCGCACCTCCCAGGTCTCCGTAGAAGGCAGCGTCCCGTCGATGAGCTGACGCCAGGTCAGGGCCTGCTCAGCGGTGAGCGGCTTGGCGTGCGTCAGAAACAGCACGTCACGCAACTTCACCACACCGTCGCGGTTGTACTTCGCCAGTGCGTATCCGTCGAACTTGCTAAAGGCCGATGCCAGCCCCTTCTTCACCTGCGCCGACAACGGCTGGCGGCCGTCCTTCCAGTAAATCGCAAGGAACTCCGCCAGTTCGTCCGCCCTCTGAATCACGCGCTCAAGCGTCTCCGCGACTACGGCACGGTGCGTCGCATACCGCGCAGCCTCACGCACCAGCAGCAACGGAGCGTGACGCAGCTTCATCTGCTCGCGCGCCTCGATCGCCAGCGCCCCAACCTTCGCCGGCTCTACGCGGGGAACCAATCCCGCGATTCGCTCGGCAATCGTCAGGCCGTCCTCATAGAACTGGTCCTCCCACAGCAAACACGCCAGCACTGCGCGCCTCAGCTGCGCCTCGGCGCTAATCGTAACAGCGGGCGCACCCTCGTGAGTGCGCAGCGCCGCGCCGATAAATCCGAGCTGACTGATTTTCAATACATTCAATCGCGCCATCGCGCCCTCCCTTCAGATGCCGTGTTATCTCAGCTCCGTCTTCCGGTCGGCATCCTGTTAGGACCGGGACAAAGTCAACTTTGATGGCCGCATTTTCGGAAAATGCTGTGGCGCAGAGTCGCGGCACCACAGTCGACGCGACCATCAGGGAGCGGCGACCCAGCAAAGTGCAAAGAGGGCAAGGATTGTTCCGAAAACGCCTTACTCATCGTCGGTATCCGCCTCCGCAGCCAGAACCGCGCTGCCAAAGCCCTCGATCTTCGACTCAACGAACTTGTTGAGATCGATGATGAACGCGATCTTCTCGAGCTCGAAGACAGTCGGAGTCTCCTTGCTCAGATAATCGGTGCACGACTTCACCGGGAACGAAACCAGGCGCACCTCGCGGAGATAGCAGCAACGAGTCTCCTCTTCCTTCGCCGAGTAGCCAGTCTGAATGCTCGCGTAACGGCAGCTGCGGCAGAGCGACTCCTGCTCGACTACCATTGCACTGCGAACGATACGAATGGCCATGACGTATTTCCTTGCACGGTTAGGGCTCACAGCGATTTCTGCCGCGAGCAGTTGAGGTTGTGCACCGGGGAACAAACCGGAACAGGCGTATGCCGAACGTTCTGCCACTGAACTAATCCGCGTTGCCGCAGATGCAGGATTCGAACCCGCCTCTTTCGGTCCGTCGAAGTACCCCGTTCACACGCCACCGGCGCAGTTACAAATCAATAATCTCTGGGATCCATCAACCCCGGTTGACCCGCTGGGCCCAATTGCCCAGCGGGTTGGCGGTATCCTCGTCCGCCATCTTGGCAGGAAACGTCAGGCGTTGTTTCGTCTTCCTGTTCCCTGATCCCTGAGCCTTTTTTCGCGCCAGGGAAAAGTCGTGCGCGGCCTATACCGTCTCGGCCAAAACCGAGCCAGCATGCGGATTCGAACCGCCTCGCCTTGTGGGCTTGCCGACAGAAGTATCCGCACACTGCGCCACTGGCGCATAAATGCTGTAACGCAAGGGAACGGTCGCCACGCCGCAGTTAGCCGTGTCAAGACGAAGTATCCGCGTGCTTCACCACTCGCTATTACAGCGGTAATTGCAGCTTTACGATCGGTTGTCTGGATTCAGCAGAGGATGACCGCCGTTATAATTTGGCGGAGATTGGCAGAAGCCAGAGCGATCCGACGCCACGATCGTTTGTGGGCCGCATCTCGTGACCGGATTGTAGGATGGTCGGCATCATTGGCTTCCTCTGCTTGAGATACAATGCCACAGGTCCTGAAAAAATATCAAGTGGAAATTACAAATTTTATTTAATTGTCACATAACAAGTTACAAATAACTTGCCCCCATCTTTAACCCATCTCTCGCAGAATCAGGCACCTTAGTCACCCCTGTCGCCAAGTTCACGCAATCGTCTGGACAGAAATCTCCTCGCCGGCTCCTGCTTGGCCAGCGACAGGGCCTGCCGATACGAGACCACGGCCTCTTCCCTGTTTCCCAGCCGTCTGCACAGCTCAGCCCTCGCCGAATGTGCAAGATAGTAGTCTTCCAGCTCGCCCCGCCTCAGGATCCCCTCGACCAGCACCAGCCCCTCCGCCGGCCCATCACGCATCGCCACCGCAACCGCCCGGTTCAGCTCCACCACCGGCGAAGGATTCGCCCGCAGCAGCAGATCGTAGAGTCCGACAATCTGCGCCCAGTCCGTCGCCGACGCCTCGGGCGCCTCGGCATGCACTGCCGCAATCGCCGCCTGCAGGGTATACCCCCCGAACCGCCGCGAAGCCAAAGCCTGCTCCACCAGCCTGCCTCCCTCCTCAATCAGCCCCCGGTCCCACAGCGACCGGTCCTGATCCTCCAGCAGAATCAGTTCCCCGTCCGCCGAACTCCGCGATGCCCGCCGCGAATCCTGCAACAGCATCAAAGCCAGCAATCCCATCACTTCCGGCTCTGAAAGCAGTGCCAGCAGCAGCCGTCCCAGCCTTATCGCTTCTTCCGAAAGATCCGTCCGAGTCAGCGTTGCGCCCGATGACGCCGAATAGCCCTCGGTAAAGATCAGGTAGACCACCTGCAGAACCGAATCCAGCCGCTCCGGCAATTCACTCCGTACAGGCACCTCATACGGAATCTTTGCATCGCGAATCTTCGCCTTCGCCCGCACGATCCGCTTGGCAATCGTCGGCGCCGTTGTCAGAAACACCCGGGCAATCTCTTCCGTCGTCAGCCCGCACACCTCCCGCAGCGTCAGGGCGATCTGCGCCTCCTGCGGAAGCGCCGGGTGGCAGCACGTAAAGATCAGCCGCAGCCGGTCATCCTCAATGTGCTGGTCGTCCCACTCCGCCAGATCGAAGCTCTCCGTCTGCAGGGCCACCTCTTCCAGCGATGCATTGAAGCGTGCCCGCCGCCGCAGCCTGTCGATCGCCTTGAACCGTCCCGTCGACACCAGCCACGCCCGCGGATTCGCCGGAACGCCCTCCCGCGGCCACTGCTCCATCGCCGCCATTACCGCCTCGTGCATTGCCTCTTCGGCCAGATCGAAATCCCCCACCAGCCGGATCAGTGTCGCCAGCACACGTCGCGACTCGTTGCGATAGATCGTCTCCAGTGTGTCGCGTGCGTGCTCGGGTGAAGTCTCATGCATACGCCTTCAGTCTAGTGGCACTTGCACTCCGTCTTCGCCGGCGCCCTGTATCCACCCGTGAGATCCACTGTTCCACCCGCATCATATTGATCATGCGGACGCACCCAGCTGCCCATCTTTCCCTCGCCCTCGTTCCGCCCTAACGGCGTCAGGTCGAGATACATATACGCGCCCAGCACCTCTTCGTTGCCGCGTGCATAGCTCGAGTACGTATGAAATATCTCACCCTCCGGCGACCGGTAAAACACGCTGATTCCCGGCAGCTCAGCAATCGATGCCGTCGTCATCCTGTAGTTGTAATAAACCTCGCCGCTCGCCAGTTCCTCTGGCGTGAACGACACGTGATAGTCGAAGTTGAAATCGCTGCCCTCCGACGACACCCACGGAAAGCGCCAGTCCATGCGCTGCTTGTACACCTCAAGCACCGCCAGCGGAGCCCGCGAGACCACCACCAGGCTCACGTCGTGGTGGACCAGGTGCAGATTGGCCCCATCGATATGGTCCGCCAGGAACGAGCAGCCGGTGCACCCGTTGCCCAGGTCATGCCTCCACATGAAGTGATAGACAATCAGCTGGCTCCTCCCATCGAAAAGCTCAGCCAGCGTCTTCTTGCCCCGCGGAGTGTCGAAGACATACTCCTTGTCCACCCTCACCCACGGCAGCGCGCGCAGCGCAGCGCTCACTGCATCCCGCTGCCGTGTAAGCTGCTTCTCCTTCGCCAGCAACTCCACTCTGGCGGCGAGCCACTCTTCCCGTGAAACCACTTTCGCGTCCTGCAATATCTCCGTGGTCATTTTCCCGTCTCCTGTCTCTTCAATTCCCGCATTTTCCCGAACCACTTCCGCCCGCTCGCGTTCTCAGTCGGTTGCGCCGGCTTCTTCGCCCTAAGTCGTATCCGCGGCTTCACCGCTGCCGTGCTCAACCCGCCCACCGTGGTCAGGCCGGAAACGATCATCGCTGTTGCCGTTGCCATGCATACCGGGCACATCTCACTCCTCCTTCCGTCTCTTCATCTCAGCCATTCATCTCACCTGGTTATGCTTCCGTCCGCTTCTCGCTGCTATGCGCAAGCTCCATCACCGGCCGAACCTCAATGCCTCCCAGCCGTATCGGAGGAATCCCCGACGCCAGTTGGATCGCCTCATTTAAATCCTTTGCCTCGATCAGGATGAAACCCCCGATCTGCTCGTTCGTCTCCGCAAATGGCCCGTCCGTGACCGACACCTTGCCGTTCCGCACCCTTACCGTGCTCGCCGAACTGACCGGCTGCAGTGCGTTCGCAGTAATGAAATGGCCGCCCCTGCGCAGGAAATCGTCGTACTCCAGAGCGTCGTCCGTCAGTTCTTGATGCTCACGTTCCGTCAGCGCCTCATGCTTCTTCTCGTCAAAAAACACCAGACATAGATATTTCATTTGCTCTCTCCTCAGCGGGTCATCGCCTCGTTCTTAGAATCAGCCATTTGCCTCGTTCACCAGTTAGTCGTTCCAGCATCGCCGAATTGGACAACAAATTTTCGTAATCTGTCGAAAATCGTCGGCGGTCGCTTTTCCCCAGCCGCGTCGATTTGAGGGGCCACGTCGGACTGTCCGGAGCTATACTCCCTCCGAGGCGCAACGACCGTGCAACCAGATCATCGATGGCACAGGGGATGCGCGTCAGGCCCTGTCTAAAGAGACAGGTGCCCTTAAACAACGTAGTTGCGTATACTCGCTCCGCATACGCAGCCGGCTAATCCGTTGAAGCGGCTGCTACGTGGCCTGGATCCACCCGCCGGGCAAGGCTTCTGAAACAGCAGTAGGTCCGCTTACGGAGAAAATGATGAAGAAAGCTAGCTGGTTCGCAGGTTTCATTACGCTGTTGGTCACCACCCTCGTCGCGGCGCAGGCGCAGGCTCCTGCCGGAGTTCCCGTTTTCAAGGTCACACCAGGTCAAAGCAATATCAAGTTCGACGTCGAGGCATCCGTCTCTATCGCGGGCACCTTCAAGAAGTGGGACGCCACTTTGACCTTTACGTCTCCCAAAGTCACTGACAGCGTTCTATTCATCAAGATTGACGCCGCCAGTGTTGACACCGGCAGCGGCATGAAGGACAGCAAGCTGAAGAGCGGCGACTTCTTCGATGTGAAGAAAAACCCCTACATCACATTCAAGTCGACCAAGGTCGTGCAGACCGGCCCGAACACCTTTGAGCTCGACGGCGATTTCACCATCCGCGGGGTCACCCGGCAGGAAAAGCTGACCCTCAATCTCACTGGCGGCAAGGGCACCGGGCACGGCACAGTCACCGGCACCATGGCCTTCGACCGCAAGGATTACGGCATGAACAGCGGCATCCCGTTCATCAAGATCGCCAACCGCGTCGAAGTCGACGTCAGTCTCACCGCCGACCGGGTCAGCGGCCCTCCGGTGCAGTTCGAGAAATAGCCGCCGTCATATTCTGACCCGCTCGAATTCGTTTCTTGGTCTCGCTTAGCTCAACGCCTTCGCGAGGCGAACCAGCCCTTGCCCGATCGCAGTCTCATCGAACGCTGCAAAGCCGAGCAGCAATGCCTTTGGGTCAGGGCGTCTCAGGGTATATCGATCCACGGCCAGAACTTCGACGCCCTGGGCCGCCGCCAGCTTCTCCGCTTGTCGTGAAGTCATCCCATTCTTGAGGTAGCCAATCGTGTAGAGGCCTGCCCTGACGTTGGAAAGTTCCAGCAGCCCGCTCAGATGCTGCTTGCCCCCTTCGATCAATGCTGCAAGCCGGTCCGAGTAAAGATTCCGCATCCGTCGCAGATGACGTGCCAGATGCCCATCCACGATGAAGTCGCACAGCACCGCCTGATCAAACGATGAATTCCGGAAATCAGTTTGATAGCGAAAACCCAGGAAGAAATCGACTAACGACGCAGGCAACACCACGTATCCCATCCGCAAAGATGGGAACATCGTCTTACTGAACGATCCGATGAAGATCACGCTTGAATGATTGTCGAGGCTCTGCAGGGCGGGCACCGGCTGTCCCTCAAACCTGTATTCGCTGTCATAGTCATCTTCGATCACAAAAGCGCCCGCGCGCGATGCCCAGCTGAGCACGGCCATCCGACGCTCCAGCGACATCGTCACTCCCAGCGGGAACTGGTGAGCCGGCGTCAGGTAGACTCCCTTCGCATCTGGACAAATCTTCATCCCTGCGGAAACCGACAGGCCCTCGTCATCCACCGGAATAGCGATCATCCTCGCTCCGGCATTGCCAAACGCCACGCTGGCTCCAAAGTATCCAGGGTCCTCCATCCAGATCGGATCGTTCTTTTTCAGGAGAAAGCGCGCCAGCAGGTCGAGCGCCTGTTGTATCCCGGAGACAATGACGATCTGTTCCGCACTGCATCGCACCCCGCGTGACGTTCGCAAGTACTCGGCGATTGCTTCACGCAACGGCCGATACCCGCGCCCATCAGCCTCCGTCTTTAACCACGACCTGAAATGTCGTGCGCGGTCCGCCGAAATACGCCCCCAAACCTCGGACGGGAATTCGTTGGTGGCCGGATCGCCTATGCGAAACGCTTGAATCCCCCCAGTAAAAGCCAGGTCTACCCAAGGCCTAGGCCGTTTGTATGCCGAAACCACTCGACGAATGTAAGCCGGGGTCATTGTCATCTGACCGCTTGGTCTAGGGGCCTCCACGCGATTTACCCACGTGCCAAATCCCACACGCGAAGAGACATACCCCTCGGCCTGCAAACGCTCCAGCACGCTGACAACGGTCCCCCGCGACAGTCCGTACTGGCTTGCGAAATCTCTGGATGCCGGCAGCCTCGTGCCCGCCCCCAGCCGACCATCAAGAATCGCGAGGCGCACTTCTCCATACAGCCACGCAGTCAGCGTCTGATGTCGTGGGCGGCTATTGAGCGTGAGTTCGAACGAGCTGATGGTCTTTGGCATCGGGATCAATTGGTCCATTGAGCTTGCTGAAAATGGATCTATTCAATGTACCAATAGGGCCATACTATCAGCTCTAGAAAGGCAAGGAACGCCGGTTTACGTCACACAGCGCCGGCTTCTGGCCGAGTTGCTCATGGGAGATCGACAAATGAGAGTTGGAGTTTGGTTCTACGGTTTGGCCACCGCCCTTACCGGCATTCTGGATATCGTCTGGGGTGAGTTCGAGGCCTCCCATCAACCCATAAAAGCCCTCGGCCAGAATGTTCCCGGCCAACACATACTGGCATACATCGCGGGCATCTGGCTGCTAGCGGCGGGCCTGGCCATCTTGTGGCAACGCACCGCAAAAATCGGGGCCGCCGCATCGGCAATGATCTACTGCATCTTCGCCCTGCTCTGGCTGCCTCGGTTTTACACCGTGCCTCATACGCTCGGCTTTCGAATCGATATCTTGATTTTTGTTTTGTTCGGAGTCGCCCAGCAATTACTCCTGGCCGCTCCGGCAATCATCATTTACGTCACGAACACCTCACCCGATCCGGTCCGCGAAGAGAGAGCATCTGCTTCCGCTCGCTGGACACTCGGACTGTCTCCAATCGTCTTTGGCCTCGGTCACCTGATGAACGTTCACACGATGGCCCGGTTCGTTCCGCATTGGGTGCCGTTCGCCAATTTTTGGGCAGTACTCACCGGACTCGCATTCCTGCTTGCAGGCGTTGCAATCGTCACCGGCGTCCGTGATCTCCTCGCTACGCGGCTTCTCGTGCTGATGCTCTTGTTGTTCGATGGAATGGTGGAGATACCGCCCGTCTTCATGCATCCCCACAGCCAAGGGGCGTGGGGAGGGGCGGTGTACAACCTCACTGCCATCGGAGGGTACTGGATATTCGCGGAGTTTGTCGCAGCCCGCTCTGCGCATCGAACAGAAATCAGTGCTGCCGGACACGTCGTCGCGTCCCATCCTGACTCGGCGGTCGCGTGAAAGACTCCTCCATATCGGTCACGTTGGCAAGTTTCATTTCCCTCCATCACATCTTGCGAATCCACCCAACGAGACATTGCCTTCGGAGTAACCACCCATACTCAACGCAAGCGCATTTCTCGATAGCTATCCTCGCGGACAAGCTCAATGAGCGGTTTGCCTTGTCAGAGTCAAGCGAGCATTGAGATCGGTGGTAATTCGCAAACTGACTTCCCGACACCGATCCGCTAAGCGTTGGCCCCAACCCGGCTAAACTGTGGGCCAGGCGCGGATTAAGTGATCCATATCAGACTTCCAGGATTGAACTGAATGCATTTCGACGTGATTGTCCTTGGCCTCGGCGCGATGGGCAGCGCCGCCGCGCACCATCTTGCCCGGAGAGGCAAGAGAGTTTTGGGAATCGAGCAGTTCACTTCGCCACATGATCGAGGCTCTTCACATGGCGGGTCACGCATGATCCGACAGGCCTACTGGGAAAGCCCCGACTACATTCCGCTTGTAATGCGAGCTTATGAATTGTGGCGAAAGCTCGAACGGGACGCCAACACTCAACTGCTCCACATTACCGGTGGCATGAACATTGGCTCCAGAGACGGTGATCTGGTGACTCGCAGCATCGCGGCTGCCGAAAAGCACTCCATCCCCTTCGATGTGCTGGAGCGGCGCGAAATCAGCAGACGGTTTTCAGCATTCGTTCCGCAGTCCAATGACGTGGCAGTTCACGAGCCTTACGCCGGATACCTGCTGCCAGAGGAATGCATCCGTGCTCACCTCAAGCTCGCATCCTCTCCCGGAGCCGAACTCGCGTTCGAAGAGAAAGTTCTCTCGTGGTCGGCAGAAGGGGATCAAGTTGAAGTCCACACCAGCAAAGGAACATACTGCGCCGGACATCTCGTGATTACCGCTGGCCCGTGGGCAAGCCAGTCGGTACCTGCGCTCTTCCCGCTGCGTGTGACGCGTCAGGTGGTAGCGTGGATTCAGCCCCTTACCGGTGTGACAGCTTTCCTGCCGGAGAATTTTCCGGTATTTCTCTGTGAGGATATTCAAGGCGGCCCACCAGGCTATGGATTTCCGGCTATCGACGGACCAGCCGGTGGTGTTAAAGCGTCGATACACGGGACTGATATCGTCTGTACTGCCGAGACAGTTGACCGTTCGATTCACGACTCGGATATTCAGAGGATCGTCGAGAAGCTCAGGGTCCGCATCCCCGCGCTTGATGGTGCGCTGGTCCGATCTGAGACTTGTCTCTACACAATGACTCCAGATGAGCATTTTGTGATCGGGATACATCCGCAGTTCTCATCCTGCACGATTGCCTGCGGCTTTTCGGGACACGGCTTCAAATTTGCCAGTGTTGTAGGTGAGATACTTGCGGATTTCGCGGCCTACGGTTCGACTCCACATCAACTCACACTCTTTTCCCCGCTCCGATCTTTCGTGTGATTGCAGGGATGTGACTGACCGCTCTGGACCTCGCGCTGGCTAACGGAACTTCTGGATTACCGACAAAACAGCCCAGAACCCATCAATGCGGGCTATGCCCCTGTTTGCGCCAGTTGAGAAAAAGAAATCCATAGAAACTCAGAAAATTCACCGTCAGACGGCGTTCATCTCAACGGCCTTCTCTTCTCGGAGAGCTTTGATGTCGCGCATTGGCGGCTGGCCGAAGAATCGGCTGTATTCGCGATTGAACTGACTGACACTTTCGTATCCGACTTCGAAGGCAGTCGCCCCAGCCGTCGCTCAATAAGTGCATCATCCTGAATGCGTCAACCGAGGAGCACACCCTGACAGACTGGTGGCCCCGCCCTCACCTTCGGAAACACTAGCTCTCAAAAACCCAGACCTGGGGAAAGTTCGGCCGAGCAAAGCCAAGCGATCAAAGTGCCGGTTGATCAGGCCGCGGCCTTGCCTTCGAAATGTGCTTCGATCTCTTCCAGCGTCTTGCCCTTGGTTTCCGGAAGGAAGAAAACAATGGTGATGAAGTAGACGACGGTGAACGAAGCAAAGAGAAAGAACATGGAAGAGTAGCCGTATTTGGAGACGAAGGGCAGAAATATACCGGCCAAGATTGTGGAAACAAGCTGATTGATGAGCAGGGTGATGCTCATGCCGTTGGAGCGGATTCGGGTGGGCATGAGCTCCGACAACGCCAGCCATACGCAGACACCGGGGCCCATGGCGTAGAAGGCCATGAAGGAGTAAAGGCCGATGGCAACCAGCCAGCCGTGATGAGCACCGGGCACCTGGCCAACGAGGGCCTTGCGTATTTTGAGCGGCGCGGTGCGGGCTGCTTTGAGATCCGCGAACGGATTCTTGAAGAAGGACTCGACCGCGTTGGCGGGTACGGCGGTGTCGCGGGTGATTTGAATGGGCGCGGCGGCGATATCGTCAGAGCGTACGAAGCTGGTAGCAGCAGTGTAGTCGCCGTATGAGTAGATGATGGCCAGCGAGGCGCGATTGCTGTTGATCTGGCTGCCGGTCGCGCCCTGCACAGCGAGCAACCTGCTTGCCTCGGCGGGATCGAAGCGCAGCGTCAGCTCCTGATTGGGCGTAACCATGGACTGAACCAGGGCGACGGCGTCGACGCTGAACTTCTCGGTGCGCATAAAAAGGATGCCGACTCCGACCAGCGAAACGATGATGCCACCAGTGCCTACGATGAACAGAAACCTTCGTCCCTTGCGATCGACCAGCATCATACCGACCATGGTCATGGTGAAGTTGACGCAGGTGAACAGCACATAACCCCAGTGGGATTGCAGGTCCGAAAGGCCGCTCTGCAACAGAATTCCTACGTTGTAGCCGTTGATGGAGTTGATGCCGGTGGCTGTGTTGCAGGCCAAGATCACCAGAGCTAGCAGAAAGGGTATGACGAATTTCCGCTGTAAAAGCGTCTCGCGAACGCGCTTCTCGGCGGGGACCTTCTTCTGGGCTAGGAGCGCGGTCTCTTCCATCTCGCGCAACTCGAATGCTGCCTGCTCGGCGCTGCGGGAGCGCAGCAGGGCGGCGTAGGCCTTGTCCTTTTCGCCGCGACGGAAGAGCCAGCGCGGAGACTCGCTCACCATGATACTGCCGAGGACGAAGAGCACACCCGGCGGCAGTGAGACCCAGAAGATGCGGCGCCAAGCCTGATTCTTGAAGGCGAAGAGCGTGGCAGCGTCGGAGGCCAGTGAGACTGCCTGCACGCGGTAGCTGTAATAGATGCCGACTAGTGCCGCCGACACCAGGCCCAGCGTGAGTAGCCATTGAAAGATTCCGGTGCCCTTTCCGCGGCTGGATGCGGACAGGCACTCAGCCAGGTAGAGCGGCACGACGACGCCGATGAGTCCGCCGCTCATGCCTTGCAGTAGGCGACCAAAAAACAAGGGGCCGTAGCCTTGCGAGAGAGCGATGACCGGGATGCTGAGGACGAATGTTACCCCGCTGAGCACCATGAGCGGTTTGCGCCCCATCCAGTCGGCGAGCAGCCCAGCGAAGAGGGTGGAGAAGACGGTTCCTAGAAGCACCGCCGCAACAATCGAAGAGAGTTGCGCGGCTGTGAGGTGCGAGGTGGCTTCCAAGTAGGGCAGAGCACCCGCGATAATGCCTACATCAATGCCGTAAAGCAGGCCGCCCAGTCCGGCAACCAGGAGTAGAAAGCGGCTGTAACGACTTTTGGATGCGGAGTCGGCTGACAGGGCTGCGGGATTGTTGGCGGCCATTGGGTATGGTGTATCTTTTCCAGTTGCGAAACTAGCTAGTTTCGATTGCGATCAGTATATTTAAGAGCTCCACTGGCGGACTAAGGAGGTATGAAACCCACTCCATCCTGCGCGCCATCCTGAACCATTCCCGGGATGGTCGCCCATCCTTCAGTAACAAAGTAGTAATGGATGTGTGGTCGCCCATCCGGATGTTAGGTAAACAGATGGTGGCACTCGAAGTCAACGAGCGATTCATCGCCAACGCACTCATCAAACCCCACTTAGTAACGACACGTCGGCTCACCCTAAGTCGTAAATTTGTCCCGCACTCAGCCCTGAGCAGGTTCTGAAACGAGGCCAATTCCGAGCGGTCGCTAAACCCTCGAAGACTTGGCCGACAATTTCCCGGAACCCGATAAAATAGAACTAGGGAGCAACTAAAAAGCCCGGCTGCCATCGCAGTCGGGCTTTTTCACTCTTTAACAGCAACTCATTTGCAATGAAGCGGTTACAGTCTGATCATTTAGAATGAAACGCTTACGGACGCGATCACACATAGCTTCGATAACTATCTTCGAATCTATCGGTTACAGCTTGCCTAAGTGAAATGAATGGGTTGCAAACCACAATCGATAAACCACGCAGAATGAATGAGTTCAAAACCATAGAAAAATCGAGGGGGGAGGGGGGTACCCCACCCGTTGCAGTTCCCAAATCACAGGTACTCGTTCATCATCCGCGCCCAGGTCGGCCAGTCGTGGCTGTTAAACGAGTCCCAGACGTAGAGCTTGTGCGGGATCCATTTGTCGCCCATCAGACCTGAAAGATATTGGTTCGCCCCGAGGCACTGGTCGTCCCAGCCGGTCGCAAGTATGTATGTGCTGCGCGCATACCGCTCGAGATACCACCAGTCGCCCATGTTGCGGAGGTAATTGGTCGGCGTGTTGAAGTACACATCGTCGTCGTGGTACCCGTTCAGAAAGCCGCCCATGTCGAAGGCGCCGCTCATCGACAGGAACCCCGTAAACCGGTCCGGATGGCGCAGCGCGATATTGACTGCGTGGTACCCGCCGAAGCTGGCGCCCAGGCTGGCCAGGTGCGGATTCCAGTTCTTCAGCCGGACGAGGGGCAGCACCTCGTCCATCACATAGCTCTCGTACTGGACATGCCTCGCGATCCGCCACCGCGGCGGAACATTGCGGTTGTACCAGCTTTCGGAGTCGACACTGTCCAGGCAGTAAAGCTGAACCTCGCCGTTGTCGATCTTGTGGCCGATCGCCCCGATCATGCCGCGGTCCTCGAACTCGTAGAATCGCCCCTGCGATGTGGGAAAGACCACCATCGGGACGCCGGCGTGCCCGAAGACCAGCAGCTCCATGTCCCGCCCCAGCCGGGGTGACCACCATTTGTGATATTCGCGATTCATGATTGGTTCACAATCCTGATACTGTATCAGGCAGCACGCACTCTAAAGTAAGGAACGTGCAGCAACAGCGGAAATCCCGGCGAGGAAAGGGCAAAGGCGGATTGGCGACACAGATCTCGGCTCAGTCACAGATCGATCCGGCAGTGATTGAACCGCAGCCGCCGGAAGCGCCTGCTCATCCGCGCCTCCGCTTCCATGCCCAGTTTCACAGCCGCTTCCTCCCCGACGACCGCGACGTCACCGTCTACCTCCCGCGCGGCTATGACGATGAGCCCGAGCGCCTCTACCCGGTGCTCTACCTGCACGACGGCCAGAACCTCTTCGACCCCCGCACCTCCTTCATCCCCGGCCGTACCTGGCAGATCGCTGAGACCGCCGACGCCGTCATCGAGGCCGGCGATGTGGAGCCCCTGATCATCGTCGGTATCGCCAACACCGGCGAGCGCAGGCTGGCCGAGTACACGCCGACCCGCGACTGGAAGATGGGCGGCGGCGAGGCCGACAAGTATGGCGAGCTCCTCGCCAATGACCTGCTGCCCTTCATTGCTTCCACCTATCGCGTTCGCCCCGGTATCGACAGCACCGGCCTGGGCGGCTCGTCACTGGGCGGCCTGGTCACTCTCTATCTAGGCCTGAAGTGCCCCGACCTGTACGGGCGGCTGGCCATCATGTCCCCATCTGTCTGGTGGAACCACAAGTCCATCGTCGGCTACGTGAACCAGACCTCACCCCGTCTCGGATCCCATCCACGCATCTGGCTTGACGTGGGAGACGCCGAGGGTCGCCGCACTCTGGCCGACACCGACCTGCTCGACCGTCGGCTGGAAGCCTGCGGCTGGCTCCCGGAGCGCGACCTCCACTACGAGCGCGTACCGGGTGGCACCCACGACGAAGCCGCCTGGGCTCAGCGCGTCGGTCCCATGCTGCGCTTCCTTTTCCCGGCTGGCCAGCGTTGACGCGGTTTCTACTTACCGGAAGCCCTGTTATACTAAGTTGCTGGGATTTAACGCGCGGACCCGCGCCCCTGCGTGGGGTCGAGTCGAACCGCTTCCCCAAACAAGCATTTTGAAAGGATTTCTCCTGTGTTAATGATTCGTTTGGCGCGCTTTGGTGCGCGCAAGCAGCCTTACTACCGCGTGGTTGTGATCGAGAAGGACCGCGCTCGCAATGGCCGCTCGATTGAAGTAGTTGGCACCTATAACCCGCGCACCAACCCGGCTACCGTCGACCTGAAGCGTGATCGAATCGACTACTGGACCAGCAAGGGCGCGCAGCTCTCCGAACGCGTAGCCAAGTTGACCGCGCGTCCGGTCGAGACACCCGCAGCTTAGTTTCGACCATCCCAAAGTCTCCTCCCCTGACACTGGAATTCCCACGAGTGCAAACTGCAAACTCGAGAATTCCTCTGTCTTCCTCGCGAAGTTACTGATAGTATGGCGCGAGCCCGAGAGTGAAACACCCACGTCCTCAAGGGGGGCCAGGCAATGACGCACGAAGAACGCCCGGATGACATGCAGGAGCTGGTAACTGAAATTGCCCGCGCCCTGGTTGATGAACCCAACGCAGTTGTTGTTGAAGCCGTCGAACGCGAAGAGAGCACGGTGCTACGGCTGCGGGTTGCACCAAGCGACGTCGGCAAGGTGATTGGCAAGCAGGGTCGGACAGCCCGCTCCATGCGAACTATCCTTGGCGCGGTAAGCATGAAGCACCATCACCGATACACGCTGGACATCCTGGAAGAGGATAAACACGCGGCACCAGGTGAATGATTTACGGTGCGAGCATCCCAATCGCAGTCGCCCATGACTGATGCTGCTTGGGTGATTGTGGCGCAGCTTGTCCGCCCGCAGGGTCGACACGGCGAAATTCTGGCAGATTTGCTCACGGACTTTCCCGAACGCTTCGCTGAGCGCAAACAGCTCTATCTCGTCGCTTCGGAGACGAGTGAGTGCCCGGCACGCGAGGTGACGCTGGAGCGTTATTGGCTGCACAAGGGTCGCGTTGTCCTGAAATTCTTGGGAATTGATTCAATCAGCGGCGCCGAAGCTCTGCGCAATCTGCTGGTGGCCATCCCTGCGAGCGAGCGGGCGCCTCTCGTCGGTGGTGCCGTCTATACAAGCGACCTCGTCGGCTGCAAAGTCATCGATGTTGCCTCTGAGCCGGGCGTCCCCATCGGTAAGGTCGTCGATGTAGATCGCGAGGGTGGTCTGCTTATTGTTCACCCGGCGCACGGCGATGAGGTTCTCATTCCCTTCGTGAAGGATTATTTGAGCGAAATCGATGTCGCGCACAAGCGCATCCAGATGCGTCTGCCGCGCGGCCTGCTCGAAATCAACGCACCCATCACCGAGGAGGAGCGCCGCGCTCTCGACAACGCAGATCGGGACGAGCGAAGCTAACACCAGGCCTAAATGCGCTTCGATATCATCACCATTTTCCCTAATTTTTTCACCGGAATCTTTGACCACGGCGTGGTCAAACGCGCGCTGGCCAACGGACTCATCCAGATCGAAACGCGCGATCTTCGCAACTTCACCCATGACCGCCATCGCACCGTAGATGACCGCCCCTTTGGCGGCGGCGAAGGCATGGTTCTCAAGCCGGAGCCTTTGGTCGAAGCAGTCGAATCCCTGGGAGTGACGCCGAAGCCGGGTCGCAAACCCGAGCACGAATCGGTGATCCTGCTTTCGGCGCAAGGCGCGAAGTTCGGTCAGGCAATGGCACGCGAGTTAGCGAAATTGGAACGAGTTGTCCTGATCTGCGGCCGCTATGAAGGTGTTGATGAGCGCGTCAACGAACTTCTCTGCGACCGGGAGCTCTCGATCGGCGATTACGTACTCTCTGGCGGCGAATTGGGCGCGGCCGTCATCGTCGATGCCACCATGCGGCTTTTGCCCGGCGTGCTCGGCAACGAAGATTCGAGCGCCTTTGAGAGCTTCGGACAGGGGGATGATCATTTCGCCGAGACGGACGAGCCTCCGCGTTCGACACATGGCTCGGGTGGTATTCTCGACTACCCGCACTACACCCGGCCGGCTGAGTTTCGTGGACTCGCTGTGCCCGAAGTGCTCGCCGGCGGCGATCATGCCGCAATTCGTAAGTGGAGGCGAGAGCGGGCACTAGAAAAGACGCGAAGGAACAGGCCTGAATTGCTGGAAAACGCTGACCTGTCGCGAGAAGACCGGACATTTCTCGCGAGTCTGACGCGCGCGAAGCCCTGATTTCTTGTAAACTGAAAGTTCTCACATCATCACCAGGAACGAGTTATGTCCATTCATCCAGTAATGCAGCGCCTTGCCGAAAAGATCAATCGCACCGACATTCCCGAGTTTGCCGCGGGCGACACGGTTCGCGTGCAAGTCAAGATCAAAGAAGGCGATAAAGAGCGCCTCCAGGCTTTCGAAGGCATCGTCATCGCGCGCAAGAACGGCGCCCAGGGCAGTTTCACAGTTCGCAAGATGAGCTTCGGCCATGGCGTCGAGCGCATCTTCCCCTTCAATTCCAAGGTCGTCGACAAGGTGGAGAAAATCCGGTCGGCCAAGGTTCGCCGCGCCAAACTCTTCTATCTGCGCGGACTCCGTGGCAAGGCCGCTCGCCTCAAGGAAATCGAGCGCGCCTGAAGTAATTCTGCCTGACGCCCCGGGATCGCGAGTCCGGGGCGTTTGTGTGTTTGCGCCCCGGTTTTCCACTAGCATCCGCAGTTGCCCTGCGCGGTAGACTCAGTTTGATGGCGCAGCTGACCGACCCCGTCCTGAATCTGAAGTTGGAACCCGAGCTTCTCGCCGAGCAGCTCGCTGATGAAGAGAGCGTCTCGGCAGCCACTCGCAAGCTGCGCATGCTGCGCACGCTGGTCTGCGGCAACAAGTACGAGAAGGCCGCACGCAGCCAGGGGGCCACGACGATCGCGGGGGTCGACGAGGTGGGCCGGGGGGCGCTATTCGGGCCCGTTGTAGCCGCCGCCGTCATTCTCCCACCCGACACGCGCATCCGCGGGCTGCGCGACTCCAAGCAACTTCTCCGCGAAGACCGTGAGCGCCTGGCCAAGGTGGTCGAGCGCAGGGCCCTGGCGATTGCCATAGCCGAGGTCGATGCCGAGACTATCGACCGCGTGAACATCTACCAGGCGACCCGTATCGCCATGAAGTCCGCGGTCGTCAAGCTATCCCTCGCTCCTGACCATCTGTTGATCGACGCGATGCGGCTTGATCTGGAATGTGCGCAGACCAGCATCATTTATGGCGATTCGCTGTCGATTTCGATCGCAGCGGCATCGGTTATCGCCAAGGTCTATCGCGATGGGCGCATGCGCGAGCTGGACCAGGAGTACCCCCTCTACGGGCTGGCGTCCCACAAGGGCTACAGCACACCGCAACACCTGGCGGCGCTCGACAAGCATGGTCCATGTCCCCTTCACCGCAAGAGCTTCAGTCCGGTGGCGCAAACCACGCTGCCCTGGGACAATCCCCTTCCCTCTGAGGATCCGATTTGCCCTTCCGCCTGCTCTGCGTAACTGCGCATCCCGACGACGAGAGCGGAGCTTTCGGCGGAGCCCTGCTGATGGCTCACCGGGACGGTGTCGAGACCAATCTGCTGTGCCTCACGGATGGCCAAGCGGCGCACCATCGCGGCGAGGCCGCTGACGATGCCGAGCTTGGCCAGATGCGTCGTGCAGAGCTGGCCGCGGCGTGTGCGGTGCTCGGCGTCACTCGGCATGAGATCCTGCACTACCCCGATGGAGAGCTGCCGCAGCAGGATTTCTACGCGCTGGCAGGTGTGATCGCCGAGCGCATCAGGACGGTACGTCCGCAGGTCGTGCTCACCTTCGGTGGTGACGGCGGCGTCAACCTGCACCGCGACCACACCACGGTGTCCGTAGCGGCTACTGCGGCCTTTCATTGGGCCGCGCGCGTGGAGTTCTTCCCGGAGCAACTGCAGCGTGGCCTGAATGCTTACTCGCCGCAGAAGCTCTACTATGCGTACACACCCTTTGTCGTCGTCCGGGACAGGCCGGAGCTGGCGCGGGCGGCGACCGTTCCCTATTCGCTCACACTGGAGCTGGGAGGAGACCTGGCCACGACGAAGCTTGAGGCGTTTCGCAAGCACAGCACGCAAGCCGGCGTTCTGGAGCGGATCGGCCACATCGTCGCGGAACATCTGAAAGTGGAGCGCTATCTTCTGGCGGCCGCTCCGGGGCGGATAGCCGTCAAGGAAGATACCGCGATCTTCGGCGGCGTGATTGCGGATTGAGGGGTGCCCCCCTCCCCTCCCGGCATCACGTGGCTATCCGTAACCGTTTCATTTGATTCCAGTTATTGCCCCTCGTCTGTAACCGTTTGATTCCATAGGATCAGGCTGTAACCGATTCTTTCCGCTACACCTATCACGGCAAATGACGCTCGCGCCCGTAACCGTTTCATTCTATTGAGACAATCGATAATATATCGATTCTAAGCGAGTTAACTTAGAAATCGCTGGAAATTAAAAAGCCCGGCTGAGCCGGGCCTTCTTCCTCTATTTCCATTATAGCTGGTTGGGGGAAATTGTCGGCCACCCCACCGTGCCCATTCAAACTTTGCACGAGCTATTTCTTTTTGCTGAACAAAGCGGCAACGGATTTCTTTTTCTCCTGAATGATGCCTCCGACATCGGCAGTGATGTAAGGGTTCTCGGGCGTCCCAACGACGTGCAGTGGCACTCCAGACATGTTTTTTGAACTGTCACCTGAACCATTTAGCTTCGTGAGCAATCCCGTCCCGGCTTTTCCGATGCCTTGTGCCGATTCGATTTTTGCGACGAGGTTGAAGTCCAATTTATCGTCGGATGATACAGTCCCATTCCCACGGAGTTCGCCCATCGCCGGGATCACGGCGTCGATCTTGTCGACAACAACACCTGCGTTCGTCTTGCGCACGTCTGCTCGAAGCTTTTCGATCGTCGTCGCGTCTCCGGTTTTCATACCGCTCAGTGCAGCGATGCCGTGAATTTTTGAACCGATGTCAAAACCAACGAGGCGTGTGTTGTCGAGCGCGATCGGCCCGCTAATGACGAGCGATTTTACCGGGCCAGTGATGGCAAGGTTCACACCCAGCGTTCCGCCTTTCAGTACCGCCCCGTTTGGGAGACGAACGCCGGCCACGGTCAGGAAATGCTGAAGTTCATCGATCGGCAAGCTTTGCCCGGTGAGCTTAAGATTCAGCTCCCTCTCGTCGGTACCGATGGCGACAGGTTGATACGTTCCGTTCACGTGGATTTCAGCGCCGCCGACTTTTGTCACGGCGTCGTCGATGTGTCCGGAGTTTTCCTTCAATCGATGCGTGCCACTGTAACTGAAATCGATTGGCCCACGCGCAACAGGCCCGCCTTTACGGAGTCGCAGATTCTGGATGTGCATGGCGCCCTGAGTGGTCAGAATGTGCCCGTCGAAGGCGGAGCGCATTTCGATATCGGCAAGGAGCGACAGACCTGTATCGGGGGCGAGAAATCCGGCGGCGACCGGATCCAGATGTTTGAGGGACACCTGCACGTCGGCGGGGGTGGTTGCCGCATCCAGACGATTCAAGGGCCCGACGTGACCACTGGCATGAACTGCGCCTCCGCCGGGCAGATTCGCGCTTAAATCGAATGGAAACTGAGAGTCAAATGAAAGATCGCTCACGTTGAGATCCACGTTTTCATACACACGGGGTTGGTCGTGCGCGGGAGTGCTTGCGATCACGACGCGACCGTCTTCGATGACGAACCTTCGAACGTCGAGAACAGGGAAATCCGTCGGAGAAGCTTTCGAAGCTCCGTCTGCAGCGGTGCCGTTACCGGGGAGGCGACCGATGCTGGAAAAATTCCATATGCCATTCGTCGCGCTAATCAATGTGATTTGCGGAGATGTGATCTCAAAACTTCTTATATCCACCTTGCGCGAGAAAATCAGCGGACGCAGGAAGACACCGATGCGGACCTCCTTCGCGGTGAGAAACGGAGCGGCACCGAAATTGGGATCGTCGGCGACACTGAGGTCTTTGGCGACCAAACTGGGAGAGAAAATGGACAGCCTCAGGTCTCCTAATTTCACACTGCGGCCAAGCGCGCGCGTGAGTTGCGTTTTGATGGTGGGGCGGAACGTGTTTGCGTTCACGAAAAAAGGAATCGACGCAAGTCCCAGGACGACGAGACCGACGAATGCCAACAGCATTTTCATCCAACGTTTCATGGAGACTCTCAATGCGATGGGGTTCGAAGAGCCCGCAAACTTCCAGGCATGAATGACAGTCTACTTTGCCTGGGAATTCTCGTGGCAGTGCGCTTCTGCCTGTAGCAAAGCTTAACAGCCGGCCCTCGGTGCATCTGGAACTCAGGCGAGCCGAGAATCAGTGCCGTCATCGTCTCGAGCGCCTGTGCGGGATCGGCAGAGGGCTGGGCTGTGGCCAGCTCCTTGTGAATCGCGTCATTGATCTACCAGAAACCACCCTGTCTGAGATTAGTCCCACCGCCGGTCCTTGGTCAGGTCGAATGTCAGCGAAATCTCCTCAGATCCGTCGCCCCTGTCGTCTCAGTGCATCTGGAACTCCGGCGAGCCGAGAAGGAGTGCCGTCATCGTATCGAGCGTCTGGGCGGGATCGTTCGAGGACTGAGCGTCAGCGAGTTCTTTGTGAATCACGTCGTTGATCTTGCCTGAGACTTTACCATCGACCAGCATCTGCTCCATCAGGCCGAGAGCTTCCTCCTGACCGCTGGGTAACGCCATCGAAGTCAGCGCCACGGTCTGCGCCCGGCTTCCACCGTGGAGCGACGCAGGCGGCGTTGCTGTGCGCGCCAGAAGGCCTTCGGCCAGCAGGCGCGGCGCGTCGAACTTGATGCCGCCGACTTCGCTGTTGGCGAACTGCATGGAGAAATTCAGGCGGTCGACCAGAGCGGCCGAGTTCATCCAGTGGTCGGCTGTGGTCGAGTATCCGGTGGGCGGTTGCATCTGGTAGAGGGGCTCGCCCATGCGGGCAATCACGTTGACCAGCGCACCCGGGTTCGACGGGTTGGTGTCGGTCGCGCGGAAGACTGAGGCAACGAATTCGAGCGGCGTCTTCACCTTCACGCGGTAGTACTTCTGCGAGTTGAACTCGGGGGAGTGCACCATGGTGCGCAGGATTTCTTTAATGTCGCCGTCAGTTGCCATGTAAGTTCTGGCCATACGGTCGACAAGTTCCTCCGACGGATCGTCGCAGACAAAGCGCTGGGCTAATTCATAAGAGATGAAGTGCGCGGTCTGGGGCTGGGCTGCAAGCCATTCAAGCGCGCGCTGGCCTTCGACGTAGCCGTTGTCCGAGACTTTCTGACCGAACCACTGCTTCGAGCCCGGCTGGTGTTTGCGCGGATCGAAGACGAATCCGCCACCCTGCTGCGGCTGGTCGATGGTCCATCCGCTCATGATCTTCGCCAGGTTGGTTACGTCAGCCTGCGAA
>Ga0335074_10001551_pt1 | contig 31174 bp, 26 predicted proteins | sample Lox_Sample_23_FD_206715 | JGI IMG/M metagenome (GOLD analysis project Ga0335074, IMG submission 206715) | Soil microbial communities from Loxahatchee National Wildlife Refuge, Florida, United States - Lox_Sample_2.3 | ecosystem: Environmental > Terrestrial > Soil > Wetlands | place: USA... | reverse complement strand
GCGTATGGCCGCGGTAGAGCTGGAGTCACGGCCCCCGCGGCGTAAGCGTCCCCGTCGTCTAGCCCGGCCCAGGACACCGCCCTTTCACGGCGATAACACGGGTTCAAATCCCGTCGGGGACGCCAATCAATTCAATAGCTTACGCGATTGAATGATTTTCTCGTACGTCCGTTTTGTTCCAATAAGAGCGGCGCTCTGTTTGTCATCGTTTCTGTTGAGCAGCATGTCCACAATCCGGCTCTGCGCTTTACGCTTCAGATCGGTCACCGCCTGCGCGTAAAGATTCATCGTCACCAGACTGTTTGCATGCCGCAGTAGCTCCTGCACCGTCTTGACATCCTCTCCGTTCGCTTTGAGAAGAGTCGCGTAGGTGCGCCGGAACGTATGCCAGCCGACTTTGCCTTGAATGCCAACCGCCTTCACCGCAGGTTGCAAATGCCAACGGTTCAGTGTGCCCGGCCAGTACGGTTGCTTGCCGTTCGTGTGCGGGCTGGCAAAGATCCAGTCCTCTGACCTTGGGTACGCGCACAATGCGCGCCAGCGCAAAAAGGCCTCCGCAAGACGCGAGTCCAGCGGAATCGGTTTGCGCGAAGCCTCAGTCTTGCAATCGCCCACATGCTGAAGCGAAATCGAGCGGGTGACATGAATCTCGTAGTGCTCGAAATCAATGTCCGCCCACTTGAGGGCAAGCAGCTCACTCGCGCGCAGTCCTGTCAGCGCTGCCACAAGAACCGCGGTGTGCGTCGGCTCTTCGAGGTGCAGCAGCAGCTCTTCCGTCTCGTCAAGAGTCAGCACAATGGGAATCTCCATCCGCTTTGCGCTCTGGCGCACATGCGTAATCGGATTCCGGTCGTGCCACTCCCAACGGACAGCGTGATTGAAGACGGCGTGCATGATGTTTCGGATTTTCGCCTTACTGCCGTTGGAGAGGCCGAGCGAACGCAGCCACTCTTCCACGGCAACCGATTTGACATCCTTCAGTCGATAGTTGCCCCAGCGAGGCAGAATCCATTTCCTGAAGTAGCCTTTGTACGTTTCGCAGGTCGCGAAAGTTTTGTTCGAGCCCTCGCCCAGTTCCTTTTCGCGGTAATGTTCGACGAGCGTTTGAACAATGACCGGTTCGAGGCTGAAGCGCGGACTTTCAGCATTGATGTTGACCAAAAGCGACGCAACGGCTCTTTTCGCTGCGGCCTCGTTTGGATACTGTTCCTGGCTTCCGACCACCAGGCTGCGGCGCCGTCGGCTTCCATTGGGCATGGGTTCATACCACCGGTATTCCCAGGCACGCGGCCCGTGCTTGCGCGCGACAAGCTGGAGGCTTCCTTGTTGATAACGTGTCCGTCTCATTTCTTCTCCGTTTCAAGAGTGGTGAGGCGGCACGGATAGCTGTTCTCAGCCTACTGTGCCCGGCGCTCGTCGTCGAGATCGTCTTTGCTTCTGTCCTTGTCATCAGGCGAAGGGGGAATCAGATCGGAAGCGCGGAACCGCCAGAGCTTGCCTACGCGCAGACCGACAACAAGGCCATTGCGAGCGTGGCGCTGGAGGGTCTTCTTGTTGACTTTCACAATGGCGGCAGCTTGGTCACTGTCAAGCAGAGGTTCGATCCTATCGAAGGCGTTGGGGAATTCGGACATGGCTCGCATGCTCCTTGAACCCACAATGGATCGAACCGAATTTCGTGTCTACCCCATGAGTTGGGCCATTTTTCGTCTCACAGACCGGAGGAATCGGAGCAAGACAGGACGGACAGGAGCACGAAGGAGCAGACAGGTGTAGCAAGTAGCGCCCAGTACATCGGAGGTATTGAGGATATTTCGATCTAATGAAACCGAATTGTTTTTCGGCCCCCGTAATCCAGTGGACATGACCCGCTGACATTCCCCGGATTCCGGCAGCTTGGCCGAGGCGCGGGCGGAGTCAAGGGCGGCTAAGCCGCCGCGAAGCGGTCAAGACCCTTGACACCGCCCTCTCCGACTCGGCACACAACCCTAATATCCGGGTAATGTCAGCACAGCCCCATACATCAGGAACGCAATTCACTCGTATTTTCCGGACCACACCATCTTTCCTGTTTTGTCGATATAGCCGAACCCCTGTCCGGTAGTGACTCGGGCCAGGCCGTTATGAAATGCGTCTGCGGTTTTGACCTTCTCCAAGGGAACGACCATCTTTCCACTGGGATCGACATAACCCCACTTGTCACCGATCCGAACGGCCGCCAGCCCTTCCGAGAATCCATAAGTGAGGTCGAATGTTGGTTCGATCACCGTGCGCCCCTGCCGATCGACGTAGCCGTATTTGGTCCCAAACCTCCATCGGGATAGACCGTCGCTGAAGTCTCCCCAGACGGTGGCGCAATCCTTCTCACCCTGTGGCGTCGGAGGGTGGACGACGAGGCTTCCGGTCCGATCGATGTATCCACACTGACTGTGCAGCCTGACAGCCGCCAGACCTCCGTGAAAATCGCTTCCCCATTCAAACTGTGGCGGGATGACCCAGTTCCCGGCCTTATCGATGAACCCCCACTGCTGCGTTCCCACGAACCCGGATTCAGTCACCGCCGCGATGCCCTCCGAGAACGGCGAAGCGAGCGTGAATCGAGCCGGAATCGCAACCTTGCCGGTCGCGTCGATGAAACCGTAGAGGGGAAATCCTGACTTGCTCTGCGCTTCGACCATCGCCAGACCCTCGTGGAATGCATCCGTCTCGCCTTCACCGCTGGTCATCCGCGTGTACTCGGGTGGGACGACCGTCTTGCCCGTTCGATCGATCACTCCCCACCGCGCATCCATTTCCAGGGCATGACCCCGCATCTGCACCCAGGCGAGTCCCCCATGAAACGCTTCTGCCCACGGAAAGGTCGGCGGAATCTCAACCTCCCCAGTCGCGTCCACATAACCCCACAGTCCATCCCGCTCGAATCGCGCCAGACCTTCCGAATAATCGTCGAGGCCGTCGAAACATGGCGGTAGGATCAGCTTGCCAGCAGCGTCGATCATTCCTTCACGGCCGCCTTCGCTGATGGAAAACAGTGCTTCCGGAAGCGGGTCGGGGATCGGGTGCTCCCGTCGCCAGGCGGCCATGCAGGTTCGGTCGCGCGGTTGCACATCCGGTAGAAGCTGACCCTCGGGGCTGATCTCCCGGCCAGAGCAGCCGCCGTTGTTCACCGCGTAGTACTGGTCACACTCGCCGGCAGGAAAATCGCTCTCTTTCCATTTCAGGAAGCCGCGCGGCCCCTCGAATCGCCAGAGCAGCATATGGTGGTCCGGAAAGATCAGCCAGTACACGAATCCAGTGTGGATGAGCGCAATTTCCTTCTGCTGCGCACGCACCGGTTGGATCAGATCTTCCCGTCCACGCGCCTTCATATCCGCCGTGAAGCTTTCCATGGCGTGGTCCCCGAATGATGCATCGTGGACATACGCTAACGTCAGATTCTCTTCAGGGTGATCGTGCAACCATGCGTTCAGCCAGGGAATGGAGAGGACGAGGTTTTCGTACCTGCCAGCGTTCTGCAGGAAGGTATCCAGACCTTCCACGTTGCCTCCCTGGAATTCGAGCACCAGATGCTCCTGGAGATTCGGTGGAAGTTCGTTTCGATGGAGCCATGCCTGGAGATTCGTCTCATGCGGGCCCCTGGCTTCCCATTTCCTGCCGAAGTACACGTCGTGATACGGGTTGATATCGGCACGGAGCACGGTATAGTGCTGGCGCAGCAGAGTCAGGGCAGTTTCGGCTCTTCCTTCTACGCCCAGCATGTTCCACTTGTCCTGGAGCCGCTGCATTAAGGCGTCTGCGAGCCCTTCAACGAATCCGCTGCCAGCCAGTCGCTCTTTGTTCGTCGTCTTTGCCGGCAGCAATGCCGACGCTGCTCGCGACAAACCTGCGTTGTAGGTCTGCTTGCCTTCGAGGGTCCAGGGGATCATGAACGCGTAGTAGGAATGCGTTGTCGCGGACAGCTTTGTACCATCGTGCAGCAACACCTGGACACTCGCATAGGGATTGTCATCGAAGCTGCTGTAGCTGAATCGGTCGGCAACGGGCCCGGCCATCACCTCCGGGTCCGTGAACGCACCTTCGAACAGGAGAATCTGAGATCGGAGGGCATCGCCCATCCGGGCCGGCATCCTCCTCTCCGCTGCCTGTAGGTTTTTTTGAAGCCAGCCCGGCGTGACGCCTAAATTCGCCAAATCAGGCCTAGGAATCGTCCGTGCGCGCAGGGCCCGCAGCAATGCGTTGACGGCCTCGGAATCGACCGGGGCGTTGTCTCGTCTGAAAACCCCTTTGTCATTGCGGATTGTGACGATCGCGTGTTGCGGCGTGCCAAGGCCTCCCCACCCAGTTTCGATCCGAATCGAGTCGATCGATACCTGCGCTTCGACCACCTTTGTGCCCAGCGCCAAAGGGATGATCGCTAAGAGACCCATGATCCCCAGCAGTCGTGCCAGCATGGCCACCATTATCCGCTTCTGACAAGGGGGGAAAGGGATTTGTTCCCACAATGGGACCCTGGACGCAAACTCTCAGGAGGTGAAGCTGGAGTACAAACATCGGGCAAGTGGTGCTGGCTTACCACTATTTGAGTGTGGACGATCGTGCAGGCGCTAACTTCACGGGCCAGGCTGCGGTTGACTCCTACTACGAACGTGTCCAGCCATCTCGAAAAGCAAAACTCCAGTTGCGACCGCCGCGTTGAGTGAATCGCATCCCCCGCGCATCGGGATGCGGACCACGAAATCGGCGGCGTCCAGCAGATGATCCGATAGTCCCTGCTTCTCGCTGCCGATGATCAGAACCGCTGGAAAGCGGGATGGAAGCTCCCTGTAGTCGAGCAATCCAGCGGGTGAAGACGCAATGACGGTTACGCCGCTCGACTCCGCCCACTGGATGAACTCACGCGGTGAGCACCGAATGAGTTTCTGCGAGAAGAGCGATCCCATCGTCGCCCTTACAGTCGCTGGATCGTAGGGATCACAGTTGGGGTTGAGCATAAAGATACCGCTCACTCCGGCAGCTTCGGCAGTTCTGATGATGGTGCCCAGATTGCCCGGCGTCTCGATGGACTCAATAGCGAGCCATAGCGAGTCCGGTCCGGCCTGAACCTGGTTGATCGGAAGCCAGCTTTGCCGAAGCACCGCTCCGATTCCCTGCGGCTCATTGGCAAGAGTTAGGGTGCGGTACAGCGCGGGCGACAGGCGGATGCCGGGAACACCCTGTTTGCGCAGCCGTCCTGCCAGTCGCTGCCCAAAGAGATTGTTCAAGACTGAAGGGTCGATGAAGACGGAATTGATGAGAGCACGCTGCTCAACCGCGCGGGCCAGATGGCGAATACCCTCGATGAGGTAGAGTCCGGTGCGGGAGCGGCTCTGGTGGGTCTGAAGTGAGCGAAGCGTTAAGAAACCAGGATCGCGCGGGTTGCTGACGAAAGGGTACTTCTTGCCATTCATGTCCTCCCTGCGGCTGTGGTGAAGGCTGCCGCTGCGCTGCAAAGATTGAATTCCGTGGTTGATTCTGCCACAGAACGATGCTACTTTGTCACAGTAAAGGAGACGTCCATGCAAACCAATCGGCGATCGCGTGACTGTGTGAACTGCACGGCGCAGGACGGCTCCGTCTCTGCCTTCCTCTGCCGCGCGTAACGGCAACCCTTAACAATTAGAAGGGAATGTATGACGACCCAGGATTATCTGTGTCGCCACTTCGCCCGCATGGGTGCGCGTGTTGTTGTGCGCGGAACTCGCCGTTTTCAGCGGACGAAGGTCGCAATTGACGTTGGCAGGGACCGCTCCGGCGAACTGTTTGTCATCGGGTGTGAAGACGAGGTTGCCATCGAGGTTCTCGATGTGCAGCCCCGTTCCCACCACTTGGTGCTGATGGTTCGCGAAGCAAGTGAGAAGCATAAGTTCCTGCTTGGGCGCGATGAACGCCACTGGTTTGCCGCAGCCGTGCCCGGCGACGGCGTCCGCGATGTGCGGACGGCCATTGCCAGCCTTCGTCCCACGGAGATCGAGGGGCGCGAGGCGATCCGGCAGGGTGAGTGGTTCTTTGTTCCGGAGCCCGGCGTGAATGACGTAAACGCCGTGGTTCTGCGCAACGAACCACTGAGTCGCGGAGGCCGCAGCAAACCTCACATCTGTGCGCAGATGATGAGGCGAGGTGGCGAAGCGGTGATGGTGTGCAACCGGTACCCGACGGGCATTGGCCTCGGCGAGTATCAGAAGCTCATCGCACGCAATCACGAGGCGCAGCAGTTCGGCTGGAGGCGCATGGTGCGCGACGCCGAAGTGTATGCGCGCGGTGAGGTCCGGCACCGGGATCATAAGACGATCCATCTCTGGTGCTGGCATCGCGTGTTCATGAACCAGGAACGATTTGCGAAGCACGCTCCGCAAATTGCGTTTCTGGATTAACCCGAATGCCCCGGGTTCTCTTAGACAAGAATCCGGGGCTCCGGAGAGATGGAGCGCCCAGTTCCGTGCTGCTGACAAGGCGGAGATTATGATGAAAATCTCGGAGGCATATTGACGTGAGCCGGACTCGGAAAGATTCGAGGAAGCATCAGGGTACTCTGCTTGAAATCGTCAAAGTTGACGATGAAGCCTTCGACCTGTTGTTGAATCACGAGGTCTATCGCACCAGAGCACCGCTTGCGGCACTGCCGGAATGGCTGTGTGTGCGATACGGATTCTGCGGCAAGGAATATGAGGCAATCCTTGAGGAAGTCAACCGCGCGGGCCGTAAGATAATCACCCTTTGATTCGTGTTCGATCCGGCATGAGCAGTATCGCGAAGAGGCAAGCATAACGCCAGAGCTTGAGACGCTCGATCAGCTGGCGGGAGACGATCTCCCGTTGAACATCATCTTCCGCTTGTATCCTGATGCGGTTGCTTTCAGACGTGGCGTGCTGGGTTTGATCACAAGCGGAGACGTCTGCCTGTGTACGACCGACAACTTGGCTGTGCCTGCGTGGCGTTATCGAGAATTGTTCGACGATGGGATCGTGATGCAAGAATTGGAGCATCTGAAGCTGAGAATCACTGATCAGGGCGCTCAGCGCATCACCTAGCCCGCATACAGTGACCCCAAACCAGGTTCCGCCTGTTCGCTGCAGGCTTAATTACTAAACACTGACGAGAGATGAACACGATTACCCTGTTTCGCCCAGTCGGAGACGCGGAACTTGCTCTGATCCGCGAGAGCGGATGGAGAGAGTTTCCTCCGCGCCTGCCAGAGCAACCAATCTTCTACCCGGTGCTGGACGAGCAGTACGCCGTCCAGATCGCACGCGACTGGAACACCCGCGACGGTGGCAACGGCTACGTCCTGCGGTTCGCAGTTGATGGTGACTATCTGTCGCAGTTTGATGTGCAGACTGTCGGCTCCCGCATGCACCGGGAGTACTGGATTCCCGCGGAGGAACTTGCTCGCTTCAACGAACACGTTATTTCGCCCATCGAGTTGATCGCGACATTTCTCGGCGACCGGCAACAGTAGACGAACGCCCCGAACCCGAAAGCCATGATATCGATCTCAATTCCAGAAGCTGATTGCTAATACAGCGGGTTTTTCCTTCTCGAGCCGCCGCCAGTTGACAAAGGCTGCGCATTCAACTACCGCCGCGTATTGATCGGGGCATCTATGCCTGAACGGCTTGACATGCAGTAGCTCAAGCACCACTACAGAGCCGGGGCTGCAGTGTGCGGCAGTCATTCCCGCGCTGGGATCGTCGAGGTAGGTGAGACAGTCAATCCAAGCGTCCATATTTGCCCCGTAGAATTCGGGGAAGCCGAATGCCTTTGCGAATTCTTCGTGGAACGACTGCCAGTCGGCGATTTTATCGCAGTCCACCGAAACCTTGGAAGAGGTCATATGTCAACAATAACGGGCAGCTCCGGAATGGCGAGGTAACCCATGCACGGGTCCGGGCCGTCGTTCTCTTCGCTCGGGGTTCTTACGGTCGGAATATCCCCACCGCCATGCCAATGAACCAGACAAGAATCAGGATGCGCAAAATCAGGCGCACGATTTTCCAAAACTGTTTGCGGTTCGATGGATTCCATAGACGCTGGAAGCGAAGCCTACGGAGGAGCCTCCGATATGCCTTGGCATCATCGCGGTGAAGCGCCTCGACCATGTCGGGGATGTCGTAGATGAGGTGTTTCTCGCTCGCGTAAAAGTACTCACTCTTCTTCAGTTCACCGCCGAAGTACCCGCGACGATCACGCCAAACCGCAAGCAATCCTTCCTTGTCGCCCAGGAGCGCACAGGCCTCCGCCTGCATGCAAGTGAGATAGCGAGCGCAATGATCATGAGTCAGATTGGCAAGCGCATCCCGGCACGTGGCGACCACTTCTTCCAGATTTTTACTCCCAAACCGGGAAAGACTTTGCATGTAATTCGCGATCGACCACATCCGTACGCCGCGACGGCTCCTCCAGTCCCGGAAAAGATCGCGGGCCATCCGATTTTGACTCCGATTGACCATCGCGCGGCCAGCCTCTGCCCAGGCTGCGCTATCCGCGTCCAGACCATCTCCGTACAATTCCTTCCACAGTTGAATGACCAAGCGCGGATAGCCACGCGTGTTCAAGATCGCGAACAAGTCCGCAGCGTGGAATTCGTCCCGCCAGGAACTGCTCTTCACCACCTTCGTCAGCGAGAGGATGCTGCGCGTCACGTGGTGAATTCGGGTCTGCCGGAGCAACTTCAGGAATCCACCGGCACGCTCCTGATCGAGTAGATAGTCGACGTAACGCGCGACCGCGCGGCGCGTAGGCTGCGAGCCCCCCTTCAGCTTCGCCCGAAATGCTTTTGCGAGGTCGTCCTCTTTGTTCACTGCACTGAACACTTCCCAGATGCGGTTAACCGGCCAGACGGAATGTTCGACAGGGGCAAAGCAGACTTTGAGTGCCAGTTCCAGAGCTTCACTGAAATGACCTTCGTGGCATTTGACGTCCGCCAGCCGGGCGGCGAAAAAGACATCATCCTCCGCTATTTCCGCGACTCGTCCCAGCGTTGCGGTGGCTTCTTCCCATCGCTTCGCATCTCGGAGCGAGTCGTAGCGGTGCAGGTGCAGCGGTACGTCCTCTGGAAAGTCTTCCAGCAACTGAAGCCATTCGGGGTCGAGAGAAGCAGCCTCGGCATGCGCCTTTTCCAGCAGCAGCAACCGATCCCGCCTGAAGTTGACATTGACCAGCATTTGCGGCGGAACTGGTCCCAGCAACTGCTTGCTTAGCTCCCATTCTTTGTCTTCTTCGAGCCAGTCCAGCAGCAGATTCCAACCCCACGAATAACCTGGGAACCTCCTGAGAACATCAGCGAGATCCGTGATCGCTTCGCGCTTTTCTCCGGCCTGACGTCTGATCCATGCTTTGCGTCCGAGCACTGGTGAAGGATCAGCCACGCGGAGTTCCACGTCGGATAGCACGCTGAGAGCATCTTCGTAGCGACGCTGCTCGGTCAGAAGAATCGTCAACCAATCTGCCGATTCATAGAGCCCTCGGTTGAGAGCGAGGCTCCTGCGCAGGCACTGCTCCGTTTCACCGGGAGCGGCGAACTGAGGGTGCGATCGCAGCGCTTTGCCCAGCAGAAGCCACAGGTAAGCTCCCCGGGGGTAAGCCTCAACGCCTTGTCTAGCTGCTGCGACCGATTTCTCGTCCTCGCCGATTTGGGCGAACAGCGAAATCGTGCGTTCATAGATGCGAACGCTGCCAGGGAGTCGCCGCAGAGCATCTTCGAGGACCGCGAAGGCTTCATCAAAGCGCTGGTTCTCAATCAGGATTTGGGCACGCGAGTCCAGTGGATCGGGATTCTGCGGCTCCTGTTCAGCGGCCCGCGCAAGAATTGTCAGGGCTTCATCCGTTTTTCCTTGTCGTTCCCGAATCCACGCAAGCTGAATGAGCGCAGACAGGTCGTCGGGCCTGCGGCGAACCAGTTCCTCGAAGGCCTGACCTGACGCCGAATCATCTCCTGTTTCCCGCCAAGCCCTCGCAAGCGAGAAGCGCAATCCCAGGTGATAGGGGTAGCGATCCACCGCTGGGCGGAGCAGTTCCAGAGCCCGAAGTGCATCCGAACGCCCGTGTCCATGGTCGAGTAAGAGATCGGCCATGGCTTCGACCACATTGGGATCATCTGGGCGCAGCTTTTGCCATCCTGCGATGATCCTTTCCGTCTCGCGCGGACCGAACCGATCATTCAGGTGGCGCATGATCTGAAGGCAGTTGGGGAGATGGCCGGACGTAGCGAGCCAGACCGGCTCGATCTCCGCCCACATCGCATGCTGCTCCGCCGCCGACAATCTAGCTGATACATCGAATGCCCGTCTGTAGCCCCACGAGTGGCCGGGTTCGAGGTGGATGGACTCCACATAAGCGGCATGCGCTTCTTTCCATTTCCCCAGCGCTTCGTGCCACAGCCCGTGAGCGCGGACCGTCGTCGCATCTCCCAAAGTCAGCCTGTCGGTATTCTTCAGGAAGTCGAGGATGCGGGTCTGGAGTCTCTGTCGATGGAGCTCATCGGCGCTCTCGAACTTCGAGATGGTGGAGAATGCAAGTTCCCGCCATGCCCACGCATCCTCTGGATTCCGCTTCGCTCGCGTTCTCAATACCCTGAGCTTTCTCCAGATGGGGAACTCGACGTACTCGCAGAACAACTCCTCGAAATCTTCATTCTCGGGCCGTTCCCGCATCCACTGGGCTGCGCGGTCGAGGGCTTCGTCCTGACCATGCACTTTCGAAATCAACCAGAGCAGTTTTCTCCGAGCGGGAATCGAAAGCGGGACTTCGCCAACCCAGGCTTCGGCGTGCTCCAAAGCACTCGTGGTCCGGCCTCGCATCTGGTCGAAATACACGGCTGCCTCACGGAAGTAAGCATGTGCCTCCATCGATTGGAGGACATCGAGCCAACGTTCGCCCTCCTTCCAGTCACCGATCCTGGCGAAGAACGGGGCAGCAAAGGAGACCAGCGCAGGAGAGTTGCCAAAGCGACCAAGAATTTCCCGGCAGACCTCAAGTGCTCGTTCCGGATAGCCCCAGTCCTCCAGCATGCTGATGTACGTATTCCATGTGCTGACGCCGTGAATGGATCGTCCAAGCTTTTCGGCCCGGCTACGGAGCCAGTCCATACCCTCATCGATCCGCCCAGCGCGACACAGCACATCAGCGTAGGCGCTGGCGTAATGGTCGTTGTGTTCGGCAAGCGTCGATGCAATTCGATATGCCAGGATCGAGCTATCCTCGCCCTCTCGTTTCCATCTCAGGTCGGCAAGGACGTGCCAGGCACCTGCCGATCTCCAGTTTGTCCTGAGCACCGTGCGCAGCAGTGATTCCGCCAGTGGCCTGGTCTCCTGAGAGAAGCGGAGCAGGTCGGCGTAGTCGATAAAATAGCGTGGGTGCGGCGTAGCCCAGCCGCTCTGCGAATCCACCCCGGGCACCTTCCCGGTGTCTACGACCGATTTCAGGGTTGCCCGCAGCAAGGCCGTGTCACCCAGCATCCGGCAGGCGTGCATCAGCCGGACTCGAACCGCTGGCGATTTTGGATATCGCTCCAGTAGTTTCCGGAACCCTTCGAGGGCTCTGCCGACACGGCCATCCTCTATGTTCTGCATGGCACGCAGATAGAGCGTTCCGGGTTGATTCGGGAATCTGGCTTCGATGTCTTCCACGATCGAACGCGCAGCCGTTGGGCCATCGATCGTCAGGGCCTTCTGCTGTGCTTGGGCGGCCTCGACGATCTCCGACGTTGGAGGCAGGAGATCATCGAGAACCTTAGCCTGCGCAGTCGGCACCGCTGCCACCGCGGTCAGTCCAAGCGGGCTGTAATCCAAACTGAAATTCGAGAGCAGATATTCAGTGCTGCGGAACCCTGACGGGTCGTGAGCAATCACCGTCCCGGCGGCGTGATCGATACCAACGATGGCAACGGTATGCCCGCTCTCATCGCCGTCCCAGGAGATCGTGAAGCCGATCCCGGCTTCGATCAGCCGTGACGTAACTTCAGCGGTGGCAGAGAAGGAGCGGACATGAAACCCCTTCTGGCGCAGCCAGTCAGCGGCGGCCCATTCGTGGGTTCCGCCAAACGTCACGTCGTGCGCTAACTCTTCGACAGGGAGGCTGACGCCGGTCGCCGACAGGGCGGACGAGATGCTCGTCGGCACGCATTCCACGTGCTTCTGAATCGTTCGCCGGTACGGTAAACGGATGCGCTTTCCATGTGGATTGGCCTTCAGGTTGGTCAGTACCTTACGGTGAAACGGCGAACCCGCCTCCTGTGCCCAGCGCTCCATGGCGGCATGGTCGTCGTTCATTTCAGCGAGGTCTAGCCAGGTCCTCGCCAGACTTGCGTTGAACTCCCGGTCTGCCAGAGGTGCCATCGGCCGGATGCGCTCTGCCAGCTGACGGGCCGAATCCAGGGCCCGCCTGCGTTCTTCGCCTTCGAGGGTCTCGGCAAGTGCACAGTGGTACCAGCAGGCGGTCTGGACGACATGGAAGTACTGGCTTTCCTCGGCAGCCTGCGAGATGCGGCTCACCGCCTGCTCGATTTCACCGAGATTCAGAAGCGCAGTCGCGAGGCTCAGGACCGGCCAGGGTGATCGGGGATCGGCCTCGCAGCCCAACTCAGCACTATTGGCTGCGTCCTGCCAACGATCAGCCATCCCGAAGACATCCGATTCCTGGGAAAGAACCCAGGCGCTGCCTGGGGAAAGCTCGTGCGCCTTCTGCAGAAGTTCCTGGGCACGGGAGAAATCGCGGAGAATCCCGTACATATAGGCGTGCACTGCTTGCCAGCTTGCCCGCAGTTCAGGATCGTCACCACCCAGATCTGGCTTTCTTTCAAATGCCAGCAACTCGTCGAGCATGAGATCGCGTGGGCCGCTGATGTGTCGCGTGAAGTAGCGGACGACAGGAAGTAGGGGAGCCCGCTCATGAGCTTTGCGATATAGATGGCGCGACAAGCGCACTCCGCCTACGCGCGAGGAAAGGCGGGCAGCGAGGACCATCTCCTCGGCAGATAGCTCGTCGATGAGGGTGGACTCGGTCCAGTAATCGGCGCTTAGCCTGTATGCGTCAAGGAAACGATGATCGTCGTAAAGGTCCTGGCACTCGGCGACGAGTGCCCTTCTATTTTCCACGGTCAGCGACAGCGAGCCCATCGATCCTTTCCGGCGAATGAGAGGTGAACCGGATTATAGTGGCAGCGCGGGCTCTGATTACATCCCTCCAGCGGCAAGAAAAAGGTAATCGAAAGTACTCGTCTTTCGATGAATTGCTAATCAGCCGCGAATTCGGAGGGGTTCGCGGGACAGGAGGCGAATCGGTGAAATGTCTGGGGTGCCAACGCACGGCCAGAACGCACCTTGTAATCTCCTGCCCAGCCAAGCTTGGGAAAAAGCCCCCAACTCTCCAGCAGGCCGTCCGCCTTCCTGCCGCTCAGGAGACCTTCGCTATAATCCTGCCAGTCAACGCGACGATCCCGGGGTCCTGATGCATCCATCATTGCGAGTTGGACTGCTTCTCAGCTTGTTCGCCGTGCCCACACTCTCGGTGTTTGGAGGGGACTGGCGCAATCAGATTAGGAGTGCCGTCGAAAGGAGTACGCTCGATCAGCCCGGCACCCCGCCTTTTCATCTCCGTGCCGAATTATCGCCATATCGGCCTGGAATCGAACCCGCTGATCTTACGGGCACAATTGAAATCTGGTGGATGTCGCCGACGGAATGGAAGCGGGAAGTCCGAACCACGCAGTTTCACCAGCTCGCGATCATGAACAACGGAAAGGAATGGCAACAAAATGATGGCGATTATTTTCCCGAATGGCTGCGCGAGATCAGCAATGACTTGCTTAATCCCATTCCAGATCTCGATCGAGTGTTAGACGAGTCCGGCGGAGCCGCCAGCTGGCCCTCATTCAGCACCGACGGAAATGTTAGGAAGAGTGTCGGCTGCGCGCTTTCCGCTTCTGGGCTGCTTACCTTCGGCACTTGCACCGGCTGGGGAGGCGAGTTTTCGGAATTCAAGCCCTTCGGCAATCGGATGATCGCCCGGACGATTAACGCAGGCGAGCCGCAAGCAACCGCGCGGATCACTGTTCTCGAAAATCTCGATCCGTCGAGCGTTACCTTCACTCCCCCACCGAACACTCCCAGTTCTTCGCTGATTCACTCGATCGTTCTCGACGAGATCTCATTGCGCAAAAACCTCCAGCCCGGTGCGCCGCCGCATTGGCCGGCGGTCCAGGACGGCCCGCTCGAAGGCTTGCTCACGACAACCTACGTGCTCGTGGACCGGACGGGGGCCGTGCGCGATGTCGGAATGATTCTTTCGGATAATCCGTTTCTAAACGACGCGACGAAGAAGTACATCGCTGGTCTGCACTTCAATCCTTTCGTCGTCAACGGAAAGCCGGTGCAAGTCGTCTCGCGGATAACTATGCCGTTCAAAACCGTCCGGCCTGCCGGGGTGGAGACGTTTGACAGCGCCCAGAATTACTTCGAGCACGGTCGCAAAATCAACTCGCCCGCGTTCAGCGGAGGTAAACCGTACGTCCTCCGCGCGACCATTCAGGTTGATACGCAGGATGGCGTTCTGCAGGGCCAGTACACCGACACCTGGAAAGCAGACGACGTATGGAAGCGCGAAGCAAAGATAGGGCAGAGCGAATATGCCCGTTCACAAAACGGGGAAAAACACTACATGCTGATTGCCGGCACCAATCCGGTCCTGCCGCCGGATCTCCAGCCGGCTGTGCGGGCATACATGACAATTTCGGCTTTGATTCTCAAAGTGATCGAGCCTATTCCAACAACAGACGATTTCTACGAGGCCGATTGGCATATCCGCCGGGACAACGTGGACGGCGTCAGTTCCGTCCGTGTCCTTCGGGGAGATGACCCACAGAACGGTGTCTGCGATCCTGAGCGTATATACGCCTTTTGGTTCGATCCAGAGGAGAGGCTGATTCGTGTTTGCGAACGGCTGGATATGCGGTACTCCGATTTCACAACCTTCAATGGTGCCCAGATGCCACAGAAAATTCGCGTGCTCCACGGCGAGAAAACCGTTATCTCCATTCAGATAAATGAGATGCTGCCGCTTAATCCCGATACACCAAACGAAACCTTCGATTTGCCAACGCAACCCCGCACCCGTAGTTTCACTGCTGCTATTGAAGCCCGCTGAGCCGGGTTCAGGATGTGACACTGGCTCTGGCAACCTTCACAGCCCGGAACTTCCGGGTATGCCGATGCGGGAGTTTTGCATCCACAGTGGACAAGCGCAACCATGATGGCTCAATGACAGAGCGGCGACAGCGAAGGTTCGAAGTGCTGCTACTTTTGGCAACGACTCCGCTGCAGTTCCGGTTAAAATCGGCAGCCATGCACACCCGCAGAGCCCTGCTTGTTCTTTGTCTCTCAACTTGTTGTCTGACATCGCACGCGCAAACGCCGGCATGGCAGAAAAGCGATCCGGGCTTTTACCCTCTCGCAATTGCCTCCAGCGAGGACGCCTTGTGGGTCTGCGGCCCCAATGAATCCATTGCATCCTCACCCGACGGGAAGACTTGGACTCTCCATCACCGCGCATCAGGTGCCGGTGCGATGCTCTTTGGTATTGAGTTCTTCTCTGCAAAGTTTGGATACGCTTACGGGACAGGAGGGACAGTACTCTTCACGAACGACGGAGGCGATACATGGGAGGCACAGCACCTGGGAAATGACACCATTCTGCTTGCGTCGTTCGCTGATCCCACCCACGGGCTGTTGCGTACCTCCTCTTCTCTCTTCTATCTTGACGGCAGCGACTCGCTACACGAGATCACGCAGCCCGCCGATACGCTGACACGCTTCCCATTCACGCCCTTTCTCGTGGCTCTCTCACCCGATAAGATGGCCGCAGTTCTCTCTGAAGGGCCGTACTCTGAGGCCGGGTTCCTTACGACAATCGACGGTGGTAAGACCTGGAGCTTCTACGATCCGCCGAGCACCGGAATTAAAGACCTCCTGCGCGTTGATGGAAAATATTGGGCCACCGGCCACGAGGTCGTTGGCAAAGACAAACCCGGCGGGGGATATGGCGTCCCGATGGCTATCTATTCCGATGATGGCAATCACTGGACGCATACAACCAATGAGATTCATCCCTGTCACTGGGAGGTTTGCGGTATCTGCAACTCCCGGGGCTGCCTGGGATCGGGCACGCTGCTCGTCGATTTCTTCCATCAAGGGACCGCTTATTCAGAGATTCCCGAGGGTGCGCTGACGGCAAAGTGGGCCGTCGTCGGAAAGAACATCTGCACGCTAAACCAAGGGGTCTCGTGCACCTCACTCGGCAAGCCGACTGACGTAGAAGCATCCCCCGACGTTCCATTGCCACACGAACAAACGATGTCAGGTTTGGGAACAAGGCCGCCGACCGGAGAGCTGCGCTGCGTCTTCTGCTCGCTGGAACCGGTCTTCATTGACGAAAAGGTGCAGGGCCGTATCACGATCCACGTCATCATTCAGGTAGGACCCGATGGGACGGTCGAAATGGCAAGCATCGAAAAATCCCCGAGTGATTCTCTTGCCCAGAAGATTCACGATCAGATAATGACCTGGCTGTTTGAGCCGCCCAAGAAGGATGGCAAACCAATCCGTATCCGGACCCAGTCAGACCTCACGGTAAACGTAATTCGTCAGAAATAGCGGCTAATTGGGCCTTTTGATTTGCGGTCCCGGGCCACAGCCGGGTGGCAGTGGGATCATGTTTCCTCCCCTTGTGCCGCCTTTCCCGTCTGGCACGTACATGGGCATCGATTCCCCGTCGCCTAGGTAGAAAACTGATGCCTGAGTTTCAACAGCAACAGGCTTGCCGTCGATGACGTATGGCTTGTACAACCGTCGCCGCACGGCAGCGAGTGCGGGGTCCTTTAGCTCCGGAAACCCACTAACAAAATCCGCGCTGGTAAACTTTCCGTCTGTGTCCACGACTACACGGACGACTGCCAGCGCACTGGAGCAGCGGTTCGCCAGCGGAGGTTTGGAGAGGATCGGAGTCTCATACGTCTGCAGCCTTGCCGCCATCGTTTTCTCCGGTACTCCAAGCGGCTTTCTTTCTTGAGCCAAGGCGCACATGCAGCCAAATACGACCAAGGGCAGCACGACGATCGAGGGTTTCAGAATCATTTCAGCCTACTATACGTCACGACACGATCGGCACCGCCGATCATCCGGTAGAACCTGGACTCAACCGATAAATGTACGTTGCACAACTTATAGGGAAGATCACAGGTTGGGGCCCGTGCGTGTCGCTCCGCACGGCTACAGGCTCAGCCCAATATCGCGACCGATGCTGATTTCGTGGCGAGGGACAGGAGGTTCAATTTGTTGGGCGGGAGCTTGCTGAATCTTGTGCTCAGGCTGGGGCAGATGAGCCTGTTCTCGAGCCATCTCCGTGGCTGACGGGCGCGCAGACGAAATGCCCAACGACTCGCGCAGTTGCTCACGGTCGCTCGTGACGATTGCGATTTCACTACGTCCACGAGAGGCGCCGACGTAGAACAATTCCTGTTTCATGGCATCGGCGGAGAGGATTACCCCGTCCACCGTCTTCCCCTGGCTGCGATGCGCGGTAATGGCGTAGCCGTGATCGAATTGGCGATAATTCACCGGCAGTGTACGACCATCCTCAAGTTGAATGCGTCCCCTGTCGATACCATGCACCGTCACCAGCTCGCCATTCGTGGCACGGAAACCAGCGTCTCGGCGATTGGCCGTAAGCATGAGCCGGTCGCCAGGAGCCACGTCAATGGACTGACGCTCATGGACGGAAAAAGAGCGCGTTTGTGCCGGTGTAAAGCTCCTTTCTTCGCCGCGTGCTTTGCGAGCGATCACCGTGCCAGAGTCAACACGGCTGACAGTGAGCGACTCGTGTTTATCCATGCCCCTTGCTGCCCGATGAACAACCAGGACTTGCCCCTCGCGGTAGTTCGCCAGATCTTGTTTCTGCGCTTCTGTCCATTGCAGAGGGACGTATCGATCCATCGTGACGCTTTGGCCGATATGACCGCGCTCAGCAAGGTCATTGCGAATGGCGCGAGTGACACGGCCAATTTCCTCATGTGTAGGCGCAACGACCAAGATACGACGCGACGAATCGGCAGTCATTTCGCGGTAAAGATCGGCAACGGCACGGGCGCGTTCGGTAAATGGAACTTCGCGCACAGCGCCAAGACGCTCCAGCTTCTCAAAGCCCTGTTCGGGAGCCTGGCGCAGTGTTTGAATGGCGTCTCTATACTGCGCGTGGGTCTGACGCTGTACGCCAGTCAGGGAAACGCTCTTCATTTGCGAATCGCGCTCCAGGATGCGCAGTGCGTCGGAGGCCTCGACACTCTGAATCTGGCGTGTGTCGCCCGAAAACACGACGCGGGCGAGATGCTGATCCGCAAGTCGGAGTATCCCTTCCATCTGCCGCCCCGAGATCATGCCGGCTTCATCGACGACCAGGACCCGGCCCCGAAGCGCAGATTGCGCCGTTTCGTCCTGGAGAAGGCGTGAGACCGTCATCGCATCGCGAAGGCCAACTTTCTGCAGCGCCTCCACCGCACTGCGCGTCGGCGCAACCGCGGTGACTTCGCGACCAGATTCACGCAGCCCGCGATCAATTTCTTGCAACGTGGCCGTTTTGCCGGTCCCAGCGGCACCTCGCAAATTGATGGCAAAATCGCGAGAATCGAGAACGCGTTGCACAGCTCGCTTTTGTTCCTCGCGCAGGCGTTCGGATGGCTGAAATTCATGTGTACCGCCAAGCCGCGCGTATTGGTCGATGCCATGGTCCACCATCGCAACCACGCGCAGTTCGCGATCCAGACTCTCATGTGTAGCTAGCCGGTCGCCGGCATGAATGAGGGTTCCCTGGGACTTTTCGATTTCGAGTGCGCCACGCAACTGTCCCAGATCGATCCGTCCGCGACCGTATCGCAGAGCCTCGGTCAACAATTCGTGATCGTAGACTACGGAACGCCGCTCGAAAAGATGGTCCTTTGAGTGTTGCAGCGAGTCCACCGCCGGGGAAAGTTCACGACGAGCGTCCCGGTCTTGCTCTTGGGACATGCGGCGCAATCGATCCAGGCGGTGTGATTCCTCCGGTGAGAGTCGCGCCTGTTGCTGATGGCGTACTTGTTCCGTGGCAATCTCTGTGAGCTTGTCGCCGCGGGATTCTCGGACCAGAACAGCCACCTCGTTGTCTGTCGGCTTCCGGCCGTGTTGCTCTTTGAAATGTTCAATGGCTGCGTCACGCTGCGCGCTTCGCTGGCTGTATCGTTCCAGCAATTCATCCGACACGCCGCGGATTTCAAAACCGAGATCCCGGCCGCGCAAATCGCGGCGCGGTTCAATCGCATAGCCGAGCCCCCGAACCTCATTCGCAAGAGCATTCCGATAGACCTCCGTCAGGTATGCCCGGCGCTCGTACAGCCCCGACGCCTGCAATGCTTTCCAACGGCCCTCTACGCCGTCATAGGTGAGATTTGCGGCCACGGCGTGAGTGTGCAGCTGCGGATCGAGTTCTCGGCTAGTATCGTGCCGGTACGTCGCAACGATCCAGTTGCCGGTCGTGCGATTCTCATCTGCACCGTTGAGGCGCACGCGAGCGCCTGCATGATTTTCGGCTTCCGCCAGGGCCCCCCGGACAGCTTTGTCATGGGCAGCGACCAGTCGCTCATCGCCGCCGACCATCGCTTGAATGGAAACCGACTTGGGTGCAGAGAACGTCAGATCGTAGAGAGACCGCGCCTTGCTGTGCTCGCTCCCGTCCCCGTTTGTCCGGTCGACGCTGTGGCGCGGGCGCAGGAACTCGCCGGTTTCAGGATGCAGTCCTTCCCGCACCGCCTCAAACTGCTCAGGGGTGACACTACCCCGCAACCCGAGCAGCTCTGCGCCGCGGCCCTGCCACTCACCCTGCACGCGGCGGTGTTCATCGTAGTAGTCGCTGTTCTGCAGATGCCGCTGTGCATAGCCAGCGCCGCCGGTCATGGCCCGTATGGTGAGCACAGCCCGACCCTAACGCTGTTCGAAATCCGATTGCAATGGCTGGCCGAAGAGAAGCGCCGAGCCGCGCCATGCCCGGCGACCGCCCCATCTGTCTCAATGCCAGCGCGGATTGATAGCGCAAGCGTCGATTATGCTCGCAGTGCCGAAGTGCCGCCCCGCTGCGCTCATTTTGGAGTAAGACACCATCCCTAAGCCTGACGGCTTAGGAGGCTTTGCAAAGTGGACCGAAACGAACGGTGCTCAAACAATGTCCAACGGCGTTCGAAATTGTCTTATCCGTGTTCTACGTCGGTTCAAGGCAGTTGGCCGATGCGATTGTAACCCTATCAATCGCAACATTCTTTATACCGAAGGTGTCCAGTACGTCGCCGAAAACGCCGGCGCCCACTGGCTCATCGACGAAATCGCACTGATCCAGCCTTATGACAAAAAAGGTTGCGGCCTGCGAGCTTGCGTGAAGGCTTGAGCCGCTTACACCCAGTTAACCTTGTTGTCGCGAATCCAGAAATGACTCCGGCACGCATCGGACAACCATAAGGACGGATAGAGGGAAACCTTCTTTCCGCGCCACTGCGCGGCCCAATGGGGATGATCGTCGTTACGCAGGCTGACGGTAAGGCGATGGCCGGTACGACAGGGACAATCGAATACCGCCCATTGGTGATGGCCGGAGCGCTCGACGACGAAGATGGATGCACCTGTGTTCGCGGGAACGTCGCTCACGCGCTCAACCACCTTCACGCCGGAATAGCGTGACCGCCGAAAGATCTGCGGCGCTTTGCAGGCGAAAAAGGCGAGCATCTTGTTCATCATAGTTCGCTTCCCCACGTCATGCCGAGAAAGGGGTCGGCGTCACCCCGCCCCCATTTGCGCCGATCGAGACACATGCAGTCTGGCGCCGGCGGTGTCGAATTGCGGCTGATACGCGAGTCATCAAAGAGCAGGAAGACCTCCGTGCTTGCCCGATCCTCACCCATATACCCGCTCAACCGATGGAAAAGCTCGTTAATCGCGAAGGACGCAACGGCGCTGGTAAACGGTATGACGGCCGGCGCCTGCCCCTCAAGCTCAGGAACATATCCTTGTGCGCGGAGACGTTTGTATTCCTCCGGATCGCTTTCCTGCAGCATCTCGGCCGCAACCACGTCGCTTGAGATACGTCCCCGGCAAAACAGGCAAGCCGCACCGGGCAGCAAAGTCGTGACGCGGCCTTCCACGCTCTTTACCACTCCATCTTCGGAGTCGATCTTCGCCCCGAGGTCGAAGACAGGGATCAGATAGTACAGCGCCAGCATGTTCAGGATGGACCGGCCAGCTTCCCGATCCGTGCAGCCAAAAACCAGATCGCAGTTCCGGAAGCGCTTGATCACCGACTGCCGGGTGATGTTGCCGGGGAGCCTTTCGACGACGGTTCCAAGTCCGATGTCGTCGGCGAGCTTTTTGAGAAGATCGACCTTTTTCTCGCCGATATCGGATACGTGCGAGCCATAGACCCGCGTTACGTTTGAGTCGTCCAGCGACTCGCGATCCGCGACGATGATGCGTCCCACCCCGAGCCTGATCAGCTGCTCCGCTACGGCCGAGCCTGTTCCCCCTGCCCCGACAATGCCGATGGTCAACTGCTGCAGATGTTTCTGCATCCCTTCGCCGAAAGCGAGAACCTGGCGCGAGAAATAATTGAGACGCAGTGGCGCGTCGGTTGTCTGAACCGCGAACCGGAGCCGCTTTCCGATCACGCGAATGCATTCGAGTGGCGCCGTCCCGCCGCCCTCCAGCCAGACGCGCCCGGTCGGCTGATCCGGAGTCGAGAGAACGATGCTGCCGTGGATCGCAGCGTCATGATGAATGCGCGCATACGCCGTCCGAAACAGCGGGGTCTCGGTTTCGTCGTCCTGCCGGGAATGTCGCGGAACATCGGGCGGATGCGAATGAACAAATACGAAGCACAGCTTGCGCTCCGCGGCCATCTTGATGGCGCGGAGATAAGACGCCTGCCGGATTTGCATGTGGACCGGCGACACATGGTCGATTTCCTCTGACGCGACCGGGATCACTTCGCGCACCAGCAGCCGGCTTTCCTCTGGAGTTCGCGATACGCCGCACAGAAGATAGGCGGCACTTTCCTCTTCGAAGGGAAAAAGGTGGCCGGTGAGCCGGTTGTAATCGTCCTCAAGAAACGTCAACGTATAGCGCAAGATGTCAGATCCCCTTGTCAATCTCCCGGATCACAGCCGATAGAAACGTACGCAAGCTATCGACGCCGGCGCGCCAGGTCGAGTGCCTCGACCACTGCTGCCAGGTCTTGCCGCCGATTGCCGGGTGCTGGTCGCATCTGTTCGGGAATCCTCCGGAGGGCAGTTTTACGTCTGGAATCGTGAAGAACATGTCGAGCGCCGCCTGCGGGTATCCGGCCGGGATGCGAATGAGCAGCTCGGCCTCGGTAGGCCGGTACTTTGGAAACGGAAATTTATGAAGGACAAGATGGACTTCGCCCGCGGCCTGAACCAGGCCGTAGGCGAAGCCTTTCTCGTCCAGGAACTCGATGTCATCCTCTGGAATTAGCGCCATGCCGCTCCCGGATTAAGCTTCTTCTGGACCGAGAAGAAGTGCTCGTGCTTGTGAACGATGATCTCGGCATCATTAAAGGGAATCAGCTTGTCCTCGCCCTTGCCACGGACTTCCTCGTAAAGGTCGTGCGTCGCCGGATCGACGTGCCCCAGCTTGTACAGGGCCGCATGGGTCGTGGGGTTCGGGCTGCGGTGCTCCTTCTTGTCGATGAAGATTTCCACATGAGACGGAAGCTCATGAGGGTGGTGGTGGTGATGCTCATGGTGATGCGAATGTTCCTGCGGTTCCATTGTTGTCTCCTGGCGTGAAGTTGACTCCACTGCCAGTATACCTAAATCTGCGGATTTGGGTATCGACAATCAAAAAAAGAGAGCACTCTCAAAAAAGCCCCTGCACGCGGGTTCCACCACCCATGTCCAGGAGGATGCCCCGTTTCAGGAGCCGCACGCGCGCCGCGTCACGGGACGTTTGAAAGCCGGTCGCAATCCGGTCGACCAGCTTCGTGGCCAGACCGGAATTCAGAACCAGCGGATCGTAGAGAGCGCCCTCCTCCTCCCGAAAACGGCGCACCGTCTCCACCAGCGCCGACACCGGCATCAGCAGCGCACCACAGACATATCCTGCCTGCCATTCCATCCAGTCCCTTTCCGGTGCGGAGATCATGGTGTCCCGATGGCATTTATTCGAGCCGTGGCTTGGTTCTTTCGCGAACAGAGACGGCTTGTCGAGATCAATGCCCTCGAACATGAACCGGTGAAAATAGACATGGCCATATTCATGCGAAAGCGTCGTCCGCAACCGGTTTTCCAGATTCGGCGCGCTGAGACGCTCCGAGATTTTGACAAGCGGCCGGCGCCCCATGACAAATTCGGTCACGCCCTCGACGTCATCGCCCTCTCCGGTGAGATCCGCGTACGAATCGAGATTGGCATTCTCTTCAATGAGCAGAGTGAGGTCATCGGTCTTCACGGGATATTCGACCTTGCCGTATTTCCTGCGCAAGAAACCCGCAATGACGCGTTCGCACTCGGCGTCGAGCTCTTCCGGGGCGTAATGAGGTCGCTGCGCAAACCTGCCCGTTCTATCGGCGACCCATTTCATCCCTAGCGCCCGCCTTTCACGGCCTTTCGAAATGCTTTGAAGGCCGCCTCAATCTTCTCAGGCTGGCTGGCGACAAGCTTCTGCAGATCTGTCGGCACGGTACCCGCCGCAAGGCACAGCACGTCCTTCGAGATCCCAAGCACATGCGCCAATTGACCTATCAGGAATTCCGAAGGAGGATTGCGGCGGCCATGCTCGATGTCATTGAGATACTGCGGGGAAATCGCCTGCCCATCCTCTTTCTTCACGAGCGCCGCCAGCTCTTTCTGGCTGAGGCCTTTGGCCCGGCGCGCTTCTGAAAGCACTTCTCCAAACGTTGCCATGGTCCCCCATTATAATCTGCGGATCAGCGGATTGACGGTTGTTTCGTTGCTCGCATCTCGACACGAACTCGGGCTCTCTTTGCGCGGTACCGGTTATCTAAAGATGCATCGGCGTTGTCGGAGCACGCCTGTCGCTGTTCTAGTTCGAGTTGCCTATGATTGATAAAATCTCTCCGAACGCTCAGAGCGCACCGGAGAATGCTTTGATGGCTTTGCCCGCTCCGAATGCCGATCTCGGCCGCCTGATGTTGTCCGGAGCTCTGTGAGCATGGATAATGCGAACGACGCGGCAAATCAGCACTACGTCTCGCAGGTCGAGCAGCGCCTCAACGCCCTGAATCCAAACGCGGAGCCGTCCAATCAGCGTATTTATTCCTTCACGCTCGCCGATCGGGAAACATTCACCCTCACGCTCGATTCGGTCCGGGGGCGCCTCATTTCGAAGAATTTGGCTTTGCGCGATCTCTTCAGTTTCGAGGTCATACCCGAAAGCCTTCTGAGGCTGAATTTTGAGACGCAGTTCCAGCAGTACGAAGCCACGTTGGAAGCTAACACCATCGCGCTCCTGAAGAAACTGGATGACGGCTCGCGAGACCTGAAAAAAGAGATTTTGGAAATCTTCGTCGCCAAAGTCATGAACTTTTTTCGCAATCCCTATTCGGTCCCGAAAGTCCTGAATACCATTGGTCCTCTCTTGCGCTATGAGCCTACAGATCCAGAACTTCTTACCCAATACAAGGCTGTCCTTAAGGGGCGGAAACCGCAACAGGCGTATCTATGTGCCCAGCTCGGAATCACCCAGGAGCAATACCGAATGTGGCTCGCGGCCTTGTTCTTGATGTTCATGCGACCGCCACCGATGGAGGTGAATTTCTTGGAGGGGACAGTCAAACAGCTTTTCGAAAACCCGTCCGGATTCCCCATGGTCTGCGTGTACCGCTATAACGGCGAACATGCGGAAAATGGATGCCTCGTTTGCGACCGGGGGTTCACAAACCCGACACCCGAGCCTCATTTATCGTTCAACTTCAATCTGACATCGCGGGCATTCGTGACTTACATGTTCGGTTCGGTCGATCATCTCAATGACTGCATCGGCGCGCCGCCGGCATTTCTCGAGTCTTTTCGACGCGAACCGAAGACCGTTCGAGTTCTGCATTTCACCAACGATCTCGACGCGCTCGCCAGATATAACCAAAATGTGGTCTACCAGTGCCATCATGCGGCCTATTCGTCCTCTCGAATCATCCCTGGCGTGAGGGTCGACACCGCGAAGCTGCCCAAGAAGTTATAGAGAACCTCTGACGGAGGAAAGATGAATTTCGTGGTCATCGGCACCGACCATGGTTTCCAGGAGCGTGATCCCGGCCTCGAAGGTCTGCTGCGGGCGTTTGTGAAGATCGGTTTCATCGAACCTCCCTTGTCGGCAATCGGAGAGGAATACGGCAAAAAAATGCAGGAACCCACGATTGCAAAGCGCGTGGCCGATGATGCCGGCTTGGGGTGGTTCAACATTGATATGTCGATCGAGGAGAGAGAAGCGGCGGACATCCTTGAAGATCAAAGAAGCCGTCCGATAAGCACCGAGACGGTTTGTTACCGCGTTTCGTCGGATGAGATTCGGGAAGAGGAGTGGGTCAGGCGGCTGACGGACGGCGGGCCGGGAACCGTGATTGTGGTCTGCGGCTATCTACACTCCGGCGCACTCGCTGCAAAGTTACGCTTGAAGGGTCATGCCGTGGACCATCGGGTCTATCTGCAGGCAGTTCCCGAGATTCGATCCATCGAACAGTAGCCTCACACGCCGACCGTCAAGGGCGCGCCTGCTGCTTTTCTGCTTCATTTGCGTTCTGAGGAAGCGGGATTGCAGAACCTCCGCAATTTCAATCGCCAAAATGAGATACCGGGAGGCGCTATGTCCTCTGTTTTCAATTGACCGGCGACTTCCCAAGCCGAATGTCGCCGGCCCGATCCCGGTGTCCCGCTCCAAGATCCAACAACAACTTGCAACGAAGCGAAAAACCTCGAACACAGGATGCACATTCTGCGGAACCAAGTCTCTTCAGGGGTTCTTCCGTCGGGCCCTTGAGCGATCGCCGAGGAGAGGCGAATGGCCGACTACCGATCGTGGCGATTCAAGCCGTGGCACATCGGAGATTCCGTCGAAAACTTTACCCGCTGGCCAGTCTCCGACCGAATACACGCGACGATCTCGCAGCCCGTTTACGCCCTCTTGCCATGCCAGCAGCATCCTTTTGCCCGTGTCCCTGAACTCCGGAAGATCTGACATTTTGCTTCTGACCCGAGGAACAACATCCGCAACTGAATCGCTGATGCGCTCGACCATCTCTGACTGTTCCCGGAGAGGTATGCCGAACGTTGCGGCAATGAACTTTGACAGGTTCCGCCCCGGCGTCCACGTCTTCTTGCCGCCAAAGGAAATCCCCGGAGGATTGTTTTGGTAGCCAGCGTACACGCTGGTGGTGAGGAAGTCGTAGGCAGGCGAGAGGTGCACATCCCCTCGCGATGTGTACAGCAGGGCGATATTCTTCGCGTGACAGTCCGCATTGCGCAGCGCGTACGTTAGCAGCAGGATTGCCGCCAGGTGCTGGAAGGTTTCGTACTGACGATTCCCGGGTACGTGATCACGAACGGCACGCGCGATTCGCTCCCAGGTGGTCTCATACTTCTGCGCAGGACGCAGGCCCAAGAGAGCGCAGAAGTCTTCCATCCCCCGCAGCGGCTGCCCTTCGTCGTTCACATCAAAGCGATGGACGACGAGAGCATTGCCGTCAAGCGAGACTTCTGTCTCCGCGCTGGGAAGTACCTTGGCCAACACCTGCATGCACAGGTATTCATTCAGCGCCGCGAACGGCAGCCTACCGGAAGAACCTTTGATGATGTGCCGGCGAGTCAGCAGAGTGGCTTTCTGATGCGGGCCGAGTCGCCTGCCTGAGGCGGTCGGTTTTTGCTCGATCTCTTCCTGTGCATCCAGAAACTTCGGCAGCACGCCGGAAACACCGCTGGTCGCGTGCTGTCGCACTAATTCCGCAAACGCCTCTTCCGAGTTGTCGCCCTGCAGCAGGTCGGCAACTTCAACTGGCTTGGCGGGTTCGTTCAGCTGAGCGCCGGCTGCGGCTACCTGTATACGCCCCACCATGTTTCTGCCCACGACCGACAAGAGCGCCAGTGGGCTGGCACCGACGTGAGGGCCGAACTGTTCCTGCAATACCTGCAGCAGATAGCCTTCCGGCAGGTTCATTTGAAATATAGGAGGAAGCTGGTCGTCCCAGACCCAGGACTCCGTGCGGACAGGCATCGTCAGTGAGACGAAGTCCTCGACGGCTGTGTTTGGCAAATAGGTGAGGACGCTTTTGAAGTCCCCGGCCGATTCCAGAACGGCAACTTCACGACCGAGCACGTAGACCGAGAGCTTCATGCGCCACCGCGCTCCCGGCGGAGTTCATCGAGCGAGCCAGACATGCCGGTCTTCACAAATGTGACTTCCATGCCGAGCACGGCGAGCACAGCAAGGAGCTTCCGGGAGCCAAATTCTGAGACTTGCCCGCGCTCGAAACGCAGAAGCGATTCTGGCGTGATCCCGGCCTGTTCGGCCACGTTCTTCTGCTTCAGCCGAAGTTCCCGCCTCACGGATGCCACCGCTTCCCCGAGTTCCTGGAGTGTCCTCATGAAGTGATATATACATCAAGGAAATATGATCTACAAGTGAAAATTGATATATACATCATATTTGGTAGACTGTGGACACACCTGTAAAGTTGTCAACTCACGAGTTGTCAACCTATGAGTTGACAACACATGGAAAAAAGCGGGGCGCGGGCGAGCTAAGCTATTCATTTTTGGTGCCTTACTCTTGCGCTCGCGGCATCTCTGGGAGTCTTCGCCGGAACTTGAGGAGCCACGGGTGGAACTGCTGGCACCGCCGCTGTAGATGGTGGTGTGACCGCAGGCGCGTCGCGGCAGCCCTGTATCTCCATGCCACCGAACAGTCCGATCAGCATACAAGCCCCAGCCACCATGGGAATCCAAATGCGCAGCAAATCGCTCTTCCATTCATGCAGCAGCGCATCCATCGTTTTCACCCGGCTCTCCAGCGAATACTCAATCCGATTGTTGGCGCGTTCCACTTGGGCGACAACGCCACCGTGCGAATCTGAAAGTGTGCGCAGGGCGGCAGAGAGTTCCTTCTGTGCGCCCGTCATGGTCGCGCTCGTGGTCTGCAGCGCGCTCACAGTCTCCTGGACGCCAGAACGGAGAAAATGTTGGCGCAGGCTTTCACCGAGCATCTTGGCAATCAGCTTCGGATCGAGGCCAGCTTCAATCTCGCCGGGCAGATCGGCGAGCCGTGACTCCAGTTCGTGGACATAGCCCAGCATGTTCTGCTGGGCCTGCTCTGAGTGTTGCTGATGCGCCTCAAGCAACTCCTGCAACCGTTCCCGTTCGTCCGCAATATCCTTCGGGGTGTGGCGCGTGAGCAGCGCCAGAATGCCCATCGCTTCGAGAATGCGCAGCATTTCATCGTCGGGGCTGAGTGTCCGGGTATGGGCGAGGACGCGATAGTATGCGGTCTGGAGTTCGTCCGGCACAAGCCGGGCGAGAGAGTCGAACATCGTCGGCTCTCCCGCCGGCATAGCTTCGAGGTTGGGTGGAACTGGAGTTGCGCTCATGGCAGGAACGCCTCCCGAGCACGGTCGAATTCGGAGAAGAGCCGCCTCCGATAGCTCTGCGCGCGCATAATGAGCGACGCTCTTTTCAGTTCATCGACCATCGTTTTGCGGTCGGCGACCTGACCGAGTTGAATGCCGTGCTGCCGGAGAGGATTTTCGAGTTCGGCCAGGCGAAACTCCATCTGCAAAATGGCTGGAGTGAATGCCTGACGGAACTGGTTGGCCTGCTTCGTTGAACGCCAGTACGTGAAATCCGCCAGCGCACTCGTAGCGTTTTCGACAATGACGTACTCCACCCGATCCTGCAGCCGATTTGCCCACGCCAGGACGCTCTCGACGCTGGCCGGGTCCGGCGTTACGATTCCAACCGCCGTGAATCGGACTCCGGTTGCCGCGACATCCTCATACATCGAATCGAACCAGCCCGCGGCAACCTGGCCGGCACCAGCTCCCATGTCAGCAAGGATGATCGCAGTACCGCCGTCGAGGTGATCGACAAAGGCATCCAGGCCCGCCGGGGTATGAACATCGACTTTGGTTACAGTTCCGTTGAAAAAGTGTTTCAGAGACCCACGCGCTTTGTTCTCCGTATCGAGATCGAGAAGCGTGACGGGAATCTCGTTAGCCTGAAACCATTCGGCCAGGGCGACCACAACGCCGGTTTTGCCGACGCCACCTTTGCCACCCATGGTAAAGACGACGCGCTTTGAAAAATCTGTCATTGTTCACCCCCAGTGCCGGTTAGGGTCAGCGGTTCATTTTCCCGAAAGACGAAGCGCGCCGATCTCGGTCTATGAAGGATCGGTTTCGCCTTGAGAGCAGCGATGGAGGGGAGCGTCTGCAATTGCGCGTCCAGGGGTTCGACGGGGGGCAGTTCGAACTGTTCACGCTTGCGGTGTTTGGCGCGCACTTTCACAAACGAGTGAAGTGTGCTGGGCGCCACGTGCATTCCCAGGCGGTCGCAGAAGAGTTGCGCAACTTCCCGATACGTTCGCCCCTTGCGGCGCAGTTCCCGGATCAGTTCGCGGTGTGGTTCTAGTTTGGAGCGGGGCGACTTTGGAGGAAGGGATTCGAGGATAATCTGATGCGTCGGTTCCATAGTTCATGGCTCCCGAGCACCGCAGTTCATTGTTCCAATAGGCGTCCGATAAGCGGCTCCGACCGTGCCTGAAAGTGCCCTAATGCGCTATCCATGCCGCCTGGTTTCAATAAGTTACCAGACGCTCAGCGACTTTCACGGCGATAACACGGGTTCAAATCCCGTCGGGGACGCCAACAAAACAAACAGCTTGCGGAGATCGAGCTGGAAAAACGCGGGTTTGAAAAGGTTCGATAAGGATTTCCACTTGTGGAAAGCCGTCGCTACTCTTCATCGCCATCGCCTTCCGTTGTGCCCATGATCTGACGCACCACTCGGCTGTGAGCGGTCCGCCTGATCGCGGTGATTCCCTGTGTGTACACGTCCATCGTCACTTTGAAGTTTGCGTGCCGGAGAGTTTCCTGGATGGTTTTCACGTCCTCTCCGTTCGCCTTCATCAGGGTGCCGAGGCTATGCCGCAAGGTGTGCCACCCGACCGGCTCCGTGATCTTCAGGTCTTCTAAAACTGGCTTCAAGTAAACCCTGTAGATGGAGTTCGGCCAGTATGGCTGTTTCCCCTCCTTCGCGGGACTGGCAAAGATCCAGTCCTGCAGCTGGTTGTAGGCGCAGCGACGCCGCCATGCCCACAGGATCTCCGCGACCGCTGCGTCGATCGGGACCGGTTTCCTTGAGGCCTCAGTCTTGCAGCGTTCGATTCGCTGCTTGACGACGTCGCGGGTTACGCGAAGCTCGAGGTTCTCAAAGTCCACGTCCTCCCACTTCAGCCCCAGAATCTCGCCAACCCTGAGTCCGGTGGATGCACCAAGAAGAACTGCCGTCTTGGGAAGATCCACCAGCTTATCCAACAGCTCTTTCAATTGCTGCGGGCTAAGGATCGTGGGAATACGGGAACGCTTTGCGCTCTGGCGTACGTGGCGGATGGGATTCTGTGTTGTCCACTCCCACCGCTGCGCGTGACTGTAAATTGCGCTCATGATGTTCCGGATTTTCGCCTTCGATCCCTTCGATAGGGAAAGCGACTTTAGCCATTGTTCAACCTGCACTGGCTTGACGTCGGTCAGCCGGTAGGAACGCCAGCGCGGCAGGATCCACTTCGTCAGGTATCCCTGATACGTGAACTGGGTCGAATACGATTTCCGCGTTTCATCGTCTCCGGCCTCGCTGCCCGGTGGTCTCGTGCCATGCACGATATCGGGCAATTCATGCTGCCTGTAATGCTCCACCAGCGTCTCGAAGCTGATTGCCTTTAGCTTCTGTCGCGGGGTTTGTTCGTTAATTTCCAACCGCAGCGCGTCGGCCGCCTTCTGTGCTTCGGCCTCAGTCCTGAATTCCTCGACCGTGCCGATCACCGCTTTGCGATACCGTTTC